>Ga0172375_10006412_pt1 | contig 16549 bp, 16 predicted proteins | sample LakKiv1m_FD_114537 | JGI IMG/M metagenome (GOLD analysis project Ga0172375, IMG submission 114537) | Freshwater microbial communities from Kabuno Bay, South-Kivu, Congo - kab_092012_11.1m | ecosystem: Environmental > Aquatic > Freshwater > Lake | place: Democratic Republic of the Congo...
CTGTCCATCCTTTTACATTAGCAGCTATATCTTTTATTATCTCTGAATCTCCATTAATCAAATCATCTGTAACTTCTAATTGATCTTTCTCAACATTATATTTCATTAAGTCAACAAACCCTTGTTCATCTAAAGGATCTTTATTCCAATGTTTTCTTACTTCAGATATTTGTAAAACTCTTCTATTTGACTTCATTCCATCTGCAGATTTAATAGGATTTGCAACAATTATGCAGTCAGTTGCTTTAAAACTTGTTACAGGAACTCCTAAATCATTTACAACCCTATCAAAAACAGAATAAGGGCTAGCTCCATGAATTGTGCCTGCAACTATATTTGCTAAAGCCCCAACTCTCATTGCTTCGTATAATGCTTTTGCTTCTGCACTTCTTATTTCTCCAATAATTAAACCAGAGTCTCCAAGTCTCAAACTTGCTCTTATACCTTCATCAGCAGAAATTTCGTTTGACTCTGAAGTCAAAGCAGAACGAACTTTCATAGATAATATATCATAACCTATTTTTCTTAATTCATCTATTGGCAATTCAAGTGTATCCTCACAAGTAATAATCCTAAATTTTGGCATAATCTCCAACATAACACTTCCTAACAAAGAAGTCTTTCCAGATGATCTTGTTCCTGCTATTAACATGGTTCTAGCTCCATCTGTCAAGAAAGACAACAATCCTGCACCTAATGGATTAATCATTTTTTGTTTAATAAATAAAGGTAGTGTCCAAGGTTTTGTTCTATGTCTTCTTAATGCATAAGCTAATCCATTGGGAGATAATGGTTGTTGAATTATCGCAACTCTCGCACCTATCTCATTTAAATTTAAACTTGTATCTAAAACAGGATTTGCTTCGTCCAAGGCCCTGCCAGATAACATTCTAAATTTTGCTGCCCAAGAATCTGCATCTTCTTTACTTAGGATTAAATTAGTTATGCACTCTTCAAATTCATTATGTCTAACAAATATAGGTACAACACCCATAGGTGAATTTAAAAGAACATCTTGAAGATTATCATCTTGTAATAATACCTCAATTACGCCAAAACCTATTGTATGTCTAACTAGAATTCTTGCTAGTTTATTCAATTGATTATAATTCAGAGGTAATTTTTTATTTTGAGCTAAATCTTGTAGTAAATCTCTAGCAATATTAAAGAAAATTTGTCTTGTTCTCTCTGGATCAGTAAATTCTTCATTTGTTGGTTTGTGTTCAATTAAAACATTTCTAGCTAAATTCAAAAGTAAATGGTGATCCTCATCCAAGGTATATTCTGGAGGAGTTAGGTGATAAAACATTCTAGATTCTCCATTCCCCCTATAAATAGTAACTAAACTCTTGTCATCTCCTTTAGCAATTTCATATTGTTTTACAATCTCTGCATTTTCAGGCATCTTTGCAGACATTCTCGTAAATGTAAAATTCGGCATTATGTCTGCTCTAAATAATTCTCCATAAATTTCTCTTTCTCCTTGCTTATATTTTTCAAATTTTTCTTTTAGTTTTTTTATTAAAGAAAGATTTTCCATCAAAGAAACAATTCTATCTATATACCTCAGATAATTTTCATTTCCTGCACCTTTTTCAATTTCTGCTCTCTGTAAAAAGACAAGAGATTTTAACTCCCTATATGCCATGATTGGATCTCTCTTAAATAACTCGTTTAATATGTAATTCATAGTAGCATAGATCCCTGCAAGGTTTGAAGCAAAAAATAGTTTTTCTTGTGATAATACTCTTTCTTGCTTAATCAAAAAATTATACAAGCTTGCGATTTCTGTTAGCATTTTAACTTGTTCAAAATTATGGTTATAATTTCTCTGCTGAACAAAGACTAGTCTAGAAACATTTGAGTTTTCTCCTAACACATCAATTGTTTTTGCCATAACATCTGGATAATCAACTAAAGAAGGTACAAAGGGAGCTCCGAGATAATTAATATACATAACATTCTCTCCAGACTCTCTAACAATTTCATAAGAATACAAGGCAGTCCCCTCTTTAAACATCATAAAAATCTTTCCTCTTTTTTAGTTGATTGCTCAAACTGGGTGCAATGCTACCTAACTTGCTACGATAGTTCGTTCGTCTTCCCAGTTTGAGGCTTAAAAAATACCCCTTAGTTTGCTGTGATGGGAATTTTTTATTTTTAGGAGACTGAAAATTCTTTATTTTCTGTATCATTTTATTATTAAAACAACAGAACTATATAAAGATTATTGGTTTTCATTAGATATAAAAAATATTTAAACCCTTAAAACCTTCTATAAGCATGCCAGAAGAACAACAAACAGACCAAATAAGCTTTTTGCTCTCTGATTTTAATGCCCGTTTGAGGGACACAGAAGAAAAAAATAAGGTGATGAAAGAAAGAACCCTAATTTTAGGAAATAACCTTATTTCTATTAAAGATAATTTAGATTTAAATTTGGGGAATATTAAAAAAGATTTAAATCAAACAAAAAAAGATATTGAAAAAATGAAGGGTCTTCTAGACAATATTATCACTGAGATGAATAAACTAGTTAGAAAAGAAGAAGTAGTTTTAGTAGAAAGAATGTTAAAGGATTTTCAACCATTGGAGTTTTTAAGAACAAAAGATTCTGAAGAAATGATAAACAAAAAATTAGACTTATATGGAGAACAATTAAAACAGCAAATAAAAAATCAATTAACAAAAGAAAACCCCCAAAACATCAATATTGAAGAAATGATAAACAAAAAGTTATTAAAGTTAAAGGAAGAGCTAAAAGAAGAAATTAACAATATTCATAAAGAATTAGAGAAGTCAAAATTAAATAGTCATGAGACTATACAAAAAAGTTCTAATGAAAACCAGATTAAACATCCTAAAGAAGAAGTTAAAGAGCATCATAGAATAGTTATGGAATCAAAAGAGCATGATAAAAAAAATGATCTTCAGGATAAGATTAATCACATAACTAATCACATTTCAATAAATCCTATCATTGATCATCACATAAATAAATCTAAAAAGCCTAAAAACTTATAAGAAATATAAAATGTCAGCATTAGATAGAGTTTTACAATTGCAGTCACAAGGAATGCAAGAATCAGATATAATAAGAATACTTAGAGAAGAGAATATATCTCCAATAGAAGTAAATGACGCCTTAAATCAAGCAAAAGTTAAATCAGCTGTTTCTGGAGATAATCCTACAAGCGAAAACCAGTTCTCAGATATGCAACAATCTATGCTACAAGATGATGTCTCTCCAGAACAAATGCAAGAACCAATGCAACAAGAATCCGCATATCCTCAATATCCTCAACAACAATATGAACAGCAATATGCTTACCCTTCTCAAGGATTAGACACAGAAACAATAACAGAGATCGCAGAACAAATTGTTATTGAAAAGTTCGATGAATTTAACCAAAGAACAGGAGATTTAGTTTCATTTAAAGCAGAAATGAATGAGAAAGTAAGGGATCTAAGTGAAAGAATAAAAAGAATTGAAACAAGTTTAGACAAAATACAGCAAGCGATAATAAGTAAGATAGGGGAATATGGAGAGAATCTTGGGTATATTAAAAAAGATATGAGTAATGTGCATGAAACAATGTCAAAATTAATGAACCCATTAGTGGATAATTACATGGAAATGAAAAAATTAAATGAAAGCAAATAAAATATCATTCTAAAAAGAGTTAATGGAAGACCTTCAAAAATATACTTTCATCCAAAGAAAGATTTCTTATCCAGAGTATATTAGACTTGCGGTTCTAGGTTTAGAAATAAATAGAAAGCCTTAAATTTTCTAAAAAGAGAATTATCAAAAATTACTTTTTAGCAAGAACCCAAGAAACAACGCCTGCTATTACTAATAATAAAACAAATCCAAACCACTCTGTACCAAACCAATTTGAAACACTAGTCCATTGAAAGCTCCATGAAAAAAAGTAAGTAGAAGATATTACAAAGAATAATAAAATTATCAAAATTCCCCAAGCAACATATTCATTCATTATCATATCCACCTTGCCATGTGTAAATGTTATTAGCAATATTATTAAGAATAGACAAACAATAAAAACAGCCATCCACGCCCCACTAAATTGTAAGTATGCTCTCATATCTAAATTAACAACAAAGAAAATTGCTAATAAAAGAGAAATAAACAAATGAATGCCCTTATTATCTCCTAATAATTTTGTTTTGATAAGCAGTGCATATATGATAATGAATACAAATAAAAAAGAAAATAAGGGCATTAAGAAATTCAAACTACTTGTAAAATTAAGTTCCACCATTTTATTATTTTCCAGTCTTTCCAGTTGGTTCTTTTCTTATCATGAAGTATATTGCAACTACAATAAGGATTCCTATAATTAAAGACCAAAAGTTATCTTCAAACCAAAAGCCAATACCATTACTATCTCCTCCCCATTGCCAAGAAGTTAATGCCCATAAAACAACTGCAGCAACTACAACTAGTCCAATCCATTTATAATCATCCCAAACATTTTGTCCATCTTTAGGAACAATAAAGAAACCCATTAAAATTACAAATATTAATAGAATAGAAAGACCAATTCCAAATCTAGGGAATATTTGTTGAAAAAAAGACGGAACAAAATCTAATTGTAAAGAGATTAAACCAATAGCTAAAGCAATTATTGCGTTTACTGCATTGTTTTCTTCAAAAAGTTTTATTTTAGAAAGTATTCCATAAACAACTGCAAAAATTAATAAAAATGGTAGAACATAAGAAAAAACACCTATTTGATTCCATTGATTTAAAACATCAACAATACTTAATATAGCCATAACAAGAATAAAAACTTCTTATTTAAATACCTTTTGTTTTTGATTTGCCTGATTCATCTTTGCTTTTAGAAGTAGCCAATACTGCTGCAAAAGCTCCAGCAATAATAATAACTAATAAAATATTCGCCCAGATACTGCCAGAATCTTTAATAGAAAAGAATGACTTAACAAGGTCATTTGTCCATATACCACTAAAATATATTACTAAAGCAAGAACAAACAAACCAGACAATATCCCAAATGTAACCTTCATCCAGTTAGGTGTAGAAGAAAGATCTCCTGCAACAAATCCATATAATAATAAAAATACTAAAATAACCGAGATTCCTACTGCGACCCAGGGAGTAAAATTAACAACAAAATTCCTAGCAGGGGGTGTAACAATTAATATTAATGAGATTGCCAAAGAAACTAAAGCGTCCATTTGTGCTTTATCACTCCCCAATATCTTTGTTTTTTGTAATATCGCAAATATTACAACAAAAAACAATAAAAAAGGTACAAGAAAGTCTTTAAATAACGGAAATTCTAAAATGTTCACCATTTCTTTTTTTATTCAAGATTTTATACTGATTCCTGTTCAGAATCTTGCTCCATAGGCAATTCTTCGTCTTCTTCTTTAACAGGAACAGCATTCTTACTGATAACAACAACATCTCCTATTGCTTTTATAAATTGATGAGGTACAATAATTCCTCTTGCTCCCCCCAACATGGAATTCATGCCAGATGCACGAGAAACAACTATTCTCCAGCCATCAATCTTATTATCCATAAGATTAAATTCCTCAACTATCCCAAAAAGATCCCCATTATCAATAAAAACCTTTTTTCCAAGTATTTCACTTAACTTTTTTATTTTTAACATAGTTATTTAATAAAAATAGGGTTTAAATATATTTCTATGTTTCAAAATGTACTTTCAGAAAAGTACTTCCAAGGTTATCAGAAGGTTTATAAAAATCAAATGCATATAAAAATGATGGATTTAAAGTTATTATCAAAGGAAATAATCATTATTTTATTTGCTTCTTTTATTCTAGGTGCTTGTTATTCCTATCCAAATAGTTCTTTTGAAATAATAAAGTTTACAATATTCTTTATAATAATCATTGCGACCAACACTATTGTAAAGAAGATATTTGCATATAATATTGAAATTGATCTAAGAACAAAGTTTTGGTCTATTTACCATTATGGATTTAAACAAGGATCTCATTTTGTTAAACCTGTTTATATGATATGGCTTCCAGTCCTTCTTTCTTTAATTTCTCGAGGGATGTTATTTTGGATTCCAATTTTAGAATTTGATGTAAAAGCTCTTCCAGAGAGAGTATCAAGAAAACATGGATTATATAGATTCGCTCAAGTAACTGATTGGGATATTGCTTTAATAGTTATGTGGGGAATAATATCTAACCTCTGCCTTGCAATAATTGCATATATTTTTGGAGGATACATCCCCGGAGCAGGCACATTTGCAAAACTAAATATATATTATGCTATTTGGTCTTTAATTCCTATAAGTAGTTTAGATGGATCTAAATTATTTTTTGGGTCTCGCCCATTATGGTTTGCAATGACAGTAATTGTATTGTTATTCTTATTTTTTGGAATAAGCATAGTAGTTTAATCTAGAATAAGAAAATAATATTATTTTTTGTTAGTCTTTTTTTTATCAAACCAAGCAAGATAAACTATTGGGAGAATTCCTGCAGTGTTCACAATAAGCATAAATATAAACCAAATTGGTTCATTGTTTTTTCCTGCTCTCCACAAACCAAATCCTTTCCAGGCTATTTCCCATAAAGAAACAATAAAAAATACTACTTGCAGCCAAACAGGAAAGTTAATTTGTTCAAACATAAGATTATTATAATTCTAAGGTTTATAAATATGACTACATTTACTAAACATTATGAAAGAAATTAATATTAATCCTCGAGATTATCAAACATCCATTTTTAATACTTGCAAAGAAAAAAACTGCCTTGTTGTTCTTCCAACAGGCACAGGAAAAACATTAATTGCGGTTATGTTAACTGTTGAAAGATTCAAAAAGTTTCCATTACAGAAGATATTAATTCTAGCTCCAACTAAACCCCTAGCAGAACAACATCTTGTTTCATTTAAAAAAATACTGCCAGAATCTTGGGCACAATTGGACTTATTTACAGGAAAAACAGAAGCAAGCAAAAGACAAGAAATTTGGCAAAGAGCAGAGATAATTTTCTCAACACCCCAATGCATTGCAAATGATATACAACACAATTTATACACCTTAGAAGACGTTTCTCTTTTAATAGAAGACGAATGCCACAGGTGTATAAAACATTACTCTTATAACCTAATTGCTCAAAAATATAAAGAACAATCTAAAAATCCTTTAATACTTGGTCTAACTGCCTCTCCTGGAAGCGATAAAGAAACAATAAAAAAAGTTTGCGAGAATCTGGGGATAGAAGCAGTTGAGATTAGAACTAGAGAAAGTGGGGATGTAAAACCTTATTTACAAGAACTAGAATTTGAAAAAATAGATATAGATTTTCCTTCAGAGTTTGAGGAAATACGTATTTTATTAAAAGAAATTTATACTGAAAAAGTTGAAGAATTGAAAAATAGAAAGGTTTTATTTACATTTGCAACAAAAACAACCTTGCTAGAAACACAAAGAAAGATAATGAAAGCAATTTCTTCTGGAAATAGAGAAGGCAATTATTTAATGGCTGCGTCTATTTGTGCAATTGCAATTAAACTACAACACGCTCTAGAACTATTAGAAACTCAGACTTTGGCTTCATTTATCGCATATTTAAAAGAATTATTTAAGCAAGCAAGTGAAAAAAAATCAAAGGGTGTTCAAAGACTTGCGTCAGATAAAAGATTTCTAAAAGCATATACTCTAGCAACAACAATAAATTTTGAACATCCAAAAATTGGTAAAATTCAAGAGATAATTAAAGATAAAATAAAAGAAAATATAAAAGCAAAAATAATAGTCTTTGCTCAGTACAGAGAAACAGTAAATAAAATAAAAGAAGAGTTAAGTAAAATCCAAAATGTACGCCCAGAAATATTTGTCGGACAATCTAAAAAAGTACATGGATTTGGAGAGAATATAACCACCACTGGTTTAAATCAGAAAGAACAAAGAGAGATTATTAGGAAATTTTCTATTGGAGAAATAAATGTCCTTATCGCAACATCAATAGCAGAAGAAGGATTAGATATTCCGGAAGTAAATGAAGTTATTTTTTATGAGCCAATTCCTAGTGCAATTAGAACAATCCAAAGAAGAGGAAGAACAGCAAGATTAATTCCAGGTAAATTAAAAATCCTAGTTACAAAAGATACTAGGGATCAAGCATTCCATTACGCAGCTATCTCAAGAGAAAAAAAGATGAATAAAGCAATAGATCAAATAAAAAATGAAATGAATGCTAATGTCTTAAATGAACAGAAAAGATTGTTTTAAATAATTTTATAAAGAACAAACACTTATTAATAATATGAAAAAGAGAACATTAGAGTTGCTTCAAACTCTCGCCTGGATAATTGGATTTATTGCATTGGGATTATTAATATATGGAATCATAAGGATATTAATAGCATAAAATGAAAACAGGTAATTCTTTATCTATATTTTCTCAGATTATTAATTTTGTGATATTCATTTATTTTGCAGCAGTTATAATAAAGACAAACTCTTTAGATTTTATTGGATTACTAATAAGTGCAGTGGGAATATTATCCTCTTTAATAGCTAATATAGTATCTGTATTAGAGGAAAATTAATATGTTTTATAACATCTTCAAAAAGTCAAAACCAGAAAAAGTAGAAAAACAATCTAAGATAATAATTGATAATAGGGAAAAGAATTCTTTAGTTATTGCAAACTTAATAGAAAGAAAAGCATTAATAGAATTTAAACAACTTGAAATTGCAGATTATATTATAGGACAAACAGCTATTGAGAGAAAAACTTATTCTGATTTTATATCAAGTATGATTAATAAAAGAATCTTTCAACAATTAGAAGAAATAAAAAAATTCCCTTCTTATTTTCTTATAATAGAAGGCCAATATAGTGGAGAAAATAAAAATCTTGAGAAAGCTTCTAAAGGATTAATATTATCCATAGTAACAAGCTATAAAATACCTATTATCTTTACAAAAGATGAAGAAGAAACAGCAGAAATATTGATATTACTAGCAAAAAAACAAGAGAAAGAAATTGCATTAAGACCTTCTCGTTCCCTTCGTTCTTTAGAAGAACAAAAACAATTTATTCTTGAAGGCTTTCCGGGTATTGGTCCAAAAACAGCCAAAAAACTTTTAGAAAAATACAAAACTATAAAAAATATATTTCTAGCAGAAGAAAAAGAATTAATTGAGTTTTTAGGAGAAAAATATAATAAATTTAAAGAAATAATTAACTCTTAAAAACCTCTTTTCTTACTAGTTCTTCAACCCAACCATCTAAACCACATATAAACCAGGTCCTTTTAGTTAAACCAAAAATAACCTCATAAGCAGGTTTCATCAACTCGTAGTCTTCTTTATTGTTTTCTTTTAATTCATTTACCCATCTTCCAAACCATTGCATACCATTTCCTGCAACTGAATAATTAGAAATCGCATAATCCCATAATTCCTTGAATCTCTGCGTTTCTTTAGCATCCATTCCATTAAATTAAATAGCTTTCGTGCTTTTAAAGAAAACTACATCTTAATGTATATTTCAGAAAACAATAATTTTATAAATGCTAATTATCTTTCTATGTTATATTCTTAATTTATACTAAAGGGCCCTATTTAAGTCTACTAGATAAAAATTTCCAAAGGAGTATTTGTTTCTTAGATCTCTATAGATTTAATCACAAAGCAGAAGGCTTTTGTACTCCACATAAAAAAACAGCTACAACATTTATGTTGCGGATTTTTTTAAGGATGAGATAAAAACAATCCAGTCTATCCTATTCTTCTATAAATAGTACTTCCCAAAAACCAATCAAATATTAATAATACTAAGGCTACAATTAATAATATAAATGACAGATTAATGGAATTCAAACCTGTTTTTTTATCACTAGATATTTTAGTGTAAATTGTCTTTAAGTCTTCTGAGTTATTTACAAAATAATACTTTCCTAAAGTCATATCAGAAATAAAATTAAGACTTTCTTCATCAACACCTAAATTAAATTCTGAAAGATTTGTTGAACCAATACCTATAGTATAGACTGAAACATGATTTTGAATAGCATATGCAGCGGCTGTTTCTTTAGAAACTCCAATGTTTGATCTTCCATCTGTTAATAGAACTATTATTCTTGGTTTCTTAGAAGATATTAACAAATTGACAGAAGTGATTATAGCATTACCAAAATCAGTCCCTCCTATTTCGCTTAAACTAATATTTACAATAGCATCTTTAACTTCTGCTTTTTTATTAGTAATCGGATTTTCAACAAGGCTCGCGCCTGAAAAGCTGACTACTGCTACATTTGAATTAAATGGTAATTTATCAACAAATGCCCCTGCAGCTGTTTTTGCTGCTTCAAGCCGATTTGGGATAAAATCTGTCTGAGTCATACTTGCAGATGAATCAACAGCTAAAACAAAATCACTAGAAGAAATTTCTCCATTATACCAAACAACCATTCCTGAAATTGAAAGAATAACCAATATAACTGCAACTATTCTTACAAATAATCCTAAAAAATTGTAACTTTCTCCTACATTTTGAGAAATCCTTGAAATTGCAACGAAATTAGCAAACTTTAAAGCTGTAGCCCTAGAATATCTCAAAGAAACAAAATAAATTATAATTAAGACTGGGATAATCAATAAAGCCCATAAATAAATTGGGTTCTCAAATGTTATCTCCATTTTAAGCCTCTTCTTTTAAAAAAAGAAACAAGTTCTTGCTCAAATGGTCTGCTTGTATTCAACAATAAAAAATCAGCTCCTGAAGATTCAAATGAATGATTGATTTTTGAGATATCCTTTTTTGTTTCTTTAGCATATTCTAGACCAAATTTATTAGGAGATATTAATATCTTCTCTCCTAATTCTGAACCTTGCAATAAAACCTGCCCCGTCCCCTTAGGAAGAGAAATGTCTATTGGGTCTCTTACCATAATACCAATTAAATCAAATTTCTTAGCAGCAAGTCGTAGCTCTTCTTCAAAATTTTGAGTTGTGATAAAATCAGAAATAAATAATACAAGAGAATTCTGTCCAAAGTTTTTTAATGCAAAATCAAGTGCTTTTTTAATATTAGATTCTCCCCCATAAAGAGAAAGATTACTTAAACTATCTGAAATAGACTGAAATTGTTTCATCCCACTAGTTGGAAAGACAATTTTATTGATCTTATCTGAAAATAATGCCAGCCCTACAAAATCTCCTGCTTTAAGAATAGTATAAGTTAAAGAAACTACTAGCTCTGCAGAATATTCACATTTAAGTTTACTAACAGAACCCAACATCATTTTAGAACTAACATCAACTAAAAAATAAACATTTAAATTTCTTTCTTCTACAAATTCTTTAACAAGCAGTTTTCCAGACCTGTGGCTTGCTTTCCAATCAATCCTACCAGAATCATCACTAGGAGTATAATTTCTATAATCTGCAAACTCTAAACCAGTTCCCTTAAATGTACTTGCATAATTCCCCATAAACTTAGTATTGACAAGGCCCTTAACCATTAAATCAAGCTTTTGTAAAGAAGGTGTTAGATTAATCTTTAATCTTGCCATTTTATATAACTGGTATTTTTTTTAATATCTCTTCAATTATATCATCAGTATTTATATTTTCGGCCTGGCCCCTATAATTTAAGATAATCCTATGTCTCATAACATCATGTGCAACATTTTTTACATTTTGAGGAGTTACGTAGCTTTGCCCTTGCATTAATGCATCTGCTTTAGCTGCAATCATCAATCCAATTGAAGCTCTAGGAGAACAACCCCACTCAATATAATCCCCATATTTTATTCCAAATTCTTTTGGTCTCCTAGTAGAATTAACTATCTTAACAATATATTTCTTTATTTTATCTGAAGCTTCTACTTCTTTAGTTGCAGTCTGCATCTGTAAAATCTTGCTAGAAGAAATAACTGGTTTTAAATTATATTCTTCGAACTTTTTTATTGTTGCATTCTGGTCTATGACTTTAGCTTCATCCTCTTCACTTAGATAATTCATCTTTAATTTAAATAAAAATCTGTCTACTTGTGCTTCTGGTAATGGGTATGTGCCAGAACTTTCAATAGGGTTGTTGTTTGCCATAACAAAAAAAGGGTTTGGCAATTTATATGTTGTCTTACCAATTGTAACTTGTTTTTCTTGCATTGCTTCTAATAGGGCTGATTGGGACTTTGGAGGGGCACGATTAATTTCATCTGCAATAACAAAATTAGAAAATACGGGTCCTTTTATGGTAGTAAAGTCTTTCTTAGATTCGTCATAAGTTGTAACTCCTGTTATATCTGTTGGTAATAAATCAACAGTAAATTGGATTCTAGAGGATTCACAACCACTTGCTTGTGCAATTGTCTTAATTAAAAGGGTCTTAGCAATACCTGGAACTCCTTCTATCAAAACATGGCCGTTTGCTAAAAATCCCCTAATAATTGCATTAATAATAACTTCGTTACCAACAATAACCCTTGCGACTTCTTTTTTTAATTGCTCTATATCTTTAGAGTACTTAACTAACTGCTCTTTAGAATGTTCTTTTACCATCTTTCCTCTTTTATTATATATATTATAAGATATTTTTAAACCTTTCTTAACTATCTTTTCAAGATAATATCAAATTAAAGGATTGAGGAAATATTTAAAAGCAGATTTTTACTAATAGAGATATGAGTTTATTTTCATTTTTAAGAAAGAAGAGGAAATCTAAAGATAACAATCTAAAAAGAGACGAGCTAAAGGAACTTGCTTTAAAAAAGATTTCTCAGATAAAAAAGAAAAGATTGATAAGAGAGAAGATAGACTATATTGCATTTATATTTAAGGTCTTTATTGAGAAGAAGATTGGCATAAAAAATAATAAAACTCATGAAGAAATAATTGAAATATTAAAGGAGAAAAGAGTAAAGAAAGAGTTAAGGGGCAAGATTTATGCTATATTTAAACTTCTAAACGAATTAGAATACTCGAGCAAGAATATAAACAAAAAACAATTAGAGATGGTTTTCTTTGAGATTAAAGAAGTTATTAAGAATTATTAATTTATCTTGAGAAAATATCTTTCTTTAACTTCTTTTTTTCCGGTTTTTTAGAGAAAAAATGCCAAGAAGATTTCTTCTTTTTTTCTAAATTAATAGATTTGTGTCTTAGAACTTTTAATATCCATAAAATAAATAATATGGCTGCAATTAAAGTCACTAAAACAACTATAATCACATTTTTCCAGTCATCTGTTTTTATTAATCTTATTTCTGGAGATAAAGATACCTCGGAAGTTATAATATCCTTGCATCCTTTAATAGCATAATCTACTAATTCTGTTGCTTTTTGAGGGTTTTCTTTTAATATCTTTTCAGATTCTATTAAATAATCATTAAATTCTAAGCACTGTGGATTTTCTTTAAACAAATCCTGAACTAATAATATTTTCTCTTGAATAGCATAACTGCTTACACTTTCTACCAATCTTATAAAAACTTTAGCATTTGTAATTAATTTTGGATTTTCTACACTTGCATTTAAATCAATTTCATAATCTCCCGGAGTTGAATGGCTTTCAATAATAAGATTAACATTCTCGTGGCTGTTTGCTTTCACTAGATCTAACTTATCTTTATCAAACCTTGTTGAAAGGTCTTTTGTATTTGGGACTGCAGTTAAACTAATTTTATTAAGGTCTACATCCTTGCTAGGATTATTTAATGTAATATGCAGTATAATCTCATCCTTATTTCCTAAAGTAGCTTTTCCAGGATTAATCAATTGTAAAGTCGCATATTTTATTGTCGTTCCTCCGCCTCCAGAAGAAACAGTCACAGTAGTTGTAACAGTATTTGTAACTATTTCGACTGATGAGGGTTCAGCAATCATAAAATATGAAAGATTAGATACACTAAACGAAATTGTATTAGCATTAGTATCAATAGTTGTAGAAAGCCTTGTTAAATTACAAGAAGATAAATTTGAACATTTATATGCTTCTAGATACTCTTCATTAGTTATATCTGATAACAAAGAAGTATAATTATAAACAAAATTAAGATTATCAAAACTAAAAGTTGAGTTTAATTCAAACTGTTTCAAACTAGTTCTATTTCCAGGTGCAGTTAAAGAAGAGATATTATTATATTCTATGCTATAATCTGCAGAAGAAAAACTTGCATTTCTAAATCTTAAATTAATATTAGTTAAATTAGCATTAATGTCATATTTTCCTGTAACAAAATTATTTTCTAATCTCGTAGTGTTTGCATAAATCTCCTGCCCATTAGAAGAATCTAATATACTTAAGTTAATACAAGGACTACATGAAAGATTAATGTTATTAGTTGTATTCGCATAAAATTTCATAGATCTAGTTGTATTAAATGTATTTTCATCTTTAACAATAACATCAATTAAATATTCCCCTATTGAGCTAGGAGTATAATTATAATTATAGATATATCTTGAGCCACTAGAAGAATTTGCAATAGATGAAAGAGAAATATTATTTACCTTTAAAGAAACACTATCTAACATAAATGAAACATTAAAATCTAAAATTATATTTACTGTAGAGTTAACTTCAGCATAAAGTCTAGAAACATTTAAGTTATTTATAATTGGTTCATCAAATACAGAAGGTGCTCCTGATAAAGAAGGCTCTGTAATTAAAAATCTTGATAAATTTGTAGAATTATAATAAATTGAATAATCAGATTCATTTATAGTAATATCTTGTTTAACAAAACTACAACTAGAAATATTCTCACATTTGTATAACTTCAAATTAGATGGGGAAGTTAAAGTATACCAGAAAGTAGAATAATTATAAATAAAATTGTAGCTAGTAAAACTCATATTCACGACCATATCCCACATATCTACTCTTCTCTGTCCAGCAGGAGGAGAAGAATCATTTGTTCTTGAAGTAATTGTTAATAAATTAGTTACATTATTAGAACTAACATTCATATTTGTAAATGAAATTTGTTTTGGTTCTCTTATTAAACTTAAGTTAGCATTATAAATAGATACAGAAGGCAAATTACCAATTATACTAGTTCCATTTGAAATTAAATTTCCATTACAAATATCATATAGTTTAATATCAGAAATAGAACTCCCACTCCAATTAACATTTCTTGATGAACTTGAAGTTAAGTTAATAATTCTTGAGATATTTTGTCCATCCAAATCAGTTATAGTCACATTAATTAAATAATTTCCAGATGTGTCTGGAGTATATGAGAAATTAAATGAGTTAATATAATTATTTGAACCATTTATATCTAGATTAGAAGTATAATTTGTAATTGCTTCTAATCCTCGAGTAGGGTGTAAAACAGCCACATTAATTCTTTTGAATAATGTATCCAAATCAGCAACAATATCTAGTGAAATATTGTTATTAGTTATAGTATATGTTTGATTTGAACATGCATAAGAAATTAATGGTAAAGTTGTATTTCCGATTGTTCTTCCTAATCTAAAGTTAATATTAGATGTTAGATTTATTGCAATCCCATCATTATTATTAAATCCATAAGCAGTAACATTGAGATACCTTGGAGATAAACTAGGAACAGTATAACTTGTAGTGTAGTTAGTTGAACTTGAATTAGTCATCCATAAAGTAGTCGAACTATCAAGTTCATTTATGCCAATACTGATATTATTAACATAATCTGCTCCGTAAATAATAGTTACATTAATTGGAATTACATCTCCAGGACGAACAATATAATTATTCAAAGGAGTTGTAATATTAATTAATCCTACAGTATAATTTCGAGAGTCGCTAAAATTTGAATTTCCTGCGTCATCAAAGCAAGTTACAGAAATTGTATGCCTTCCCCCTGAAATTACAATGACATTGTTTGCATAACTTCCATTTGAAGTATAAGTCAAACTTTCAGTTCTAATAGTACTATCAACAGTAGGATAACAACTCAAATTAATATCGAGATTATCCTGAACACTCCAATTCAGGGTAATCACGTCCCCTCCTGCAATTCCATTTGCAGGAGTTGGAGAATAGAGGGTTATATTCCAAGGTGAAATTAAATCAACTGTTATATTTCTTGTTTCAGTAGTATTAAAATGATTAACTTTATCTCTTGTTGTAATATTAAAGAAATAAGTTTTAGCATTCACAAGTCCATTAAATGTAATTGAAGTTAAAGAATCAAAAGTAGTACTATTAATTGCCCCAGTAGAGTTATACAAATTATAGGTTATATTCTGGAAATTTGTTTCAGTTAAACTAACATTTAAAGTTAATGAACTTGAGTTATAATAAGAACTTGAATTTGGAACAGAACTCGCAAAACTAATCAAAGGATAAGTTGTATCAACAATTAAAGTTTTATTAGAACTTGTGAATAAGTTCCCAGCTAAATCATAAATCCACCAATTCCAAGTATAATTATTATCAGCAAGATAATCAATAAATAGAGATATATTCGCATTCAAACCAGAAACAGATTGAGATGTTGAATTAAACAAGTCAGTAGAATTGTAAATAAAAATTGTAGCATTATTTAGTCCAATA
>Ga0172375_10006413_pt1 | contig 16547 bp, 8 predicted proteins | sample LakKiv1m_FD_114537 | JGI IMG/M metagenome (GOLD analysis project Ga0172375, IMG submission 114537) | Freshwater microbial communities from Kabuno Bay, South-Kivu, Congo - kab_092012_11.1m | ecosystem: Environmental > Aquatic > Freshwater > Lake | place: Democratic Republic of the Congo...
CGTGACCGCCTGCGGCCAGCGGCGAGGGCGCCGCTTCCACAAGCGCCGCCGATTCGGTAGGCGTGACGCTGAGCGAGACCGTCCCCGCCGCCGTCCGCGACCCGGCGTTGGTCACGGTCAGGCGAATCCGGTCGGGCGCCGCCTCGGCCAGCTCCGCCACGACACTCGCGCCGCGTATGACGCGGTCATAGCGGGCCAGCGTGATACCGATCTCCGAAGGCCGGTTGCGGGCCCGCCACAGCCGCGCAAAGCGCCGCCGCAGCGCGCGATAGTCGGCGTCCAGCGCGGCACGCTCCGCCGCAGCGCCGTGGCCGCCGGGCCCGAACGCCGCCAGACGGCGGGCCGCCAGGAGCAGGGTGTCAGCGGCAAAAACCCAGTACGGCAGCACGTCCGCCGGGTCGCCGGCGCACGCGGCGAGTACGGCACGCACGCGGCCCAACCGTGCCGCCATCGCCCGGCCGAGGGCGGCGTCGACCTGAAGCGGCTCCATGACCACGCGACCGTCGCGGACCGCGATCACGACAGACGGCGACGGCTGCCGGAAGACCGGCTCGCCGGGCAGTCCGAAGAAGATGTCCGTCCACAAGCTGGTATGTCCGCCGTTGGCCGAAAGCGAGGCGATCTCGCCCAGTTCGTCCACGGCCGCCGCCAGCGCGGCGTCATCCCGGCCCAGGAAGCGCGCCGTGAAGCGGCGGGTGAAGCTCGCCTGGTCGGCATCGGCATTCCACGCCTGTTCGGCGCCGAAAAGATAGCCGTGCCAGGAGTACTCCATAAAATTGTAGTGGCCGCCGTCGCCCCAGTCGGTGTTGAGCAGCCCGCGTGCGCCATACTTCCTGCCCGCGGCGGCGAAGCCGGCGATGTTGCCCCGCGCCACGGCCAGGCGCGGAAAGAGCGAGATCCAGGAGTTCGTGCCCGGGCAGGCGTAGAACTCAAGCCCCGCGCGCTGAAAATCGGCGATGGCCTCGAATTTGTGGGTATGGGTGTAGGCCCAGTCCAGCACGGTGACGCCTGTGGGGATCTCGGGGACCAAGTCCGGGTGATGCCGGATGATGTCGCCCCAGAACATCAGCCGCTTGCCGTATTTGCCGGCCAACTCCGCCACCTTGGCGATATGGTCGAGATAGACCCGCCCCTTGCCGCGCTGCCTGCACAATTCGTAGGACTGCCCCCACCCGAGGTCATAGACCTCGTCGCAGCAGGCATTGAAGCGGTCACTGCTGAAGAGCGGCAGGAACTCGGCAAAGAGGCTGTCGAGGAAGGCATAGCTCTCCGGATTGGCCGGCGAGAGCGTCCAGGCGTGCAGCGCGAAGTCCCGCGGCGCGTCGGGGTCCACGAACTTGCCCACGCCCAAGTCCTCGGCGAGGTGATGGTAGCGGGGATGCCTCAGCACGGTGGACAGATGGCCGAACGAGGCCAGCGACGGCACCAGCTCGATGTGCCGCGCGCGGCAGTGGGCGTCGAGCGCCAGGATATCCTCGGCCGTAAGCGGTGAAGCGTCCTTGCCGATGTCGGGGTGCCCGCGGAAGGCGAAGGTGTGCTCAATGTAGAGCTGGAGCTGGTTGATCTTGTAGCGGCTGAGCTGATCGGCCAGTTCCAGCAGACGCTCCAGTTTCGGCACCCGGCCGCGGGTCACGTCGTAGTAGACGCCGCGGTCGGCGAAGTCCGGCCAGTCCTCGATCTCCAGGCACGGCAGGCCGTCGGCAGGCGCCTGTTCGACGATCTGCCGCAGGGTCTGCACGGCGTAAAAAGCCCCGCTGACCGCGCCCGCCTCGATGCGTATGCCGGCTGAAGCGATGGCGAGCCTGTAGCCGTCGCGCGGCAGGTCGGGGTGCAGGGCCAGGGCCACGGCATCCACGCCGCCGGGATAGCCGGCGTGGATGGCCAGGTTGCTGAACAGGGCCTGCAGGTCCGTCGCAATCGGATAGAGGCGGGCGTCGCCGATGGCCATGGCCCCGGCGGCAGGAATGCGGCAAACGCCCGGCTGTCGCGTGAGCGACCGCGGATGGGGAAGCAGAAGGAGATCAAGGGTTCGTGTTGAGAGCGTCATGATTCACCCGGTTGTTGTTTGCAGCGGCGATCCAGCTCATCCGCCGACTTCGCTCCGCTCGTCGATGCCGATGCGTAGACGCGTAACAGCAAAGTCAGTCAATCCCACTATTCCTAGGAAGGCCGAAAGTATCGCCAAACCTTCAGGCGATGACAATAAATAAAAGCCCGCCACGGACTTCATGCCCGCGAATCCGCGCCGCCGCGGATCCGCGCCGTCAGCGCGCGGTGCCAGGCCACGTCGTTCCAGACGCCGGGGAACTGCGGGCGCGTGAAGTTCGAGGTGCAGATGAAGCGATAGCCGTGCTTGAGCGCCAGGTCCACGCAGATGCCGCCGCACTCCTTGACCCACTCCCAGTCCAGGAAGGGGTGTTCGAGCCCGTTGATCTCGCCCCAGCCCTCGGTGTTGCCGCAGGGAATGCCGTGCCGGCGCCCGGCCTCCGCGATGGCGCCGATTTGGTCGTCCATCCAGCGGATCATCTCTTCCCGATGCTCAGCCCAATAAGCGTTGCGCCGCGCGACGAACTCCTCGAAATGGGAATCGTCGGCCATCGGGTGAATCCAGTCGAAGTAGCCGGTGGCTTCGCCGAAGCCGGGACAGTGCGTCATCCAAACGTGGTAGTCGAGCGCGCCGAACTTGGGCAGATCAAGTTCCGCTTCGGGCTGGGTGTCGTAGCTCAGCGAGGCGAAGAATCCGAGGCCGGGCCAACGGGTGTCCAGCCGCTCCAGGACCTCCGACGCGAAGTCGCGATAGAACCGCCGCGCCGGCCGGTCGGTCGCCTGGGCTGCCTGCCAGATGTGTGCCTGATCGGGATCGGCCGGTTGTTGCGCCGCCTGATCCCGCTGGCGCGTCTGCTCATGAAACCAGTTCCAGCCGTGCCAGCGGGGATACTCGTTGAGGATGTCCACGTACAGCAGCGTGTCCAGTAGATCTGCTCGCTCAATAGCCTGCAGCGTCTCGTCCCAGGCGCGCACGAAGGCGTCCGGCCCGGCCAGGGGATCCTGCCGCTCGATGCCGTGCCCCAGCCACCAGGTTGAGAGCCCCACGGCGACGCCGTGCGCGCGGCAACGCCCGAGGAACTCAATGAGCGCGGCACGCGGACAGATGCGCACGGAGTAGCGGTTCCCCCAAGTGTCGGCGCCCCGGAATTCCTTGCGGCAGAGGTACTCCTCCGGCGTCGGCGTGCCGACGACCGGTTCCGCCGTAAGATGCGGGAAGGCGTCGATTCGCACAGCGTTGTAGCCGCGTTCGCACAGGCCGGCCAGCACCCCGTCCCAGTCCTCGAACTCGCCCGTGCGATGATGGCGCAACAGCCAACTGAAATCCCACATCGCGATGGCCGCGGGCCGCGATAACTCCTGCAATCTGTTCATGAAACAACTCCGTCTTGTACCAGCACCTGCGGAAATGCCGGCATCTCGCCCGGCTTGCACACACCCGGTGGAGTTGCGAAGCGCAGGAAGACACCCCATCCCCGGCCGCCGTTGAGATCAAAGGCCAGCATGAAGTCATGCCCGCCTGCGGTCAACTCCACCGGGATGCGGGCACGCGCCGGATTGGCCGGGTTCTTCTGCGCACCATCGCCGTGGATCGGCTTGCCGTCGAGGAACAGCCGCACACCGCCGTCGTGCCCGAGTAGAAGATTCCACGGCGCGGTCTTCTCCGCCTGCACCCGGGTTCGGAGATAGACCACCCCGTCGGCATCGGGAAAAACGTCGTGGACGTTGACGAACCCGTCCGGCTGAGCCGAGAGCACGCGCCAGACTGTCTGCGGTTCCGGCAGTTCGCAGGCGGTCACGCCGGATGCCGGGCGCGCCACCGGCGGCGCCACCTGCCAGCGGCTGACGAACGGCGAACAGACCTCGTCGATGGGCTCATGCCCCTCTATGTATTCGCAGCCAAGCCCGTGCCAGACCTGAATCGGCGTCTGCCGGAATTTCAGGCGCAGCACCGCAATCCCCACCACCGGATCAGGGCAGTCGGTCGGCAGGTCATGCAGCAAAATCCGGTCGCGCTCCTGTGTGAAACGCAGCGGCTGATTCGAGCCGACAGTCTCCGCACTAAGCAACTCGCCGCGAATCCGGCCAATGCTATGCGTCCCCCTCTGCCAGTGCCGAATCCAGTAGTAATAGGTACTGCCTTGGCGCGTCCAGCCGCCGTTGGGGTCCATAACGTTGCCGAGCCGCTCGACGCGGTCGCTGGCGGCGTAAACCGCCTCGCCGTGAACGCCCAGCCACTGACCGACCTGGTGCAGTAAGGCATCGGCCTGTCGTGGCACGCTGCCGTCGGGTTTCGGACCGATGTTGAGCAGCAGGTTGCCACCGCCGGCCGCGCACCGGGCCAGCATCCCGATCACGCCGCGGGCCGACACCCAGTCCTCGTCGGGCGCGTCCACCCAGCCCCAGCCGGGATTCGTGCACATGCAGGCTTCCCAGGCGCGCGCGCCGGACGCCGCCGTGATATGCCCTTCCGGCGTGGTGAAATCCTCGGGCAGCAGCGCCCGGTCGTTAATGATGATCCCGGGCTGCAGTTCCCGGACCATGCCGTTCATCGTCGCGCTCTCCCAGCGCTCGGCGCTGACCAGCGGCCAGCCGACGTCGTACCAGAGCACGCCGATCTCGCCATAGTTTGTCATCAGCTCGCGCACGCAGCCCTGCGTGAAGTCCAGGAACCGGCGCCGCGCCGCCTCGTCGCGCTGGCACTCGTGGCCGTCGGGATGATGCCAGTCCATCAGCGAATAGTAGAACCCGACCTTCAGGCCGAACTCGCGACAGGCCTCGACATACTCGCGGACGAGGTCGCGTTTTGGCTCGCGCTTCACGGCGTTATAATCGGTCTGCCGGGTGTCCCAGAGGCAGAACCCCTCGTGGTGCTTGGTGGTCAGCACCATGTACTTCATGCCGGCGGCCTTGGCGAGCGCGGCCCACTTGCGGGCCGCGCCGGGCCGTGGGTTCCAGGAGTCAGCCAGCGGCTCGTACTCGGAGACCGGGATGCGGTCGAGGTTCATCGCCCAGGCGTCACGCCCCAACTGGGAGTAGAGCCCCCAGTGGACGAACATCCCGAAACGGGCCTCATGCCACCATCGCATGCGCTCAGGCCTGGTGGCGTCTGCCGTAGCGACGGGGAGGTTGGAGTTTGCAGTCATAGGTGTCCTTCAACGTAGCCGCAAAGCGTGCATGCGCTCCAGGTAGTATTGATAGTTGGCCAGCGGCGTGCCGGGGGTGATGAAATGGTCCGGCCTCGTACCAGATGGTGTCCCAGTGGGGCTGGGTTCCGAAGAATTCATGCTCCTTTGGGGAGTCCCACTGGTTGTATTCCGGAGCGGTCGGGTAGCCCTCCCCGTGCCAGCGCTGATAAGTCTCGGTCACGGGGATGGCCGGTTACCGTGGGTTTTCATGGCTTCAGTTCCGGCACCGGGAACCGGAACGGAGTGGCCGGCAGCTCTTCCTTATTGACCAACGTCGCCTCAGGCCAACCGGCCCAGGCGTAGCGGACGGCCACCGGGGATTTCACTTCGGCACTGGTGACGATCACCTTGTCGCCCTTGATTTCCGCTGCGGCGGGCACGAAGGTCTGGCCGTCGGCCGACAGCTCGAAGCCCTTGAGCGCGCCGCCCTTGGCGACCAGGCCGCCGCCCGCGCCGCCAAAACCGATGCGGCACTCTCCGCCCTTGAACTCGACCTGTTCGGGATAGGGGCTGTCAGCGGCCACGTCCTTCTCGCCGTAGGCCAGCTTGCGGGCCTGGAGCAGCAGGCGCTGCGCCACCGGCAGCTTCTTGCGCGGGTGGATGTCGTAGGGGTCGCCGAGGTCGGTGGTCACCGCCAGCCCGACGCGCGGCACGGCGCGCGAGGTCTGATACTGCGCCTCGCGGATATGGCAGAAGCCGTGGTCCACGTTCTCGCCTGCGAATCTCGCCAGCGTCGCGGCGTCCATGTCGAGCCGTTTGTCCTCGGGGCCGAGGTGTTTGATGAATCCCGCCAGTTGCACGACCAGGAAGGGCAGTTCCTGGTTGTTCCACGCCTTGCGCCAGTCCTGAATCAGGGCCGTAAGTCCCGCTTGGTAGAAGCGGCTGTTCTTCCAGCCGGCGTTCATCTCGCCCTGGTAGTAGATCACCCCACGCACCGGGAAGGGCGCCAGCGGCGCCACTTGGTCGTTGTAGCCGGCCGAGGTCGCGTCGGGCCAGGGCTTGCCGCGCACCGGCGCCAGTTCCGGGGTGGCCGCCACGGTCGCGTCGCTCACCCAGGTCTGCACCGGCAGGATCGCCCCGAGCTGCACGATGCCCACCGGCACCCGGCTGTCAAAGTGTTTGTACAGTTCGCGGGCGAAGAAGTAGGAGAGACCGCTCATACAGCCCGGCACGGTCAGGGAGAGCGGCTTGTCGCCGGTGCTCCAGCGGGTCACCAGGTACGACGCCTCCTGCCATTTGCAGGCGCCCCAGAAGGAGTAGACCCGGTTCTGGGCGTTGGTGACCAGATGGCCGTTGCGCCGTCCGAGCTCGACCTCGCGGATGAGCGGGTAGTCGTTGCGGCTCGCCAGCGCCTCTTCGTAATCGTCGCAGGCGTGCAGCGGCAGCCCGGCGTTGGATTGGCCGCAGACAATCCACACCTCGCCCACCAGCACCTGGCTGAAGAGCAGCGTGTCGTTCGGGTCCCGCCCTTGGATCGCCAGGGTGTGCGGTCCGCCGGCGGGCATGGGCGGCAACGTCACGCGCCAGTGGCCGTTGGTCGCCACGGTCTTGAGCTGGTGGTCGCCGTAGATGATCGAGACCGGCTCGCCCTCCTCGGCCCAGCCCCACAGCGGCACCGGCACGTCGCGCTGGAGGACCATGTTTTCAGAGAAGAACGAAGGCACCTCCAGTCGCGCCTCCGCCGCGGCCGCCAGGCCCATGACCATTGCTCCAACCGCCAGTGTTCGAACGTCTGCTTTCATCTCGCTTCCTTTCGTTGTCCAATGCGTAGAAGCGGCGCCCCGCCGCTTTTACGTCGGCCACCGGGCGCGCGCAGCCCGCCCGGCACACTCCCCTGTGGCGCGGGTCGGCCCGACCCGCGGCCGCGTCGTCCATTCACGCGCCCACGCCCTTCGCCAGACTGCGGTCGGGCCGACCGCAGCCACAGCGCCGTCTGCATGCTTAACCGCCTACCCTTAACCGCCTCGTTTAAGTAATTCGTTTAAGCGTATCCGTTTAAGTGTGTCGGTTAAGTGTTTGCGCCATCAGCCATTCGCCCCTCACCCCTTCCCCCGCCTGCACTGGCTCGGCGACTGGCCGGCGATCTCGCGGAAGACGCGGCTGAAGTGGTAGGGATCGTCGAAGCCGAGGGTCTGTGCGATCCGCTTGACCGGGAGCGCGGTCTCGCGCAGCAGCGCCGCCGCCTGCTGCACCTGCCGCTCGCGCAGGTATTGGTGCGGGTTGCGCGCGGTCATGACGCGGAACCGCCGTCGGAACAGCGTCTCGCCCATGCCCAACCGCCGGGCGATCTCGACCACCGGCTGGCACGAGACTTCGGCCAGCACCGCCGGGTCGCGCAGCCGGTTCAGCCACGCGGCGATGCGCGGATCCTCGGTGAGGTGCGCGTTGAGGTCCGCCGCCAGCGTCAGCTCCTCCAGCGCCCAGCCGAGGACGCGGTTGGCCCGCAGTTGCGAGAGCACCGTCTCCAGCGTGCGCGTCTCCCAGCGGCGCACCAGGTCGCCCAGCCGCCGCTTCCACTCCTCGGGGTTCGGCAGGCGCGTGACCAGCGGGATGCGCCAGGCGTCAGCCGCCTCCTGCCCCGGCTGCAGCAGCTCGAACACCGGCGTCACCGCGCGCGGCCGCTCTTCGACGCACCCCCCGATGTAGCGGATCATGTTGTACGACCCCTCGTAGTTGTGCAGCGTCAGGCGCGGGTTCCGCTGCAGGTCGAAGTGGATCGCCAGGTGCGTCTCGCCCACATAGGCCCAGGCGTGCACGAAGCCGGGCGGCAGGAACAGGATGTCGCCCGGCTCCACCCGCAGGCTCCCGCCGACAGCCTCGCACCAGACCCAGCTCGCGCGCTCGAGCTGCAGATGCAGGCAGAAGTCGCGCAGACTCCGCTTCTCGGTGATGCGGCCCGCAGTCTGAGACTGTCTGTCAATGGTTCCGAACCGGAACCACGGCGCCAGCGGCCCGCGGCGCAGCCGCACCGGGATGGCGAGCGTCTTCCCCGCCGCGGCCGGGGCCGCGGCGGGGAGAGGTGATGCGATAGGCGGAGCTTTCACTGTGTTCCGTGCAGGTACAACCGAGTCTGTGTGTTGGATAAGTGTTGCCCAAGGTGGGCTCCGCCCGCAACCCAATCTTTGTCGTTCACGTTGTCGTTAGCCTCCGCTGGGGCGACAAAGTTTGCGACAAAGCTCGCAACAAAGTTACTGCTGCATCACCCCTCAACCTTCCACCCTCAACCCTCACCCTTCCCACGCGGCGGCGGGACGGACGCGGCGAGGTTGGTCGGGCCTTACGCGGTCCGGGACGTCCCGCGCCACCGCTGCCGCGTCCGCATAGCTGGCCAGTTTAAGCGGTTCGTTTAAGTGTGCCGTTTAAGAGAGCGCCTAAGTGTGGGAGCAGGTGTCGGCCTCACACTTAAACTCCTTCTTACTCGGCACGCTTACTCCACCCGCTTACTCGTCTACCCGCCACGCGCAACCCCATCCCAGCATTTCCAGAATCCCAGCCATTCCATCCGCTGGGTCGACAAAGTTTGCGACAAAGTTACTGCCTCCACCCTCAACCTTCCACCCTCAACCCTCACCCTCCCCACGCGGCAGGGCGGACGTGTCGAGGCTGGTCGGGCCTTACGCGGTCCGGGACGTCCCGCGCCACCGCTGCCGCGGACACTTAACCGACACTCTTAACCGGCTACCCTTAACCGTCCATACTTAACCGAGCCGTTTGAGCGATTCGTCTAAGCGTATCCGTTTAAGTGTGGCGGTTAAGTGTTTGCGCCATTCGCCATGCGCCATTCGCCATCAGCCATTCGCCATCAGCCATTCGCCATCATCCCCCACCCTCCCCACGCGGCGGGGCACCGCGTCTGCTGATCACCGGAGCACGATCATCGTGCCGCCGGGCGGACCCAGCACCACCAGGCGCCCCGTCAGGCCAGGCGAACTGTCGGTCACCAGCGGCGCCAGATCGGCGGCGGCGTAGGTGTTCCGGCGTAATGACGCATTGGTGATCGTCAGCGTCGAGACCGTTCCGGTCCGGCCGGCCAGATCGAGATAGGAGTTGCTGTAGATGTGGAGCGCCTCCGCGCTCAGGTTCCCGTTCAGTTTCGCCTGCGCCCGGTTGGTGATCGTCACCGACACCGGCTTCACCAGATTCGGGGCGCTGCTCGCACTTGCCTCGATCCCCGTCTTGGCGATGTTGACGCCGTTGTAGAGGCAACTGGTGTTGTTGTTGTCGATGAGCAGTTGCCCCTTGCCCGGCGTCATCCCCTTGAATTCCTTGTAGATCGTTCCGGCCGCGCCATTGTCGGTCTTGTAATCATAGGCTGAGAAGACGCCGCCGAACGCCCTGAACACGACACTGCCGGACGTTGTGCCATTGGTGACCGTCACGGCGATCCGCCCGCCGCCGCCGCACGGGAACCAGTTGTTGACCGAACCGCCCAGAGATGCCACAACCCCCGTGCCCCCCAGCGTTCCGGTCCGGATCCAGACCGATCCGCCTGTGCCGTTGGTCAGCGCCGGCCGTCCGCCGTCCGAGGCGTTGGCGGACACGCTCCCGTCAATCTTCGTGTCGCCGGAGACCACCAGCCGCACCACGCCGCCGCCGGCGCCATAGTCGGCGCAACTACCGTGGAAATACGGTTCGCGAATGGATCCGTATGTGGGTTTGGGTGTCTTGGGGGGATCATATTGCCCCCCTTCCCCGCCATGACTGGCCCCTGCGGCAGTACTGCTCGCCCACCCTATCCCGCGGTAGTATCCGTTTCCCTTGCCGTCCACGTCGATGCGGCCGCCCGGCTGCACGGTCAGATCGCCGTTCAAGATCAGGTACAGTTTGGTCGAGGGATCGACCGCACCGCTATATGTCACATTCGCAAAATGCACGGGCGCATGCGTCAGCACGCCGCCGTTGGCGATGGTCCAGTTGCCCGACGCCGTCACCGGCACGTCGAGCGAAAGGCGATAGAGATTGGTCAGCACGAACGTGCCCGGGAACGTCACGAGGTTCGTGCCCTTGATCCGCACCTCGCCGCCGCCTTCGATCGCGGCCGAGCCGAAATTGACCGTCGTGTTCGCCGCGACCGCCAGGATGCCGGCATTGGTCACGACCACCCGCGCGAACGCGCCCAGGTCCTCCACCTCCGCCGGCAGGGTCGTAGCGCCGGTCCACAGCCCGTTGGCCACGTTGTTGTTGTCCACGATCAGCCGTCCGCCGCCGGATGCGTTGTTCGTGGTTTCGATGTAAACCGTCCCTGCCGCGCCGCGATGCGACACATCGTCCACCGTCCCCGCTCCGCCATAGGCCAGGCACGCCACGTTGCCGACGCTGCCCCCGTTGGTGACCACCACCGCCACGCGTCCGCCGCCCGCCGAGCTGTCGGGCGTGCGGTTGGGGCTTCCGCCCGACGCCTCGATGATGCCGCTGCCGCTCAGCGTCCCAGTCCGCAGCCAGATCGAGCCGCCCGAGCCGCCCTTGACGTTGCCCCCGGTCCGGTAGCGCCCGCCGCATGCCAAGATCATACCGTCCACCGTGGTGGCGCCTCCCGCCGTCAGTTGGATCGCCCCGCCGCCGTTGCCGCTTTCGCCGCCGCCGCTGCCCAACCGCGTGGGCGTGCGGATCGATCCGTAGGTGTTTCTGAAAGCATAGGATGCGTCCGCATTCCCCGCATACTTGCCACCCTGACCCCCGTGGCTGGCGGCTACATGGTAACTCACGCCCGCTCCGGGCCCTTGGTACACGGCATAGCCGCGCGCGTCGCCATCGATCCGCCCGCCCGAACCCACCGTCAGGTCGCCGCCCACCGTGAGGTTCAGCCGGTAGCGCTCCGTATTTCCGCTGCCATAGGTCGAATTGTCGCCATGGGTCAGCACGCCGCCAGCCACCGTCAGGCTACCCGTGGCCGTAAAGTTCGTGAACGCCCCCTGGCCGGGATAGCGCGTGTCGAGGGTCACCGTGCCGGTGTAGTCCGCCGTCTGCGTCCAGCTCGCAACGGTGTCGGTCAGGCCGTTGACTCCCGCGTCCCAGGTCATGGCGCCCGTGCTCGTAGCGTCCAGGACGATGTCGTCGCCCACCCCCGGCAGCCGCGTGGCGGGATTGCCGTCCTCGATCCAGTTCGCCTGCGCGCTGGCATTGCCCGTCCCGTTCCAGGTGAACGTCGCGGCCTGCGCCGCGCCCGCCAGCAGCGCGAGGCCAAGCCCCGCGGCCGCAATCGCACGCCCTCGGGCGTGCCGCATCCTGCATCGCATCTGTTCCATCGGTTGTCCCTTTCTTGTCAGCGCGTACCCGTCTCCCTGCGCCGCGCCCGCACCGGCGGAGGGCGCACGAAGAGCCGATTTGTGGGTAGCATGACACCCTGAGCCAGAAACGGCAATGGAGGAAAGATCGGAAAGAGATGGATATTTCCTCGCGGCCGGAACCGAGGCCGGAGCCGCTTGCGGAGGGGCGGAGAGAGTGAATGGTGGAATGTCTGACCACCCACACTCTTAACCGGCTACCCTCCCCACGCGGTGGGGCGCCGCGTCCAAGAACATGCGGTCATCAATACTGTGCTGCATCTTTCTCTCGTCCTCGTCGTCGTCCTCGTTCTCGAAAACCGCGGCAAGATCGAGGACGAGGACGAAGGACGATTATGAGACTACGTCTCCAAGACACGACCTGGAGTACCAACCCGCGCCAGCACCCATCGCAGCTCTTCGGCGATCCCCCGCTCCAGCGGCGTATCGCAGCCCGACGCCTCTTGCCACACGGTCCAGGTGTAGGTCTCGACCTCCAGATGGCGGGAGGCGCGGGCCAGTTCCGGCAGCGCCTCGGCCAGCAGGCCCGAAGTGCTGCGCAACGCGCCGCAAGCGGCCACGAACAGCGGCACATGGTAGTGTATGCGGACCTGCCCGTCGCGCAAGCCGGGCGCGGCCTCCAGAAACGCGGGCAGGTCGGCCCAACGGGTGAGCGTGCCGTCCGCCGCGCGGTGCACCGTCTGGTGCAGGTAGACCGTATCCTGGAAACGGGCGAGCTGCGCGATCGTGGCCGCGTCGCCAGCGTCCGCATCGAGCGCCGCGCTGAGCTGCACCTTGGCCACGGCGATCCGCTCCGCCGCCAACGACGCCAGCGCGGCGCGGGCGTCCTCAAACTCAACGGCCTGGTGCGCAGTGTCGAAGCAGCACCCCACGTGCCGGATCAACCAGCCGCGCGCCTCGTCCTCTGTGACCCCAGTCTCCCTCGCCAGCAGCGCCGCCCCCTCGCGCCGCAGCCGCCGCATCACCTCGACCAGCTCCGCAGTCGTCTCGGGATAGCACAGCGGCTCCGGCTCCATGGCAAGGACGATCCGCCGCCCGCTCTCTTTTTCGAGCCGAGCCAAGCAAGCCGCGCACCGCGCCACCTGCGCCAGCGCCTCCCCCGCCCGCCCCTCCCAACCGGGCCACCCTTTGAAGGTGAGCGGCGCCGTGGAGATGCTGCCGTCGGCATCCTCCGGCACCAGGGCGGCCAGCGCGACCGCCACCCGCTCGGTGTAGGCCCGGCGCTCGGGAGCGGTCCAATCGGGCTGGTAGACCGCATCCTTCACCGGCGCGCCATGGAAACGGCCGAAGGGGAAGGCGTTGACCGTGAAGGCGTAGAGGCCGCGCTCCTCCAGCATGCGCTTGAAGCGGCCGACCTTGCCCGGCTCCGCGGCCAACTCCTCCGCCGCCCGCGCGCTGATGCGCAAGCCCAGGCCGAAGGGGGCGTCCGGAGACACCGCCGCCTTCACCGCAGTCGCACAGCGCCACACCGCCTGCTCCTGCTCCTCCCACGTCTCGCCGGGGTGGACGTTCAGGCAATAGGTCAGATGCCGTCCCTGTTTCAGTCTCATAGATCAACCTTCGTGGTTTGCGAACAGATGACTATGATGACCTTGTTTGCCTCCGTGCGCAAGTCCGGTCGCGTGAGCACCAGCTCCGCGGCCTGTTGCCGAATATCGCTTTCACTGGGGCGCATCCCCGTTTCACTGACTTGGCATCGCCTACCGCTGACGCACCGCTCGGCGCGTGAGCGTCAGAGCGGGATCTACGAGACCGCTCAAACCGCCTACGCGGCCCGGGACGTCCCGCGCCACCGCTGCCGCACCGGTCGGGGGTGTGAGCGGATGTCCACGCGTTTGTCGCTCGTAGCAAGTCAGTGAAACGGGGATGCGCCCCTTTCACTTGCCTTCCGGACCTTTCTTTGCCATGATTCTGCCAATGAAAGGAACTGTGTTACCCATTTCAGATCGCCCTCCGACAGAGCTCTCTCCAGGGCTGCGGCGCAGCGGATGCGCCATGCGTTCGCGCGAACTCGAACTGGAGCGCCTGGGACGGATGACCGTCGAGGCCAGAATCAAGGCGGCGCTGTCGATAGGCACACGGTTCGCTTGGCTCAAACCCGCCGCCATGGACCACTGACCCATGGATGATCCCGAAGCCATCCTGCGTGCGGCTGAAGACATCGTAAGCGTCCTCAGACGCCATCCGAACCGCTCAACTGGTGGTTCGCGCAGGCAGCCCGTTGCGCCTGGTTCCGATTCCGCAATTGATCGCGCTCAAACTCTATGCCGGCGGGTACAAGTCGAAGGCAGATATCGTTGAGTTACTTGCCCGAAACCCGGATCTCGATCTTACGGAGGTTCGCGCCGTATGCCACCGCTACAACCTCGCCGGACTGGAGGAGATGATCGCGGAAGCATCCTAGCCCACCCCTATGGTTGGGCGGGGCAGCGCTTGCCACGATCTCCACCCGCCACACGCGGCGGGGAAGCCGCGTCTACCTGCCGACCCCCTGGCGCCAGCCACTGATCACTGATAACCGATCACTTCCCCCTCAACCTTCCACCCTCAACCCTCAACCCTCCCCCGCATCCGCTCAATTCCCGCGATCATGCTGTCTTGATTGACTCGGTGGATCTCCACACCTTTGCCGATCCCGTCGGGCAGCGTGAGGGTCAGGCGTCCGCCCAGATGCTCGCGAAAATCCTCGAGACCCTGCAGCAGTTCCCACTCCCCGTCGGGCCGCCGTCTGCTCAGTTCGGGGTCATACACGGGCAGTCCCGTCGCCTCCAGCGCGGCGAGCACCGACTCCAGCGCCTCCTCGGTCAGCAAGCCCTCCTGTTGCGCGTAGCAGCAGTCGAGGGCGATCCCTACGGCGACCGCCTGCCCGTGCCCGAGGCGGTAGCCGGAGAGGATCTCCAGCCGGTGCGCCGACCAGTGTCCGAAATCGAGCGGCCGGGCGGAGCCCTTTTCAAAGGGGTCGCCGCCGCTGGCGATGTGGCGCAGGTGGATCTGCGCGCAGCGGTAGACGGTCTCCTCCATGGCTGCGCGGTCGCGCCGGCGCAGCGCGTCGGCATGCCCGCACAGGAAGTCGAAGAAGGCGGCGTCGCGGATCAGCGCCACCTTGTAGGCCTCGGCGACACCGCCCAACCAGTGCTCCGGGGGAAGGCTCTCCAGCAGGTTCAGATCGTTGACCACCGCGAAGGGCGGATCAAAGGTGCCGATGAAGTTTTTCTGACCGTGCTCGTCCACCCCATTTTTCACCCCCACGCCCGAGTCGCACTGCGCCAGGACCGTGGAGGGCATCCGCACCAGCCGCACCCCGCGGTGCAGCAGCGAGGCCCCGAGCCCCACCGCGTCGAGCATGCTGCCGCCGCCGATCGCCAGCACGAAGCTCTGGCGGTCCAGATGGAGGTTGCCCAGCGTCCAGATCAGATCGCGCAAATGCCGCGGGCCTGTTTTGGCCTCGTGGCCGCCGGGGAAAAGGAGCGGCGGCGCCGCCAGCTCAAGGCGGGGGGAGAATGCGTGAAAATAGGCGGTGATCGCTGCGGCCAGCGCGGGCCGGGCCGACGCCAACCCCTCGTCCACGCAGACCGCCACCCGCGGCAGCCGCCCTTCGCGCAACCGACTGAACACGTCCGCCAGCGCCCCATCCGCCGGGTCGAACGCCTCGCGCACGAACAATACCGGATAGTCGAACCGGACCGCGAACGACTGTTCGATGGCCGGAAACACCGCCCCCCCAGCCTGCATCTTCTCCGTCACAGTTCTTGCTCCTTTAGAATGAATCGCGCCGCCTCGGCCGAAAGCGCCTCCAGACCGGAGGGGGCCGTCGGCAACGCCCAACTGCAGGCCCACGCCGCGGGCCGGTCGGTGCGGCCGTGCGTCCCCCGCACGCGCGCCGCGTTGGTGCCGATCCCGGGGGGCCATCCCTGCAGCGTCAGTTCGCAAGGATCGTAACCCGGCTTGCTGTGAATGTCCACATGCCGCGCATAGTCGGGCGCCTCCCGCGCAGCGGTCCACCACGGATACGCGAACCAACTCCCGGCCGCCGCCGTCAACACCAGGTCGCCCGCATGCGGGGCCTGGAGCATCGCCTCCTCGTCGCGGCGCGCCGGGTCGCCGCCCGGCTGATCGCGCGACGCCACGCGCGCCACGCCCGGCAACCGCTCCAAGATGGCGCACGCGGCCGCCGCATCGGCGGGATGCTTGGCGTAGACCTGCGCCACGGCATGGTCGACGAGCGCAAAGGCGCGCGCGGCGTTGAGGTCGGCGTAGAGCCTGCCGCGCACCTCGCGGCAGGTCATCAGCCCCGCCTCTCGCAGCGCCCGGTTCGGGAAAAGCGCGCCGCCGGTGCAGGGCTCGATGGCGTAGTCGCCCCAGATCATCCAGTCGTAGCCGCCGGCCGCCGCCGCGGTCAGCAGCCTCTGCAACTGGGCGTTGAGCAGCGCCACCGAGCGGCGTGACTTGGCATGCGACGGACCGAAACGCTGGAAGTCGTAGTCGAGCGTGGGCAGGTAGGTCAGCAGCAGGTCGGGTGCCTCGCAGGAGATCACTTCCGCAGTCGCCTGTGCGATCCAGTCGCCGACCGTCGGGGAGGCGAGGGGGCCCCAATAGCGGTGCAAAGGAAAGTGCCCGAACTTCCTGCGCAAACGGGGGTAGAGCCCGGCGGGCTGGCTGTAGCAGTCGAGGATCATGCCGCCATGGTGCTTGTGGATCGGGGCCGGCGTGAGGATCAGGTCGGCCGCCTCGCCCATGGCCTGCTGCCAGAAGAGCAGTCCCACGGTGCCGCCCGAGCGGCGCAGCGGCTCCCAGAACCGGGGGCCCTCCACCAGCGTGGAGGCCTGTTCCCAGAAGAACGCCTTGCGCAAGCGGCGGTCAAAGAAGCCGTTGCCCGTCATGCCGTGCCGCGACACCGGAGCGCCGGTTCTGAAGGCGGCCTGCGCCGCGCAGGTCACCGCCGGGAAGGCCGGCCGCAAAGGGGCGAAGCGCGCGTCGAGTCCGGTCAGGGCCGACGCCGTTTCGGCATCCAGCCCCGCCACGCTCACGA
>Ga0172375_10006414_pt1 | contig 16545 bp, 11 predicted proteins | sample LakKiv1m_FD_114537 | JGI IMG/M metagenome (GOLD analysis project Ga0172375, IMG submission 114537) | Freshwater microbial communities from Kabuno Bay, South-Kivu, Congo - kab_092012_11.1m | ecosystem: Environmental > Aquatic > Freshwater > Lake | place: Democratic Republic of the Congo...
ACGGCATGGGACAAGACAAAGAACCTTGTGACGTATACGGATTCTAGCGAGGCCGGGAAGACGTTTATAAAGGAATACACGGCAACGACAGACGCAGACGGAAACGTGACAATTTTATTCGGCGATCTGGCGAGTGTTACAAGCCAAAATACTGACGGCACTTGGACAAGAGAAAGCGATTATACTTCGGTGTTGGGCGACGGCAAGATACACGCAGGGACCATAGAGACGTATGACAACTATGATCAGTCTACGGGCGCCTTCGGGAACAAATTGAAGACCGAGAAGTACACATTCAGCGTCAACTGGGGATTAATGAAGACGAAGACCGTGTACGACGCCCAAGGCAATGAAACCGCATACTCGATGTTCAAATGGGATCCCAGCGTTAAGCGCGTGCTTGAGATCAATAAGAACGCGACTCTTGGTTACATGTATAACTACGCGTTGGACGGCGACGGCAACATTGTTTTCGGGGATCTTCTGGCTAAACTTGAGAAACTGGCTGACGGTACAGGTCTCTTCTCCACAGATTTTACGGGTAAACTCGGCGACGGGAAAGTCCATGCCCGAACCGAGACATCTTATAACAGTATAGATATCGCGTCGATCACTGCCAACGGCAAGCGCACGACGACCACATTCGAATTCTCAGCTAATACGGGCCTTATGAAGTCAAAGTCCGTTCGTGACGCTGCGGGGAACGAGATCGAATTCACTAAATATAAATGGGACCGCACTTCGATGCGTGTGCTGGCGATGAACAGGGACGAGACCGTTGGCTACGTCTATGGGTACACACTGGATACCGACGGCAACCCGGTTTTCGGCAGGCTGATCGCCAAGCTTGAAAAGCTTTCTGACGGATCAGGGAGCGTTTCGACCGATTTTACGCCAAAACTGGGCGACGGTCAGGTGCACCCTCAGAGGATCGTTACGTACGAGTTCGTCGATATTGCGACAAATACAATGAGAGGTCTTTTGGACACGGATCTCCTGAGTTATAACCCTGACGGAAGTATAGCCCAAGAGGTCATGAGCGGCGTTACCATACGCTATTCTTATGGAACAGGAGTTGCAAGCAAGGCGTTCTTCAGCACTTTGACAGGCACGGAAGTCCTTGTGGCGGCTTATGACTATGCCGCGCCGATCCCTGTTGTTCAGGGTGGGTGGATCATAAAGGCCATACATAACGCCGACGGTTCCATAGTGGTGATAAATGAGGTGTGGCCGGATACGGGTGTTGTCAAAGAGGCTTCCTTCTATCAGAATAACAAGGCACGTCGAGATAATGCCCCTTATGCTGTCGCCAGTTTCGATAATGTGGGGCAGAGAAATTATTTTGGCCGGCTTAAAAAGGTGGTATTCGGGGACATGATAGTTCCGAGCGAGGAGAATACATATAAGTTCCTCTCGAATACGCCGTTTTACGAGTATTTTATAAGGATCCAAAGTACGGCAGGAAAAGTTTTTACAGTCCAATACATCGATGGCACAAGCCCAATGGTCAAGACGGTAAAAGCGTTCAGTGATACTGCCGCGACGCGGTTAGTCGGGACGTTCGAGATGAACTACGAGTCTCATACGGGCAAAGAGACCGCGGATATATTGCGTGCGGCATGGAGTCAAAATGGAGGGGTACTCTCGGCAGAGCAGATGCTGAACATCCTCAGTTTCCTTAGCCGGCCTGCGGAAACGTTTACAGTGCGTTTCGAAAAACTGTTCAGTGACAGCGTCAAGGGTGAGGTTGTATCGTTGGCTGTATATAATTCCAAGGGCCAACTGGAGCTTTACACATATCTGCCGCTTTCTTCCAATAATGAACTGGGTGTTTTTTTCATAACGATGCCTTCTTCCGAGGCCGGTTCTTCAGGCACAGGTTCCGCAGGTATGTTCATGTTCGATATTGGTGGCGGCGGTTCTTCTTCCGGCGGTGGAGTAAATAGTGCCGGGGGAGTTAGGTTGCCGTCGCCGATGAAGTTCCCGTGGTCCGAGCCTCGGCCGTACGTGGTGCCTGATCTTACCATGAGCGATGTAAGAGATCTTGTTGATCATATGGATCCTGTGCAGAAACAGAAGATGTTTAATATGATAAGTCTAAAGATCCTTAAGGTTAACTTCATGGAGTTTTCGAATGCTATCGAGCAGTTGAATGACCGGGGCGATTTCGAGTGTGATATAAAATCGGAGGCCGGAGGCGCACTGGTCTCGATCTACAAAAATGTCGAGGGGAAACGCGTCCTTGTAGCCAGATTCCACGTGACGCCTGACGGTAAGATCCAGGGCATGACGACTGAGCAGATGACAGCATTGATAAAGAAGATACTCGAGGCTTTTGATATAGAAGCTGTGAAGGATTCAGGAGAGGCTGCCGAAGCGCCTGTTGCTCCGGCTCAGGAACCCCCTGCTCCCGAAAAAACCGGTCCGGCAGCGCCTCCAGTGGAGAAGGCGCCTGCGCCGAAAACCGGGGCCCCTACAGCTCCAGGAGATATCGTCCCCGCCGGTAAAGAAAAAGCAGCGGCTGCCCAGCCGGCAAAAGCCGGCGAAGCCTATTTACAGGAAGAGGCGGCTAAGGCGATGAAGAATGATAATGAAATAAAGAAGAGCCGTATTTTCAGTATAGCCGGTTTTGTAGGGTTCTTAGCCGCGGTGGCCGGCATTTGGTCAGCGAGGCAAACAATGTCTGCTGCCCAGGCGGAGGAGAAGGTCAAGGAGACATTGGCCAATACGCAAAGGACGATAAGGGACCTCTTCGGCGAAGGCAAGGCTAACATCGTAGTGAGGATCCCTGTAGAGTATCTGGACCGGTTCTCGCAGGAAGAGATCGCCTCTCAAATGGCTCCATATCGATCTCTCCTTAAACAGAATCTGTCTGTGCAGCTTTACAGCGAAATAAGTCCGCAGGGTACGATAAGCAAGGCGGTATACGATAAGCACGGTCTCGGAGGTTTGTATAAGGATAAATATGCAGAGACGGACAAATATCATACTATAGTCTTGAGTACCGGCGCGCCTGAGGACCTTCAGGGCGCAGTAAGACAGCGTTTGAGCGATAATCCTGACATATACAAAAAAGGCATACCCGTCGCTATAGGAGATGAGCGTGACAATGTCGGCATACTGCGTGCGGTCTTTCTCGGCATCCAGCTTGTCCAAGTAGCGAAGATCGTCGGATTTAACCCTACGGTATCGTTCCGCGAGATCATGACCACTTCAGAAGGGGCCGCGGTGACAGAAACACTGGATCAGTACAAAGCCTTCTTAAAGTGGCTCTACGGCCAGGACTATGTCGGCTTGAAGGCCGGTGTTTACGACAGGCTCAATGAACAGGATATGCTTTATCTAGCCATTTCAAGGGACAAGACCAACGTCACCCGCGCTTTATGGCGCATCGTGAAACTCCTGCCTATCGAGAAGCTTACGGAAAGGCTGGAGAGTTATATCGAAACTATCGGCGAGATCATTACTGCCGCATAATATCTGGCATTGCCTGCCATCATCTGCTGTGCTACAATAACCATCCTATGGAACGCAAGACCATTTTTATAAAAGGCGCGAAAGAGCATAACCTTAAGAATATTGACGTCGAGATACCCAGGAATTCCCTGTGCGTTGTCACCGGGTTGTCGGGTTCAGGAAAGTCGTCGCTTGCCTTTGACACGATATATGCCGAGGGGCAGCGCCGTTATGTCGAAAGCCTGTCTAGCTATGCCCGCCAATTTCTTGAGCAGCTCCAGAAACCTAACGTAGAATATATCGAAGGCCTTTCCCCGGCCATAAGCATAGAACAGAGAAAGGCCGGTTCAAATCCTAGATCCACGGTCGGTACCACGACCGAGATATACGATTATCTGCGTCTTCTTTTCGCGCGCATAGGCATGCCGCATTGCCCGAAGTGCGGCAGCCCTATCACGCGCCAGAGCTCCCAGGAGATCACTGATAATATCATGAAGATCGCCGATGGGAAAAATGTGATGATACTTGCGCCTATGATCCAAGGCAGGAAAGGGGAGTATCTGGAGCTTTTTGCCGGGCTCAGGAAAGACGGGTTCATCCGCGCGCGGGTAGACGGGAAGCTGGTAAGCCTCGAAGACGAGAAGGTAACGCTTCATAAACAAAAGAAACATACCATAGAGGCTATAGTCGACCGCATACGGGTGGGTTCCTCCGCGAAGAAAAGGATCACGGACTCGGTCGAGTTGGCCCTTTCCAAAGGCAAAGGGACTGTGGTCGTCTCGATAGGGGATGAAAAGGCGGCTGTAGATCATATGTTCAGCGAAAAGAACGCCTGCCTTAAATGCGGTATAAGTTTCGAGGAACTGGCCCCAAGACAGTTCTCGTTCAACAGCCCTTACGGGGCGTGCCCTGCCTGCGACGGCCTGGGGAATAAGATGGAGATCGACCCGGACCTGGTCGTGCCCGATAAGAACGCGCCGCTCATTACGTCAATTGAGGCGTGGAGGAAAGGCGGGAAAGGGCTGATCATTTATTTTAGGAGGATATTAAGAGGCCTGGCCAGGGAATACGATTTTGACGTCGAGACCCCGTTCAAGGACCTAAGGCCCGATATACGGGAGATGGTCCTGTACGGCGAAAAGAGAGGCGGCTGGGGCGCGTTCGAGGGGGTCGTGCCGAACCTGGAACGAAGGTTCAAGGAGACCGAGAGCGAATATATCAAGACAGAGATAAATAAATATATGTCGGTACTTCCATGCCCTGTCTGTAAGGGGAACAGGTTAAAGCCCGAAAGCCTGGCAGTGACCATAAACGGAAAGAATATCATAGAGGCGACAAACCTTTCGGTCAAGGCGGCCAGGGATTTTTTCTCAAGCCTTAAATTGAAAGAGAACGAGAAGAAGATATCAGAGCAGATCCTCAAAGAGATCAACGCCAGACTTGAATTTATGACAAATGTCGGGCTCGATTATCTGACGCTTGACCGCATGTCCAGCACTCTATCCGGAGGAGAGGCCCAGCGCATAAGGCTGGCGACCCAGATAGGGGCAGGGCTGGTCGGGGTTCTGTACGTCCTGGATGAGCCGAGCATAGGGCTGCACCAGCGCGATAACCAGAAACTGCTGGATACATTGATCACCTTGCGTAACCTTGGCAATACGCTCGTAGTCGTTGAGCATGACGAAGCTACTATGCGCGCTGCGGACCATATCGTAGATCTTGGACCTGCGGCAGGCGAATACGGCGGCGAGGTCGTTGCCCAGGGGACATTGGCCGATATTATAGCCGAGCCGAAATCTTTGACCGGTAAATATCTAAAGGGCGAAATGGTCATTCCTGTTCCTGAAAAGCGGCGCGACCACAGGTCAGCCAAAAAGATAAAGATATTAGGGGCGAGGGAACATAATTTAAAAAATATAGACGTCTCCATACCTCTGGGCACCTTCGTCTGCGTGACCGGAGTATCGGGCTCAGGCAAGAGCACTTTAGTTGACGAGATACTTTACCGCGCGCTGGCCAAGAGGCTGTATAAGTCTAAGGAAAAGCCCGGAAATTTCAGATCGCTCCAGGGGATCGAGCACATAGACAAGGTCATTGTTATTGATCAGTCGCCTATAGGAAGGACGCCCAGAAGTAACCCCGCCACCTACACAGGGGCATTTCAGCCGATACGGGACCTTTTTGCCATGCTGCCTGAATCTAAACTGCGCGGTTATAAGCCCGGGCGGTTCAGTTTCAACGTGAAGGGCGGGCGGTGCGAGAGCTGTATGGGAGATGGTATAAAAAAGATCGAGATGCATTTTCTGCCGGATGTATATGTCCAGTGCGAGATCTGTAAAGGCAAACGCTTCAACGAACAGACTCTGGCTGTCACCTATAAAGGAAAATCCATATCCGATGTCTTGAATCTGAGCGTCGACGACGCTTTGAACCTTTTCGAAAATATTCCTTCGGTACGCACTAAGATAAAGACTCTCCAGGAGGTTGGCCTCGGATATGTGCGTCTCGGCCAGCCGGCCACTACTTTATCCGGAGGAGAGGCGCAGCGCATAAAGCTGGCCACAGAGCTTTCGCGCAGGGCGACCGGAAGGACGCTCTATATCCTGGATGAGCCGACCACGGGTCTGCACTTTGCGGATGTAGATAAATTGATAAGCGTACTGACCGAACTCGTAAATAACGGCAATACCGTACTTGTGATCGAACATAACCTGGATGTCATCAAACAGGCAGATTATATCATCGACCTTGGGCCTGACGGCGGAGACCATGGAGGCGAGATAGTTGCCCAGGGCGCCCCTGAAGAGGTCGTTAAAATACCCGCTTCATACACCGGCCGATTCCTCAAAGAGATGTTGTAGGCCAAAATTTCCTTGCAAATGACAATATTGATATTATAATATCGTTAATGCGCTATATATTACTATTTACAGCTATTATCTTTATATCTACACATAATCCCGCATATGGCGTTTCTGAAGCAAAAGAATCCGATTTCATCTTTGCGCAAAAGGCCCTGGCAGATGGCTTTTATGACCTTGCCGAGCAGAAATTATACGGCATCCTGAAAGACGATCCTAGCGGCCCTTTTACATTCAAGGCGCACCTTTTGCTCGGCCAGTCGTATTATCAGCAGAATAATTTCGATAAGGCCATATATGAGTTCAAGCTGGTCGCGGACGCCCCCGAGGCCCTTGAATATGCCGATGAAGCGCTTTATTGGCAGGGCGAGGTGAATTTCAAAGAAAAGAATTACCAGCAGGCGCTGGATTTTTATCAGCAGGTCATCGACAAATACCCTGCCTCGAGATATGTGCCTTATTGCTATTATGGTATAGCCTGGTCGTGTTTTGAGATCGGTAATAACGGTATGGCTATCGATATGTTCGACAGGCTGATAAATGATTTCCCGTTAAATGACCTGGCCATCAAGGCCTCTTTCGATATAGGGCAGTGTTTATACAGCCTGGGAGAATATGAAAAATCCAGGGCCCGCATGAACGCTTTCCTTGAGGCCCATCCCATGAGCCCGAAACGTCAGGACGCGTATTTTATAATCGGCGAGTCCGACTTTGCGCTCGCTGAATATAAAAAAGCGATCGGCGCTTATACAGAGGTCGTAAACTCGACGGCAGACGCCGAGCAGTCGAACAAGGCAAAATACAAGATCGGGCGCGCGTATCTGGCGCTGGAAGATTTTTCAAAGGCCCTGGAGTATTTTGACGCCGCCCAAAAAAGCACGACGGACCGCTCGCTGATAGGGCATTTGATCTTTGCGAAAGGACAGGTCTATCTTAACTCTGTGCAGTATAATGAGGCGCTGAGGCAGTTCGACCAGATAGTTCAGGAGTTTGACGACCGGGCGTTGATCTCCGAAGCGCTGTTCTGGAAAGGCGAGGTCTTTTACAGGCAGAACAAATATAAGGAAGCCATAGGGATATATGACAGGATACTCAAGGATCATCCGGACACGGAGTTCCTGGACAGGGTATACTATAACCGGGCGTGGGCGTATTCAGGGCTCGGCATGGATGAGGAAGCTATCGGTGAATTCGAGAAGGCAGTGACCGTGTCCCGCAGAGAAGAATTGATCGTGGGGGCGTTATGCCATATAGGAGATATCTATAAGCGGCTGAAAAGATATGACGACGCGATAAAAACGTTCGACCGGGTCCTTAAAGAGCACGGAGAGAGCCTGCGGGCCGATTACGCGCAGTATGAGGTCGGGAGCATTTTGTCCCAGGAGAATAATATAGATGCCGCGACGCTTACGTTGGAGTCGTGCCTGCTCAATTTCCCGCGTTCGTACCTTACCGACAAGGTGCATTATAAGTTGGGTTCTCTGTACACCAGAAAAGGGAATTTTATGACGGCAGCCCAGCATTACCAGAAGATCGTGGACGATTTCCCGAAGAGCCCGCTTAAGGATACGGCATACGTGCAATGGGGTACGGCGCTATATAACGGTGAAAAATACGCCGAGGCTGCCGAACTCTTTAATAAGATACTGGCGGAAATAAAAGACCCTGTCATAGACGAGAGCGCGAGGTATTACCTGGCATGGTCGCATTACCGTCTGCACAGGGAAGAAGAGGCTTTGCGGGAATTCCAGAAGATGGTATCAGATAACCCTTCTTCAGAAAGGGCTCCTGGGGTAATGTTCTGGTTCGGGGAGTATTATTATGATAAAGGCGATTTTAAAAAAGCAGAGGAGAGTTTCCGGTCGCTCATCGACCGTTTCCCTCAGCACAATCTTATTGATGACGCGTATTATTGGGTAGGTTGGACCCTCTACGCGGAAGGAAAATTCACAGAGGCCATAGACCAGTTCAGGAAGCTTTATGCCGCTTATCCGGACAGCCCCTGGGCCGCTGAAGGCATGGTCAAGGTCGGAGATATCCTCCTGGACCTGGGAGATACTGACGGGGCCATACTGGAATTCAAGAAAGCGGCCGGGACATATCCGGGCACGGCTCAGGAACGGTCAGCCGAAAAGAAACTGGGTCTTTTATATAAAAGCGCCGGGAAATATGCGGAAGCCATAGCGTTTTTTTCGAGCGCCCTGACAGCGGATGAAAGCGATGAGAATGCCGGGTTACAGTACGATATCGCTGAAGCGTATGAGGAGAATAACGATATAGACAACGCTTGCGCGGAATACCTCAAAGTCGCGTATCTTTATCCTAAAAGTGTTTTCTGGGCCGCGCGCTCGGAATTAAAATGCGCTGCCCTTTTAGAGAAACAGGAAAAGATCGACCAGGCCCTTAAGGTCTATGAACGCCTGGCCGGCAGGAACGTCAAAGAATCGGAAGAAGCGCGGAAAAAGATAGAGTTACTGAAAGCAAAGAATAGGGTACAGGGAACAGGGGCCAGGGTCCAGTAAAAATAACATTTTTTTACTGAACCCTGTACCCTGAACCCTGTACCCTGTCCTCTGACAAAGGAGACGATCACTATGTGGACAATCATCGTTAAAGGCGGGCCGATCATGGGGTTGATCATACTCTGTTCAGTTCTGGGGCTAGGTGTTTTCATAGAGCGCATGTGGCACCTTTATCGCGCCAGGATCGATACGGACGCATTTGTCGACGAGATAGCAGCCCTGATAAAAAGGAACCGGATAATGGAGGCTATTGACAAATGCAACACGACCCCAGGGCCTATCGCCAAGATATTGAAGACAGGGCTTTTAAAGCATGACCGGACGCGCGAAGAGATCCGCGAGAATATCCAGGATGCGGGTGTTTTCGAAGTGCCGCGTCTTGAGAAGAACATGAACATACTTGCCACAGTGGCTCATGTATCGCCGCTATTGGGGCTGTTGGGCACGGTAGTGGGCATGGTAAAGGCGTTTCAGGCAATAGAGTCTCAGGCGGCGAATATGGCGCCTATTACCATGGGTGATCTTGCCGGAGGTATATGGGAAGCTTTGATCACTACGGTAGCCGGCCTGGCGGTCGCTATACCCGCTTACGTAGCGTACAATTACCTTGTGAACAAGGTGGATGACATAGTGCTCGATATGGAACGCAGCGCTACGGAACTGGTCAACGTATTATCTACAAAAAGGGATCAGGCATGAGATTCAAGCGCAGGACCGCGATACGAAAAGGGGAATTGGACCTTATCCCGATGGTCAATATAATATTCCTTCTTTTTATTTTTTTCATTATTACTTCGGGTTTTATTTTTCAGCCCGGTATATCAGTGAATTTACCGAAAGTCGTGACGAGTGACATCATACCGAAAGAAAGCCTTGAAATAGTGGTGGCCAAGAACAACAACATCTACATCAACGATCGTCCGGTTAATGATGAAGAGCTGGTTTCACGCTTTAGGATAGCCGCCGGAGAAGGCAAGCCTGTACTTATTAAGGCCGACCGGCAGGGGGATTTCGGGGACTGCGTGCGGCTTTGGGACCTCTGCCGCAAAGAAGGCGTGCGGGTAATAAATATCGCGACGACGCAGGAGAGACGGTGATAAAGGAGCGGAATTTCTTATTTTTGGCTATACTGGTTTCGCTCGCCTGGCACCTGGCATGGGGGTCGCTTGTTGGTATCTCTTTCGGTCCGGTCCACGCCGGGCACGCAAAATTCGGGGAGATCAATTTTTTGGGGCCGCTTATAGAGAAAGCCGCCTTTGAAGGAGCGGTCGTAAAAGCCAGGGCGAAAAGCGAAGCGTCCGATATGCCGGCGTCGCTGGCTGAGTACGAAGCGCGCCTGGACAGGGAGGGGACGGCAAGGATGAGCGCGCGGTATGAATTTACAGATACGCCGAAAAAGGACGCGATGCGGCCTTATACGGAGCCTGAGCGCGAAAAACTGATCGGGCCGCTCAAAAAAGGTATTTTCTACAACGTCGGAGGGATAGACCGCTCGATAGAAGGGCCTCTCAGGGACCGGCGTATAATTTACCGGCCTTTATTGCCTGATTCGGTTAAAATATTCGTAAATGAGAACGACGTTGTTCTGACGCGGCTTAAGATAAAGGTGAACGCGGAGGGATACGTTCAGACCGTTGTGCCGGTCATATTGAGCGGGGATCCGCGCATCGATACAGAATGCGCCGCGGACCTTAAACAGTGGAAGTTTATCCCGGTCCAGCCGGGCGGCAGGGAAGAAGACTGGGGTATCGTGACGTTCTTCATTAAGGGGTGAGCGTTTGATAAGGCTCGATATTTCGACGGCTATATTCGTATATCTGTTCTGCACGGCTATAGCGGTCCTGATGTTATGGACCTACGCGGGTTACCGCACAAAAGAAAAGACCCTGAAAAGGGATGAAGACGTTATATGGCGGTGCTCTATATGCGCCCAGGATTATATCGATTCAAAGGATGATAATTTATCGCGATGCCCGCAATGCGGGAGTTTGAATAAAAAGAGCAGATGACACTGCGAAAGGAGGTGATCGTATGATCACGGAAATAGGGATCACAGCCGGAGAAGTATGGCACTATCTCGACAAGCATAACAGGGTATCGACACTCTCTGAAATGCTTAAAGGGATAGATAAAAAACGCGACACGATACTTATGAGTATCGGATGGCTCGCGCGTGAAGGGCATGTTCTTCTTGAACCGGAAGGGGATGATTATCGGGTAACTTTGCGCAGGTAACCGACCGATAAAACGTGAAAGGGGGAAGACATGGAACAGAACGATGAACTGCTTGAGCGTAAAAAAACGCCCGGTGAAGTGCCTCCGATCATTGCGCCGCTTAAGGTCATTGATTATTCGACCGTGAATAAGCGTTTTGGGTGGTGGTCAGCAGTCGTTCTCCTGGAGAGTTACGGCAGAAAACAGGTCTGCTTCTATCTCTGGCAGAAGCGCGGCGACAAGTGGAAGCGTAAACAGAAATTCGCTGTCCACAGTCAGGAAGACTGGCAGCTCATGACAAGCGCGGTAAATAAGATGATCGGGCAGCTGACGTAATCAGGGCGCCGGGACATATAAGCCGACGCGATAAGATTTTTTGTCTGTTAGTATTTAACGGAAAGGCCTACTATGAAATTATGGATAGTTGCCTTAATGGGTCTGTTAGTGAACGTTGGGCTGTCGTGGGGGGCTTCTGCCCCTGAGCCTGCTTTCCAGGTGACGGCGAAGGTGGATAGTTTCAACGGCAAGACCATGAATATCGAATTGATCACCATAGGGAAATGTGTCCGGCCGGGCATGTATGGCAGTTATATGAAAGATAAATTCAAGGACGGCGATAAACTGATCGTGACCGTGGTTGACAAGGACCTAAAAACGAAGGCCGGCAATGTTATAGAAGGCATATTGGAACGCGTCACAGATGCCAAAGGGCAGCACAATGAGTTGAGTAAGATCAACCTTGTCGCCAACAGCCTTGGCCAGTACCGTCTGCGTGATAAGTTCCAAAAAGACACAAGAGTGTTGAAGGCGCAGTTGTACGGTACCGGTTCCAATTAACCGTTATTAAAACCGGAGGGAATGCCGATCAAAAAAATATTACTCGTATTAGGGCTGTGTCTTATCCTGGCTGCCGCCGGCGTCGGTATTAAGCTCTATATGGACAAGCTGGATACCGACAAGATAATAGTCTATCTGCCTTACGCGAACGATTATTTATATAAAGACGGCAGGCCGTATAAAGGCGCTATCCCTGATCCGGTCACCAGCATGCAGCGGGACATAGATCGGGATGAACCTGTCCCTCTAAATCTAAAAAGAGGAGAACAGAAGCTTACTCTGGGAGTGCGTAACGAGAACCGGCAGACCGCCGGGCAGGTCATACTGTTCATAGAGATACCGGACGGTTTCAAAGTGACCAAAGGCGGGCCCTGGATACAATACAACCCGTCCACGTTCTATTTACCTTTCGGGAATATCGCAAAGAATGTAAGGCGTAACGCATTGGATTCCCTGTCTTTTAAGGTTGCCAGACCTGGAGCCTACACCCTGTATTACACCATCACAGGCAATGATTTTCAGCGGATCAGACGTGAGATGACGTTCGAAGCTTACCAATAGTAAAGTTGTTGGCTTTACGGCTATTTTATGATAGAATTTGCAATGCAATTTTAACTTTGTTCCATGATGCTGAAGATCGATTTGAAATTATTCCGCCTCGATAGTGACCGATCCTCTCGTTGGTCGCATCGATAACACTAACTCGGCATGAAATTTTGCTTCGCAAAAATTTCAGGGGCAGTAGCTCAGTTGGAAGAGCACTACGTTCGCAACGTAGGGGTCGAGGGTTCGAATCCCTTCTGCTCCACCAGATAAAAAGCCTCTGTAATACCAGAGGCTTTTTTATATTTATCAATGCTTATGCGGCCGTTAATAACGGCGCGATCGTATTGTATTCAGGCAACCGGTACGGTTCGGCAGGCTTTAATGAGAGGATGCCGTTTACAAGAACATCGACGTTTCCGGATATTATGGCCTCGATATATTGATCTGCGCTTACGTCCTGTAAGGTGAAATGCGACCGCAGATAAAAGCGTAAGGTTTTATACTGCTGAGATGTCTTGTCTGTTCCGTCAACGCTCCGCGCCAGCATCATTATTGCGTATGAATTTGTTTGAAAATCGACGATATGACGATATCCCGGTTCACTGACCCTCGCGTACATAAGTTCTTCGATATTCACTGTTATGAACCGTATCCCCGCCAGATTTAATTTTGCCAGGTACTCGCGTGGCGTGTCGTGCGGCACCAAGGCGATGCTTTTGTCTTTAAAAGACGCCGCTTTTGCTATGACTTTGTCGATGTACCTTTCCTTGTCATGATCGCTTATATACTCAAGATAGAACCTGTCGCGGTATAGATCTCTGTGCAGATTATATTCCCGACGGTCATTTCCAAAGAACTCGAACGGAACTATGAATTGATAGCGCTGATAAGCATTGGTAGGGATCTTTTTACCTGATTCCTGTGCAGTACGCTGCGCCTGTTTTATATCCGTTCTTGGGTTTTCGGCAGCGCGCATGTTGCCCGTCAGCTTTCTGAGATGAAGAAGCGTGTTTACGACCAAATATGCTTTGGTGCGCAGCAATTCCGGAAACGGGAACCACGCCATTACATAAAAAAGACTTCGCTCTATTAAGCTCGACGAAAAATCCGGCTTGTTATCGCTAAGGTCGGCGCAATCTATGTGAACCCACCGGTTAGTCCTGTGGCTGAAACCGATATTGGTCAGATATTTACGCGGGCGCCTTTCCGATTCCGGCAGCCCTGCTACGGTAAATAGTTTGTCGATCAATCCATACTTAGATAACGCCAGATGGACATCTTTAAACCCATCCAGTATGGCGCGGGTTCGGGAGACGTCTGCATCGGAGAGTTTCGATAATTCGGTTGCCATTATATCGACCTTTTCCTGGATAACTGACTGAGGCCTGTTTATCCCCGGCCCGTCTGATATGGATAATTCTACGGGTCCTGTAACGAAGTATTCGGCGAGCGGGAGGTCAGGGGATTGTAAGTTGCTATAGGACTGATATTGATTGAATGAGTTGTTTCTGTCCTTGGTGGCATGTTGTATTTTGATAACATAGTCCAGGCTTTCATTTGACAGGACAAGGGAATGTGTCTCTGTCGCGATAGGTTTGAAGCGTATCTCTTTAAGGCGTTCGTGCAGGACAGACTGAGGCATGTTCTTAACATTTTCGAATTTAGTGATGTCGACATTTCCGCCCTGTTCAGGCTGAGGCGATTTGATCTTTTCGGACCAGGCCGCGTACTCATCCTCGGTGTAAATAGTGACCGGGCATTGAGAGGCCTGTGATATCCGCTCAACAGGGACCTCTACTACGGCATAGTATGTTTTCTGCTCATCCCGGCCGGCCAAGGCTCCGGTAAGGCGGCATTTGACGGCATAACTGTCAGGCGCAACAACTATAGGCTCGTTTAAAAAAAACTGCATCCCTGTGGGAAGATTGAAGAGCGTATCTCCGGCTTTTGACGCGGTCTTTTTGAATCGATCCGCGTCCTCGAACATTCCGCTGTCGCGCTGGTAGAGCGCCTGTAGGGCGGATATGAAGGCGATATGTATCATGCCTTTATCGCCTTTTTCAAGGCCAAGTATTGCGCTCCATTTTCCCGCGGGCGCAAGCTTGTCGTTTGAGGAGTAGTGTGCGTTTGCCCCTAATGAGGGATCAATGAGCAGCGTGGAAGATAAGAAGATTAAAGCGGTTACGTTTAAGGAGCTTTTTTGAATTATTTTGCTTATGATTTTCATAATTTCCTCGTATAAATTATATCATAAGAATATAACGGAATTGGCAACAGGATTGTAAATATTTAGTATTTTAACAAATATGCGTCAATTAATCCTTGTCCGCCCGCACGGCCGATGTTATAATTGCCGCATGAATGCCGAGATCATTGCTGTCGGGACAGAGCTCCTGCTCGGTTCTGTAGTAAATACGAACGCCACATTCCTTTCACAAAGGCTTGCCTCCGTCGGCATAAATGTCTTTTACCATACCACCGTTGGGGATAATCCCGAGCGCATACAGGAGGCCATAAGGCTGGCCCTGACGCGTTCTGATATTATCATAACGAGCGGAGGGTTAGGCCCGACGGTCGATGATATAACGATGCCCATGATCGCCAAGGCTATCGGGCGGCGCATGATATTTAATGAAAAGAGCATGGCCAAGATCAGGGAGTACTTTAGGCACAGGGGCATCAGGAAGATAACCGGGAATGTAAAACAGCAGGCCTTCATGCCCGAAGGCGCGGTATGTTTAGTGAACAACTTCGGCACTGCCGCCGGGGTCGCGGTCCATGTGGGCAAAGCCGTTATAATCGCCCTGCCAGGTCCGCCTCGCGAGCTCGAGCCGATGTTCGATAATGAGATCATCCCTTACTTGAAGAAAAATAAGTATACCGGTACGGATATCATCAAAACACGCACTATCAAATTGACAGGCGGCATGGAATCTCTGGTCGACAGCAGGGCAAAAGACCTTTTGCGCCTTTCAGGAAGGACAACGGTAGGCATTTATTCCAAACCCGGAATGGTAGAATTAAAAATAACAGCGAAGGCAAAGAAAGACAGCGAAGCGGAAAGGCATATCAAGCCCATAGAAAGGGAGATCGAACGGCGTTTCGGACAGTTAGTGTTCGGCAAGGACGACGATACCCTTGAAGGTGTGGTCGGAAGGATGCTTTTAAAAAAACGCCTTACGATCTCTTTGGCCGAGTCGTGCACCGGGGGGCTTGTCAGCCACCGTATAACTAACATAAGCGGAAGCTCGAAATATTACGCGGACGGGGTTGTTTCTTACGCGAATGCCGCCAAAGAGTCGCTCCTTTCGGTGTCGGAAAAAACTTTGAAAAGGTACGGCGCAGTGAGCAGGCAGATCGCGCTGGAGATGGCCAGGGGGATACGAAATGTTTCGGGAACAGATATAGGTCTTGCCTTAACAGGCATAGCCGGCCCGACCGGAGGTTCCAAAAAGAAACCGGTAGGTCTCGTTTTCATAGCTATAGTGACAGACGATAGGAAGTCCGTTAAGGAATACCGCTTCACAGGCGGCCGCGAAACAATAAAATGGCGCGCTTCATGCGCGGCCCTTGACCTCATACGCCTTACCATAATGAAGATCTGATCCTTTCTGAAAAAAGTCAGTAAAAAGCAGAATCAGGCAATGTACAGAAAGCCAGGTTAGCTTATAGTAATAGACATGAAAAAGCTGCATCTGGCATTGGTCTTTTTGCTCTGCGTAATATCTTATCCGAACGCCCTGGCTCTTGAGCTCAAAAGCATGGCTTTTAAAGACACCGGGGAACTGTCCGTAAAATACACCTGCGATGCCGATAACATATCTCCGCCTCTGTCCTGGAGCGGAGCGCCGCTTAATACCCAAACATTTGCCCTTATCTGTTTTGATAATGACGCGGCTTTTGGAAAATGGGCTTCCTGGGTAGTGTTCAATATTCCACGGGAAGAGACTCTTCTATCCGAAGCTGTGCCAAGGATCAATGTTTCGCCTAACGGCATGGTCCAGGGTATGAACGATTTTGGCACAGTAGGATATAACGGCCCCTGCCTCCTGCCCGGCCAAAAACATACTTTTGTCTTTAAATTATACGCCTTGGATGGTTTTCTTAGT
>Ga0172375_10006417_pt1 | contig 16542 bp, 14 predicted proteins | sample LakKiv1m_FD_114537 | JGI IMG/M metagenome (GOLD analysis project Ga0172375, IMG submission 114537) | Freshwater microbial communities from Kabuno Bay, South-Kivu, Congo - kab_092012_11.1m | ecosystem: Environmental > Aquatic > Freshwater > Lake | place: Democratic Republic of the Congo...
AATACCAAAGGTACGAAACAAGACAAAAGGAAAAGATGACCGTCTTGACAGACTGTCATCTTCAAAATAACAAAACAAATACAAAGACTTTTTTCAACTGTCCTTTACATGGGGTACACTATACAATGAACCAGGGTTTGTTTTTTTTCTCTATCACGCCGATTGCTGGATTTCCTTGGCCCGTTTCAGCGTCAGTTTCGTGACGACGGGCCCGATCAGTTCGTATATCAGCACGGTGGCGAGGATGACGACGCGGATCTGGCTACCGAGCAGAGACTCGGAGCCGAACATGGTGGCGGCTGCGATCGAGAGACCGATCGAGACGCCCTCCTGGGGTATCAGAGCATAGCCGAGATACTTGGCCACCACATTGTCAGCGTGGCTGATCTTCGCTCCGAACCAGGCTCCGAAGACTTTGCCTCCAACCCGGAACAAGGCATAGATCGCACCAATGATGCCGATCGAGAACAATACCGTGAGTTCCAGTTCCGCTCCGCTCAGGACGAAGAAGATGATGAATATCGGCGGAGTGACGAAATAAACAAGATTGTTGACTTCCTCGTATTTGTTGGACAGATTGGCGAACATCGCACCGGCGACCATGCAGGCGAGAAGGGAAGAACCGCCGGCCCAGTCGGCGACAAAGATCGTGAGGAAGATCGTACCGACCGTAAGGCTGATGCGGTTGCCACGACCGGTGAACCATTTGCATCCGAATGTGACCAAAAGGCCGAAGAAAGCGCCGATGCCCAAGGAAATCAGGATTTCCAATACCGGAGAAGTGATCTGTCTGAACAAAGATGCCGAAGCGGCCGGATCAAGGGAATTGGCGATGGCGGCGCAGATGCCGAAGAGCATGATGGCGACGGAATCGTCGATCGCGACAACGCTCAGCAGCGTTTCCGTCAGCGGTCCCTTCGCTTTGTATTGTTTGACGACCATCAGGGTTGACGCCGGGGCGGTAGCCGCGGCGATGGCCGAGAGGACAAGCGAGAAACGGATATTGTCAAGGGTGAACTGGCCGATGATGGCAAAATACGCCAACAACAGTCCCAAGACGAAAACGACGCCGAAGAAGGCTTCGAAGAAGGCGATTACGATCGAACCCGGGCCGACCCGTCGGAAATAGGCGATCTTGAATTCGTTTCCGATCGAGAAGGCGATGAAGCCGAGGGCGATTGTCGATATGGCCTCAAGTGAGGAAAAAAAGTCAGGATCGAGCACACCGATGAGACTCGGTCCCATGATCACGCCGCCGATCAGATAACCGGTGACGTTGGGCAGTTTGACATATTTGGCCAGCTTGCCGAACAGCAAGCCGATCATGATCATCAAGCCTGCGTAAAAGATTGCTTCTAGGTTCAAGATCCTACACTCCCGCTATTTCTTGATTCCGTCCGCATAGTCGATGGGTACGGTGAAGACGATTCCGGTATTGGGTCGCGACAGGTCGCCGGCCACTTTGTGGACAGCGTCGATCGCATCCTGGACTTGGCTGTCTTCAAGTGCCATCAGGATGACTTTGGATTCGACTCTGGGGTTGTCGAACAGGACTTTGAGGCTGCCGATAAAGGCCATGTCGTCATTCTCTATCAGTTTTCTCGCCATGCCGGTGCTGTTCAGGATCGTCGCGCCTTTGATCCCCCGGTCTTTCAGTTCGTGCAGGAAATCGTCGAGCAATTTCGTGTCATGCATCACGTAAACGACTAGTTTCATAAACCCATCTCCTTAAAATTCCGTATTTGATTTTACTCCTATATAGTAGAAAGTCAAGCAACAAAAATCATGAATTTCCACATTGCTCTTTTCGGGTTCCCGGAAGGCGTTTTCCGGGTCGGACCGGCGGATGGAGAAGTGAAAAAAACAATTGGCATTCAAAAAATAGAACGGGCACTGTCCGCTCTATTTCCGCTTCCGATGCAAGGCCTCAACAAGCGATATGTCGGGATCGATATAGATGGTTTTCTGATTGGTGTAGGTGACAAAGGATCCTGGTTGTCCGGAAACTTTCTTCACGAACTTGACCTTTGTGTAATCGACCGGCACCGAGGATGAGTGCCTGGCCTCCGAAAAGAAGGCGGCGAGATTCGCTGCGGACCTCAACGTTGGCTCGTCCAATTCCTTTTCCGCTCTACATATGACATGGGATCCGTGATGACCCTGGGTGTGGAACCACCAATCTCCCGGTTTCGCCAGGTGATGGGTGATGTATTCGTTCTGGGTGTTGTTTTTGCCGACGATGATCTCAACCATTTCCGGAGTGAGATACGTGTCGAAATTGGGCAGGCGCTTTTTCTTGAATGGTGATCGCCTCCGGATATATCCGAGACTGGCCAGCTCCTGCTGGATTTCATCAAGATCGGTTTGCGAGGCGGTTTCGATCTGGACGCTTATCAGACTGAAGTATTCGATATTGATTTTGCTTAGTTCCATCTGTTCTTTGATGTATGGGATCGATGAACGGTATTTCTTGTATTTGCGATAATACTGAGCGGCGTTCCGGATCGGGGTAAGCAAGGGGTCAAGGGCGATTTCCACTTCCTGGTTCAACTCGTAGGAAAAAGCTTTGTAGTTTGATTGCCCTTTGAAGATGTCGCTTTGAAACTGGATGATCAGATCCCCCTTGATTCTGTATATGTCCGACTGGATGGCGCTTGACAGATCAGCCGATAGTTTCTCCAGTTTGTTGCGGCTTTTTTCGAGTTCCCGTCTGACCATCTGGACGAGATTCCTGGTGATCTGCCGGTTGCGTTCCATTCTTCCGGCGTCGTGGAAGTATTCCTCGAGCAACTCCGAAAGCGTCGGAAAGTGGCTTTTGTCCTCCGTAGCGAAAAGATCGTAAAAGTAGAAGTATTTTTTGGCTTTGATTGTGGCCAGGGTCGGATTTACCGGTTCGTGGACCACTTGCTGGAATACTTCTGCGGGTTCGGCTTTCGTTTCCTTGCTCAAGGAAAGGAAATGGTTGGCAAGAAGCGGTGAAATCCCGCGGAAGCCGTCGACGATGTCCCGAGCCGTGAAATCTTGGTTCGCCTGGAAAAAACTAACTACTGCCACCTGGTCTTCAGGATCGATTTTCTGATCGACAGGAGGAAGGTAGGCGGCCCCTTTCTCGATGGTCCTGGTCTTGTCCTCGAAAGGACTGATATGGACGAAGGCATCGATGATCCTCGAGTCGTTTTCCACCACGATCAAATTGGCATAACGGCCCATGATCTCCATAAATAGATAATATCTGGATTCATCGCCGATCTCATCGTGACTGAGGATAGAGATCCGGATGATCCGGTCGCCGCTTACGGTTTCAATCCGTTCGATCAATCCGCCTTCCACATACTTTCTTAGCAGCATGCAAAAGCCACTCGGATTGTCCGGTTTGTCATATGATAGTTCACTCAGGTGGATTCTGGTGACCGAAGTCGAAAGCGACATATAGAGCTGTCTGGTTTTTCCCGGAGTTCTGACAACGAAAAGAAAATCAGTCCGGCTCAACTGATAGATTTTCTGGATTCTGCCGTTGGCGAGCAATTCGTCAAGTTCCTGGCAAAGGTAAAAAAGAAAGCGGCCATCCATGCTCATGACAATCACCACTCCCATTATACCACATTCAAAAAAAACCAAAAAAAATTTTACTATTTAGCCAAACTGTGATATTATATTGCATAATACCTTTGTTTGGGGGGATGGACTTGAAGCTGAATGAACGCGGATTGCTTGTCGTTATCAGTGGTCCTTCCGGCGTGGGAAAAGGGACTATCAGAAAAGCGTTGTTCGAGATGCCAGACAACAATTTCTGCTATTCGGTATCGATGACGACCAGAAAGCCACGCGAAGGTGAACTTGACGGTGTCGACTACTTCTTTGTAAGCAAAGAAGAATTCGAACAGCAGATCCATGACAAGAAGTTGCTCGAGTATGCGGAATTCGTGGGCGAGTACTATGGAACTCCGCGAGAATATATCGAGAAAAAGCTCTCCGAGGGCAAGGAAGTCATCATGGAAATCGAGGTCCAGGGAGCTTTGCAGGTCCGGGAGAAGATGCCGGAAGCAGTCTTCATCTTCATCGTTCCGCCTTCGAAGCAGGTTCTCTACGACCGCCTGATCAAACGGGGAACCGAACAGACCAAGGACATTGAGAAGCGGATCGACAAAGCCGAGAGAGAATACCACCTTGCCTATAAATATGATTATATCGTCGTCAATGATGACGTCTACAATGCCGCCGACAGGATCTACGCGATCATCCGGGCGGAACATGCCAAAACGGAAAGATCGATTCACATGTACAACAAACTGATGGAGGGAAAAGTGAATGGGAAATAGAAATACGGAAGGCTTGCGCTATCCTTCGATCGACGATCTGCTTGAAGTCGTGGATTCCAAATACAAACTGGCCTATATCGCCGCCAAACGGGCAAAGATCATCAAGCAGGACAACTACTCATCTGTCGACAACAAATGCGTGAAACCCGTCGGCCAGGCTTTGGAAGAAATTTTAGCGGGAAAAGTGAAGGCCGAATTCTAAACAGTCGTAAGACTGTTTTTTCTTTGCATTCTTGATTTTGACCGCTTATTTCTTGGCCCTTGTGTTATAATATATGATATGGATTTGGAGATGATCGATTGTGAACGAAGGCATGAAAAAGTTGTTGAATCTCATTGCTCTGGACGATGATGTCATCCTCGAATATGGCAGTGTTGAAGACATGGAAGTGGACGCGGTCCAGAATATATGGACTTTTTCATTTGTTTTCGAACGCCCGGTTCCGATTCTCAGATACCGTAATTTCATCAGACATCTTCTGATGATTCCGGAGAAGATGGAAAGCGTCCAGGGGATCGAATATGTCACCAAGTTCATGTCCGTTTCGGATCAAGACCTGCTCGATTACTATGATTACGTCATCGATGTCCTGACCGATGAGGACAAGCGGATCTCTCCGATCAAGGACTATCCGACAGACATCGATAACGGCGTCATCAAGATCCTGGTACCCTCGGGAGCGAAGTCGGCAAGCATGTTCCGCAAGGAAATCGAGACCGAACTGGAGAAAAATGGGTTTTCGACCAAGGTCGTGATCGAAATCGACCGCAATTCCAAAACCATCGACGAAGAAATAGAAAAAGCCAGTCGCAGTTTCGTGATCTCCAACCAGACACCCTATGGCTCCCAGGACATCAAGTATGAGGAACTATACGACAATAAACCGGTCGACAACGATTTCATCAGCATCTCCCAGATTCCCCACGACGAGATCGGACTCGAGGAATATCGGGCCAAGAATGGAAACAAGACCAATTTCACCATCCAGGGAACAATCGTATCGATCGAAATCAACGACCAGAGGGCCAGAGCCGAGGCCAATATCATCGTCACCGACGGAACCGATTCGATTTTGGTCAAGAAACGGCTTTCAGCCAATACGGAGAGGACTTTTTGCCAGGCGCTTGCCGAAGGCTACGGAGTCAAGATTTCCGGATACGCATCCTATAACAACTATTATGGCGAAGTGAATCTGAATGCCATCGCCATGGCAAAATCCAACGCCGTTCTGCCGAGGACCGACCGCAAGGACGATGCGGAGCAAAAACGCGTGGAATTGCATCTGCATACCAAGATGTCGCCTCTTGACGGAGTCAACTCGATTGACGAATACGTCGAGCGGGCGAAGACCTGGGGACATACCGCCATCGCAGTGACCGATCACGGCAGTGTGCAGGCGTTTCCCGATCTTTTCCATCTCACAGCTGACAAGACGATCAAACCTTTATACGGGTTGGAGCTCGTCTATGTGGACGACGAGAGCATCACCATCACCAGAGGCGAATCCCAGCAGATGCTTGCGGATGCGACCTATGTGATTTTCGATATCGAAACCACCGGCTTGTCGGTCCTTTATGACACGTTGATCGAAATCGCCGGCGTGAAAGTCAAGAACGGAACCATCAGTGCCCGGTTCCATTCCTTGATCAATCCGCATAAGCCGATCAGCGACTTCACAACCAGATTGACCGGCATCACCAACCTGATGGTAAAGGATGCTCCCGGAATCGACAAGGTCCTCAAGGACTTCCGCGAATTCAGCAAGGACGCCATCCTGGTCGCCCACAATGCCGATTTCGACCTCGGACACATCTATCACAACTACCGTGAACTAGGAATCTTCACCGGAATCCAACCGTCAATCGACACCCTGACCCTGGCCAAGGCTGCATACCCCGGACGGACCCGCTATTCCCTCGACAACCTCTGTCACTTCCTGAAGGTGCCTTTGACCGAGCATCATCGGGCCGCCCAGGATGCGGAAGCGACCACGGAAATCTTCCTGCACATGTTGAAGAAGCTGAAAAAGGAAGGGTTCAACCGTTTCCAGGATGTTAATCTGACGATCGATCCCAAGGAAGTCTACAAATATCCCTATCCCAAACATATCAATCTCCTGGTCAAAAAACAGGAGGGCCTGAAGAATCTTTACAAGATCCTTTCCGAGGCGCTCACCACCTATTATGACCGGGATGCCAAAGTCGTCAAATCCTATCTGGACAAGTACCGCAAAGGTCTGCTTGTCTCCTCCGGCTGCCGCAATTCGGACTTCTTCGAGATCGCGATGAACAAGACCAGGGAAGAATTGGCCACGGCCGCCACCTATTATGACTATCTCGAGGTCCAACCCCCCTCGACTTTCAGCTATCTCGCCTCCGACATGCCCGAATGGCAGACGGTGGTGCAGGATGTAATCAGGCGGATCGTCGAAGTCGGACATGAACTGAAGATACCCGTTTGCGCCACCGGCGATACCCATCACCTCGATCCCGAGGATCGGAGATACCGGGAAATCATGATCAACACACCGCTGGTCGGCGGTGGTGGCTTCCACAAACTCTACGGTGATTTCGACAAACCCTCCCAGCATTTCTTCACCACTGCCGAAATGCTCGCCGATTTTCGTTTTCTGGGTGAGGAAACCGCCTATGAGATCGTCGTCACCAACCCGAACATGATCGCCGAGTCGGTCGAGGATATCGCGATCTTCCCGAACGAACTATATGCTCCGACAGACGAGTTCCTGGCGGAAAAGGGTGTGCCCTCGATCAAGGTCAAGGTTGACCAGATGGTCAGGGAACGGGCCGAGAAACTGTATGGCAACCCCTTGCCGCAACTGGTGAAGATCAGGCTCGACAAGGAACTGAAGGCGATCATCGACCACCAGTTCTCGACGATCTATTACATATCCCATCTGCTAGTGAAAAAATCGCTCGACGATGGATACCTCGTGGGCTCCCGAGGGTCGGTCGGTTCGAGCATTGTCGCCACTTTGATGGACATAACCGAAGTCAATCCCTTACCGCCCCATTATCTGTGTCCCAAATGCCATTTCTCCGCCTTCAAGAAGAATGAGGAGGAAATCAAGCAATATGGCGCCAGCGAATTCGAAATCAAGCTCCGCCGTCTCTTCGACCGTGTCGATTGCGGATGGGACCTTCCCGATCAGGCTTGTCCCGTCTGCGGGACGATGCTGAAAAAGGACGGACATGACATCCCGTTCGAGACTTTCCTCGGATTCAAGGGCGACAAGGTCCCCGACATCGACCTGAATTTCTCGGGTGATTACCAGGGCGAGGTCCACGAGTACATCCGGAAACTGTTCGGGCACAATTATGCGTTCCGTGCCGGAACGATCGGCACTTGCGGATCGAAGACAGCTTTCGCCATGGTGCGTGACTACTACGAAAAACTGAATGAAAAGCGGCTCGCCAACCAGGAAGAACCCATTTTCATCCGCCGTGCGGAAATGGAAAGGCTGGCCAAGGGCATCGAAGGTTCGAAGCGGACCAGCGGACAACATCCGGGCGGCATCGTCGTCGTGCCGAACAACATGGAAATCTTCGACATCACCCCGATCCAGTATCCCGGCGATTCCACCGATACCAACTGGAAAACCACACATTTCGACTATCACTCGTTCGAAAACAACCTTTTCAAACTGGATGTTCTCGGTCATGATGACCCGACCATGATCCGGTATCTGATGGATCTGGTCGCCAAGGAACCGCTCGAATTTCCTTTCTCCGATCCCAAGGACATTCCCGTCGACGATCCCGAAGTCTACAAGCTGCTGTCCTCAACCGACATCATCGGGTTGTCGCCTTCCGATATCAACAGCGAGGTCGCATCCTTCGGGATCCCGGAATTCGGCACCAATTTCGTACGGGGCATGTTAAGGGATTCACGCCCGCAATCTTTTGCGGACCTGGTCAAGATCTCCGGTCTCTCGCACGGGACCGATGTCTGGAACTCCAACGTTCAGGATCTGATCACGGGCAAGAAGAAAGAGTTCGGCAAAGTCGATTTCAAGGACATCTTCGGATGCCGCGACGACATCATGACCGATTTGATCGATTTTGGCATGCCGCCAACGCTTGCCTTCGAGATAATGGAATTCGTCCGTAAGGGCAAAACCCAGGTAAATCCCGAGAAATGGGGAAGTTATTCGGATCTAATGCGGCAAAACAACGTCCCTGAATGGTACATCTGGTCCTGCAGCAAGATCAAGTATCTGTTCCCGAAAGCCCATGCCACGGCCTATGTGCTGATGGCGATGCGGATTGCCTGGTTCAAGTTGCACCGACCGATCTATTTCTATTCCGGATACTTCTCGAAACGGGCCGGGATCTTCGATGTCGACGTATTCTATCAGGGCGAAGAAGGCATCATCAACCGCATCAAGGGCATCAACAACGATTCGTCGGAAAGGGACAAAAACCTGCTCACCGTCCTTGAGTCCGCTTTGGAGATGGTCAAGCGCGGGTTCGGATTCGCTCCGATCGACATCAACCGTTCGCATGCCACCGATTTCCTGGTCGAGGCAGACAAGAAGACCTTGCTGATGCCTTTCATCGTCATCGATTCACTGGGTATCAATGTCGCCCAATCGATCATCGAGGCCAGAAACCAGAAGCCTTTCATCTCCAAACAGGATGTCAGGAACCGGACGAAACTCTCGAAGACTTTGTTCGAAAAGCTTGAAGAACTCGGAGCTTTCGAAGGCATGATTGAAGAGGACCAGATTTCCCTGTTCGACTTCGACATGTAAAATTCATGAAAAAATCATAGTTGCCCCAATAATAATATTGTATAATATTGTTATCTCCAAGGAGGTTTATCATGAGACTTAGAAGCGCAAATCCCGTATTTCATTCCGTGGAATCCTATGCCGGAGTCACGGATCGGCCCGTCACCTATGCGAATGTGGCCATCAAAACCATCGTTCTGATCGCGACTGCGGTCATATCCGCAATGCTTTCGATCATGTATCTTGGAAATCTGTCCTGGACCATCGTGATCGTCGCCATGGTCGTTGCTTTCATCAGTGTGATCGCCGGTACCAGATCCGTAAGGATGTCACCGTTCTTCGCCTTGCTCTATTCGGCTTCGGAAGGTATCGTCCTCGGCGTGATTTCCGCCATGTACGCCTATTTCTACAACGGCATCGTGCCCACAGCGATCCTTACCACCGGCATCGTGTTCGTGGTGATGATGCTCCTGTATTCGACCGGTGTCATCAAGGTGACACAGAAGTTCGCATCCGTGCTGGTGGTGGCTTTGATTTCGGTCATCATCATGTCGGTTGTCATGCTTCTGTTCTCCTCTTTCTTCCTGACCCAGTTCTACACGTTCTATATCCTCGTGTCGGGAATATCGGCTGTGCTGTCGGCTTTGTTCCTGCTGCTTGACTTCGAGAACATCAAGACCTGCGTCGATGCGGGAACGGATGCCAAATACGGATGGGTCTTGTCCCTCGGACTGATGGTCACGCTGGTATGGATCTATGTCGAAGTTTTGCGGCTGCTCGCGATTTTGGCCAGCAGGCGTCGTTAGCTCTTGCCATAATCGGATAAAGTGGTATAATAAACTCATAGAAATGCTTTGACGAAGAAGTAGTAAGTGGAACTGTCAAACAAGAAGAGACCGGAAAGTTGGTGAAAATTCCGGATTGACGACCACCGAATTCGTCTTCCGAGTGGGACCAATCATCCCCGCAGGCAAGCGTTAGAGGCTATGAGTGCCGGATTGTTCCGGAACAAAGGTGGTACCACGGTTGACAAAGATCGCCCTTTTTTACGGGCGATTTTTTATTTATAAAGGAGATGTGTCCAATGGATGTCAAAAAAATGCTTCAAGGCGTTTTGACAGAAGTCAAAATGAAGCTGGAAGAAATCAAGACATTGCATGAGCTTGGTCAATTGAAAGCCAACTATCTGGGAAAGAAAGGCGTCTTTTCCGAATACATGCAGCAGATGAAAGACCTTCCTGCAGAGGATCGACCCGCATTCGGGCAACAGATCAACGAGGCCAAGGTCGAGGTAGCGAATCTTTTTGAGTCTGCCAGACAAAAGCTTGAAGCTGAGCTAATCAACCAGAAACTGAATGCCGAAGCCATCGACGTCACCTTGCCGGGCAAGAAGATGTATGTCGGCGCCAAACATCTGATCAGCCAGATCATCGAGGAAATCGAGGATCTGTTTGTCGGCATGGGCTATACCGTCGAGGAAGGACCCGAGATCGAGCTCGACAAATACAATTTCGAAATGCTGAATCTTCCCAAATCACATCCGGCAAGAGATATGCAGGATTCTTTCTATATCAGCGAGGAGACCCTCCTGAGGACCCATACTTCACCGGTCCAGGTCCGGACCATGTTGCAAAACCGCGACCAGTTGCCGATCAAGATCATCTGCCCGGGCAAAGTATACCGCAACGATGATGACGACCAGACCCATTCCCATCAGTTCGTCCAGGTCGAAGCCCTCGTCGTCGACCAGTCGGCATCGCTTGCCGATCTCAAGGGCACTTTGTCGATTCTTGCCAAGAAAATGTTCGGCGAGGCCAGGCAGATCCGTTTCCGTCCCTCATATTTCCCCTTCACCGAACCGAGTGTCGAAGTCGATGTCAGCTGTTTCCGCTGTGGTGGATCCGGTTGCTCGATGTGCAAGGGAACCGGCTGGATCGAGATTTTGGGAGCCGGCATGGTCAACAATGCCGTCTTGGAAGCGGCCGGGTATGACCCAGCCAAATTTCAGGGTTTCGCCTTGGGTGTCGGCGTGGAACGGATCGCGATCTTGAGATACGGAATCGACGACATCCGCTCATTCTACACCAATGATCTCCGGTTCAACCGCCAATTCAAATAAGGAGGTGTGATCAGATGAACATATCGCTTAAATGGTTAAAGGATTACATTGATGTCAATCTTGACAACGTAAGCTTGGTCGAAAAACTCAATCTGATGAGTGCCGAGGTGGCGCGGTTGGAGAAACTGGTCGACGCTTCGAAGCTCACCATCGGCTTTGTCGAGGAATCAGTCAAACATCCGGACGCCGACAAACTCCATATCTGTGCGGTTGATACCGGCACGGAGAAGCTCCAGATAATCTGCGGAGCACCAAACGTAGCCAAAGGGCAGAAAGTGATCGTCGCTCTCGATGGCGCCGTTCTTCCGGGCAATTTCAAGATTAGGAAGGCCAAGATCCGCAATGTCGAATCGAATGGGATGATCTGTTCCCTGGAAGAGCTGGGAATCGACAGGAAGTATCATCAGGAAGACGGAATCCACGTTTTGCCAAGTGATGCTCCGCTAGGCGGAGATCCACTCCGGTATCTTCATTTCGACGATCATATCATCGAACTCGACCTGACTCCGAACCGGGCCGATCTCATGTCGCATATCGGAGTCGCCTACGATATCAAGGCGATCACCAACGGCGAGGTCCATATCGCGTCGCCACAGGTCGAAGAGGAAAGCGATAAGAATCCGGTCTCCGTTTTCACGGAAACGGCCGAATGCATGTCCTATTACGCCCGGGTCATCCGCAATATCTTGATCGGTCCGAGTCCCGTATGGATGCAATCCCGTCTGATCGCCTGCGGCGTCAGACCGATCAACAACGTAGTCGACATCACCAATTACGTCATGCTCGAGTGCGGTCAGCCGCTGCACGCTTTTGATTATGACAAAATCGGTTCCAATCAGATCATCGTCCGCAACGCCCGCAAGCACGAAACCATGGTCACCCTGGACGGAAAGACCAGGGCTCTGGAAACGACAGACATCGTCATCACCGATGGAAAAAGACCGATTGCCCTTGCCGGTGTGATGGGCGGAGCTGAAACCGAAGTTGACGCCACGACCGGAACCATTCTTCTCGAAGCGGCCACTTTCGATCCGATCTGTGTCCGGAAGACTTCGAAACGGCTTGATCTTCGCAGCGAGTCTTCACAACGTTTCGAACGCGGACTTGATCCGGCCAGAACCCGCTGGGCCGCTGATCGCGCCGCCGAGTTGTTCACGAAATATTGCCAGGGGGAAGTATTGAAAGGAATCAACTATTTCGATGTCAACACGCTTGGCGACCGGATCGTTCCGGTTTCTCTGGAAACGATTCACAAGGTAACGGGTTATCACTACTCCATAAATGATATCGAAGATGTCTTCAGCCGTCTCAGCTTCAAATGCCATTTTTCCGATGGCGATTTCCAGGTACACGTTCCTTCCCGTCGCCAGGATCTCAGAACCTACCAGGACCTGATCGAGGAAATCGTTCGGATCCATGGATATTACCATATTCCTTTGACGTTGCCGAAAACGGTTACCCTTGGCAAATTGTCCGAGGTGCAAAAACTCAGACGTGAAGTTAGGCAGTTATTGCTAGCCTTCGGTCTCGATGAGACTGTAACCTATAGCCTCGTGAATGAAAAAGAGGCTGTCATGTTCGATGCTTCGAAGAGGGATGTGGTCAAGATCCTTAACCCCTTATCCGAGGAAAAGGCCTGTTTGAGGCATTCACAGATACCATCGCTGCTTGGGGTGCTCGTCTACAACCAGGCGAGGAAGTTCAACGATGTCAGCATCTTCGAAATCGGCAAAGGTTATTTCGCCGACAAGGAAACCGAATTGCTGACCTGTGTGATGAGCGGCGAATACCGCCCCTTGCCCTGGCAGCACGAAACCAAGACGGTCGACTTTTATCTCCTGAAAGGCATCGTCGTTTCGACCTTGGAAAACCTTGGTATCAGAGATGTGTCGATCGAGAAATCGGCTCAATACCTGGCTTCGATGCATCCCGGCATCTGTGCCGACATCTTGGTCGGCAAAAACCCGGTCGGTTTCATCGGCCGCCTGCATCCCGAACTGGAGCACACCATGGGCATCAAGGATGTCTTCGTAGCCGAGATCGAACTGGAGTCCGTCTTCCGCAAGGCGGAAAAGCCGATCGTCATGGAGACGATCTCCAAATATCCGCCGGTCTCCCGCGACCTTGCGCTCGTGGTCATGAAAAGCCTTCCGGCGGAAACGCTTGTCCAAAGCATCTGGAAATCAGGTTCGTCAGCACTCCGCGAAGTCGAGATTTTCGATATCTACGAGGGTGAAAAGATAGGCCGGGACGCCAAGTCGGTCGCCTTGAAACTCGTCTTCCAGGACGACCAGAAGACGCTCTCGACAGAAGAGGTCGACAAGTTCGTCACCAAGATCCTGAAACATGTGGAAAAGAACCATCAGGCCACTTTGAGAAGCCTGAATTGAATCAGTCTCACGAGAGACTGATTTTTTTTGACTGTAACGGGAAGAATATGCTATAATCAACTTGAAAAAGACATATGTGGGGAGACGGACTTTGGAGAAAATAATCGAGGTTATCGGGCTAAAGAAGAACTATGGTCCGGTCGAAGCGGTCAAAGGTATCGACTTTTACGTGGAAAAAGGGAAACTGTTCGCCTTCTTGGGACCGAACGGGGCCGGAAAAACCACCACCATCAACATCATCTGCACTTTATTGACGAAAAACGAGGGCGAGGTCTTTGTGAACGGCTTTGAAGTCGGCAAGGACGACGCCTCGATCCGGGACGACATCGGCATCGTCTTCCAGGATGGCGTTCTCGATCCGCTTCTGACAGTCAAGGAAAACCTGCTGACCAGGGGCAGTTTCTACAGAAAGACCCTGGCCGATCTCGACAATGCGATCGAAAGGGCGATGGCGATCACTAACATCACCGAACTCTAGAACCGCCGTTACGGAACCTTGTCGGGCGGGCAGAAACGACGCGCCGACATCGCCAGGGCCCTGATCCACCAACCCAAGATCCTCTTTCTCGACGAACCGACGACAGGCCTCGATCCCCAGACCCGGAAAAACGTCTGGAACACGATCCAGGAACTGCAGAAAGATTCAGGCATGACCGTGTTTTTGACCACCCACTACATGGAGGAGGCGGACGAAGCCGATTTCGTGATCGTGATCGACGACGGCCTGATCGCCGCCAAAGGTACGCCGACGGAACTCAAGGACAGATATTCCTATGATACCCTGAGGGTCAAAGCCAAGGATGAAAAGCAGATGGAAGACCTGTTGAGCAAGGAAAAAATCGCATTTTTCCGCAAGAACGAACTCTTTGTCTTCAATCTGACCTCGACCTTGGATGCGATCGATCTCGTCAACAGGCTCCCGGGTATGATCGAATCTTTCCAAGTTTTGAACGGCACGATGGATGATGCCTTCATCGGCATCACGGGAAAGGAGATCCGCGAATGATTGCCATGATGATCAAGCGCAACCTGCGTATCTTTTTCCGTGATCGAGCCTCGGTATTCTTTTCGCTTCTCGGTGTCATCATCATTATCGGCTTATATGTCCTGTTTCTTGGAAACCTGGTTTCCGGAGGCTTGGAAAACAATCCCGCCATCGGCGACAATGCCAGGTTCCTGATGGACAGCTGGATCATGGGCGGGGTCTTGGCCGCCGCTTCGATAACCACTTGCATGGGTGCTTTCGGCATCATGATCGACGATACCGCGAAGCACATCATCAAGGACTTCCAGATTGCTCCGATCAGGAGATCCGATCTGGTCCTGTCCTATATTCTGAGCGCCATCATCATCGGTCTGGTGATGAGTTTCATCACCTTTGTGCTGGCTGAAGCCTACATCGTAATCTATGGCGGGAATCTGATGTCCTTTGTCGCCATCCTGAAGACTTTGGGCTTGATTGTCCTCTCGGTAAGCTGCAGCAGCGCGATCGTCTTTTTCCTGACTTCCTTCATCAAGAGCCAGAACGCTTTCGGAACCGCCTCTACGATTCTTGGCACGATGATCGGCTTCCTGACCGGTATCTACATTCCGATCGGTCAGCTTCCCGCCGCCGTCCAGACCGTGATCAAGATCTTTCCCGTGTCGCATGCCGCGGTGCTTTTGCGGCAGGTGATGATGAATGAGGTGCTTCCCGCTTGACAATCCCCAAATGGCATCGGTCAACGAGTTCCTGGGCGTCAACTTTACGGCTTTCGGCAACATGATGCCGGTCTGGTCGCATATTCTGATCCTGGTAGGTTCCGGAGTCCTGTTCTATTTGCTGGCCCTGCTATTTCTTTCCCACAAGAAGGCGCATGAATAATATGGAAACCGAATCGATACAAAAAAGTAACATCTATGATTTCACTTTGGACGAACTGGCATCGAGGCTGGTCGGCAGCGGGTTCAAAACCTATAACGCCGGACAGGTCTATGAATGGGTCTATCAGAAAAAAGAGACCGATTTTTCCCGCATGTCAAATCTATCCAAGGCGCTTAGAACCCATTTGGATGCAAATTATGGTTTCAACACCCTTAAAATCCATTCCCGTCACGAATCGGAGGACGGGACCAGCAAATATCTTCTGAAACTGGAAGATGGTTTTCTGATCGAAACCGTTTTGATGCGTCAAAGCTACGGCAACAGTCTTTGCGTCACAAGCCAGGTCGGCTGCAACATGGGTTGCGCCTTCTGCGCTTCCGGGCTCAAGAAAAAGCGCAGGAACCTGGCGGCCTGGGAACTGGTGGCGCAGTTGATCGCGATCCGGGAAGCGGCAGCCACAGACATTTCGCACGTGGTGGTGATGGGGACCGGCGAACCATTCGACAATTATGATAATGTGATCAGGTTCATCAGGATCATCAACGAAAACAAGGGTCTGGCGATCGGACAGCGTCATATCACCGTGTCCACCGCCGGGATCGTGCCCATGATCTACAAATATGCCCTGGAACCGATCAGAAGCAACCTTGCGATCAGTCTCCACGCTCCAAACGACGACCTGAGGACGAAACTCATGCCCATCAACAAGAAATATCCCCTCGCCAAACTGATCGAGGCCTGCAAGTACTATTTCGACCAGACTTCGAGGCGGGTGACTTTCGAGTATGTTCTTCTAAATGGTGTCAACGACTCTTTGTCGATGGCGGATGAACTCTCCGACCTGCTCCGGGGAATCAACTGTTATGTGAATGTGATTCCCTACAACCAGGTAGAGGAATTCGGCTTCAAATCCACCTCTCTCGACAAGGCGATGGTGTTTGTCGACCGACTCATGAAACGGGGCATCAGCGCCACCTTGAGAAAGGAACAGGGTTCGGATATTGCGGCTGCCTGTGGACAACTCAGGCTGAAAGCCGAGCGTTGAAATTGATTACTATATTGTTTGACGAACTACCGAAATGGTGGTACACTATATAGG
>Ga0172375_10006419_pt1 | contig 16536 bp, 15 predicted proteins | sample LakKiv1m_FD_114537 | JGI IMG/M metagenome (GOLD analysis project Ga0172375, IMG submission 114537) | Freshwater microbial communities from Kabuno Bay, South-Kivu, Congo - kab_092012_11.1m | ecosystem: Environmental > Aquatic > Freshwater > Lake | place: Democratic Republic of the Congo...
TTATTTCGGATTTCGGATTTCGGATTTCGGATTTGCTCAACAAGATAGTATTCGTTAAATGAATTTAATTTTTCAATATTGAATATTGCCGGCGCCTTGTTGAGATTTTCCAGCTTAAACTCGCCGATCAATTCCTCGAGTGAGAAAAACTCTCGATCATCCTTGGGATTCCAGCCGAGAAGGGCGATAAAATTGACGATCGCCTCAGACAAATAACCAAGCGACTTAAACTCTTCGACCGAGGTTGCACCATGACGTTTGGAGAGTTTACTTTTATCCGGTGCCAAGATCATCGAGAAATGACCAAACTTCGGCTTCTCCCAACCAAAGGCATCGTACAAAACTAAATGTTTCGGCGTCGAAGACAACCACTCCTCCGAACGCAGGACATAGTTAATCCCCATCTCGTGATCATCGACGACTGAGGCCAGGTGATAGGTCGGATAACCGTCGGACTTTAGCAGTACCTGGTCATCGAAAAGCGATAGGTCAAACCGAACCTCGCCACGCACCAAATCCTCTACGACTACCTCGCCTTTCGTGGGCATTTTTAGCCTAATTACGTAAGCTTCATCCTCGATATCTTCGATCTTAATTCCTTTGTCTCGACAAGTGCCATCATAGCCAGGCAATTTACCTGACGCGACTGTTTTCTGTTTTCTGTTTTCTAATTCCTCCTTACTGCAAGTACAAACATAGGCATGACCGGATTTAACCAATTGCAAGGCGTATTTTCTGTATAAATCCAGTCGCTCCGACTGGACGACGATATCATCGATGTTGTCCGGTACCAATCCTAACCACTCGAGCGCCTCCACCAGCCGCTTATCAGAACCCTCGACAAAGCGAGCTCGATCAGTGTCCTCGATGCGCAGATAAAATTTGCCGCCAGTACTTTTGGCCGCCAGATATTCGAAAAGTGCTGTCCGCGCTCCACCGATGTGCAGTTCCCCCGTCGGACTCGGCGCAAACCTAGTGATGATTTTGTCGTAATTCATAATCACAATCTAGCATAATTATTCCTCGATGTCATCCTGAATGAGTCTATTCATCTGGAAGACTAAACTTAATTGTCATCTCGAGCGATCGAAAAGAGTCGAGAGATCTTGCCCCTGAGAGACCCTTCGACAAGCTCAGAGCCTGTCCCGAGCTTGCCGAGGGAGTGACACTCCGTGTCAGATTTCTCCACGTTGGTCGAAATGACAAAATATTTTTTGTACTAGGCATTAGGCAATTAGCCCCATAATACTTAATACGTTATACGAAATACGAACTGGCGTCAGCCTTCCACCGCATTTTCAATATGCTCGATCTCCGGCTCGCCATTAGTCAAATCCACCCCGATGACATCGATGCGGATCGCTGACCCGGGATATTTCTGTGCCACCGCTCTACCAAGATTTCTCAGTTTGTTTTGCTTGGCAAATCGCACCAGATCGACAGCCGTGCCAAAGCCCGCTCCCCTGACAGTCTTCACTTCGACGATAACAATCGTTCTTCGCTGCTCTGCCAAGATATCAATTTCACCAAAAGGAAAACTGATATTGCGGTCAATTATTTTGTAGCCTTTTTGTTCGAGGTATCGTGCGGCAATATCCTCACCCCGATTACCGGTTTTTTTGTTCTTCGTCTTGTCAAACCTTGACATTACTGGACCATCTGATATTATCTAATCAATGAATCCTCGGCCAGGAGTTTTTGCTCCACATAGGCGGGGGATTTTTTATTCCACCGGAAAACATGACATCAAATACTTTCTTTTACTTATTCTATTCTCTTTTATTTGAACGATAAAAAGCCGATTGCCTCTAGTCAATCCGGCAAATCTATAAAAAACCTCCGTCTTTTTTTTGGGATTATCTTTTACAACGGGCTGGTTTTTGCTGTTTTCAACGAGTTCAAGAGAGGCTTTAAAAAATTTTAGCCGTTTAAATCGCTCCTTTGGACCTTTGCTTTTCAAATGATCCCAGAAAAAATCAAAAAATATTTTTTCTTTCTTGAAATAACTTGAACGAATGTAGGTTTTCCGCCTGGTCTTTTTTTCTATATCATGAAAAATTTTCCAGGCAGAACGGTAGACCTCGCCAAGATTTGTCCCTGACAACAATCCACATTTTGTTTTATATGGTTCCATCATTCAAAATCTTACTATTTTTACTTGTTTTAGTCATTAGTCCTTAGTCTTTTTTTCTATCCCCTTAATATTTAACACCAAATACTTAATACATAATACCTAACACTTTCTACTTGTTACTAAAAAAGGTGTATACTATTTTCCAACATCCCACGGGAGAGGAGATCCACTGTCATGGCCCAACAAGCGCTGACACCGAGTCATTCCGCCGTTGACCCTGATCCGGACCGAGCCTATCCCGTCGAGTGGGAAGGCTTGGGAGTAACCCTGCACGCAATGCTGGAGGAGCTTCAGAGGCTTCATCCAGAGATCGACCCAGAAGCACTGGTGTGTATCGATCACAACCTCGACGAGGTTGTCGCCCACCTGCCTGTTGACCGACTTCTACCTCTGGTCAGCGGCGTCGGCTTCACCAGCGACCTGAGCCTCTACTGGCAGACCTCAGCCGGCCACGTCTGCAAGGTTCACGAGGTCTTGCTCGGATCGGACGCTGATGTTCGAGACTACAGCCACCACGCTGCTCTGTTCAAGCGAGGACAACGAATTGTAATCTGGCGACCAGCCATGCCCCACGTCGCCAGACTATATGAAGAAGTCATCGAGCTCGTCGGCTGTGAAAAGTGGAGCCTGGAGTATATTCCGGTCCTCCACTACTTCCCGCCGATCACCCCTGTCTGATCCCCGCCCGAGGAGTTCTCCGCTCTTCGAAACTGTTCCCGGTGCCCCGACTTGTTCGGGGCACCGCCCCCACCAGCTTATTTTCAGAAATACAAAAAAGCAAAAATAGACCCTCTTTTTTTCATCTTTTTTCATCTTTTTTCGTCTTTTTTCATCTCTCCTTCCCCATCCTCCGCAGATTATCGACGATCGTTCAGAATCTGCGGAGGATTGCTCTGGGATTTGCACTATGACCGACTTAGATTTTCACTGCTCGTTTTATCGTCAAGAAATTTATTGATATTGGTTTTGTCAGAAACTATATAGACGACAAAATCAGCAACCCCGTACTCCTCTGCCGCCACCTCTACCAAATCGCCATAATTCTTCCGACACACCCACAAACTCTTTTGTATTTGGACAAAGCCAAGCCGCTTGATGAAACGGCGAAATTGATTGCGCTGTCTCCTCATTTGCTCCGGAATATCAAAAGAAACAATTCTATAAAGTTCATCATTTTTCACTCGCGCCGCCATCTGTTCGACCGCCACCAATCGTGCCTTGTTGGTGAAACGAATTGACTCGTCACCATCTACCTTTCTCACCTCGACATAGCCGGATCGCTTCAAATTGGCAATCACCCTGGCAAGCTTCTCGCATGTTATCTCCTGCTCGTATCCATATTGCTGATAATGACGATGAAATTCACCACGATCAAAACCATAGACAATCGCCTCTGGAATTCGCAGAAAAAAATCAATTACCTCGACAGTAAGATTCCTCTTCTCACTCTTGTCAATTTTCCCGTTCGTCATAATCCCTCCTCTAAATATCGACGATCGTCGATTATCTGAGTCGTCATCGATGTTTTTGTTTGTTTTAATTTGGCTTCGTTCTCGTTTATTTTAATCCTCATTATAGATAAATATGGATAAATTAAAAAGATAAAAACAAAAAACACTTCCTAAAAAGAAGTGCTTTTAAAAAATTTGCGCTTGTGTCTAATACCTAACACATAATACTTAATACATAATACAAGACATATAACTTCATACTTTATACTCTGTACTAACCAAACTCCTCCAATCTGCAAGTGATGGGTCAGGAGTACCGATCAAGTCCTTCTACACAGGCGTATAGAAAAAGCCAATCGGAAGCCATCACTCGCAGGTCGGAAAAGTCTTGGCTCGGGACGAAGCAATCTATCAGTAGCTTTTTTGCCCTGAAAATCAATTTTTTTCTTCGAACAATAAATAATCAATGTTTCAAAACAAAACGCCAAATTGTAGTCCACTCCGCCAGCTGGCGGATTACGGTGTTTTTCCAGGCTGAAGCCTGTTCTACATTCAATCTGTAGCTCAAGCTTCAGCTTGTACCTCATCGTCGCAATTTTCAGCGACTCGAAGGAGCTTTGGTGAGCTCTGAGGTGGGAGCGAGCTTGTGGCCCGCTCCCGGGATGTTGTGCTTGCGTCAATTGTGTTAGACGCAAGCGGGTTGCACGGTGCTGTTGGTCAGCACCAGACCCCGGTGGATTTCAAATCCATTGCCACCGGTCACTCTCAGTTTTGGCCACAGGACTGAGAGACAAACTGCTTGATTATCTCCGGAAGACTACTCGTCTTCCGGAAACCCCGACAGCAACTCTGCCGCCTGGTCGCCGGCGGCGGGGACGGGCTGGAACGGGTCGGGGCCAAAGACCCCGAGCGCCGTCCAGACGTCCTCGAGGGTCAGACCATCGAGGACGAGTCCCTCGCCCTCGACACCGGCGAGCCGCCACGGCTCACCGGTCAGCGTGTTCGACCACCACAGACGCGCCTCGCGCGCCCCGGCGATCAGGACGACAGAGACGTGCGTTCCCGCATCGTCCTCGCCCTCATCCGTGGTGTTATAGCCAGCGCTGACGCTGGCCAACACCACCCCCGCAAGCCGCAGGCGGCTGTCGACCGATACCGCCGCCCCGAAGGGCAGCAGCCGGCCGACCTGCCCGCCCCGAAACACGACGATCGCCGTGTTACGGGCGGGGTCAGTCCCGCCGAACTCGGCGGGACTGGGGAGCTCGACCTGCGGGCGAGCCCCACGCCCCCGCCTCCGGGGGTGCCGCCCCGTCGCACCTGTAGGCCCGAACGGTCGGGCCGACAGTTCCATGTTTTTGCTCAAGTAGAGCATTACCTTTCCCTCCCCACTCCGCCGGTTGGCGGATGGCGGGCTGGCGGCGATTGTTTGCTCTCCCTTTCGGTGAGAGTTTCCGCGCCGCTTGAAACCACGCCTGAGTAGGCGAAGTATAGCAGCATCAGTCACAATCGGTCTGTGTAGACCCTTGGACTGTGAGGTCATGTCCCTCTAGAGACCCAGAGCATGAATCATGGATCTGAAACACATAGAGAAAGATGCCCGCCATACCAATGGCAAATTATACAAATGACCGAGGCATCGCCCTACGAGCGATGTTTACGGGTCACAGGACAGAGGTGAATGGCCTGACCGTTCCAGTAGCTCGCACATGCGAGTGGTACTGGATTACACGCTCCGTCATCGAGCGTTAGGGATATGCCTTGTTTGAAAAGGCATTGAAAACTAGAAGATATTTTCTTTTCTAATTTCTAAATGCTAATTCAAATTTGCAATTTGATCTCACACATTTGATTCCTTTCGTCTTAATTTGCAAAGACTCATCAGGAGCCTAAAGGCTCGAGGATTGTCCAGCCCTTTCCGAAGAAAGAGCTGGACGGGATGATTGCTTCCAGCGTCAACTCTCAGGGAGTGATGCTGGACGGTTCTCGGTTTTAGTTTATTGAGCTGGTTCCGAAAACAGCTCTTTAGCCCTACGGTCTTTTAGAACATCCTATCTTCCGATGAGATGTGAGCAAAAGCTCGATTATTAAAGGTTGAAGCCATTCTCACCTTTTCTAATCCTAATTTCCGTTCTCAGTCCGGGCTCCACCTCCCTTCAGGAGGTTTGGGGAGACTCCTACACTACGCAGTAGGCGCGCGGTGGTGGTGGGAGCTAACTACTCAGCAGTTTTTGAAGCTGCTGAGCAAAGCCACCGACGGTCTCCTCGACCTCGCTGACAAAGCAGCGGGTCGATTCGATCCAGCTCTGTCCTTCCATATCACATGAAAGGACCCAAGCTGGTGTCGGAAGCTCGACGGTCGCCTCGGGTAAAGCGACCGTCACCGGAGACGGAATGAATTCCGCCTCCAGGCTAGCCCACACGTCGCCGCAATACCCGCTGCCCGGAAGGCAGCAGGTATACGTGACGGAATAATCCGTCACGCCCTGGTACGAATAACCAATGGTGTATTTACACACCACTTGGTTATTCTCGGAAACGCCGATTCTGACATCGGCGTCCCACCAGGGTTGTCGGCAGGCCGCCCCCGCCTGCTGGCGGCTTCTCAGCCACCGGGAGACTTTTGTCCCCAGTGACTCAGCAGCCTCGGCGTTTTTCTCGCGAAAAACGCCGATGGCGCCGCCGGCATAGCACGAATCCGGTTCGCCGATAACGGCGACCGCGAACCCGTTCTCCGCCGCCCAGGCTTCAATCTGGGCAACGGAGAGGACGACCGGCTCAGGCCGTTGGGCTTCCACCCAACGTGTGAGCTTTTCCGACAACATCTTCACCCCTCCTTTCGGCCTCTGTGTCTTCATCTGTGGATCCAGTCGTGTAAACACTGATACTGGTAGATAGAAGATCACTGGCAATAGTAGGTAGTGAATGGCTCGCCCGATGACCCCCGGCGACAGGAGAAAAAAGCTTGTTCAGCCCTCCTCAAGCAAACTAAATTGTCATCCCGCACTTGATGCGGGATCTTGATCAATCTGTATTGAGAAAGATGAAAGGATTTGGAGCGACGCTATGGTAGGCGCCGCTCCGAGCAAATCTGCCCTAGACTAGACCAAATCACCTAAGGCTTCGAGCGACAAGACACATTTCCCCTGGTCAAGGGAGCGATCAATCACTGACCGCACTGCCTGCATCAGATCCCGCCCGTGGATCTCGATGCGGCCGTCCTCCCAGATGATGCAATGGGATACATCGTGGGAGTCCAAGACGTCAGATGCTGAGCGAATATCCTCTTCCGAGGCATCGCCCCATGTCAGCGCTTCTGACGTTTCGCCCAGCAATTCGACCGCTCGACTCTCGTCGGCAGATCGAATGCTGAGGCTTCCAGTGTGGCTCATTTCGTTTCCTCCAGTCGCCACACTGGTTTTTTGACCGACACGATGAATTGTGTCGGTCGGGATGATTGCTAGACCGAATTTCACGGTCCCTTGCTGCGGTCACAATCCAAGTTATAAAGTTAGCCATCCTGGCTTACTTCCTTGGAGTCCCCGCTCAGGTCTGCAATAGACCCCCACAGTCTCCATCTATCTTGCCTTAACGATAGATGTTCTTCGATGGCGCTGTGGGCGCAGTTAGTTTTGACCGGATCCTCTTGGCTAGAGGGGATGCTTCCACTTTTCGGCTAATCCGAACTAGAGTGGCCGGTCACAGCGTGACCTTGCGATCAGCGGCCGTGGGCCGCGATCGCGAGGTCGTTCCCACGTCCGTCGCTGTAGACCACGCGGTTGAACGCGTGCAGGACGGCGTGGAATACGACGAGGTACGCCCACACGGCCATCGGGCCGGTGAGCGTGACCTGATCACGCTCCGCCGCCGGGACAGCGGCAACGATCTCGGCAATGTTCTTGCCGATGATGTTGCCCGCCTCGGACGGCGGGGTGAGCAGGTTCTTACGCCCGCCCACCTCCTCGATCTCACAACCGGAGTACAACTCCGCGTTGTCGAGACCGAGATTGATCACCAACGCCATTTTCACACCCCTCCTTTCAGTCCTAAAGTGCCCACTGACTTTCATCAGTTTTGTTCCTTGACGCAAAGCGTTTTTTTGAACTAGGTCACAGGACAGAGGTGAATGGCCTGACCGTTCCAGTAGCTCGCACATGCGAGTGGTGCTGGATTACACGCTCCGTCATCGAGCGTTAGGAATATGCCTTCTTTGAAAAGGCATTGAAAACTAGAAGATATTTTCTTTTCTAATTTCTAAATGCTAATTCAAATTGTAATTTGATCTCACATATTCGATTCCTTTCGTCTTAATTTGCAAAGACTCATCAGGAGCCTAAAGGCTCGAGGATTGTCCAGCCCTTTCCGAAGAAAGAGCTGGACCGGGATGATTGCTTCCAGCGTCAACTCTCAGGGAGTGACTCTGGATAGTTCTCGGTTTTAGTTTATTGAGCTGGTTCCGAAAACAGCTCTCTAGCCCTACGGTCTTGGAGACTTAGGGTCACGTCATGCGTTACTGTTCACGCCATGACGACCTTTGCCGAGAAGTTTTATGTGGCAATCCTATTCAGACGCCTTTAGTACTTCTCTTGTCGGGAATCTCTCTGCCATCTCTGGCAGATCTTCCACAACGCTTTCAGTGCCATACACACCTACTCGCGCTCTCCTTCCCCGTTCACAGTCCGGGCTCACCCTCCACACAGGAGGGATGGGGAGACTCCTACACTATCGCAGTAGGCGCGCGTTTGGGGCTGCGGCCGCTAGACTGCCCAGGCGACTCGGTCAGAGGCAAAGGTCTCCAACCAGTAGCCCGCGACAGTCCTGCGCTCTTCCCCGTCAAGGTGCTTGCGCACCTCTTCGAGAAAGTCGTACGCATGCGGCGCTGGCCACCTCTCGCCTTCCTCCTGACGAATCAAGAGGTGCTGAGGATTATCCGTTCGAGACTCTCGCCCCTCCGGATAGACCAGCTCGAGATCCTCGATCGCTTTCGCAATCGAGACCTCACCGCGGGCACACGCGGCGCAGATCAACTGCGCCGGCGCAGCGTACGCAAGATCGTACGCCCACTGCGCCGCCGTCTCAGCTCCGAGATGGAGAGAATCCTGCAAGGACTCAGTCTCCTTCCCCGGCTCGACCATCGTCGAGTAACAATCGCCACTCAACGTGGTGGCGACGTATCCGGGGAATTGCCCCCTTTCAGGGGACACGAACTCGAAGCTCCCTCCGGCGTTGAAGCCGGACCGAACTGGGTACCCCATTGTATTCACCCCTCCTTTCGGCCTCTGTGTCTTCATCTGTGGATCCAGTCGTGTAAACACTGATACTGGTAGATGAAAGCTCACTATGGCTAGTAGGTAGTGAATGGCTCGCCCGATGACCCCCGGCGACAGGGAAACTTCACTCTTAGTGCAGTTTTTCCCGTTCACTTAAGATTCCCGCCTTCGCGGGAATGACAATCATCGCAAGGATGACAGATAAAATGAACGGTTAAAAACTGCACTAGCTCCGGTTGACGCTAAAGTCAGCAAGACTGATCGGCAAATCGCCTGCACCGCATATTAATGTATAAGTGCAAGAATTCGATTTGAGTTTGATCCGTCTTTTTTGCTGACTGATTCAGCAATCAACTAGAAATTTGTGTCATCTCGACTGAAACGGAGATATCTTGTTAGGAGACCCTTCGACAAGCTCAGGGCCTGTCCCGAGCTTGCCGAGGGAGTGACACTCCGTATCAGATTTCTCCAACCCCAAAGGGGGGTCGAAATGACAAAATGTTGTGTCTGGCGCTTATAGGCACCGACAGGTTTGCTTGAACACAAAATGAGCTCAAGCTGGTATTCTGGCGTGTGCCTCTCCTGGAGACGAACGCCGGAATTTGAGAAGATTTATAGAAGCTATAAACCCCCTCCGTCTCCCCCTTGAAAAGGGGGAGAGATAGAGTAATTGAGTTAGAGACGTGCCGCCCTCCGCATAATACCTACTACGTTATACGTAATACGCTTATGCTCTTGCGGCAGAACAAACTTATCTTCAAACTCCTGTAGTCAAGGATAAATCTATTACTCCAGTTTGTATTAAGTAGTTAGTATTTTGTATCAGGTTTGTTATCGGCTAAATATGTGCAAATGCCTTGTTGGGCAATGCCGGATCTCCGATAACCCCTGATGAATACAGATTCTTAATACTGGGATTCCAGCCGTTTTTTCGGCTGGCGTGAATTAAGTCCGGAATCAGCTCTCGCTGTATTCCCTCTTCCTTAATTCATATTCAGTTGTCAATGTGCTGTCCCTGGTGAATTGCTCTCATGGGCTCCTGACCCAACTGCCTTTTTCACTGTGACGCACCCATTGTACAACATCTTTTCCTATTTGTCAAGAGTCTATGACAACTTTTTTGAGCACGAATGACACCGTATTTGTATAAATTATCCATTCTAGAAGCAGATAAAAATATATGAGACCATAGTTTTATTCGATATATTGTCACACTTTCTTGACTGTCTCAGATAGTATTATGTATACTGTATTAGGTATTATGCATGGGCAATAAATAGTATTTAGTATTCGGTATTATGTACTAGGTATCAGGTATTATTCGCAAGAGCAGATAGGACAAGAATATGAGAGAGAAGAAGAAAATCACTACCTTCAAGGATCTTGATGCCTGGAAAGAAGGCCATGTCTTAGTGACAAATATTTATAAAGTCACAAACGATTTTCCAAAAAGCGAGATCTTCGGATTGACAAACCAGCTCCGCAGAGCGGTTGTTTCTGTGACCTCAAACATAGCCGAGGGATTTAGCCGGCAGTCTCACAAAGAGAAAATTCAATTCTTTTCCATGTCGCTAGGATCATTGACTGAGATTCAAAATCAACTGCAAATTGCTCTCGACGTCAATTATCTTGATGATGAGACATTCACCAGGCTCGATAAACAAACTATCGTAGTTTCAAAACTGCTAAACGGTCTGCTCAAACATCTTCGTACAAACAATCTTGCATAATACATAATACCTAATACATAATACGGAATACCAACGATGGAGCTTGAAGTTTTAAAAAACATTGGTTTGTCAGAAGGAGAGATCAAGGTTTACCAAGCCTTACTCGAGAGCGGTGAACAATCTGCAAATAAGATTATCTTAGCCAGCGGGCTGAAAAAGGGCGACGCGTACAACAAAATCAACGATCTGGTGCATCGCGGTTTTATTGAAGAATTTACTAAAGCCAAGAAAAAACATTTTCGTCTCACCGATCCGCGCAACTTAGAGACTCATCTGCACGACCAAATAAACGCCATTTCGATGACGCAGAGAGAGATTGGCGCGATAATGCCCTCGATCCTCTCTGTTTACAATCTGACCTATCACAAGCCAGGAGTACAGTTTTTTGAAGGCAAAGAGGCAATCATCCGACCTCAAGAAGATGTCCTTGGAGCAACTACTGAGGTTCTGCAAGTTATCGATTCCGAAAAGCTTAATCATTTCTTTCCAAAAGAAACCGCTCATTACACTAGAGCCAGAATCAAAAAAGGCGTCAGAAAAAAAATTCTCATGCCAGATACCCCAGAAAACCGTCAGCATTTGGCAAATGATCGCAATCAGGAGTATTTTAATTTGACAGAGGTGCGATTTATACCTAGAGACAATCCCGTATTTCAAACATCATTTTTGATTTATGACAACAAAATCTCTTACTCAACATTTAGTGAAGATAACGTTATCGCAATTATAATCGAGGACAAAAATATCGCCATCACTAATCGTGGCCTCTTCGATTTTATCTGGCAGCAAGCTCTCCTGCCCTAACCTTTGGTTCAAAACCAACAATCACCTTGTATGGACGGTTGCGGCTATATTTCTCAAATTGATAGTTGGTTATCTCCATCTCTGAAAAAAGTGCTCCTGCTTCAACTCGAAAAATTTCAAACTCATCCGGAAAAGTATACACGCGAACTTCAGTATCTTTTTCAGCATTAACTCCATGCTTGAGCAATTCCCCGCTTGATTTACCGACCAAAGAAGCTTGAGACAGTGACAGATCACGCTCAATCTTCAGAGTCCCGTCGGCCTGAATACCGACCGCTCGAAACCCATACTGATTGATATAGAGAGGCGCAACCAATGATTTGGGGTCCGCTTTTGCTGACACTCTTTTGTCGGCCGTAACCTCCAAAAATATTTCCGAAAGTAGCTTGAGATTATCAGTACTTTTTGCCTCTGGACTGACATTTAGAGAGCCGCAGTAATAGCTTCCATCACTCTCCTTGCGCAACAGGAAAAATAACAAAACGTCGTCTTTGTGACGAACAAGATAAAAATTGTTTTTAGACGACTCTTCATTACTCTTTAGTAAAGATTCAAAACCTTCTGACACCTGGCTACCCTTTTCTCCTCGCTCGATCCAGTTAGACTTGGAAATCAGCACCATTTGCGTTTTATCATGTTCACTTAATTCACCAACAGCTGCACTTTCAACTCGCACATTAGCCAAATCAAGCGATGATGTATCTAAATCTTGACGACGCATTTCGTTGATCACAGCGGCATAGAGAATCACATCTCCCCTTGTCCTCTCGAGTCGCAACATTAGCTCCTCCGGCTTAACCTTCTCTGAAACCGCATCACGCAATAGTTTTCGACCAGAAGACAGTAGATTGCGCTGAATGTCTGACTCGGCCCGTTCTGGTAACTGTTGGTCAGGCACAGCATTTTCCTGAATATACGAGGCGACCTTTGCAGATTCACCAACAATTTCAGCGTATTTGGCAAATATTTTTTTGGCTTCAGACTCAGGATAATCATCAGCGATTTTATAAATAACCTCAGCCATTTCCTCGCCATCCTCAAGCGCAAGAAAAACCCGAAAACCATCTTCACCAAATTTACCAGTAAAATCTGCCAACTTTCTTACCTCTTTTTCATTTCTATCTCGAAGAAAGTTAAGAAAATAGTATTGAGTACTATAATCAAGTTTAGACAAGTCAATATTAAAATCTTCCTCGATTACCCGGCGCATCGGTAAGCTCAAAAGCAAAGAGAATTCTTTGAGTTGACTAAGTCTATCACCATTATTATCCGCCCCTAACACCGGTAAATCTGCAAGAGCAACACTTTCTCCCGATTCGAGCTGAACCCTCTGTAAATTACCATTCCAGCTGTAAATACCGACACGACCTGGCGACAAATCTACGCAAAGCGAATCAGAATAAGGATTTTTTCTTCTGATATCGTCAAGCTTATAGCGAAATCCATTGTCAGTGATCAGCCTCCTTAGCCAATTTTGGTGATCTTCGTCACGATAGCGATCCCGACCAATGTAGGAGATAACCAGATCTTTTTCAGCCTGACGATATTCACTCAGCGTCTCTTCATTTTGGCGTTCGCACCAATAACGATACTCGTCTTGAGCCGGACTGATCACCATATCATCATAGGCACCAACACCATCCATTTGAGCAACAGCTATCTCGGCACATGTTTTAACAAAATAGTTGTCGCTCTTGTTGGCAATACCTGCTACTAGATCAAAAAGTGATTTCATTGCTTCTTCACTGCCGTCATATCCTTGCACTGGTAAGCTAAAAAAACATTTTTTTACGAACTCCAGTATTTTTAGTTGCTCTGTCGTGTCATCAGTAGCGTCAAACTGCTCCTGTAGACGACCCGCATAATAATCACCGCTAAAATTGATATTGTAGCTAACATTGGCCATAAGCTCTCTGTCGATCTCTTCAACCCATTTCCGTTGATTTTGATCGAAGGATGCATCGGCAAACCAGGTTAGATTTTTTCCCGCCTCATATAGAGCTTCCGGTCTGATCATCTGAGACTGTTGTAAGAGACAGCTGCCCAAAAATGCTGCTGAAGTCGGGAGATGTTCCCCAGACAAAACTATTTTCATAACCGAGGCAAGAATCTGATCCTGAACATTTTCTCTTTTTAGGTCTCTTGTGTTTGGTGTAAATTGCCAAGCAAATTCCTTAAAAAAAAGGCTCTGGATATCATGGTAGTAGAGTTCCTTTTTTTCACCATACCGGCCATCCTTACTGACAAAATCTTCAACTACTGCAAAAAGTCTCTCGACCATTTGGTCGACTTCTCCTTGCTCAAAAGAGTATTGTTGTAGAGACCAGTCAGCAGAAAATATTGACTCTACAAATTCTTGATCGGAACCATGCAGATCAAAATGACCATTTTCTCTGTCTCCTGGTTCTCGAGAAGGTGTTTCCGACGCAGTTGCTTCGTCTATGCCTGCAAAGCCGTCGGACTCAAAACCAATGCTTTTCCCCTCGCCATTGTGCATTTTTGCAAAAAATTAATTTATTGCTTCTTTCAATTTTACGCTAAAAGAACGAGAAATCAAAAAATCTATTTTTTGGCACAAATACTCCTCTAAATATCGACGATCGTCGATAATCTGCGGAGAAATCAAAGTTTTCGTGACATAATTGTTGATAAAGGCAGATAAAAAAGCTAGATGCAAAAAACACTTCCCAAAGAAGAAGTATTTTTCTAAAAATTTATATTGTTGGCTGTGCCGTGATCGCCCGGAGGCGATCACGGCACAGGGTTAGTCGCCATCAGGAGGCCTTCCTCAATGACGTGCGCCGGATTGTTGTCCGCGGGGATGCAGACCATCACCCCGTTTGGCACAGCCAAGCGGCTCGAGCAAGTCGTCATCCCGGCACGCCTGCTCGAACGACGCACGCTCCTCTTCGAGCTCTTCCTCCTCCTTCGGAGTAAGCTCGATCAGGAGAAAGAGTACACCACCCCTTTCCCACTGGTCTCTCCTCTGTCGTCTCGTCATCTTTCCTCTCCCGCTCTCCAATTAGAGCAATTATATTAAACCATATTTGATAAAAAAAGTAAATATTTCAATTTTGGTTCAGCTAGCGGATTAGCGTTTTATCTCAAGCTGAAGCTTGATCTACTCTGTCCCGTAGTCCAGCCTTTAGGCTGCGTCAAACACGCTAAAGCGCGGGCTACATTAAACTTTGTAGACCGGGCTTCAGCCTGTAGTACAGATTTGGTCACAACAAAAAAATGCCTCGTCTTCCGACAGGCATTTTTATATTCTTCGAGTGAGCAGGGTGAATCAAGAAGATTAGTTCTCGATCCGCCTCCGCCAGTTGGCGGATGGCGGACTCGAACAAAATATTATTTTTCTTCTTTTTTCTCTTCGACGACACGATCACCAGCTAGTGCGGCAACCTTAGCTTCATTCTCAGCCTCTTCCTTAGCTCGCTTCTCGGCTTCCGCTTCGGCCTTGGCCTTCTTTTCTGCATCGATCTTGGCCAGCTCTTCCTCAGCGCCCTTCTCTTCCCAAATCTTGTTGTCGCGGTTTAGGTCCTTGAGACGAGCATTTTTACCGGAGAGTTCGCGCATGTAGTAAAGTTTGCTCTGACGAACCTTAGACTGTTTGACGCGCTCTACTTTAACAATTCGTGGACTGTGCAGTGGAAAAACACGCTCGACGCCGACACCAAACGATTCCTTGCGAACAGTGAAGGAAGCGTCGAGTCCTTTTCCGTGATTAACAGAGATAACCAAGCCCTCGAAAATCTGGACTCTTTCCTTGCTGCCTTCACGAACTTTGACGGAAACTTTGACAGTGTCGCCGCTGCGAAGCTCAGGAACATTTTTCTTGGCATATTTTGTTAGAATGGATTCCATAATTTTCCTTCAGGAACGAGTAACAAGAGACTAGGGACAAGTGAAAAGAAAATTTCTTTTACTTGTTCCTTGTTCCTGGTTCCAGGTTCCTACTTATCTTCCTCGACATGAACAAAAGTTCTTTTGTCTTTATTGCCAGTAAAGGCTGTTACCTTCTTTTCCTGAAATTTGACCAAACCGTTCTTGAGGGCGTAGATGGTGTAGTCATCACCCATGCCAACATTTAGTCCGGGATGAAATTTGGTGCCATGCTGACGAACGATGATGTTACCGGCAACGACTTTTTGGTCACCAAAAACCTTGACGCCAAGTCTCTTGGCGACAGAATCACGACCCAGTCTTGTACTACCGGCGGCTTTTTTATGTGCCATGGATTTCCTTCGGAAATAATTCCCAATTATCAAGTATCAATTATCAATTTAAAACTGAAAATTGAAAATTAACTGGTAAATGCAAATTGCTAACTGAAAACTTTCTATTTTTCAATCTAATTTAAGTAAAGCGATCTCTCGCTTTACGACTGAATAGTCTCTTCCATAAACTCGAGGCTTCGAGAACTCAGTATAGCCAATTTTTTTGATTTCGTCAACTATCTCCCGATACAAACTGTAATGCTGACCATCAAGAGTTTCGACAAGAGGAAAAACGAGGCATAAAACGATACCGGGTTTCAAAGTTTTAAAGTTAGCAAAGAAATTGAGATAGAGCTCTTTGATCTTCTGATACTCCCCTCGAGCCGCATTCATACTCGGCTTAAACTTCTTTGGCTCACCGAGATAAGGCTCAGACACCACGATGATATCGTGGTAATTTTCAATTTTAATTTTCTCATTCGAGTCTGAGCCTGCCGTTCGAGGCTCTGAAGATCCCTCAGGCTTTTGAAGAGAGGGCTCGTCCCTCAGAGTCGAAGACCAGTTTTCAATTAAACTTGGACTTGTAGCGTCAAATTTATCAACTTGAAAATTGGGCAACTGATAATTAATTGGTAATTGATCATTGGTAACTGATAATTTATTCTCAAGCCATTTTAAATTGGCCTGACTGTCCTTGACTGCTTTTTCCGAGATGTCACTGCCAACAGCATCAAGCCCGAGCATCATCGCCTCAAGCAAGACATTACCAGAACCACAAAAAGGATCAACCACGAGCGTAGCTCGTGAAGTTAACTGTTCCCTGTTCACAGTTCTTGGTTGTTGGTTATTGGAAGTTAAAAATTGATTGGATGTTGGATGTTGGGTATTGGACGTTGCCGCAAGCGTGATATTGATCATCATTCTTGCCAA
>Ga0172375_10006422_pt1 | contig 16530 bp, 13 predicted proteins | sample LakKiv1m_FD_114537 | JGI IMG/M metagenome (GOLD analysis project Ga0172375, IMG submission 114537) | Freshwater microbial communities from Kabuno Bay, South-Kivu, Congo - kab_092012_11.1m | ecosystem: Environmental > Aquatic > Freshwater > Lake | place: Democratic Republic of the Congo...
ACAATCGAAGACCATATAAGCGACCTGGAAAGGCTTAGAAGAGAACTTGACGGAAAGGGAAGGCCCGGGATGCGGTTCTCTCTGGGCTTTGCGTCATCAATGGCAGATAATCTGAGAATGCATGACTGGAATATAAGCCTTGCGTATGTTGACGCGCCGTTGCCTGAGACAGAGGCTATCTTCGTTACATCGGATAAAGACATTGCAAGATACGGGCTTGCAGTTGATATAGGAACGACTACAATTGTTGTCTATATTATTGATCTTGCCGAAGGAAAATTAATTGATGTCGGGTCAACATATAATTCACAGATAAGATACGGAGACGATGTTATAACAAGGATAATCCACGCCGTGGAAAACTCAGCCTCGGGCAAAGGCCTTGATGAACTCAGGGTGGCTGTAATAGAGGATATAAATAATCTTATAGAGGCCATTCTTGAAAAGCATAATATAAAGAAAGAGAATATAGAGTCTGCAGTCATATCAGGAAATACGACTATGTCTCATATCTTCTGGGGCCTTGACCCGCAGCACATCAGGGAAGAGCCGTATATCCCCACCGTAAATTTTTTCCCGATGTGGAAGGCGGGGACAGCAAGGCTTCATGTTAACAGCCAGTCGCCTGTTTACACTCTGCCCTGTGTCGCAAGTTATGTGGGAGGAGATATTGTCTCCGGCGTGCTTGCTTCAAAGATGCATAGAAATCATGAGATAGCGTTGTTCATGGATATAGGCACAAACGGAGAGATTGCCGTAGGCAATAATGAGTGGCTTATGACGGCCGCGTGTTCGGCGGGGCCGTGTTTTGAGGGAAGCGGGATAAAACACGGGATGAGGGCAACAGAAGGCGCAATAGAAGCAATAACGATTGACCCTAAAACATTCGAGCCGTCTTTCGGCGTGGTCGACAATGCCGCCCCGTCAGGGATATGCGGCTCGGGCATGATTGACGCGCTTTCAGAGATGTTTCTTAAGGGCGTCATAGACCGGAAAGGCAAGTTTGTTCGAGGGCTTAAGACAAACAGGATACGAGAAGGGGAAGAGGGGACAGAGTTTGTGTTTTTCAAAGGCAGCAAGGATATTGTTCTTACAGAAGCGGATATTGAAAATATCATGCGGGCCAAGGCGGCAATATATGCAGGGGTATCATTGCTTATAAAAGAAGTCGGCTTTAGCCTGGATAATATAGAGAGGGTTTATATTGCGGGCGGATTCGGAAATTATCTAAATGTAGATAAGGCAATTATCCTTGGAATGCTTCCTGATCTTCCAAAAGAGAGATTCAGATTCCTCGGCAATACGTCTATTGCAGGAGCCTATCTCTGTCTTTTATCGGAGAAGATGAGAAAAGAGGCGGAAGAGATCGCCCGGAAGATGACATATATGGAACTCTCTGTTTCAAGAAATTTCATGGATGAATATATGTCGGCGCTTTTTCTGCCGCATACGGATATGGGGCTGTTTCCAACGGTGAAGCAGGAACTGGAGAAAAAATAGCGCCATGAAAAAAAGGCTAATAGAGCTTATTTTTAAGAGGGCGTTCAAATACAGCGAGAAGCCGGTTTTCAAGCTTGTCTCGGGCAGGATGTCGAATTATTATTTCAATTGCAAGGCAGTTACGCTTCATCCCGAAGGGATGCATCTTGTCGGCAATCTTATATTCGATATGATAGAAGGCCTTGATGTTAAAGGAATCGGCGGGCTCACACTCGGAGCTGACCCGGTTGCATATGCTGTTTCATATACTTCTTATCTCAAGGGAAAACCTGTCGAGACATTTGTTGTAAGAAAATCAGCAAAGTTACATGGAACTATGCAGTGGCTTGAAGGAGACGTTAAAAAGGGCGACAAGGTTGTCGTTGTTGATGATGTCGTCACAACCGGGAAATCAACCATCGAGGCGATAAACAGGGCCAAAGAAGCCGGGCTTGAGATAGCAAAAGTCATATGCCTCATTGATCGGCAGGAAGGCGGCAGGGAGAATATCGAGGCATTGGGTTATAAGGTGGAGGCTCTTGTTTTAAGGGATGAGGTTATGGAGCTTTATAAAAAAGGAAAGTAATCTGAAATTTAAATAACTGATAAATTATAGAGCCCCCTTATCTTTGTTCGTGTTCCCTCAAGCTGCCGCAGAAATTCATCTTTATCCTTAAATCCAAGAAATCCTGCTGCCGCGGTTAAAGCATCTTCATCATCTCTTTTCAGAATGTCACGCTCTCTCAACCTGAGATAACTCTCAAGCGTCCTGTAAAAGATATATGCATCTTTCATCGAATCTGCAGCCTGTTCTTTTATTATTCCCGCGCGTTTCAATCTTCTTATGGCATCGAGCGTGCCCTGAACAATGACAGAAGAATATTTATCGCAGTTCTTCAACTGGAGATACTGGACCGTGAATTCAAGTTCCTCAAGTCCCCCGTATCCGAGTTTAATGTCGTAGCCCTCTGCGTCTTTTGAAAGTTCGCTCTGTATCCTTTCTCTCATTTCTTTTATGTCGGATGCATGTATCGAACTGCCGTGTTGAGCAAGTATATCCCTTGCCATTTCGATAAAACACATGCCTGTTTTTATATCTCCTCCGGCATATCTTGCCTTCAACAATGCCTGAAACTCCCAGAACGCGGCATTTTTTGAGTAATAATCTCTGAGCGAGCTTATGGAAGAAACCAGAGGGCCTTTTGTCCCGTCAGGCCTGAGCCTCATATCAAGTTTGTACGCGGTTCCTTCACGCGTATAGGACGTCAGAAGCCTCAGCAGTTTCTCGGCAGCCTTTGTCTGAGCTTCTGTTACATCTTCGGCAGAGACAAAGATGATGTCTATATCCGAATTGAATGTGATCTCTCTTCCCCCGAGCTTGCCAAAGCCTATTACGGCAAGATTTTTTCCTGATTGCCCGATGCTCGCTGACAGTATCGCCTCTGCGGTTTTACTCAGCCCTTTTGTAAGCTCTGTTGCGGTTATCTTTTTCCCCAGAAACAGCAGGCTCAGCCTTAACTCTTCAAGCTGTTTCATAATGCGTATTGAGTCGCTTATGTTTTGGCCGCTTTTTATGCCGGCATTCAAGTCATTTTTTAGCGCTCCGAGGCTTTTTCTAAAAACTATTTCCTGCACTAATTCGAGATAGCCGGGCCTTCTGATTATTGTCTTAGAAAGGTATTCGCTTTGTGAAAAAAGGTTAATGAGTATGGGAATAAGATTTTTATTTTCCTTAAATAAGTCGAGATAGGATTCCCTTGAACTGAGCAGAGAGGCAAATGACTGCAGGTGGTTTAACGACATATCAGGATTGCTGCTTTTGATGGCCGCGTCAACGAATGCCGGAAGTATTTCGCTCAGGATTTTCCTTCCTCTCAATGTCTGGAAATGGTATGTCGCATCCCTTATATGCAGTATATTGCGCCTGCCTTTTTCAACATCTTTCAGGTTTGCCTTGCCGAGATATTCTTTGAGATCTGCGTCTGAAAGCTCTTCATCAAAAAATACCCCTCCTGCTGCCTGCTCTTTTTCCTCTTCTCTGAAAAGCGAGTTGTAAATGCCTCTTACTTTATTTCTTCTGAATTCGAGATCAGACAGAAAAGACGGCGTGTCCGCATATTCCATTTTCCCGCTTAGGGCATTTAACTCTTTTTTATCAGACGGCAGGCTGTGTGTCTGGAGGTCGTTTAATTGCTGGAGCCTGTGTTCGAGGGTTCTGAGATATACATAATTGTCCGTTAGCGTTGAATAGTCGGTTTGTCCGATAAGATTTTTCTGCAGAAGCCTGTGCAGGGCCTTCATAGTGGAGCGTTCCCTTAACAACGGCTCTTTGCCCGCATAGATTAACTGTAGGGCATGCGTGAAAAATTCTATTTCTCTTATCCCTCCGTATCCTCTTTTAATGTCGTTTTTTTTGAATGCTGAATCTATCCGTGTCTTTATCCGCCTTATCTCATCGATCGCGCTGAAGTCCATATATTTTCTGTAAACAAATGGTTTAATCATATCCAGGAATTTATCGCCGAGGCTCATATCGCCTGCCATGGGCCTGGCCCTCAAAAGCATCGCCCTTTCCCAGGCCCTTCCCCACGATTCATAGTATGTCTCATATCCTGCCAGTGAAAGCGCAATGCTGCCCCGCTGCCCTTCGGGCCTCAATCTTAAGTCAACCCTGAATGCAAAACCGTCTTCCGTGTTTATGGAAAGAAACCTGTTCAGGTTTTCTCCAAGTTTGCAGTAATATTCGTGGTTGGTTATCCTGTTCACGTTTACTCCCTGAAGTGTTCTGACGCCCGATGTTTCTCCCTCTTCCGTGCCGTATACGAGCATCAGGTCTACGTCTGAACTGAAATTAAGCTCTTCGCTTCCTAGCTTTCCGAGAGATATGACGGTAAAGGCGTCATTTGCGGGTTCGCCGTATGTCTCTTTAAGGGTTTTTTTTATGGATTCCAGAGACTCGCTGATAATCACGTCTGCAAGCATGCTGAGTTCGAGCATAATCTCCGTTAAATCTGTTTTTCTAAGAAGATCGCGCAGGGTTATTCTGAGGAGTTCTTTTTTCTTAAATTTGCGGACGGTTTTCATGCTGTTATCCTCGCCTGAAAATCTTTCCCTTAAAAAAGAAGATAGGGCCTCTTTGCCGGGAGGGACATCTATGTTTTTCAACGCATCGAATAACAGATCAGGATTCGAAATACAGAAAGACGCAAGGAACTGGCTGTAGCTGAAAAGGAGCGACACAGGGGTGAGATTTATCCCGAGCAATTCCGCATAAGCGGGATTATTATCGAGGAACGCCGTGAGGTTTTTAATGGCCCTCTCAGGGTCAGGCGTGGCTAAGGAGGCGGATTTTATCATTTTCGTCATAAGTAATTGTTGCACGAAATAATGGATTTCAACAAGAGGGCGGCACAAACAAAACCAAAATTTATTCAAACTGCATTTTTGGGTTAATGTGGGTTATACTTTTTATGAAGTCAGAATATCTGAGAGCGGGGGAATGTTATGTGTGATGTAAATGCCTATATTTTCAAAGACGGGAAAGAAGAACTTTATTTTGAAAATGTTGATGTGATGAAGCCTGAGGCCGGGAAAATATATCTTAAAAATCTCTTCGGCGAGCAGAAGGTGTTTGAAGGAGAGATTAAAGAAATAGCGCTTTTGAAACACCGCATAGTCCTTGAGAAAAAATAGAATGACAGGGATGTTTTAATTAAATGCCTCGTTGTAAAACTCCTCATCAATTGAAAACTCGATTGTAAGCGCAGCAAGATTTTCCGGAATTTTCAGTCCTTTGAGCCTTATTAAATCTTTTTCTGTTGTTATTATCCAGTCCGCGTTGCTTTTCTTTGCTTCTTTCAAAATGTCTTCGATATCGCTTTGTTTGTATCTATGGTGATCTCTGTAAGATTTAAGCCCTGTTATTTTGCCCTTTAATGTCGAAATAGTTTTTCTGAACGATTTGGGATTTCCGATGCCGCAGAACGCAAAAAAGTTTTTGCCTTCTGTCCATTCAAGCGGCATTACTTTGCCTGACGGGCTTATAAAATTCAAAGGTTTATGCGCGGCAAGAAAGATAGGGGCGTTTTGATTATATTGTTTTATTTCTTTGATAAGCTTGTCTATCAGCGCCTGTTTGATATCATCTGTCTTTGTCAGGACTATTATGTCAGCCCTTTTTATTTCTCCAAGCGGTTCTCTTAGAATTCCGGCAGGCAAAAGTCTTTTGTTCCCAAAAGGGTTTTCAGAGTCTATAAGCAGAATATTCTTATCCCTGAAGAGACGCCAGTGCTGGAATCCGTCATCGAGGATAAAGAGAATCGGTGAATCGGTGAATCGGTGAATCGGTGAATCGGGAGAATGAAGGGCAAAGAGTCCGCCTTTATATCTGTCTGCGCATTTTACAACAGGCACATCTTTCAATCTCTCCGACATTAAAACGGGTTCATCGCCATACATGATGCACGATGCACGATGCACAAGCACCGGCCCTTTTGCGTTCCCCTTGTAACCCCTTGTAAGAATTATCGGGTAGAACCCTCTTTTCTTCGCCTCCTCCGCTATTGCAATTGCTGCGGGCGTTTTGCCTGTGCCGCCGGTTGTTATATTGCCGATGCTTATTACTTTATGCGGAAGGCGTTTTTGATGTTTAAAGGCGTAATGTTTTTTTGCGGAATAGCCGAGATAATATAAAAATTCAAAGATTCCCATTCCTGTTCCTTTATGCGATAAAGACGTTTTTGTTCTTACTTTTCTGCGCGCTTAGGTTATAATTGTAGACGATATAATTGTTATAGGCAAGGAGGAATTTTGGGGAAAGCCAGCGGGGCATATAAGAGCGGAAAAAGAAGAAAAGAATTAATGAGGCAGAAAAAACAGGAAGAAAAGAGGCAGAAGCGTTTCAACAAGAACGTTGTTAAAGACGATAAACAGGAAGCGGAGACTCCGGCAGAAGCGGAAGCTCCAAAAGAAACAGAAGGCAGCAGCGAGTGCGCGACAGATGATGTTTCTTAAGAGTTAGTAAAACATAGATTTATTTTATAAGAGGGGCGGCGCTTAAATATTTATCTATCTCCGATACTGCTCTCTCAACAGCCCCTGCCTTTTCATTGTATAATTCTTTTGCCCTGCTGCCGAAGGTTTTTCTTTTCTCGGGGGATTTCAGAAGTTCTTTTAATCTGTCGAAAATATTTGATTCATCGGTTTCTATCGCAGCCCTTTTCTCATAGAACTCTTTTGCGAAAGGGAAATTTTCCATGTGAGGGCCGCATATGACGGGCTTTGCCCAGTATGCGGGCTCAAGCAGGTTTTGTCCCCCATGCTCCATGAAACTTCCGCCTATGATTGCAATGTCTGCTGCACCGTATACTGACGCGAGTTCACCCATTGCGTCAAGAATGACGACATGGGGAAATGGTGAATCGGTGAATCGGTGAATCGGTGAATCGCCTGATAGCTGCGTTCTTTTTACATATGCGAGCCCCCTTGCCTTAATCAATTCTTCCACTTCTCCGAACCTCTCAGGATGCCTGGGCGCGATTATTAAACTTAAATCGGGGAAATCATTTTTTAATTTTTCAAAAGCGGAAATTATTAATTCCTCTTCTCCTCTGTGAGTGCTCCCGGCAATAATAACAGGCGCGGTTAATAACTTTGTCCATTCAGGAATATTGTCAGAAGGTTTTGTATCGAATTTAAAGTTGCCGAGAACCTTTATCTTATCTTCCGGCGCCCCGAGTTCCTTAATCCTCTGCGCGTATACAGCATCCTGCATTCCGAAGAGGTCAATGCATTTTATTACGCCTCTCATAAAAAATCTTATTTTCCTGTATCCCTTAAAAGAATCGTCCGATATCCTGCCGTTCATTATAAGCGCGGGTATCCCCTGTTTTTTTAAGGCCCTGAATAAATTCGGCCAGAGTTCTGTTTCCATTGCTATAAAAAGGGCGGGCCTGATTTTTTTCAGCGCCCTTTTCAGCGCAAATATAAGATCAAAGGGAAGGTATATCACCTGTGTATGTTCAGGGACTTTTTCATTTGCGACTTTCTGTCCTGTGTCTGTAATCGTGGAGATCAAAAGTCTACCGGAAGGAAATTTTTCCTTAAGCCTGCGAAGCAGGGGTATTGCCGCTACGACTTCTCCGACCGAGACTGCATGGATCCAGATTAATGGGGATTTCAAATTTGAAATTTCAAATTTGAAATCCCCAAGCTTTTCACCGAGCCATCTTTGCCTGAGGCCTTTCGGCCTTTTCCTGTATTGAAACGGCAGGATAAAGATTAAGGCAATAGAATATAAGAGGTTATAAATCAGTCTTGGAATCATCGAACTGAAGGTCGTAGAGTTTTCTGTAAACGCCGTTTGCGGTTAAAAGGTCCTCATGTGTGCCCGACTCTACGATCTTTCCTTTAGCAAATACAATTATCCTGTTTGCCTTTCTTACAGTGGAAAGCCTGTGAGCAATGACGAATGTTGTTCTCCCTTCCATAAGCATTTCAAGCGCTTTCTGAACCATCATTTCAGAGGCAGTATCGAGGGATGATGTGGCTTCGTCAAGGATGAGTATCGGAGGGTTTTTGAGTATGGCCCTTGCTATGGAGAGCCTCTGTTTCTGTCCGCCGGAAAGCCTTATCCCTCTTTCGCCGATTACGGTATCATAGCCTTTGGGCAATTCCGCTATGAATTCGTGCGCGAAGGCTGCCTTCGCCGCGCTTACTATTTCCTGCTCGCCTGCCCCTTTTCTGCCATATGCTATATTTGCGCGGACTGTATCATTAAAGAGTATTATGTCTTGGCTTACGATGCCGACAAGGGATCTCAAGGACTCCAGGGTTATGCGGCTGACGTCTGTTCTGTCTATGTAGATTGCGCCCTGAACCGGATTATAGAACCGCGATATCAGGTCAACAAATGTTGTTTTGCCTGCCCCGCTTCTGCCTACGAGCGCGATAATCTCTCCCTTTTTTACGCTGATGCTTATATTTTCCAGCGCGTCTTCTTTTGTGTTCTCATATCTGAAGGAAACATTGTCAAAGGCTATCCCCTCATTTATTTCTTTCAGAATTATATCTCCTCCTGATTCTCTTTCTTCTGCGAGCAGTTTATCTATCCGGTCCAGAGGAGCCTTTACCTGCTGCAGGGAATTATGAACGTTAACGAGTCTTTTTGCCGGTGTGTATATCATGAATATCGCCGCAAGAAACGAGAAGAAGTTCCCGGGAGTTATGTCCCCTTTGATAACAAGGTTTCCGCCATATAGAAATACGAACGCAATTCCGATGCCGCCGACAATCTCCATTATGAGGGATGTTGCCTCAACTATTCTCGCAGACCTCATGGCCTCTCTGTAGTACTCCTGGCTATTTCTTCCGAACCGCGATATCTCATCCTTTTCACGGCAGAATGATTTTATGATCTTAATTCCCGTAAAACTTTCCGTGAGCATTTCGGTTATCTGAGATATCTTCTGCTGCGCCCTCATGCTGACATTCTTAAGCCTTTTACCGAGCCGGGCCACGGCATAAAGCGCCAATGGCAGAATAATGACCGCTATCAGAGTCATATCCCACCGCATATACATTGCAACGCCTAGAAGCACGGCTATTGTGCAGCTCTCCACAAACAGGTCTTTGATAGTGTAACCAAGCAATCCCTGAATGGAACCCACGTCGTTTATTATCCTCGAGATCATTGCCCCTGTAGAATCTTTCCCGAAGAAATTCATCGGCAGGTAAGCAGAATGTTGATAGAGACTGTTGCGTATATCTCTAACTACCTTTGCGCCCGCTGATCTCATCAGGTATGACTGGAAAAAGGAAAATACGCCTCTCATGGAATACGCGATTAATATTCCAGAGGAAATAAACAGCAGGGAGCCGGCATCTTTTGCGACAAATACCTTGTCCACCGCAGGTTTAACAAGCCATGCAAGCGCGCCGTTAAGCCCTGAGATTATGAGGCTGCAAAAAGCGGCAACAACTATCCTTCCCCAGTACGGCTTCAGGATATTTAGAATTCTTTTGAGATATTCCTTCATATCATCTCACATATCATTTCAGCCACTCTCGCCGAAGGCTGTTTGCCCTCGAACATATTTTTGGCCTCTCTGAACCGGTTTATCATCTGCTCTTTGTAATCTTTATCCAGCATAATTCTTTTGAGTTCCTTCATTATGTTTTTTGCATCAGCTTCGGACTGGATAAGTTCTTTCACTACCTCAGTTCCGGAGATGAGATTTATAAGCGAAATATATTTTACCTTAATTACCAATTTTCCAATGAAATATGAAAGGGCTGAAATCTTGTATATCACGGCCATCGGCGTTTCAAGGAATGCGGATTGTAATGTCGCCGTGCCGGAGGCAATTACCGCAAGGGCAGAGATTGAAAGCATATTTATTGCGTTCTCTTTTTTTACTATCACGCCTTCGTGTTCAAGCCTGCCGATATATTCCTGATATTTTTTTATGTCAACATTAGGGGCAACCGGCATTACGAACTGATACTTATAGGCGGGGAATTCAGCCTTAAAATTACTTACGATATCCAGCATAACGGGCAGAAGGCTTTTAAGCTCATGCGGCCTGCTGCCGGGCAGAAGGGCGAGAACCGGCCTTTCAGGATCCAACCCCAAAGACATTTTGAACGCAAATGTATCTTTCTTAAGGGACTCTATTTCTTCAAGCGCGGGATGTCCTACAAATTCGCATTGCGCGCCGGTGCCTTTATAGATTTCTTCTTCGAACGGCAGGATCACCGCAATTCTGTCGGATACCATGGCAATTGTCTTTACCCTGCCTTTGCGCCAGGCCCAGACCTGCGGGCTCACATAGTAAAGGACTTTTATGCCCTTCTTTTTTGCGATCTTTGCCAGCCTGATATTAAAGTCAGGATAATCTATTAGAACCAATATAGCGGGGGAAAATCTCTCAATGGCGCCTACGGCTTTTTTGAAGGTCGCTTTAACAGCTTTGTAAGCCGCAATCGCCTCTGAGATGCCGAATGAACTTGCTATGCCCGACACTATTTCCACTCCTGCATCTTTCATCTTCTCGCCGCCTATGCCTATTATGCGCATATCAGGGCGTTTTATTTTTAATGCCTTTGCAAGAAGCGACCCGTATAATTCGCCCGAACTCTCGCCAGTTACTATCATTACAGTAGTCATAGCTTGGTTAAACGGTGAATAGGTGAATGGGTGAATAGGTAAAACAATGAATGGACAAATACTGATAAATGATTTTTTTCTTTCTCCGATTCACCGATTCCCCTTTAATTGATTATTATTTCAGCAATCCTTCTTATAGTTTCTTCCTCAAGTTCAGGATACATGGGCAGAGAGAGGACTTCGCCGGCTGCCTTTTCAGCAACAGGGAAATCGCCTTGCTTATGCCCGAGGAAGCTCAATGCCTCCTGCAGATGAAGAGGTATTGGATAATACACAACGGATGAGATCCCGTTATTTTTCAGCCTGCTTTGTATCGCCTCTCTTTTTGGAGTCATTATTGTGTATTGATGATAAACATGAGAATAACCGTCTTTTTCTTTAGGGCAGGCTACGCTGCCTGAAAGCAGTTCACTATAAAGGGCAGCCTTTTTTCTCCGCTTGTCGTTATTTTCATTAATACGCCTGAATTTCACAAGCAATATCCCTGCCTGTATTTCATCAAGCCTGCTGTTAAACCCTACTGATTCATGTTTATAAGCCCCTTTGGAGCCGTGGTTCCTGAGTTTTTTTATTGTGTCGGCGAGAGTCAGGTCATTAAGCGTTATCATTCCCCCGTCGCCGTAAGCGCCCAAATTTTTGCTTGGATAAAAGCTGAAACAGCCCGCGTCTCCAAAGCTGCCGACTTTTTTCCCGTTGATGCCTGCCCCGAAGGCCTGTGCGCAATCTTCGATTATTTTAAGGTTATGTTTTTTTGCTGTCTTCATGATTGCTTTCATATCGGCCGGATGGCCGAACAGATGGACAGGAATTATTGCCTTTGTCTTGCCCGTTATCTTTTTTTCTATGGCGCCCGGGTCTATGTTCAATGTGCCGGGCTCTACATCGACAAAAACAGGCATTGCTCCTGTATAGAGTATTGCCTCTGCTGTTGCAAAGAATGTGAACGGCGTTGTGATAACTTCGTCGCCCTCGCCGATCCCTAAGGCGTCAAGGCTGAGGTGAAGGGCGTCTGTGCCTGATGCAACCCCTAATGCCGCGGCAACATTGTGATATCCCGAAATCTTTTTTTCAAGCTCAGAAACCTTGGCCCCGAGTATATAATGTGAACTCTCCAGCACCTCTGTGAGGACCTCGAATACCTCTTTTTTTATCATATCCAGCTCTTTTTTCAGATCAACCATTGGAACCATTATTTATCTCCCCGAATTTTCATTGTGCAGCTCTGATTTTATCTGTGATATCAAGCGCGATCTTAAGCGCCTCTCTGCCTTCTACCCCGGAGACCAAAGGCCGTTTTCTTCCTTTTACGCACCTGATAAAATCAGCGAGCTCTTCTTTGAGAGGCTCTTTTTTTTCAGGCTGTATTACGGAAGATGATATGCCCTCTCCATTTTTGTGATAGGCCCTGATCTCATGGCTCTGATAATCAATAAATATATAAGAGTCTTTTTGAAAGATCTTGAGCCTTCTCTGTTTTTCAGGCGACATCCGGCTTGCCGTTGCCATTGCAGCGCAGCCGTTTTCAAACTCAAGCCATACCTTTGCAACATCAATCTTGTTTGTAAGCACGCTTGCGCCTCTTGCCCGTATCTCTTTAACCGGGGATGCTGCGAAGCAGAGCATGATGTCAATGTCGTGTATCATCAGGTCAAGCGTTATGTCCACATCAGTGCTCCTTCCTGAAAATTGGGAGACCCTTTCCGATTCAAGGAATTTCGGCGCCTTTATCATGCTCGATACTGCTGTTACAGCGGGATTATATCTCTCGATATGCCCGACCTGTAATATGCACCCTCTTTTTTCCGCCTCATTTATGAGTTCGTCAGCCTCGGCCGTGGTGACAGTTATCGGTTTTTCTATCATCACGTCTTTGCCCAGTCGCAGGCAATCCAGCGCTATTTTATGATGATATGTAGTGGGCGTGACAATACTCAGGGCATCGAGGTTATCAATTATGCCTTTGTAATCGGAATAAGCTTTGCAGTTATATTTTGCCGCAAGCCTTTTTGCTTTTTCCTCTTCAATATCAATAAGGGCTGAAAGTTCCGCATCTTTGATCTCTGAATAAACCCTTGCATGATGCTGGCCAAGATAACCAACCCCTATAACACCTACTTTAACCGGCACAGAAACGCTCCTTTGCTTCTAAGTTATGAAACCTAATAGAAGCAGGATATAGTATTCTCGCTCATTCTCGGTCTTCGACCTCCGAGGTGAATTCTGTCCCGCCTAAAGGCTGGCAGAATTCAAAACCGCTCAAATACTATATCCTGCTTGTACTGGCTCCACCACCTGATATTTTGCACTAAATGGAGATATTTGAGCAAGCTCTAATATCTCTAAGATAAATATCTTCGATTCCGCACAGGTAACCCCCAACAGTTTGATTTTTCTCAGGATTTTCGTTATTATCACTGCATGGAAACAAAAAAACTTCTTGAGGAATCAGGCCGCTGCCTGATGAATACATACAACAGATTCCCCATTGTTCTCAGGAAAGGACGTGGGATAAAGGTATGGGGCGCTGACGGCAAAGAATATCTTGATTTTGTGGGCGGCATTGCGGTGAATGTGCTGGGCCATTGTCATCCCAAGGTTGTTATCGCTATTCAGAAGCAGGCGCAGCGCCTGCTTCATGTTTCTAATCTTTATCATATAGAGCCGCAGATAAAACTTGCTCGTTTGCTTATAGAGAATTCTTTTGCGGATAAGGTGTTTTTCTGCAATTCAGGCGCTGAGGCTAATGAGGCGGCCATAAAACTTGCGCGGAAATATGCAAAAGAGCATCTCGGAAAAGACAGGTTCGAGATAATAACCGCGACGGGTTCTTTTCACGGCAGAACGCTCGCAACCGTCACTGCAACAGGGCAGGAAAAATTTCAGAAAGGGTTTGAACCTTTAGTCCCCGGCTTTAAATATGCGCAGTTCAATGATATTGCCGCGCTGGAATCTGCTATAACAAAGCATACCTGCGCTGTTATGCTTGAACCCATACAGGGCGAGGGCGGGATAAAAATTCCTGACGCTGATTATTTTAAAAATGTGCGCGAGCTTTGCAATAAGCATAAGCTGCTCCTTATGCTCGATGAGGTTCAGACCTGCATGGGGCGCACAGGGAAGTTCTTTGCTTACGAGCATTTTAATATTACCCCCGATATAGCAACTATTGCCAAGGGGCTTGGCGGCGGCGTTCCGATAGGAGCGATGCTTGCTTCCGACAAGGTTGCGTCCGCGTTTATTCCAGGCTCTCACGCATCCACCTTCGGCGGCAATCCGCTTGTATGCGCGGCGGCAATAGCTACGATAGACGCGCTTCTTGAGGACGGAATCCTTCTCGACCAATGCAGGCGGATGGGAGAACACCTTAAAGAAGAATTAAAAAAACTTCAGGAAGAATTTTCAGGCTTGGTTATCGGGATAAGAGGCATGGGGCTTATGATAGGGATGGAGCTTACAAGAGATTGCTCCGCTATCGTAAAAATGTGCATGGAAAAAGGGCTGCTGATAAACTGCACGGCAGGGAATGTGGTGCGTTTTACTCCGCCTTTGATTGTGCAGAAAAAAGATATAGACCGGATGGCTGACATATTAGGAGAAGTGCTGAGCAGCATGGCATAGGCAATTAAAACTTCAAAATGAAAAATTTAAAATTACATATTAAAATTTAAAAATTTTGGATTTTGAATTGTAATTTTGATTTTTTAATTTTTACTTTTGCATTTTAGTTAATGAGGGATATGAAAATGAAACGGGATTTCTTAACCTTGTGGGAGTTATCTTCGGAAGAAATAAATAGGCTCTTGAAAAGGGCGATTGAGATGAAATCAGGCGCGGGCGCTAATAAATGCCCGCTGATAGGAAAAAGCATTGGGCTTCTTTTTGAAAAGGCATCTACAAGGACAAGGGTTTCATTCGAGGTTGGGATTTATCAGCTCGGAGCGCACCCTATTTATCTGAACCCCAACGAGATACAACTCGGGAGGGGCGAAACAGGCTCGGACACGGCAAAAACATTATCCCGCTACCTCGATGCCGTAGTAATACGGACCTTCGGACACGATCTTCTCGAAGACTTTGCGTCACACGCTTCGATCCCCGTTATCAACGGACTCAGCGATATGCATCACCCTTGTCAGGCGCTCGGAGATTTAATGACTATACTTGAAAAGAAAGGGCGTCTAAAAGGCATGCGCATAGCATATGTCGGCGACGGCAATAACGTCGCGAATTCTCTTATCGAGGCTGCATCGCTTATGGAGATGAATCTTACTATGGCATGTCCCGAGGGATACGAACCAAATTCACAAATACTCGAAAAGGCGCGGTCTTCCGCAAAGAGCGAGATAATTATTCTCAGAGAGCCGAAGGAAGCCGCGGCAAGGGCTGACGTTGTTTATACGGATGTATGGGTCAGCATGGGGCAGGAGAAGAAATCAGAAGAGAAAAAGAAAAGGCTGAAAAGTTATCAATTAAACAGCAGCCTTCTTTCATGCGCCCAAAAAGATGTTATTGTGCTCCACTGCCTTCCCGCGCACAGGGGCGAGGAGATAACAGATGAAGTCATGGACGGGCTTCACAGCGCAGTGTTTGATCAGGCGGAAAACAGGCTTCACGCGCAAAAGGCTTTGCTTGAGATGCTGGTTGTTTAGTTTGTTCGTAGAACTCTGCGGCCTATTTTTTAACGGTTATAGGAGAATCCACCACTCCGGCATAGAAAACTATAATTTCTGCTGTTGTATTGCCTTCATTCTTTCCGTAATGCCATTTATTCACAACCTCGACAATTGCTTCTCCGGCTTTTAGATGTAATATCTTATTGTCTTCAGTCACTACGGTCAGTTCCCCTTTTAATAATACACCTGCATTTATTACCGGATGGTGATGCATTTGCAATTGCACTCCCGGCGGAACTTTGATTCTGAGAATTGTTATCTCAGGAGTGCCGGTTGAGTAACCCGGAAGAGAGCTTCCATCCCAGCTTAAACTTGTTTTTGCCAATGTATCAACCTGGACGGTTTTTACGTCATCTGCCAAAACGGTGCTTGAGAATAATAATAGAGTAAGACATATTCCGAAAATTAGTTTTTTCATCCTATCCTCCTTTTGTATGCGATATGTGTTTCATAATTTCCAATAACGGCACGTTCAGTTTTTTAGCAAAACGCTTGCAGTCTTCGTATTCAGGAGTTCTTCTGACAACCTTATCCCCTAATCTCGAGACCTTAATATTCACCCTGCCGTATTTTGTATTCACAGATTTAATTTCTCTCCTCAGGGTTTTTCTATTTGCCTTGTAAAACCTTAATCCTATGGTGGTTGTCTCTTCAAAGATTATCTTCATAAGATTTTCTTTATCTTTGTTGTTGCAGAGAACGGTCAGTTTTACTGCCGGCCTTCCTTTTTTCATGATAATCTGCGTCAGATAAACATCAAGCGCGCCTGCCTTAAAAAGTTTTTCCATTACATATTCGTATATCTGCGGGTTCATGTCATCAATGGTAGTCTCAATAACTGTTACTACCCCCCCTTCGCCCCCCCTTGGCAAGGGGGGGATGGGGGGGTGAGTGGATGTAAGCTCGCCGATGAATACCCTCAACACATTTGCCTTGCCCTTAATATCCTTATTCCCGGCGCCGATTCCGATTTTCTCAGCAATCATATCAGGCATATTGCCGAATCCCGACGATAACTCTTTCAGGATTACCGCGCCTGTCGGAGTTGTTAGTTCAAAAGGCGTCCCGTCCGAGTAAACCTTGCATTCTGCATGCTGCGTCTTGCATCTAAGGATTTCAATTGTCGCAGGCGCAGGCACGGGAAGAATTCCATGCGATGTTTTAACAGTTCCGCTTCCGAGATTTACGGGAGAGGAATAAACCCTTTCAATG
>Ga0172375_10006431_pt1 | contig 16512 bp, 17 predicted proteins | sample LakKiv1m_FD_114537 | JGI IMG/M metagenome (GOLD analysis project Ga0172375, IMG submission 114537) | Freshwater microbial communities from Kabuno Bay, South-Kivu, Congo - kab_092012_11.1m | ecosystem: Environmental > Aquatic > Freshwater > Lake | place: Democratic Republic of the Congo...
ACCCTCTACAACCATAATATCACATCTTTGGATGAATATGTTCAACTAGTCCATGAATGGATGATATTTTACAACACCAAACGTCGTAGAAATAGAAAAAAGTAGACGGCTTTTTTTTAACTGCCTACTTTTAGGGGTTCATATCAAAAAAAGGGTACTTTTTTTTCAAGTAGATGAAATTCATTCTTTCTTGTCGTCAATGGAAATTTGTAGTTTGAGTGCGTTCTTTTCATCCATCGCCTTTTTTGCGGGCTTGATTGCGGCTTCATACGCACTCACTGCACCAAAGGTGAGAATGAATACATTGCATAAACCAGTGAAGAGCCCTGCTCCTGTCGTGTCTTTGTAAATCAGAAATTGTAGAAGCGCTGAATAAATTAGGGCAATGATACCGGCAAGCAATTTTGGGTCGACTTTCATTTTCTTTCCATGAATCTTTATGCTTTTTAAATATTGAGTAATTCCAGCAACCAGTGCAATTCCAACCGTCAATGTTCCGACAGTTTCCACGGTCACATAACTTTGCATTTCGGCAAAAACCAATGATGTCCAAGAGTTTACTACATGAATCAAAACTCCGAGTACCAACAACATGCGTCATCACCTCCATTGAATTAAATAGCGTTTTGCCCGCTATCATAGATTCATTATATCACTTTGATTAAAAATGTAAATGTCAACTGAAGGTTCTTTTTTCTATTTTATACAAAAAAATGCCCTAAATGGGCATAAATTTGTGTAATTAGTCCGTTTCTTCGAACCAATTCAAGATTATATTGGAGGACCCAACCGGATTTGAACCGGTGGTGAGGGAGTTGCAGTCCCTTGCCTTACCGCTTGGCTATGGGTCCAAGAGAAACGAAAAGAGTAGATTTTCTACTCTTACTTGGTAATCGATGGTCGGGAAGACAGGATTTGAACCTGCGACCTCCTGGTCCCAAACCAGGCGCTCTACCAAGCTAAGCTACTTCCCGAAAAAATGGCGCGCCCATCAGGAGTCGAACCCGAAACCTTTTGATCCGTAGTCAAACGCTCTATCCAATTGAGCTATGAGCGCGTGCGCTGGTCTTTTTCTGGGAAATGCGTAGTGTGATGCCCGAATAGAAAAAAGCATATCCGTCATGAAAGGCCGATATATATATTATCAAATAACCTTTCAAAAAGCAACTTTTTTTTACTGAAAAACACTTCGAATTGCTTTGATTTTGAGCGTTTATGAGCAATCCAGCCCCCGTTTTTGGACAGATTATGTATAATAGTATTCACAAGGGGGAATTCGCATGAGAAATTTCCATGACAATACCATTCACATTGCTAAAATATCACTGACCGTCAAAAACATGGAATCCAGTCTGCGATTCTACACCGAAGATCTGGGATTTCAAATACTCAACCAAAACGACGAGTTCGTTTCTTTAACTGTAAACCAAAAAGATGAAATCTTGCGTCTATATGAAAACAAAGCCGCGAAGGAACTAGATTCCTCACTTGGAATTTATCACTTCGCAATACTTCTGCCACAAAGAAAAGACCTAGGCAAATTCTTACACCACTTGATTGAGCGACAAATTCCCATCAGCGGCGCTGCCGACCATTTAGTGAGTGAAGCCATCTATCTTCAAGACCCGGACGGCATCGGGATTGAAATCACCGCCGACAAAGATGATTCCACGTGGAAAATGTCGGAATCTTCCATTGTCATGGCGACTGATCCGTTTGACTATTCAGGAGTCTATTACGAAGACGGATCATTTGAAGTCTTCACCAAATTGCCCAGAGATTCCAAAATCGGTCATCTCCATCTTGAAGTCAAAGACTTACAGAAGGAAACGTTCTTTTATCACGACATGGTTGGATTTCAAATCACTTCGAAAGACTTTCAAGGGGCTGTCTTCTTGTCAGACCAACATTACCATCATCATTTAGCATTAAACAGTTGGGGCTCGAAAAAGAAAAAAGCACAAGACAAGGACGCTATTGGTTTGAGGGATTTCACCATTGAGTTTCCGATGTGCGAAGCGCTGGTCAGCGCACTGGAAAAGGTCAAAAAAGAGGGAATTCAGACAGAAGAATCGATTCGTGGATATTATCTGAAAGACTTTGAGAATTATCAGATGTATTTCGACATTCGTCACAACGTCATATGAAAAGGTGAGAAATTCTCACCTTTTGTTTTTATTCAATGACCATGTCGTAGTTATCTGTGGTAATGATGAAGCCAAGTTTCAAATATAAGTTGTTTGAAACGGGGTTTGTTTTATCTACGAAAAGTGTCACGAAGCGATTCGTTTTCAACAGTTCTGAACAAAGTTGGTACAGAAGCGATTGTGAAAAACCTTTGTTTCGGTATTTTTTCGGAGTATATACGAGTGAAATCGCAATCCCGTCTTTCATTTTCCTAGAGGTCATCGCCATCGACAAAATTTCATTGGATTGATTTTTCAATACGACGATTTGTTGGTTCTCGAGTTGCGCATTGAGACGTTTCAAGAGATCCTCTTCTGAGATTTCATCGTTTAAAGCTTCTTCGAAAAATGCTCTTTCAAACTCCTTGATGATTTCCTTGTCCGCGAAACTCGCAATTGCCATCTTCTCTTGAATTGGAACTTCTTTCAGTTGATCAAGTCTCATGATGTCCATCGACAGACGTGTGCGGAATTTCAGCGTTGTTTTTTCATAATATTGATCGGCAAAATAATGACTATTTTGATAATTTCCTTGTACTCCCTTGATTTCAATCATGTTCAGAATGAGGTATTCAATCAAAGAATCTATCGCTTCTTGGTTAAATTCATCCGAGTAAAGTTGAAGATTGTATGGTAACGGGTTGACAAAGATTAGTATCGGACGTTGGTCATGCCAAACAGCACCGCGACATTCGTTTTTGGTCAATACTTGTTCGGGACTGCGAACCACGTTGATCATCAACAATTGGCTCTTTTCCGGGCAACGGCTAAGAATTTCACCATATTGTGAAAGAAATTCCGGATTCGATTTAGCGATGATGACTTCCATGATATTTCCTCCTACAATAATCCGTTACTTTTGAAAAGAGCAACCACAACGAATATCGAGATAATCGACAGCGAGGTTGTCCAAACGACATATTGAACGGCAAGCAATTCGTCATTCTTCATTTCCTTTGCCATGATGGCGCTCGCGACAGCCGTAGGAGACGCCAATAAAGCGATAAGAGCAGGATAATCCGCACTAGTGAACGCAAAATAACTCGAATGAAAAGCAAGATAAACCGCTAGCCCGAGTGTCGTGAGTGGGGCCAAAACAACACGGGAGAAAGTGCCAAGAACGATTTGCTTTGCGAGTCGTTTGATGGTGAAGAATTCAAACGTTCCACCTAAAACGATTAACGCGAAGGGAGAAGCGATTTGGCCGACCCATTTGATTGCGGTATATAAGAACGGAAGATTATCCTCTATCGTAAAGACAGGCTCCAATGTTTGTGGATCTATTTGGATGAAACTGCGGATGAGCAACGTAATTAGGCCTAGGATTACCGCGATGATGAGCGGGTTTTTGAAGATTTGAACAGTTGTGGATAATAAATTGTTCGTCGTTTTTTCTTCCTTGATGTACATGGTGAGAGAAATAACAGACAAAATGTTCATGTAGGGTACGACGAAGGCGCTCACCAAAGCAACGACTTGGACTGCTTGTGTTCCGCCAATGGCTTCCGCCAAGGGAAGTCCAATGATGGCGTAATTGGAGCGAAACACCGCTTGAATCAAAACGCCTTTTTGTTTCGGATCATGAATAAAAATGGATGATAAAACAAGCCCGATGACAAACAAAATAGTCACTGCCAATAATGCATACCAAATGACAGACCAATTGATGTCTTCAAAAGACTCTATAGAGTAAATTGTATAATATAAAAGAGTCGGCAAGGCGATTCGGAAAACAAACTTGTTGGCACTGGCCAAGAAGTGTGCATCCATGAAATGGAATCGCTTCAGAAGGTATCCCAACGCGATGAGCAATAGGATTGGTAATACAGCGTTGAGTGCAAAAACAAGTGTGTTCATACGTTCCTCAGTCTACTTGTGGCGTCATGAGAATATTATATCATCAAAGCCAAAAAATGAGATGAAAAAACAAAACTCTTGTAGAGTATCTTGAAACATCTTCTTCCTTGCGATACAATGAACTTGGGAGGGATGAACATGGATCAAGACAAGTCACCGGACTTTGAAGCATTGGAAAAAGGAGAGCGAATCGTTCGCGTATTTCGTAGTATTCGCATCATCGCGATTTTTTCCTTCGTTGTCGTGCTGGCCGACATTCTTCTTGGTGTATTTACCGGCAACACGTCCGGCATCGGCTTTTTACTCGTGATTGATGCATTGTTTCTTGGGGCAACCATCTATCTGTATTTCTTAACAAGCGAAAAACAAAAAATCCGGATGGGAAGAATGGTTCACATGAAATCGTTAGACCCCTCGAAAATCGCTGAAGTATCCGAAATTAATCCGGATCACGTATTTTCGTTCGAGGATAGCGACTTAACATTGTTTTTGAATACGAAGACGAAGGAATTTCAATATTACTTGCAAAAACGATTGTCGGATATCATATCACTCGAAAAGATATCCCATTGTCACGTGGAAATCTACGATACCGGTTTTGTCCTCGAATGCGACATGTCAGACAAAAAGCTCTTGTTTCAAAGCGCAGACAAAGCTAAGTTCGAAGAAATTATGAACTTGATAGAAAAAGAAAAGGTCTCTTAGCGAGACTTTCTTTTTTACATGTAATGAGCGTAATACACCAACACGCCACCAATCAGCAGTAGCAAGAACTGCAAGATGACAGCGACATCATACCATCTTTGAATGTCCGATTGTTGTTTCCGGATATGAAAATACCCGATCGAACAAGGAACCAAAACAACGAATAATGCCATCTTCCAAGGAAGTTTGTGTCTTAGGGCAAAATAGATTCGGAAGGATAATAAGAACACTTCTCCACCGATAAGACCAATCCAAAACGAATAAATCATGAATGCGACTAAGAACTCAAGCATGATGAATTCCTCCAATCGCAAGGTATATGACTCCCAGTGCCGGAAGTACGAAAAATAACAAACTTCCGAAATACCAAAATAAAACTATCGCGAGTCCAATCGATTGGAAAAAGATTAAGAGACGATCCCAAAATTTCATGAGGACACCTCCTCGTCAATGTAGACAATGAAAGATGTCATGAGTCCCAAATCATCAATATGGATGACTCTACCACCACGGTTCAAATATCCGTAGGCGTTATAACCGGTGATTTGCCCATATGCAAGCAAAACTCCATCTTTCACAAACGAGAAGTTATTCAAATGGTCGTGTCCAACAAACACGCCTTTGGTTTTGCCATACTCGACGATTTTATCGAACATCCCCGTATTTTTGCCTTGCGCGTATACTTTGTCTTCTAAAAAGACTCCGTCATAATCGACGGGATTCATGTACTCACGTAAAGGAATGTGCATAATCATCACGCTGTCAGAAACATCATCCTGCACATGTTCTTCATACCAGGATACTTGAGCATCGGAAAAATATCCGTAAATGCCTTCTTCTTCGGTATAGACTGCCTCTTCCGTATGAGAGTCCATTAGATATAAAGTATAGAAGACAGCGTCTTCTTTCATGAACTGAATTCGAAAGTTTCCAACCCCGCCGTATTCCATCTGTGGTCCGACCTTAAACAACAAATTGTCGAGTCCGGTCAACTGGTTTAGAAACACAGGATAATCTTGATAATCTGTTTCGTGGTTTCCAAACACGAACGTCCATGGAACATCGAGTCCATCCATGAACTTGATGAGTTTTCCAAACAAACTCGGTGCGGAAGTCGACATGACCAAGTCACCACTGATGACAACCAAATCGTAAGGATTTCTCGAAACAAGCGTCTCGATTCCGCGAAGTGTCTTTCGGTCGTAGTCGTCGATACCATAAAGCAAATGCAAGTCGGTGATTTGTAAGATTGAAATGTCATCACCGGACATGTCGATTTGAAACGGAAGATCATCGGTGTAAATGATTTCCTGATTCGAGCCGCATCCCCATAATAATAGGAGGGGGAGTAAAACCAAACTAAGCAATACGCGTCTTTTTACCATGGCGCTTCCTCCAATATCGTCGTAATCACCTTGTCGAGATGAACACCGACGAAGGTGCAATGAAACAAGTATTTTTCATTACCTTCCAAGATTGCCCCTAGAAAATAAGGTATATTTTCGGCAATGCCACGATTATCGTGAGAGACAATCCAATCGATTTTCTTCCAATCCAAAATCCCTTCATCGGTCATCTTTGGCGTCGCATAGTCGAAATCATCTTCCAAGTCGACGACAAATAAATAAAGACCATTTCCTTTAGCGACGAAATTCTCCCAAGTCAGAATCCCCTGAAATCGAATCGATTCCTTCGAAACGACAATTCCGGATTCTTCTTCGATTTCTCGCTGGATGCACGATAGAGGATCCTCGCCATCAACGATTTTCCCGCCGATGCCATTCCAACTGCCCATCCATGGTGATTTGATGCGATTGATGAGCAAGACTTCGTCACGACGTCGCAAAAATGCCAGTGTGTAGTGGTGCATTCTTTTCACCTCAATCAAAAAGCCGTTGGATTCATTATACATCAAAGCCATTCGAAAAGACAAGAAGGCAATGAAAAAGTGCCTTGAAACGCACTTTTACTTGACGATGAGTTTTTGATGCAAGTCTTTGAGAAACTCCATTTGATCAGAGATGACGATGTGTTGTGGGCATAAGGATTCACAGATTTCGCAATCAATACAGCTGTCGAACCACTTCTCTTGTTCAACTTTATCGAGACGATATAAATACTCATGCTTGTTATTATTGATGGCATAACTATTGTATAGTTTGAACATCAAGGGAATGTCGACCCCGTGCGGACAAGGCATACAGTAATTGCATGCGGTGCATGGAATCTGTTTCGAATCCAAAAAAGCTTTGAGCGCCTTTTGAACGATTTGATGATCCTCTTGTGTCAGTGGTTCGAAATGTTTGACGGTGCCTAAATTATCAAGTGTTTGTTCGAGATTCGACATTCCCGAAAGAACCGTCAAGACTTGAGGAAGGCTGGCGACATAACGGATTGCCCATGACGCGACGGATTTGTCGGGTCTAGCGGTTTTCAGAATGTCGGCACTCTTTTCAGAGAGCGTCGCCAAAGTTCCGCCACGGACCGGTTCCATGACGATGACGGGGATGTTTCGTTTGACGGCAGAATTGTACATCCGTTTAGAATCAATGAAATCCCAGTCGAGATAGTTGATTTGAAGTTGAACGAAATCCCACTCGTAGGAATCCATGATGATGTCTAAAATGTCTGGAGAATCATGGAACGAGAATCCAAGGTGACGGATTTTTCCATCCTTCTTCATTTCATATAGAAAATCCATGACACCAGGAAGTTGATAATTCTTGAAGGTGTCGCGATTGAGAGCGTGGCACAGGTAATAATCAAAGTATTCGACTTGGCACTTCTGAAGTTGTTCCGCAAAGATACGTTTGGCGTCATCAACGGACTGAATCAACCAGGAAGGCATTTTGTCAGCCAAATGGAATTGTTCGCGTGGATATTTCTTTAGTGCTTTTCCGATAAAGAGTTCGGACATACCTTGATGATAAGGATATGCCGTATCAAAATAGTTCACTCCTTGTTCGAAAGCAAGGTCGATCATTTTCTCAGCGATCGCTTCATCAATGTCCGGTTTTCCCGCTTCGATAACAGGAAGTCTCATGCATCCAAACCCTAATAAAGACGGGTTCTTTTCGATTCTTGGAAACTTCGTTTTTTGCACAGTAAAATCATTCATCTGAAAAACCTCCAATGGAAACAATGGTATAATATTAAATAATATTATTGTATCATAAGTACCTGCCAATAAAAACCATTATTTTTGCGTATATGTATCGGGATGTGGTAAAAATGAAGAAAGCGAAAAAGATCATAACGGGAATCTTTTTGACAGTGTTTCTGATATTCACACTGTCTTTTTCGATATCATCAAATGATTTGACGAAAACAAATGAATACTTAAGATCTGTTTCTTCCACCGAAGAAGCCATCGAAATCGCAAACAAGTATGATTTGACACTGCTTGAAGTCATTTCGAACCATTTGGCAGTATATGAAGATGAGAATCAAAATTCTGCTTTTCTGTTCAGCGAAGGATTTTTACCGAATACGATTCTGTCCTCTACCGGTCCTTCTTGGAAAACTCCAGTGGATCCGTATTTAGATCAAGAACTAAATTTGGAGTTGACCGATGTCCCAGATGCTTGGAGTTATACGACCGGTAGCGCGGATGTCACAATCGCAATCATTGATACGGGAATCGACACTTCTCATGAAGAGTTCATTGGCAGAATTTCTTCACTATCCTATAATACTGTCACCAATGTCAGCGGGTTAAGTGCCGTAGTCGACGATTATGGTCACGGCACCATGGTTGCGGGGGTCATCGGCGCAAACAAAGATAATTATAAAGGAATCGCGGGTGTCACGCAAAACACCGTGCTGTTAGTCATTAAATCGAATACACCAAATGAGGGTTCTTTCAAAGACGCGGACATCATCGAGGGCATATATTATGCCGTCGATCATGGTGCAGACATCATCAACCTTTCTTTGGGAAGTACATATGCCAACCCATTAACACAAGAGGCAATCAATTATGCTTTTGAAAATGGTGTTTTGGTTGTCGGTGCCGCAGGCAACGACGGCACGGATGACTTCATGTATCCCGCTTCATTTGACCATGTCATCAGCGTGAGCGCATTGGAAAACGATTTGAGTTTAGCAGATTATTCCAGTTATGGCGAAAAAGTCGATTTGAGCGCTCCGGGTAGTGATGTCATCACCACTGCAATCGGCGGTTCATATGCCAGTGTATCCGGAACATCGTTTGCCGCACCACTAGTCAGTGGCATTTTAGGACTATACATTTCTTTGTATCCAGACGCTTCCGTGGATGAAGTTACCCTCAAAATCCTCTCAGGAAGTGTGGATGATGGTGAGGATGGTTGGGATCAATACTACGGGTATGGCGTTGTCAATGCCTTAAATCTTGTGACCAATCACTTCTATCAAGTAGATCTCGTAAATACCCCGGGAATCGGAATGGATGTGGCATATGTTCTTTGGGGCGACACACTATCGGATATCACATTACCAACTCTCGCCAATCAGATCTTCGTTGGTTACTACCTAGATCCACAGTATAATACGGCTTATTCGCTTGACGAAGTCGTCACTTCAGATATGACATTATATGCGAAATACTCAGATGCGTTTCATACCGTGACATTGATGGAAGGATCTGTCATATTGGATCAGTATGTTGCGGAACACGACTCAATCGTCACGTTACCGACGCTCAGTAAAGAGGGCTATCGTTTCTTGGGATGGTTTTTGGATGAAATAGGGACAACAATCTACGAAAGTTCTTCACTAATGGAAGACTTGACTGTCTATGCGATTTTCGAAGAAATTCCTGTATACCAAATCAATTACGTCGTCTTCGGAGAAATCATTCACGAATCGTCAATACCAGAAGAGCAAATTCTGGAAGAATATCAATATGACATCACGGGATATGACTTTTTTGGATGGTATTTGGATGATCAATTTACACAAGAATTCAATCAGACTACTGTCTCGTCGAATTTGACAGTATATGGTAAATACGAGATTCGACAATTGTCAATCACGTATATGCTAGATGATTCCGTACTGAATGAACAAATCGTCTCCTATGGAGATACTCCGATGCTATGGGATTCTGCTTTGACGGATTTCGCCGGATGGTATTTGGATCTGTCTTTCACTGCTCCTTATGAATTTGGACCGCTCACACAAGACTTGACACTATACGCGAAAATATCTTCCGGTAGTATCAAAATCACACTGATTGTGGATGGCGAGTATGCATTTGATCTCTTTTTTGAGGAATCTCAAGAAATCACTCTTGATTCCTTGGAGTGGGATGGTAAAATATTCCATGGATGGTATCTGGATTCGACTTATTTGGTCCAAGCAGATCCATCGAGTTTTTTGACGGATACGACAGTATACGGTTATTTTGAAGATGTTCTCTATGTCGTCAACTATTATTCGTACGATGGCACGACCTTGATATATCATTTGGAAGCGACATACGGCACACTGATTAATGTTCCTCAGTCCGCAGAAAAACCATCCGATACATATTTTGATTATGTATTCTTTGGATGGAGCGAAACCTTGACTCAAGTCACGAAAGATGCGAATGTCTATCCCCTCTTCGAATCTGTTTTCAAACAAGAAAGCATCTGGCTCCTGCCTGGTGTGGACACGATTCCAGCTGGAGATGACTGGACGGATGGCGGTATCAGTTCGATTGGTGATGATTTCAGTCTTTCCATCAGTAATCCGGTTACGAGTGATATCGAGGGAACATATCGAGTTGAATATTCGATTCTGCTCGGTGAAGAAGTCGTTGGCACCCTGATTCGTGTCGTACACGTGCTGGAGAAACCGGCAGATATCGTGATTACGCTCAAACCTGGAATCGATACGATAGTCATGGGCGAGGAATTTGTTGATGCTGGCGCAACGACCAATGTAGGAACCATTGAAGTGATTTCGAATGTCGATACGTCAAGCGCTGGTGAATATACGGTCACTTATCATGTTGAAGTAGCCGGCTATGTGAAAGAAGTCATACGTTATGTCAATGTCTTAACCGCTCAAGAATCGAGTCCGGCTCTGAGCGTGCAAATATGGAAAGAGGAAGAAATCCTATGCGTAAAATAAGAACTCTACTGCTAATTCTTTTCATCGCAATTGCCTTCACGGCATGCACACCGGAAGAAGGAGACGTCACAATCGCACTCAATTCCGGAATTGATACCGTGGAAGTCAATACGACATTTACCGATGCTGGAGCGACGGCAAAGGCATTCGGCTTCAAAGTCGATGTCGAAGTGATTTGGAATAACGTGAACATCGAAACCGTTGGAACGTACCAAATCATCTATGAAGTCGACTACAAAGACATTGTCAAACGGATTACCCGAGTGGTTCATGTCGTAGACACCACACCGCCAACTGGCACCTTGAATGCCGGCGTGGATACCATCCAAGAAGGAACCGTTTGGGTTGACGCCTCGGTCACTGCACAAGATAATTCACTTCTCGAAGTGACGATTGAAAAGCAAGGAAGCGTGAATGCGAATATTCCAGGAGAATATTTCATTCAATATATCCTGACCGATGGAAGTGGAAATCAAACCATCCTCGAACGCGTCGTGACAGTTTTGTCCAACGAATAAAGAGCGGAGTTTCGCTCTTTTTTTTGTTTTATTGTGTTGGTGCCTTTGCGTTGAAAAACAAAACGCGATACAATAATTTTGTACTAAGGGGAGGGAAACCATGAATTTAAAAGAAGAACTTCAACAAGAAAAAGAAGAATTGATGAAGAACAAGAAACCTCATGAAACGGTTGCGTTCATCTTGTTCGCAATCTTGTTCGCACAACAGTTTTTGATTTTGCTCTATCGAATCGTCGAGTATATTGTCGATTGGATTGATCCTGCGACCGCCACAACTTATTTTGATTGCTCATCCATGACCACACCGGCATTTTTCCAGCGCATCGTCTTGATTGATTCGAAGAGTGTCTTGCTCATTTTGCTGGCACTCGCGGCATTGGCATTTTGGTATATTTTGATATACAAACTCGTCTTCGAGTATTCACAGAAGCACGGAATGTCTAAATGGACATGGACCACACTCGTCATGTTCGGACCGAATCTCGTGTTTGTACCTGCTTACATGATTTATATTGCGTTTGTGTTCCGCAAACCGTTGATTGACTTCATGAGAAAAATCTTGAAAGACGTCAAGGGCGAGGAAGCAAAAGAATAAAAAAAGACCCTCGGGTCTTTTTTATTTGGTATCTTCTTGTGGTACTTCTGCTTTCTTCTGTAATTTCACTCGTTTTTTTTGGGCGAGAACTTTCCAAACAACGATTCCAGCGCCACCAAAGACAATCGCAAACGGCAGAATCGTGGCTAACACGATGAAAAATCCATCGAAGAAGGAAACAAGAGCATTGATGCCATCGACAAACGCATTGGCGAGGCGATTAAAGAAGGGGGAGTCTGTCACAACTGTAGTTCCACGGAAGACGATGTTGACCTCGGAATATTCGATGAGGGAATCATATTGCGCTAAATCTCCGCGAAGAGATGCCAGTTCGACTTCGATATCCGATAACTGCTCGTTGATGATAATCAAGTCAGATAACGAGGCGCTTTCATATAAGACCAACAAGCGGTCGTACTGAGCTTCTAGGGATGTGATTCTGTCGGTTTTGTCTTGATACTGCAAAGAAATGTCGATTCCATTCTTCACATACGTATCCGCAAGATATAAATCCATTAACGCATCACAAAACTCGTCCAAACGATCAGTTTTAATACGAAGAGTATAGGAATATACTGTAGAAGATAATGAAACTCTATCGACCCATTCATCACTTTCTAATAAATCTTGAATGCTATGAGCCGCATCCGAAAGACTCGTGACATGGAATGTCATATCTACTTCGTAGATGATTTTCCGATTTAAAACTTCCGTCTCGTCCGCAAACTCGACAGCGAGATCGCTCATGTCGGAAAGGGATGAAGCATAATCTGATTGTGTCGATGAAGTGGCTGAGGATTGATTGGGGTCATAATCATAGGCTGCTGAGCAACCAATGACGGCTAAAAACATCAAAGCCAATAGAACATATAGAGCTTTTTTCATGTGATGAAACTCCATTCTCTCATTTGTGAAGTTGTTTCTGATACTTTTCTACTTCTAGTCGCAATATTTTGACCGTTTCGACGCACTCTTCGACGAACGGCATTACGTATTCCCGTTCTGGAGTTGAAACATAGATTTTTCCATAAGACAAATAACCGCTATCGGAGGAAGCCATTTTTGGTGTGATGGATACGACATCTTTGTATGGAATGACATCGTACTTTGTTTCAGAGTAAATAAAGATGATTGCCTCTTCACTCACAAGAATCGGTCTGTCAGGCAATTTCGCCCCTTTTACCAAAGTCACAATCAGCCATATCAAAACTCCTAACAAGACAAATCCGATAAATGAAATCGGCGAAGCTATCGTTATGATGCAGAAAAAGAAAACAAAGATGGCCAAAACCCCGAGTCCCCTCATTTGCTTGTATGCTTTCTCGGAAACCGGCTTTCCAGCGGGTGGCGGAGTCGCAGATACGGCTTCACTCGGTTTGACAGGTTGTGAATAAGAAGAATTTTTTGGCGGCGTGTAGGATCTCGAAGGCGTTGGATTATTCGGCTTCGAACTACTTGGGGTCGGCGCAGTCTTGATGGTGTTTTGTGATACTATTGGAAGTGATTTGACTTTGGTTGAACGGACAAGCATGTTGAAATCCAGTCCATACCAAGAAGCTAGTCTTTCTAGTTTTTGCTTATCGGGAACTCCTTTTCCTTCTGCCCATTGATTGACAATTTCCACCGGAACATAAAGCATGTCGGCAATGTCTTGATTTGTAATCTGTCGATTTGTTTTGAGTTCATGCAAAACACCCGCAAATGATTTCATAGGACCTCCTTTGCATACTTGTTGAGTATTGTCCTGAATAGTAAACCAATCGATATGATTTTACCATCAAAAAATGGTTTTTGCAAGTCAATGAAGAAAAAAGCACGTTGATATCACAACGAGCTTTTTTGATTTTTGATGGATATTTGATGTAAATATTCGCCTGCGATGACGAACTGTGTCGGTAATCGACGATCCTCCATGACGAATTGGAATAGCGTATACCCTTCATAGATTTGTACGTTTCTTCCCAAATCGGAGGGCAAAGTCGGAATGTGATCCGGTTTGAACTCATATATGGTTGGTTGGTTATCTACGGATCCGCTGAAATGATATCCGCTCTTGTCAAGAATCAGGACTCCTTCCCCAACATCAACGACTCGGTTTCCACGATAGGTTTCAAGCCGTACCGGAGAAGATAGATGAAAATTTGAATCGGTGTCCATTTGATTTTGAATCTCATGCTCTTGATCGTGATATAACTCGTCGATTTGAAAACCGCCAATTTTCCCAGAGGAACCGTAAAGAAATTCACTGTGACAATCCGGGCAAACAAGCTTTGTTTTTTGAGATTCCAAATGGTTGTTTCCACAAGATGGGCAACGATAGATGACGCTTTCCAAATTGTCGATATCTTTTAGTTTGACTTGGATTTGATTCTTGCTAGCATATACGTGAGTATTAAAGGACAAGGCATCTGTAATTTTATCGAGCAAAGCTTGTTCACTCAAAGATTGGACTTCTTCTTTTGTCGCAATTAAATCAATCACAGTCTCAATTTTTCCTTTGAAGGTCTTTTTTGACCATGGCGGGTTGACCAAATATGCGCCTTGATGACGGATGACATATAGCGGAACCTTTGCTTTTTTGACGAGTTTGGCAATCGCAGGATTATAAGGCAAGCTCACCCCGATGGGAGAAATTTGTCCCTCGGGAAAGACGCTCAAAATTCCGCCTTGCTTGATGATTCCGAGTGCTGCCATCGTGGCCTTCAGGTCACTTTGAAACAAACATTTCGGAATCGCTCTGGCGAGGCGAAGGAAGAATCCTAGCAGTGGATCATAAAACATCTTATCCGCTGCGAGGTAGTTCACTCGCTTGGGATATATCGCTGCGGTCGTATAGACAAAATCATGAAATGATGTGTGGTTCGAAAGAACAATCGATGGCTCGGTCAATTTCACTTTCCTTGTGATGCGTTGTCCTTTGAAATAGGCATATCCCTTCAGCAGAAATCCGAGCGTTCCGAAGAGAATTGGATTTGGCCGTTTCACGATGCTTACAGACTCGAAAGGACACGCTGCTGGTCTTCTGCAGAAGCATCAAGTACCGAGACGATTTGTTTCTGAATTGCCGCGCTGATTTTATATCGATAGGAGATGTACATGCCGATTCCCATGAACACTAGGGGTGTGAATGCCATGATCAAACGAATGGCATTCATCGCGGAATCGGGTTGAGACACGATGGGAGGCAATGTCAAATCTTGTGACTCGAATCCTGCCAGTCCGATGAGGGCCATCACAAGTGCCAAGCCTAATGCTTGAGCGACCTTATTAATGAAGTTCGTAAATCCGCTCATTTGTCCGTCCAGACGATCTTTGAATTTCAGTTGGCCGGCATCGACCACATCCCCATACATTGTATGAGGAACCAGTCCGGGACCGGAGATTCCGAGTCCCATGAGAGCACCAACAAGATAGATGACGATTGGATTGGCATTTGCGGGAATGAAAAGTAAGGAAAGAGCAGTCACAATCCATAGGATTGCGCCAGCTCGATAGGCGAATGTCTTTCCTTTCTTTTCGATTAACTTGATGTATACGGGTAATGCGACGATTTGCATGGAAAACATGAGCGCTGCCGCAATCAGTCCGACCATCGTATCTTGACCGGCAGCGGTCGTATCTTTGGTGATATAGAAATCCACATAAAAGAAGAATAGTCCACTCATGATGGCCATCGACATCTGAAGAACCAAAAACATGCCTAGATATTGACGAAACGGTTTTAGAGAAAGCGGTTTGACCAATTCTTTGATGGAAAATGAAGTCGATACTTTCGGGGTCGTGATTTCTTCTCTTACAAACAATCCCGTCATCAATACGCTCAATCCAAACAAAACACCAAACGTCAAACTCATGACTTGATAACCGACAGCGGCGTCTTGAAACAGTCCGACGATGATTCCCGGGACGGCAACGCATAGAATCGACGAGAAAATCGAAAATCCGAGACGATACGAATTGAAGGAAGCTCTTTCCTGATAATCGCTTGAGATTTCACTCGACAACGAATAATAAGGAATCATGATACTGGTTTGAATCGTAGTGAAGATTAAATATGAAACCAAGGAAGCAATGACTCTGAGCACTTCACTTGGAAATGCATATGGAAAGAACAACAGGTACATCCCGACTACGACAAGAGGCGCAGAAATGATGAGGTAGATTCTTCTCTTTCCAAACTTGGAAGAAGTGTGATCTGAGATATATCCCATAATGGGATCTGTGACAGAATCCCAAAGTCTGGCGACCAACATGACGAAACTAATCCAAAACGGATTGATTCCGACCGTTAGGGCTAAAAATCCGGGAAGTAGAAAGTTAATGATGTTAAACGACCCGCCACCAAAGACGTCGGCGGAGGCAAAGGCTAATTTTCTAGACAAAGGTTGTTTGCTCATGGTTTTCTCCTCATATCAAATACAGTTATGTAAATTATAAACGAAATCTCGTGGAAAGTCACAAATTTCTCGATTTTCTTACGAAAAGAAAAAGAATCCGAAGATTCTTTCTTATTGATAGTCTTGGTCTTCTGAATGACTTCGAAAATTACTAG
>Ga0172375_10006432_pt1 | contig 16511 bp, 10 predicted proteins | sample LakKiv1m_FD_114537 | JGI IMG/M metagenome (GOLD analysis project Ga0172375, IMG submission 114537) | Freshwater microbial communities from Kabuno Bay, South-Kivu, Congo - kab_092012_11.1m | ecosystem: Environmental > Aquatic > Freshwater > Lake | place: Democratic Republic of the Congo...
GTGAAATGTGTGTGTCGATGCGGTCGATGCCGGCAGCGGCGCTGGGGTCTAACGGGTAGGTCGAAGCGTCGGTAAGAGCGGTCAGTGCGTCATCATCCATGTACTTGGACGGTGTAGCCGCGGCTTGCTCACCGGCTCGGCCCCGGCCTGGTGCTCTTGGCACCGAGAGCGTGTCGGCGCCGAGCACCTGAAGCCGAGGGCGACTACTTTCCCACCGATCTATACGCTCGACTGCGGTCGCGGCGCAACGTGTCGTGTTCATACAGTCTTCTTGGCTCAGGTCCCCCGGGCTTTTACCGGCGCGCGAGACTTTGTGCCTTGAAAGCACGCTAGGTCTCCGGCCATAGTGACGGCGCTTTGCGGTAGCGTGCGTGTAGGCAACGCGACGGGGGGACATATGGCTGGCGAGTTGGTTGTTCGGTTGATGGTTGTTATCGCGACCGCCGCGGTCGCGCTCGGGCTTGGGGCTGCGCCGGCTTCGGCGTTCGTGACCTTCGAGTCAGGGCAGGTTCGCCCGCTGGCGATCTCTGCGGACGGGACTCGCTTGTTCGTCTGCAACACGCCGGACAACCGGTTGGAGATCTACGACATTTCCGCCGGGGGCCAATTGCACCTCGGTTCGGTTCCGGTCGGCCTCGAGCCGGTGGCGGTGGCGGCCCGCACCAACGGCGAAGTATGGGTGGTCAATCACCTCTCCGACAGCGTCAGCATCGTCGATGTCAGCGACGTTGCCCACGCCCGCGTCACGCGCACACTGCTGGTCGGCGATGAGCCGCGCGACATCGTCTTTGGTGGCTCCGCGTTCGATCACGCTTTCATCACTACCGCTCACCGCGGGCAGAACCGCCCCGGAGATCCGCAACTGACCAGCGCGGGGATCGGCCGCGCCGACGTTTGGGTGTTCGACTCGGGCAACCTGGGGACTTCGCTGGGCGGTGACGAAGAGACCATCGTCACGCTGTTCGGGGATACACCGCGTCCGCTCGCGGTCAGTGCCGACGGCAAGCGCGTTTACGTCGGAGTGTTTCACTCGGGGAACCAGACGACCACGCTCAGCGAAGGCCTGATTCCGAACGGCGGGCAGGCCGCGGGTGGTCTACCGCTACCGAACACCAACCACGCGGGTCTCGCGGGACCCGAGACCGGCCTGATCGTCAAGTTCAACGGTTCGCAGTGGATCGACCAGCTCGACCGCGACTGGTCCGGCTCGGTGCGCTTCAGCCTTCCCGATTACGACGTCTTCGCGCTCGACGCCGATGCGCATCCTCCCGTGCAGGTAGCGGGGACTGCGGGTCGGTTTCCCCACGTAGGGACGGTTCTTTTCAACATGGCGATCCACCCGTCCAACGGCAAGGTCTACGTTTCCAACCTCGAGTCGTTCAACGAGGTACGTTTCGAGGGACCGGGCACCTTCGCAGGCAGCACCGTGCGGGGGCACATCGCCGAGAGCCGCATCAGTATCATCGACCCGGTGGCCGAGACCGTGACGCGGCGTCATCTGAACAAGCACATCGATTACGACCAGTGCTGCGACGCGCTCCCGAACGACACCAACGCAAAGAGCCTCGCCTTCCCGCTCGATATGGCTTTCTCGGGCGACGGTTCACGGCTCTTCGTCAGCGCGTTCGGATCGAGCAAGATCGGCGTGTTCGTCCCCAGCGAACTCGAGAACGATACATTCACTCCCAACGCCGCCGATCAGATCGAGGTGTCCGGAGGCGGTCCCACCGGCCTGGTGCTCGACGAGGCAGGCAGCCGTCTGTTCGTGCTGACCCGCTTCGACAACTCGATCTCGGTGGTGAGCACCGCCACCGGCGCCGAGACGGCGCACTTGGCGCTGCACAACCCCGAGCCGCGCAGCGTAGTGGAGGGACGGCCGTTCCTGTACGACGCGCGCCTGACTTCGAGTCACGGCGACCAGGCCTGCGCGTCTTGCCACATTTTCGGAGACTTCGATTCGCTGGGTTGGGATCTCGGCAATCCCGACGGCGACGTCGTGAACAACGCGAACCCGTTCGCGATCCCCGCTTTCATAGATCCGGACTTCCACCCGATGAAGGGACCGATGACGACCCAGAGCTTGCGCGGCATGGACAACCACGGCCCGATGCACTGGCGCGGCGACCGCACCGGTTCCGCTACCTCGGGAAGCTCGCAGCCCGACCGTGGCGCTTTCAACGAACAGGCCGCGTTCAAGGCGTTCAATCCCGCCTTCGAGGGGTTGGTCGGAAGGGCCGATCTGCTGACCGACGAGCAGATGCAGAAGTACACCGACTTCATTCTGCAGGTGATGTATCCGCCCAACCCCAACCGCCAGCTCGACGATTCGCTGACGGCCGATCAGGCCAACGCGCACGACATCTACTTCAATCGCACCACCGATACGTTGAAGACGTGCAACGGCTGTCACGTTCTCGATCGCAACGGCAATGCAGCGTCGAACGTGGCGAGGCCGGGGTTCTTCGGAAGCGACGGGCGCTCGTCGTTCGAGAACGAACCCCAGATCATGAAGATCCCCCAGCTGCGCAACGTGTACCAGAAGATCGGCATGTTCGGGATGCCCGCCACTTCCTTCCTCAACCCGGGAGACAACGGCGACAAGGGCGAACAGATTCGCGGCTTCGGCGTGCTGCACGACGGCAGCATCGACACCGTGTTCCGCTTCTTCCAGGCCGTGGTGTTCAATCCCAGCGCCGGCAACACGGGATTCCTGAGCGACGTGGAGCGCCGGCAGATGGAGTCGCTGGTACTGGCCTACGACACCAACTTCTTTCCGATCGTTGGTCAGCAGGTGTCGCGCGATGCTTCGAGCGGACCTGACGTCGAGGCTCGTATCGACCTGCTGCTTGCGCGTGCCGATGCCGGCGACTGCGACGTCGTGGTCAAGGGCGTAGTGGCTGGCGAGGAACGCGGCTATCTCTATGGGGGTGCTGGTCAGTTCGAGAGTGATCGTGACGCCGACGCGATGATCGCCGATGCGCAGCTGCGTGGCTTGGCCGACGTCGGCGGTCAGGAGTTGACCTTCACGGCGGTGCCGCCCGGCGAAGGCGTGCGCATTGGCATCGACCGTGATCGAGACGGGTTCTTCGACGCGGACGAAGTCGACGGCGGCAGCGACCCGGCCGACGAACTCAGCCTGCCGTGCGTGGCTACGACCTCGAGCTTCGTTTTCAAGAAGGCGAGTCTGGTCGACCCGCGCGGGCGCTTGACCTTGAAAGCGACCGTGACGCTGGCCGGCTACGGGGGCGAAACGGTAGAAGTCGACGCGGCCGACGGCGACGGTGGAATCGTCGACAGGGCGGTTTCAGGGGGCGACTTCGTAGTCAACTCGAGCGGCAGCACCTACAAGTTCAAGGCCGCCCGGGGTGCGACGGGGATCGTCAAAGCGGTCGTCAAGACTTCGGGTAGCGCGGGGCAGTACAGACTCTCGGTGACGATGAAGGACGCCTGGACAGCGCCTGCCGCCGACCGGGAAGCAGCAGCGACGACCGTCACGCTGAACGTGGGGGGCGTGTGCTTCGAAGGCTCAGCGACCAAAGTCAGGTGACGTCGTTTCGCGGTTGACGCGGCACGCGCACCGCTCGGCGAAGGTAGCGAGCGACGTTGTGCGCGTCGCTCGCGCGCGGCGAGGGTCGCTCTCGCTCGCATTGGCTGCTATTGTCCAACATACCGTTGAAAAAGCGCCGTGAGTCCGTTCGTAACGGTTCAGATGCAAGGCGCGCGCGAAGAACGGCGAGTCGATCGAGGAACCGACAGATGCGTAGGTGGAGACGCTGGCTTCGAGCAGCACTGCTGGTGTGGCAGGAGGAGGGGCTGGCCGGGGTCGCTCGATACACCGCCCGCCGGGCGTATCTGCGCCAGGGGTTTTTCCTATACGAGAGGGCTCTCTGCGCCGACGAAGCGATTCCGTTCCCCGCCAGTCTCACCTCGGTGCGGTTGGCGACTGCGGCGGAGCGCAACGCGCTCTTGCACGCGCGGGAAGATTTTGCGGCGGCGAGCTATTGGGAGGTCATCCAGCCCGACGCCGAATGCTACGTCGGGCTGGACGGCCATCGCATAGTGTCGGTGCACTGGCTGTCATCCGCGGAGGAGTCGAACCGTCTGGTCGAACTGGGCCGAGGCGATTTCGTGATCGGACCGTGTGTGACTGCCGCCACTCATCGCGGCCGGGGAGTCTATCCGGCAATGGTGCGAGCGCTGTGCGCGGATCGTTACCGCAAGGGCCAGCGGCGCGCGTACATGGTGGTCAGCGTCAGCAACAGCGCGTCGATCCGCGGGATCGAGAAAGCCGGGTTTCGGTGCATCGGCCGCGCCGATCTTAGGCGAGTGGCCGGTCTCCAACGCGTCGTGAAGCAGCCGATCGCAGCCGCGTCCTGAAACGGACCGGTCAGTCCTTCGGTAGCCGTCAAGAACCCGTCTGGCGGCTGAAGCTCATGGCTTGACCAATACGAAAGCCGTTCCTTCCTGACGAGCGAGCAGCAGCAGCGCCGACTTGCCGTCGGCAGCCTTGGCGGCGAGGCCGCGGAAATCGGCGACGTTCCTGACCTGCTTGCGGTTGATCTCCATGATCACGTCGCCGGGGACGACTCCCGCCTTGGCTGCGGCGCAGTTGCGCTCTACTGAAGTGACCAGGACGCCCTTGTCCACAGCCGCCGGGATTTGAAACTGGTCGCGGTTCTCCGCGGTCAGGCCCGCGACGGAGATTCCCGATAGCAGCCCCTTCTCGCTGTGCTCCTGCTGCTGCGGTTCGTCTTCTTTCCCTTGTGGCAACTCTCCGAGCTCTACCTGGAATACCTTCGCGGTCTTGTCGCGGATCACGTCGACCTTGATCCGGGTTCCCACGCGGTGGCCGGCGATGATGTTGCGCAGTTGTCCGGTCGAGTCGATCGGCTTTTCGTCGATGTTGGTGATGACGTCGCCGCGTTCGATGCCGGCCTCGGCGGCCGGACTCTTGGCGGTGACATCGGCAACCAGCACGCCACGGCCCTGATCGATTCCCAGCGCTTCCGCCAGGTCGCGGTCGACAGGCTGTATGGCGACCCCGAGCCAGCCCCGCTGGACTTTGCCGGTCTCTACCAGGCTGGTCATTATCTGGCGGGCCATGTTGGAAGGGATCGCGAAGCCGATGCCCTGGTAGCCGCCGCTGCGGCTGACGATCGCGGTGTTGATGCCTACCAGTTCGCCGCGAATGTTGAGCAACGCGCCGCCGGAGTTGCCCGGGTTGATGGCCGCGTCTGTCTGGATGAAGTCTTCGTAATCGGCGATGCCGACGTTGGCGCGACCGGTCGCCGAGACTATTCCCATCGTGACCGTCTGGCCTACTCCAAAGGGGTTGCCGATCGCGAGCACCGTGTCCGCCAACCGCAGTTGGTCGGAATCGCCGAAGGGCAGAACGTGGAGGTTCTTCAGATCTCCCTTCAGGCGCAAGACGGCGACGTCGCTCTTGGGGTCTGCGCCGATCACTGTGGCGTCGAACTCACGCTTGTCGTCGAGCGTCACGCGGATCTCGTCGGCGTTCTCGACGACGTGGTTGTTGGTCAGGACGATGCCATCAGCGGAAACGACGACTCCCGATCCGAGACTCTGCGAACGCCTCTGTTTCGGCATCGAAAAGCCCGGCGGAAGGCCGAAGAATTGGCGGAAGAACGGGTCTTCCATCGACGGCGATTCGCCCGAATCCCCGGGAGCTTTGGGTGTCTTGGTCGAGGAGACGTTGACCACCGCCGCGGTACTGCGTTCGGCGACGTCGGCGAGATCGACGGCTGGGTAGTGGGCCTCGGCCGAAGCCGGGGCTAGCAGACCGAGGACATCCTCGGCGGCCCGGGTCAACGTCGTTCCGGTCTGTTGCGTGACAGCCCGCGGAACGCTTTGAGGAATTGAAAGGATCGAACCGGATACGTTCGCGCCGATCACGGCGCCGAACAACAGCGCGGTGCAGAGACGGATCAAGCCGGGTCTTGGCTGCATGCTGGGGCTCCTGCGATTGAGTGTGGCCGGCGGCCACGGAAAATGATCTGCAAAACTTGCCCGTACGACGCAGCGACCGCAGCGCCTATTCACCTGGAGGTTTACGCATGCACGGGTGAAGATTTCATTCCGGCCAAGCGGCAGCCGCGCGAAAACTCGTGTCACCATATGCGCGAGCCCGTCGACACGTCGGCGGTGCCTCGCGGTCCGGAGTTTCTCGAGGTACTGCTAGCGCAAAGGGATGCGTGACATTCGCACTGCGGTGCGAAGGGAGGTCGTGACGTGCGGTAAAGTCCCTCTCGCCGTGCGGGCGCCGGGGGGCTGCGCCGCCGCCGCTCAGGGTGACTGTGGGGCTCTACCTGCGTTTGTTTTTGTAACGCGGTGTATCTGCGGTTGTTTTTTGTTCCCCTGCGGCGTTGCTCAAGGGTGGGCTGGTAGGTACAATCCCAACTACCTCTGGGGGTGGGTTGCAGAGGTAATCACCCGGAACGCGGGAACACAGCGGGAGAACGCGATATGTCCGACAACGACGTGCAGCTTTCGGGCAGCAGTAATACGATGGCGGTGTTAGCAATGGTCGCCGCCGTACTGTCTCTTGCCCTCAATTTCTGGAACATAAACCGTACGAACGGGCTCCAGGCGGCCATAGCGGTCGACCGGATCAACGCGGCGGCGGCGGCCAAGAAGGCAGCCGGATCCTGAGTCCGGCCTGCATACGTCGGTACGGGCCGTTTGCGTGAACGGCTCCGTACCGACTTCAACAGCATTCCCCATTCACCATTCCAGAACGGCCGCGTGTGGCGGTGGGTATGCGGCTGTTGCGGATCGCCGCCGGTGCTTTTGCACTGCGGGGCGGTTTTCGCCATCGTCCGCGCGCGCAGTTTCCTGAGGCCTCAGTGAGCGTAGCGACACCGGTCTCCGGCGCCGACGTCTCCGGACCTGCGACTTCCGTTTCCGAGAGGCTTTCATGAAAGACGAGACGAGCGTGGTGCTCATCGGTGTCGGCCAGGCCGTGCAACGCGACATCGATCCTGCCCGCGCCCGTGGGCCGGTGAGTCTGATGGCCGAGGCCGCCCGGGCCGCGGGCGCCGACAGCGGCCTCGGGCCCTCGCTGCTGAGCAAGCTGACCGCCGTGGCGGTAGTCGATGTTTTCGCTTGGCAACCCGGCAACGCCGCACGCTTGTTGGCCGAAGCGATCGGGGCCAAGCCGGCCAGGGAAAGCGTCTCGACCCTGGGCGGCAATACGCCGCAAGCCTACGTCAACTACCTAGCCGCCGAGATCGCAGCAGGGCGCTGCGGCTTGGCCCTGATGGGCGGCGCCAACGTGGTCGGCAGCATGATGAAGGCCCGTTCGGCGGGCGTGCGCCTGGATTGGCCCAGCGGGGGCGAAGGCTCGCCCGAACGCTTCGGGGACGACAAGCAGGGCAGCAGCGACTACGAGAACGCTCACGCCCTGTATCTCCCGGCCCATACCTATCCGGTCTTCGAGAATGCGCTGCGGGCGCGACGAGGTCTCGATCCGCACGAGCACAATCTCCGCATCGGGAAGATGTTCGCGGAGTTTACGAAGGTTGCCTCTGCGAATCCGTACGCGTGGTTTCCTGTGGCCCGCAGCGCGGAAGAAATCGCCGCTCCCAGTGACTCCAACCGCATCGTTGCGTTCCCGTACACGAAGTACATGAACGCAGTGATGGCGGTGGATCAGGCGGCAGTGGTGTTGTTGGCCAGCGTTGCCGAAGCCAAACGCCTCGGTGTCCCCGAAGACCGCTGGGTGCACTTCTGGGGCGGTGGGGAGGCGAGCGAGAATCCGTGGTACGTGAGCGAGCGTCCGAGGCTCGACCGCTGTCCGGCGATGCGTTTCGCGAGCATGCAAGCACTTTCCAGGGCCGGCGTTGCGGTCGGCGACGTGGATTTCTTCGACTTCTACAGCTGCTTTCCGGTAGCCGTCGAAATCGCGTGCGAGGGACTCGGCATCGCCGAGGACGATCCGCGTGGCCTCACGGTGACCGGCGGTCTGCCTTATTTCGGCGGGCCCGGAAACAACTACACGACCCACGCCATCGCGGCCATGGCCGAGCGCTTGAGAGCGAGGCCGGGTAGCAAGGGGCTCGTCACTGCCAACGGCTGGTATCTGACCAAGCACGCCGCGGGCGTTTACGCCAGTGCTCCCAAAGCGTCGCAGCCGGCGAATATCGCGGAGATGTCCGCGGCGGACGCGGAACATCGCGAAGGACCGGTAACGCTGGTTCGCGAACCGCAGGGCGCTGCGGTCATCGAGAGCTACACGGTGCTGTACGCTCGCGACGGTCGACCCGAGACCGGGGTCGTCGTCGGCCGTTTGGAGTCGGGTGGGCGTTTCCTCGCGCACACGCCGCAAGATCCCGCGATTCTCGAAGAAATGGTCACGCGCGAAGCCGTGGGACGGCGCGGAAGCGTGAGCGCGGCCTCTCCGGTCAACGTGTTCACGCCCGAGTGAGCGCTCGCAGGCGAGTCGACTGGTCGCGAGCGAAGCCAGGCTCATGTCGTAGATCCAGCACGCCGCGTTGCCGGACTCGCAGGCGAGTCGACTGGTCGCGAGCGACGTCGGATCCCGCCGGCTCTTTCATCGTGGAGGCACTCGATGCGGTTTCGTGTGGTTTTCGTGCTTTGACTTGTCGTCAGGACGTGGCTCGATACGCGCCCGTGGGAGATCGCGCGCAATGACCTCGGATCATTCTCTTCACGCTCTTCACGGCGCCGAAGGTGCTGCCTGTGCATTCAAGATCCGGACTTCCATCGCCGGGGTTCCGGTCGCCGATCTGGCGAGGCAGTTCGGCACTCCGCTTTTCGTCTACGACGCGGCGACCATCGCGGAGCGCATCGCGAGTCTTGAGTGTTTCGACGTCGTGCGCTACGCGCAGAAGGCCTGCTCCAACATCGCGGTGCTCGACCTGTGCCGGCGCAGCGGAGCCCTGGTTGATGCAACCAGCGCCGGAGAAATCCACCGCGCGTCGCTCGCCGGGTTCGCTGCGACCGGCGATCCGCCGCCGATAGTTTACACGGCCGACATCTTCGACCGAGACTCTCTGGACCTGGTGGCGTCGCGGGGGATACACGTCAACTGCGGCTCGGCCGACATGATCGATCAACTAGCCGATCGAGTGGCAGCCCCCCGCGTGACACTGCGTATCAACCCGGGATTCGGCCACGGACACAGCCGCAAGACCAACACCGGCGGAGAGCAGTCCAAGCACGGCATCTGGCACGAGGATCTCGACGCGGTGCTCGCGCGCGCCGACGCGCGTGGAGCGGTGGTGACCGGGGTTCATGTGCACATCGGTTCGGGCAGCGACCTCGAGCATCTCGGCGAGGTTTGCGGCGCCGTCGAACGTCTTGCCTTGCGCGTGGGCACTCAGGTCACGACCATCAGTGCCGGCGGTGGCCTGCCGGTAGCGTACCGTCGCGGCGAGCCGTCGATGGACGTTACCGCCTATTTTGCGCTCTGGGATGCGGCGCGGCGCCGTCTCAAGAAGGCGCTCGGGCATCCGGTGAGGCTGGAGATCGAACCGGGGCGCTATCTGGTGGCCGAGAGTGGATACCTAGTGGCCGAGGTGCGCGCCGTCAAACGCATGGGTGGCAACCTGTTCTACCTGCTCGACGCGGGGTTCAACAACCTTGCCCGGCCGGTTATGTACGGTGCTTACCACCCGATGGCGCTCGCGTCCGCAGCACCGGACGCCACGACTCGGGAGCTACGGGAGGTGGTCGTCGGCGGCCCTCTTTGCGAATCCGGCGACATCTTCACGCAAGACGCCGGTGGAGTGGTGCGCCACGAACTACTTCCCGAGGCGAGGGTTGGTGACCACTTGGTGATCGAGATCGCCGGGGCCTACGGGTTCGCGATGAGTTCCAATTACAACTCGAAGCCACTTGCGGCTGAAGTGCTCATCGGCGAAGGGATCCCGAGGCTGATTCGTGCGCGGCAGAGTCTTGACGACCTGGTGCGGGGGGAAGTGATCCCGGCCCCGGCTTGAGGGACTTGCTGCTCAGGCGCGCGAGGCAGTCGCGGCGTATCCCCCGTGCGCGTTGCCTCTTAGCGCTCATCGTACCGCGCAAACCGCGCTTGTGGTCATCGCTGATGCGTCGCTCGGCCAGCGTCCCGGAACCCCGACGACGACCCCACGCCGCACGCGGCTCGAGTCTGTAACCAATCGAATAGTCTCCTGTTTCGTGTCCAACCCAAGCGGCATGGCGTGCTCCGCCGAGACCTTTTCGCGGTCTCGGCGGGGATGCAGAAAAGCGACGTTGTGTAAGGAAGGTAGTTGCGGAACCGCACGAGTGGGTTTATCCACGGGCTGTAGGAATCGATCGTGAGCTCCGGCTGGACACAGTACTCAGAGAACGAGATCCGCGAGATCCTGAAACTCGCCAAGATGGGGATGCAGCCGGCAGACTTGGCGCGTCGCTACAACGTTCCGGTGGTCGTTATCCATGTCTGGCAGACCAAGTACGGAGCCATTACCGGAGAGTCGGAGCGAGGTCGCCTCCGTAGGCTCGAAGAAGAGATCTCCAAGCTCAACCAACTCGTGGGCGAGTTGACGGTGGAGTACCACCAGATCTCGGAGAGGGTCGGATCCAAGTTCTGAGTCGCGGCCGAATCCCAACGAGAGCGCTAGGCTCCCCGGCCGATACTTTGCAGTCGAGGCAGTTCTCGCCGATCGCGCCGTGAATCCCAACGAGAGCGCTAGGCCCCCCAGCCGATACCCTAAGGTCCTAAGGATGAGTGCGGACGTCGTTTCGCTGGCCGGCCGTGTCCGGTTGCGCCGCGCGCGAGTACGGCTACCCTGTTGCGCGTGGTGCGACGGGTTACGCTCTACACCCTGCGTGGCTGCGGCTACTGCGTTCGAGCCAAGGCGCTGCTGGACGCGAAGCGCATTCCCTACGAGGAGCGCGACGTCACCTCGGATCTTGCTGAGCGCAGCCGCGTGAAGGAATTCACGGGCCACCCGACTTTTCCTCAAGTTCTCGTCGATAGCGTTTTCGTGGGGGGGTGCGACGAACTCCTCGCTCTGGATCGAGCTGGAGACCTCGAGCGGTTGCTGTGCTGAGCGGCGGGAAATCGAGACTATACACCGTGCCCCATCCAAACTAGGCTGCGAAATGTCATTTCGGGGGCACCGCCTCCGTGTACATGGCATGGAGGCTTTATGCGTTCGAAACGTTTGGCGTTCGTTTTGCGACCGAGACCGCGCTGCCACCGGGCCGTGCTTGCTCTGCTAGTGGTAGCCTCGTCACTGGAGTTGCACGCCGTGCCGGCCGCCGCCGGGGCGTGCGGCGACGATGTCAGCGGCGTGCGCGTGGCCTGCGCTTGCGGCGACACACTGGTTTCGGACACGATCCTGAGCGCCACCGATCCGGTGGTCAGCCAACCTTGCCCGGGTGATGGTCTGTTGCTCGAAGCACCGCAGGGGAGCGACGGGCTGGTGCTCGACCTCGGCGGGTTGTCGCTCGTCGGCACCGGAGACGGTACCGGCCTGCGAGTGGTCAGCGGTGGCGTCGGCGGTGCCGTCATCATCGGCGGGGACGGCGATACTCGCGCCACGGTTGCCAGGTTTCGCACCGGGGTGGCTGCCTTCGGCAGGGCGGACCTAAGAGAAATTCGCAACGTCGATCTGGTCGCGAACGTGCGAGACGGGATGAGGACGCGTTCCAGTGGGATGCTGGCGAAATCAGTGACGGCGCAGCGAAACGGCCGTGACGGACTGCGCGTCTACGGTCACGACTCGACGTTGACCGACGTCGAAGCGGACGAGAATCTCGGCAGCGGTGTTCGGGTAGGCGGGAGCGGTGCGAAGATCCAAGCGCGATCGGAGGGCAACGGCGGCGACGGTGCGTTCCTGAGCGGGCGCGGACACGATCTCGCCGGTTCGGAGTTCAGCGGCAACGGTGGCGTCGGCGTGAAGGCTTCTGGTAGCGGCCACGCCACCTCGGGAGTCCGGATCGACGGCAACGGCCAGGGCGACGTCTCCGGCCGCAAAGGGGCGCTACGATGAAGGCGAGCGCGGACGTGCGAATCACGCGCAAGTGTCGAATGACCCGGCGTCGGCGCGTTTGTCGCTTTGCGGTGGTTGCGCTTGCCTGGGCCGGAGCGACTTTGGTCCCGCTCGCGGCGCGCGCCAACATCACGGCGGCTAGCGCTACCGACGTCTGCCCGGATAGCGACAATCCGTGCAACGTCACTACCCAGATCGACGTGGTGGCCAATTCGACTCTCGACTTCGGTACCCGCGACGTCACCGTGAGCGGCGGGGGGCGTTTCTACTTCGGAGCGGGTAGCGGAGCCATCAAGTGCGGCAACTTCACCGCGAATCCTTCGGGAGGAAACTTCTCGATCAAGGCCGTGGGGCTGGGGGCGGTGGCCAACACCACTGCCAGCGGCAGTGTGGAGGTCGCCGCCCGTAGAGGTTGTTCGACGATGTCGCGGCCGTGTCTGAAGGATGCGGAATGTCAGCTCGGTCCCTGCGACACGCGGCGTTGCAGTCTGCGCCAGTCTCGAAGCTGCACTGGCGACAGCGACTGCCAGTTCGGAACCTGCTTGAATACTCACCGTTGCTCGCTCAACAACCAGATACGGTGCACCAGCAACGACCAGTGCAATCTCGGCACCTGCCCGGCCCAGCTCACTTGCAAGGGAGAGTCTGTAAATCCGATAAACTGCACGACCGACGCGCAGTGCGAGTTCGGAGTCTGCTCGGTGGGGTCAGGCTCGATCGACATCAACGGGCCGATCGTCGGCAATTCTGACGCTCCGGCGACTGTTTCGCTCAACGCTGCCAACGCCATTACGATTCGAAAGCTCATCAATCTGGACAGCACGGCGCTGGAAGGCGACGGCGGCGAACTGGAGATGACGACGACCTCGGGCGACATCCAAGTGCTGTCTTCGGCCAGCATCGTCGTGACGGGCGGCGGCCTGGCCGCCGGCGGTGCGGTAGGAGTCGTCGCGGGAGGTAGCCTCACGCTCAACGGTGAAATCCAGTGCATGGGCGGGGACTACGACGGCGGCGCCATCGATCTCGCGGCCGGTGTCGACGTCAACATAACCAAGGACATCAACTGCAGCGCAGTGTCAGGTGCGGGCTACGGCGGAGAGATTCTGATCGATGCCGGCCGAGATCTTCTCGTCAGTGGAACTTCGACACTCAATCGCACGGATTTTTTCACGGAAGGCCACACCGATGCCTTCGATTCCGCCGGTGACGGCGGCACCCAGGAACTGACCGCCGGTCGTGACCTCGAGTTGCGAACCTTCACGACCTGCCAAGGCAGCGGTTCGGCGCCCGACGGATCCGGGTCCGACGTGTATTTCACCGCCGGCCGGAACTTCCTGCTCAACGGGCTGATCCAGTCAAAGTCAGCGGGGTTGCAGGGAACCGGAGGCTACGTTCAAGTCTCGAGCGGCGGCGGCGCGCAGGTGCAGTCCTCCGGGGTTTTCGAACTGCTCGGTGGGTCGGGCGGCGGCGGCTCGCTCGAACTTCTCAGCGGCGGCGCGGTGACCTTCAGCGGTGGCGCCGACGCCAGCGCAGCCTCGCAGGGGCCGGGCGGCTCGGTGTCGCTGAGCTCGGACGCCGACGTCGGCTTGACTGGTTCGTTGTCGACCAACGGTGGTTCGGGCGGCGGCGACGGCGAACTGCAAGTCGACGCCTGTCGGATCAACGTCGGCCCGACCGGGCTGCTCGACAACAAGGCGCTGCTCGGGATTAACAGATTCCGCGTTCACGAAAGTATGAACCTCCAGGCCGGCAGCAGGCTTCTGAGCGCAGGCTCGAACGTTCTGATCTACAGAACGCTGGCCAAACCGCAGCCTCGCAACGGGACGATCACCCCGGCGCCGCAGATCGTCGTCGATTCCAAGTTGGTGGGGTGCCCGGTTTGCGGCAACGGCGAAGTAGACCAGACGGAAACCTGCGACGACGGCAACACCAACAGTGGCGACGGCTGCAGCAGCGCTTGCCAGAATGAGAATTGCATTGCGCAGACCCCTGGTTATCCGGCGGTTCCACTCTGCTCCGACGGTGACGATTGCACGATCGACACCTGCAATGCCGCGCTGAATGGCGGCCAGTGCCAGCACCAGCAAGGGTGCGACGACGGCATTTCGTGTACGACTGACGCCTGCGTCGAGTCGAAATGCGTGTACACGCCGGTCGATGCTTCGTGCATCGACGGAAATCCTTGCACGAACGACATCTGTTCGGCACAGACGGGCTGTTCCAACGTTGCCAACAACGTCGCGTGCGACGACGGTAAGTTCTGCACGCAAGGAGACCACTGTTCCAACAAGATCTGCATCGGCGGCGGGGCGACCAATTGCAGCGACGGCGTAGCGTGCACGGCGGACGGCTGTAACGAGACCTCGGACCAGTGCACCCACCAGACCAACGACGCGCTGTGCGCCAACGGAGTGTTCTGTGACGGGGCCGAGATCTGCGATGCTGTGACCGGTTGTGGTGCCGGAACAGTCGTGAACTGTTCGGGTCTCGACGGCCAGTGTGTGACGGGCGTCTGCAACGAAGCGCAGGACTCCTGCACCACTCAACCTGCCAATGAGAGCGGCTCGTGCGACGACGGTAACTTCTGCACGGTGAACGATCGCTGCCAGTCGGGTGTTTGCGTCGGAGATCCGCGCGACTGCGGCGACGACCTCGCGTGCACGGTCGATGCTTGCGACGAAGGGACCGACGAGTGCACTCATCAGACCAGCGATCAGTTGTGCTCGAACGGCGTGTTCTGTGACGGTCCGGAGATCTGCAATGCCGTGAGCGGGTGTGGTGCCGGGACTCCGGTGAACTGCTCGGCACTCGACGGTGAGTGCGTGACCGGAATCTGCAACGAGGAGCAGGACGCGTGTGGCACCCAGCCTGCCAACGAGAGCGGGGCGTGCGACGACGGTAATTTCTGCACGGTGACCGACCACTGCCAGGCCGGGGTCTGCGTCGGCGACCAGCGCGATTGTGCGGACTCTGTGTCGTGCACGATCGACGCGTGCGACGAGGGGACCGACAAGTGCACCCACCAGACCAGCGATGATTTGTGTTCGAACGGCGCATTCTGTGACGGAGCCGAGGTCTGCAACGAAGTGAGCGGCTGTGGTGCCGGGACCCCTGTGAACTGCTCGGGCCTCGACGGGCAGTGCGTCACGGGCGTCTGCAACGAGGAACAGGACGCCTGCACCACCCAGCCTGCCAACGAGAGCGGGGCCTGCGACGACGGCAATTTCTGCACGGTCGGCGACAACTGCCAGTCGGGCGTTTGCGCCGGAGGGCAGCGCGATTGTGGGGATTCGGTTTCCTGCACGGTCGATGGGTGCAACGAGGCGCTGGACAAGTGCACCCATCAGGCCAGCGATGCGTCGTGCTCGAACGGGGTGTTCTGCGACGGTGCGGAGATCTGCAACGCTTTGAGCGGGTGTGACGCCGGCATCCCGGTGGACTGTTCGGGCCTCGACGGGCAGTGCGTCACGGGTGTCTGCAACGAAGCGCAGGATGCCTGCACTGCGCAGGACAATCCTCCCGATACCGTGTGCGACGACGGAGACGCCTGCACTTCCGGAGACAAGTGCAACGTCGGCGTTTGCCAGGGTGTCCCGATTCAGGGCTGCGGTGGTGTGTGCGGCGATGCGGTCGTAAACAACGGCGAGGAGTGCGACGACGGCAATACCGTGTTCGTGCAAGGGGAGTACTGCGGTGCGGACTGTCTGCTCGTTCCTTGCGGAAGACCGACGGATTCTCCCGGACCGGATCCTCTGGCAGGCGATGCGCTGTTCGCGTTGCGTACCTCGGTGGGATTGGTGATCTGCGACCCGCGGGTGTGCGACACCGACGCCAGTCAATCGATCACCGCCGGCGACGCGCTGATGATCCTGCGCGCCTCGGTGGGCCAGGCGGTCACCTTCAACTGTCCGTTGTCTTGATCCGGGCAGCGGCGGGCGCGATCGCAGTCTGCCGCGGCGAGTGCGGGAGTGCGCGTTGCAATGTAGAGCTCGACTGCGTAGCGTCCGTTGCGCGCACTGTGCATGAGAAGAAGCTGGGCCTATGTGTTGATGATCGTGGCCACCCTCGTCGGGGGCAGCGCGCTGCTGTGGCCGCTGCCCCCGACTGTACGAATCGAAGAGATGGCCCTTCCAGCCGCCAAGCCGGTCGCGTCGCCGCGTCCAGAGATCTCGCCCGCGCGCAACAGGGCTGCGGCGAAGGCGGCCGCGGGGGCGGCGCCCCCCGGCGCTGCGGCCAAACAGGAGGCGCCCGCCCTGGTGAAACGCTTCCCGACCCAGAACACATCGCTCCAGCGCTTGGCGCCTCCGCCTCGTCCGGGGGCAGACGCAGGTGGCACGCCGATGCTGCCTGCTGCGCCCCGTCCAGGTGCGGCGCTGCCGACGCGTCCTCCCACTGAAAACCGGCAGTGACCGATCCGGCCGGTGATGAGCGTTGGATGCGTGTGGCTTTGGCGGAGGCGCAGGCCGCCGCCGCCGAGGGGGAAGTTCCGGTCGGTGCCGTGGTGGTGGTCGA
>Ga0172375_10006440_pt1 | contig 16497 bp, 14 predicted proteins | sample LakKiv1m_FD_114537 | JGI IMG/M metagenome (GOLD analysis project Ga0172375, IMG submission 114537) | Freshwater microbial communities from Kabuno Bay, South-Kivu, Congo - kab_092012_11.1m | ecosystem: Environmental > Aquatic > Freshwater > Lake | place: Democratic Republic of the Congo...
TGCACCGCCCACAGGTCATCTTCAAAGTCGCTCAATTTGAACGGGTGCGGGTCGGAGTCGATGGCCACGCGCCGGATCACCTCCACTTCAAACCCCGCGTCATTGATCGCCGTTTGCTTTTGATCGGCCATCACTCGAAAACTGGGGTCGGCCTTTTTTCAGTGCGCCAACGAAAATTGGAAAACACTACGCCAGCACGCTTGCTTATGCGGCCAACGCCATGATGGCGGCCGCTACTTCCAACGCACTGGCTCCAGATCAATGCTGTGTGAACCGTCTCCCAGCGTCAGCACACCTTCCTGAACCGTGGCCTGCAGTGTCATGCTGCGCTGTGCCAGCGGTGTCAGCGCCTGCGCCGCGCTGCTGGCGATGCGCCACACCTGCAAGCGGTCGAGTCGGCTGAGTTTTGAAGCCATGTTTTTCCACCAGACGTCAGCGGCCGGGCCATAGGCGTACAGCAGCACGGCATCCGATCGGGCGCAAGCCTTGGCCAGGGGTTTGTCCTCCGGTTGGCCCACTTCGATCCACAAACGGGTCTGACCGGTGAAGTCGCGCAGCCATACGTCGGGCTCGTCGGGGTCGCTCAGACCCGCGCCAAAGGCCAGGGTGCCGTCGCCGCCGCAGAGGCTTTGCAACTGATGGGCCTGCAAGGCCAGCGCGCTCAGGCGAACCATCATGCGCTCGTCGGTTTCACTGGGGTGGCGCGCCAGCGTCAGCGCGTGGTCGGCGTAGTAGCCGTGGTCAATGTCGGCTATCTGCAGGTGGGTCTTGAAAATGGTGGATTTGGTGGCCATAAAGCGGGTGCCCTCGTGCCGATCAAGCGGTCACCGTCAAACCCCGCGCGCCCGGTCGGCCCGGAACTGAGTCCGTAGCGCGCTGAACGTGCCTGCCGTCAGCGCCGCGCGCACTTCGGTCATCAGGTTCAGGTAGTAGTGCAGGTTGTGGAGGGTTGCCAGCATCGGGCTGAGCATTTCGCCACATCGGTCCAGATGGTGCAGGTAGGCGCGGCTGAAGCCGCCGCTGACGCTGCCGTCAGCACGTGTGCGCCCGGCGCAGCAATAGCAGGTGCAGGTGCTGTCCAGCGGGCCGTGGTCGTCCTTGTGGCGGGCGTTGCGTATTTTCAGGTCGCCATAGCGGGTGAACAGGGTGCCATTGCGCGCGTTGCGCGTGGGCATGACGCAGTCGAACATGTCGACCCCGGCGGCCACGCCGTTGACCAGATCCTCTGGCGTGCCCACCCCCATCAGGTAGCGCGGTTTGTGATCGGGCAGGCGGTGCGGGGTGTGCGCCATGATGCGCAACATGTCCTCTTTGGGCTCACCCACGCTCACGCCACCGACCGCATATCCAGGAAAGTCCATCGCGACCAGGGCGTCGAGCGATTCCTGGCGCAGGTGCTCAAACATGCCACCTTGCACAATGCCGAACAGCGCGTTGGGGTTCTCCAGACGGGCAAATTCGGCCTGGCTGCGCTGTGCCCAGCGCAGGCTCATTTCCATGCTGTGGCGGGCTTCGCGTTCGGTGGTGACCTGCCCCCTGGTTTTGGGTTCCACAGACAGATACGGCGTGCATTCGTCGAGCTGCATGGCGATGTCAGAATTGAGCACAGTCTGAATCTGCATGCTCACCTCGGGCGACATGAAGAGCTTGTCGCCATTGACGGGGCTGGCAAAGTGCACGCCTTCTTCGGTAATCTTGCGCATCGCGCCCAAGCTCCAGACCTGAAAGCCACCGCTGTCGGTCAGGATGGGTTTGTTCCAGCGTTCAAAGCCATGCAGACCGCCAAAGCTGCGCATCACGTCCAGCCCGGGACGCATCCACAGGTGAAAGGTGTTGCCCAGAATGATCTGTGCGCCCATGTCTTCCAGACTGGACGGCATGACCCCTTTGACTGTGCCGTAGGTCCCCACCGGCATGAAGATGGGGGTCTGAATCACACCGTGATTCAGCCGCAGGGTGCCCCGACGTGCGTGGCTGGTCGGGTCGGTGGTGAGAAGGTCGAATTGCAACATGACGGCCATTGTCTTTGATTGGCCGCCCGCTTTATTGTTCGAAGTGGTGGCGCACGCGATCCTGCAACAACTGGCGCGCCGCTTCTTCGTTGCACTGGGCCAGGCGGTTGTAGATTGCCAGTGCCATGGGTTCGAACACCGCCATCACGGAGGGGTCGAAGTGTTTACCCGTGCCTGCGGCAAGTACGGCCATGCTGGCCTCATAACTCATGGGTTCCTTGTAGGGGCGTCTGGAACACAGCGCATCGAACACGTCGGCTACGGCAAAGATGCGTGCTGACAGAGGAATCGCCTCACCCGCAAGGCGCTCGGGGTAGCCAGTGCCGTTCCATTTTTCATGGTGACAGGCCACCACGTCTTGCGCGCCGTCGAGCCACCCGGCGCCAACCACGATGTCTCTGCCTTGTTCGACGTGGGTTCGCATGACGGCGCGCTCGGCTTCGTCAAGCTGGCCGGGCTTGAGCAAGATGGCATCTGGAATGCCGATTTTCCCGACATCGTGCAAAAAACTCCCGGCAATCAGCGCCTGCATGGCGGAGCCGGAAACGCCCAACTTTTCGCCAATGCACGCTGCAATCCAAGCCACCCGGTAGTTGTGTGCGCCGGTATCCGAGTCCCGCTTGGCGATGGCGCGCCCCAGCGCTTCCATCATGGAAATATGTGAATCGAGCACTTCACGGGTTTTTCGGTTGTTGTCCTGTGCCAGCCGCACCAGCACCGGGTACAGAACAGCGCCACACAACAACGCCGCCAGGCCTGCCAGGGCGGCTGCCATCAAACCGCTGCGAAATATCTGCTTGCGTTGCCAGTCCGGCATGACACGAACGCCCTCAAAATAGCCGGTAATCGGAAGCGTCACATCGCTGCCGCTGCGCAACGGCACAAAAACCCGCAACACCCACGGGGCGTTGTCGTTGTGTTGCCCAACGTAGAACGCGCTGGTGTAGTCCGGTCTCCCGTGGGGCGTCAGGATTCGCAGCGCCTCCAGGGCGATTCCTTTGGACGTACTGGTATGTGCCAGTTTTTCACCTTGTGCGTCGTAAATTTCGACAACGTCAAACATGCCGCCGGTACTGTGGCGAGCGGCCTCTTCGGCTTTGAGCGCCGCCATGGGGCCACTCAGATTGACCGCGTCGTACCGCTGCATTACGCGCTCTGATTCTTCGATCGCAGCGGCAACGACGCCTTTTTCGGCGTTCTCGCGCGCCAGGTACCAGGCGATCGGACTGGTGATCAACGCCAACGCCATGCTGACGCTGGCAATGCCGATGGCGGTGCGCTTTTGAAATGGGTTCACGGCTGCTGGACGGTTCAGGGAAAGGGCAAAGTCGCAGGGTTCAGGGCAGTACCGAAGCGGTCGCCTGGTGCGCACATCTTAGGCGTTGGCGCCGTTCTGTCTGCGTTGGAATGTAGCTTCTTGTAACGCAGCAGCATGGCGTCGCCGTAGCTGAAAAACCGGTAGCGTTGAGCGATGGCGTGCCGGTACAGGGCGCGAACGTGGTCGTAACCTGCGAACGCGCTGACCAGCATCATCAGGGTGGATTTGGGCAGATGGAAGTTGGTCAGCAGCGTGTCCACCAGGCGGAACTCGAAACCGGGCGTGATGAAAATGCGTGTGTCGCCCATGTCCAAACCGGTTCGGGCCCAGGATTCGAGTGCGCGTACGCTGGTGGTGCCGACCGCGACGATGCGTCCCCCGCGTTGTCGGCAGGCGGCGATGGCGTGTTGTGTCGCCGGTGGGACGTGGTACCACTCGCTGTGCATCTGGTGGCGTGCCAGGTCATCGGTCTTGACGGGTTGAAAGGTGCCTGCCCCCACGTGCAAGGTGACGCTGGCGCGCTGCACGCCGCGCGCGTCAAGCTGATCCAGCAAGGCTTCATCAAAATGAAGCGCCGCCGTGGGGGCAGCCACCGCGCCCAGCTGACGGGCAAATACCGTCTGGTAACGCTGCGCGTCTTCAGCGGTGTCGCTGTGATGGATGTACGGCGGCAACGGCACGTGGCCGTGGTGTGCCATCAGCGCAAACGGGTCGTCGCCGTGGTTGTTGGACAGCGCCAGGCGAAACAGGGTGCCCTGCCCATCCGGCCAACGCCCCAGCAGGGTGGCACGGGGAGCGTCGCTGCGGCCCGGCGCGGCCATCAGCGCAAAAGTGCTGCCAACGGCGGGTTTTTTGCTCACACGCAAGTGGGCGGCCACCTCGTTGCCCCCCAACACCCGTTCCACCAGCAGTTCGACCTTGCCCCCGCTGGGTTTGACGCCAAACAGGCGCGCGTTCATCACGCGGGTGTCATTGAAGATCATCAAGTCACCCGTACCCAGCAAAGCGGGCAGGTCGGTCAAAGCGCGGTCCACCGGCGCGGGGTGACAGCCGTCCAGTAGTCGCGAGCCGCTGCGCTGGGGGGCAGGGTGTTGGGCAATCAGGTCGTCTGGCAACTCAAAATCAAAATCTTGCAGACGATAGGGGCAAGCGGCGTCAAATTCAGCAGTAAGCATGGTGCTTGAGGGGCGGACAACCCCGTGCCAAGTAAAACAAGGGTTGGCATTGTCGCTGCGCGATGTGACACCCGCACCGGGCATGGATTTGTCGCGAGGGAGCGGGGTTGACCAGGTTTCCACCGCACAATGCACGCATGTCTGCTGCCGAGCCGGAGTTCTCCCCCACCAAACCCCTGACGGGCCCACAAAAGGCCATGCGCAAGCTGGGTCTGGTGGGTACTGTACAACTGGCACTGCATCTGCCGTTGCGCTACGAGGATGAAACCCGGTTGCTGCGGCTCGGAGATGTGCGCGATGGTGACGTTGCGCAGGTGGAGGGCGTGGTCCGGCACGCAGAAGTCCGGGTTGGCATGCGTCGGCAACTGTTGGTGACGCTGGACGACGGCACCGATACCTGCCTGTTGCGGTTTTTTACTTTTTACCCGTCGTTGCGGCAACTGCTGACAGCTGGGCGGCGCGTGCGGGTGCGCGGCGAGGTGCGTGCTGGCGTGGCTGGCCTGACCATGATGCACCCGAGTGTCAAGCCAGCGGGCGAGGCTCTTGCCGACACCTTGACACCGGTTTACCCGACGGTGGCCGGTTTGCCGCAGGCCTACTTGCGGCGTGCTGTCGAGGCTGGCCTCGCGCGGGCTGACCTGAGCGATACAGTGCCTGCCGAGTATGTGAGCGAAATAGGCTTGAGGCCCCCGTGGAATCTTCGTGAATCGCTCACTTTTTTGCATCGTCCGGCACCAGGGGCAGGGGCAGATCTACAAGACCGCAGCCACCCGGCATGGCGACGCCTCAAGGCTGAGGAGCTGCTGGCGCAACAGTTGTCCCAGCTGCAGGCCAGGCGCGCCCGTGGGGTATTGCGGGCACCGTCACTGGCGGGCGCGGTTCGGGGTCTGGCAGAACGTTTGTTGAACGCGTTGCCGTTCGAACTGACGCAGGCACAGCGCCGCGTGTGCGCGGAGATTGCGGCGGACCTGCAAGGCGACCGGCCCATGCACCGGCTGCTGCAAGGCGACGTGGGTTCGGGCAAGACGGTGGTGGCCGCGCGGGCGGCGGCCGTCTGCATTGATGCCGGGTGGCAGTGCGCGCTGATGGCACCGACCGAAATCCTGGCCACCCAGCACTTTGCCAAGTTGGTGACGTGGCTGCAGCCACTGGGCGTTACCGTGGCGTGGCTCATGGGGGGGCAGCGTGCGAAGGAACGACGTGAGATGCTGGGGCTGATCGCCAGTGGACAGGCACAGTTGGTCGTAGGGACTCACGCGATCATTCAGGATCAGGTGCGATTCAGAAAATTGGCGCTGGTCATCATCGACGAGCAACATCGCTTTGGGGTGGCGCAGCGGCTGGCGCTGCGCACCAAGACTGTCGCCGACGCTGCGTCGGGCGCGATGGAGCCACATTTATTGATGATGACGGCTACGCCGATTCCGCGCACCTTGGCCATGAGCTACTACGCCGATCTGGACGTCTCGACCCTGGACGAGTTGCCGCCAGGGCGAACGCCGGTTCTCACCAAGTTGATTCACGAGGCGCGCCGCGACGAGGTGGTGCAACGGATACGGTCGCAGATCGACGCCGGGCGACAGGTGTACTGGGTCTGTCCGCTGATCGAGGAAAGCGAGGCGCTGGACCTGGTCAACGCGACGGCCACGCATCAGCAGCTGTGTGCAGCGTTGCCAGGTGTCACAGTGGAACTGTTGCATTCGCGCATGCCCGCAAGCGACAAAAAAGCGGTCATGGACCGGTTTGTTCTGGGGCAGACGGCGGTGCTGGTCAGCACCACGGTGATCGAGGTGGGGGTGGACGTGCCCAACGCCAGTCTGATGGTGATCGAACATGCCGAACGCTTTGGTCTGAGCCAGTTGCACCAGTTGCGCGGGCGCGTCGGGCGAGGCACGGCAGCTTCCGCGTGTGTCTTGCTGTACGCCACCGGGGCGGGCCGGCGCCTGAGCGAGGCCGCACGCGCGCGCTTGCGCGCGATGCGGGAAACCCATGACGGTTTTGAAATTGCGCGGCGTGACCTGCAGATTCGAGGGCCGGGTGAATTCATGGGCGCGCGTCAGTCGGGCGATGCCATGTTGCGTTTTGCCGACCTGGAACAGGACGCTGAGTTGCTGGATTGGGCGCGTCGAACTGCACCCTTGATGTGGCAACGCCACCCGGCGCTGGCCGCACAGCACGTGCAGCGTTGGTTTGGCAGCAGACCTGACTATTTGAAGGCGTGACCCGGCCCCCCGGCGCGGTGTCTACTGGTAATGGATGCGCCGACGCTCGTCGGTGACAAATTCGTCCAGTTCCGGGTCCATCGCGTTGCGCGACGAGATGATGCCAACGACATGACCGTGTTCCATCACCGGAACGTGTCGAAAACCGTGCGCTTGCATGATCACCAGCGCGTGCCCGTAGGTTTGACTGGCATCCAGCGCCTGGACATCGGCGGTCATGACCTCTCGCAACAGTGTCGTCTTGGGGTCGAGTCCCTTGGCGATGACGCGAAAGACCATGTCACGTTCGGTAAAGATACCGACCAGCTGATCGTCTTCCAGCACCAGCACGGCCCCGGTATTCTTGCCCGCCATCAGGCGTGCTGCCTGGGTGACCGTTTTGTCGGGCGTTGCGGCCAGGAACTTTTTGCGCTCCATGACTGACTTGAGAGGTAGATCTAACATGGCCATTCTCCTAGCATCTGATGCTAGTCGGCAGGTTGGCGATTTTATTGATCTGGATCAGATTTGATCGGCTTAGCACCAGCGGACGGCTAGTTGTTTTCCCTTGCTTTGGCTGGCGTCAAGATCTGATAGGACAATACGCCGCATGACGCTGACTGAACTGAAGTACATCGTGGCGGTGGCGCGTGAGCACCACTTTGGCAAGGCCGCCGAAGCCTGTTATGTGTCGCAGCCGACGCTGTCGGTGGCGGTCAAGAAGCTTGAAGAAGAGCTGGACTTGAAGCTGTTCGAGCGCAGCGCCAACGAGGTCACCGTGACCGCGTTGGGCGAAGACATCGTGCGCCAGGCGCAAAGCGTGCTGGAGCAGGCGGCGGCCATCAAGGAGATTGCCAAGCGCGGCAAAAACCCGTTGTCAGGATCGTTGGCGCTGGGGGTGATTTACACCATCAGTCCCTATCTGCTGCCCGACCTGGTGCGCCAGATGATCCGGCGCACGCCAGAAATGCCGCTGATGCTGCAAGAAAACTTCACCGTCAAGCTGCTGGAGATGCTGCGCACCGGCGAGATCGATTGCGCCATTCTGGCTGAGCCGTTTGCCGACGCCGGGCTGGCGATTGCGGCCTTGTACGACGAACCGTTCATGGCGGCGGTGCCTAGCAACCATGGGCTGGCCCGGCAGGCCGAGGTCACCAGTGAACAGCTCAAGAACGAAACCATGCTGCTGCTGGGGGCGGGCCACTGTTTTCGTGACCATGTGCTGGAGGTGTGCCCGGAGTTTGCACGCTTTTCCAGCAACGCCGAGGGCATACGCAAGAGTTTTGAGGGCTCGTCGCTGGAAACCATCAAGCACATGGTGGCTGCGGGCATGGGCGTGACGCTGGTGCCACGCCTGAGCGTGCCCAAGGAGGCGCTGGAACCCAAACCCAGGCGCAAGCGTGACGAAGACCTGTACATCCGTTACCTGCCTTTTGCGGGCGACGCGCCCCGGCGCCGAGTGGTGCTGGCGTGGCGTCGCAGTTTCACCCGCTATGAGGCCATTGCCGCCTTGCGCAATGCCATCTATGCGTGCGAGCTGCCGGGCGTGCAGCGCCTGTCCTGAGAGTGACTGTTGCGCTGGAATTAAAACCATGCACGCCAGAACCAAGCTCGCTGTCTATCTGGATTTGATTCGCTGGAACCGGCCTGCGGGCTGGTTGCTGCTGCTGTGGCCGACGCTGGGGGCTTTGTGGGTGGCGGCAGACGGATTTCCGGGGTGGCATCTGCTGACGGTCTTTGTGCTGGGAACGATTCTGATGCGCAGCGCGGGCTGTTGCGTCAATGACGTGGCCGACCGTGACTTTGATCGACACGTCAAGCGCACTGCGCAGCGCCCGGTAACCAGCGGTGTGTTGACCGCGCGCGAAGCGCTGGCGGTCGGGGCGGTGCTGGCGGTGCTGGCGTTTGCGCTGGTGTTGACGACCAACGCACTGACCATTGCGCTGTCGTTTGCCGCGCTGGCGGTGACGCTGGTCTACCCTTATGCCAAGCGGTTTGTGGCGATGCCGCAGGCGGTGCTGGGGCTGGCCTTCAGCATGGGCATACCGATGGCGTTTGCGGCGGTACAGGCTCAGGTGCCCGCGCTGGCGTGGGTTTTGATGGGCGGCAATTTGTGCTGGGTGCTGGCGTACGACACCGAATACGCCATGGTCGATCGCGACGACGACCTGAAGATCGGTATCAAGACTTCGGCCATTACGCTCGGTTCATGGGATGTTCCGGTGGTGCTCGCGTGCTACCTGGGTTATATTGTTATTTGGACTGTAGCCCTTATGCGTTGGTCTTTTGATGCACTATTTTTTATAGCTGTTCTGATGGCGCTGGTGCAAGTGGGGTGGCACTTCACGCTGATTCGTACGCGCACTCGGGACGGATGCTTCAAGGCGTTCCGGTTGAATCATTGGCTTGGATTTACCGTATTTGCCGGGTTGGCGCTGAGTTTTGCGACCCGGTGAACCGCGTGCGCAAGGCCGGCCGCAGGCGTGCCGGATGGGCGCGTCAAGCGGCCCCGAACTCGTCACCCAGGGTCCGGGCACGTTCCCGCGCGGCATAGATGGCGTCAATGAACAGCGCCCGCACGTCGTTGTCCTCCATGCTGGAAATCGCGGCAAACGTGGTGCCTCCCTTGGAGGTGACACGTTGGCGCAGTACCTGAGGTGCATCGCCTGACGACTGGGCCAGCGCGCTGGCGCCGACAAAGGTGGCGATCGCCAGTTGTTGCGCCTGTTGGCGGTCCAGTCCCATTTCGGTGCCAGCTGTGGTCATGGCTTCCATGAAGTAAAAGACATACGCTGGCCCGGAGCCCGACAGGGCGGTGACGACGTCGAGTTTGTCTTCGGTGTCCAGCCAAAGCGTGGCGCCGGTGCTGGCCAGCAGGCGGTTGACCAGCGCCTTGTCGGCCTCGCTGACGGCGGGGCGGGCGTATAACCCGCTGATACCCTGGCCCACCAATGCCGGCGTATTGGGCATGGCACGAACAATGCGGTCTGTGCCCAGCCAGCGTGCGATGCTGTCAGTGCGCACCCCTGCGGCCACGCTCAAGTGCAGCGCCTGCTTGGTAAAACAGCCCGCCGCGCTGGCTGCCTGAAATACCTGGGGCTTGACCGCCCAAACCACCACGCCGACTGAACTCAGCGACGCGTCGGCCTGTGCCAGGGTGGCAACACCAAAGTGGGTCACGAGCGCTTCGCGGGTACCTGCATCGGGGTCAATCACCGTGATTTGCTGCGGTCGCAGCCCTTGCTTGATCAGGCCGGCCACAAGGGCGCTGGCCATATTGCCGCCGCCGATAAATGCAATGGAGTCAGTCATAGGGGTCTCTCGCAGCCATCAAGCCGCACATGCTTTGAATAAGGCGGTGAGTCTAACGATAGTGGAAAGGCACCTGCCCGCTTGCAGACAAAATTGCGTTGCCAATTGTGGGCATGGCGACGCAATCTGGCGCACACGTGTCATAGAAACAGTTTCGCTGGACACTCCAGCAGCGCACGCAGCTGCTGGATGAACTGCGCGGCGTTCATGCCGTCGACCACCCGGTGATCGAACGACGACGAGATGTTCATCATCTTGCGTACCTCGACCCGGCCGCTGCGCACCACAGCGCGCTCGACGATGCGGTTGGGGCCGACGATGGCCACCTCGGGGTGGTTGATCACGGGGGTGTGCGCAATACCCGCCAACGGGCCAAGACTGGTGACGGTGATGGTGGAACCGCTCAACTCTTCGCGCGCTGCCCGGCCAGTACGTGCGGCGTCGGCCAGTCGGGAAATTTCTGCCGCGCACGCCCATAGGTCTAGCGTCTGCGCGTGGCGAATCACCGGCACCATCAGACCGCCGTCGGTTTGTGTGGCCAGGCCCAGGTGGACGGCGGTGTAGCGCGTGACCACCGCAGCATCGTCGTCGTAGCGCGCGTTGATCTCGGGGTGGTCGCGCAGCGCCAGCACCAGCGCGCGGATCAGCAGTGGCAGCAGCGTGACGCGTCCGCGCGTCTTGCCGTGTTCGGCATTGAGCTGGGCGCGCAGGTCTTCCAGCTCGGTCACATCCACTTCTTCCACGTACGTGAAGTGCGGAATGCGGCGTTTGGCGTCCTGCATCTTCTGCGCGATCTTGCGGCGCAAGCCGATCACGGGCAACGTTTGCGTCGACTCGTCGGCGGGAAACACCTGAGCCGGTGCGTTGACTGCGGCGGGTTGGGGGCTGCCACTCAGGTACCGGTCCAGGTCGGCGTGGGTGACCTGGCCGGCATGGCCGCTGGCGGCGACCGTGCTCAGGTCAATGCCCAGCGCCTGCGCGCGCAGGCGCACTGCGGGCGCAGCGGCCACACGCGCGTCGCCTTGGGGCAGGTCGGTTACGCGCGTTGGGGCGCTGGCTGCGGCCGTGGGCGCCGACGTTGGTGCAAGCGGTGCGGCGACAGCCACAGTGGTGGCCGGGGAGACCACTGCAGGCGGGTTTTTGGGTGCTTCTGAAACAATAGCTTCTGGCGCTTGTTGCGTCTGGGCTGCACCTGTTTCTATGTGAATGATCGGAGTGCCCACCGGCACCACTTGCCCCACGGCAGCGTCCAGCGACACGACCGTCCCCGCCACGTGTGAGGGAATCTCCACTGTGGCCTTGTCGGTCATGACGTCGGCGACGATCTGGTCTTCGGCGACGGTCTCACCCACCGCCACACGCCAGGCCACCAGCTCCACTTCGGCAATGCCTTCGCCGATGTCGGGCATCTTGATGTTTTGAATGCTCATGGTTCAGGCCTCCAACACGCGTTGCAGCGCGGCGATGACGCGCTTGGGGGTGGGAAAGTACAGCCACTCCTGCGCGTGCGGGTAGGGTGTGTCCCAGCCGGTGACGCGCTCGATGGGCGCTTCCAGCTGGTAGAAGCAATGTTCCTGCACCAGGCTGGCCAGCTCGGCACCCAGACCGCAGGCACGCGTGGCTTCATGCACGATGACGCAGCGCCCGGTTTTTTTGACCGATGCCACCATCGTGTCCAGGTCCAGCGGCCACAGGCAGCGCAGGTCGATGATCTCAGCGTCGACACCCGACTCAAGCGCTGCCGCTTGTGCTACATGCACCATGGTGCCGTAGGCGATGAGGGTGACGGCGCTGCCTGCGCGCACGACCTCGGCACGGTCCAGCGGCACGGTGTAGTAGCCCTCGGGCACCTCGCCCTTGGGGTGGCTGCTCCAGGGCACCACGGGCTTGTCGTGGTGGCCGTCAAACGGGCCGTTGTACAGGCGCTTGGGTTCCAGAAAAATGACCGGGTCGTTGCACTCGATGCTGGCAATCAGCAGGCCCTTGGCGTCATATGGGTTGGACGGCATCACGGTGCGCAGGCCGCACACCTGCGTGAAGATGGCCTCCGGGCTTTGGCTGTGGGTCTGACCGCCGTAGATGCCGCCGCCGCAGGGCATGCGCATGGTCAGTGGGGCGGTAAAGTCACCGGCCGAGCGGTAACGCAGGCGCGCCGCCTCGGACACGATCTGGTCAAACGCCGGGTACACATAGTCGGCAAACTGAATCTCCACCACCGGGCGCAGACCGTAGGCACCCATACCCACCGCTGTGCCGACAATGCCGCCCTCAGAGATGGGGGCGTCAAACACGCGCTGGTTGCCGTACTTCTTTTGCAACCCTTCAGTGCAGCGGAACACGCCGCCAAAGTAGCCCACGTCCTGCCCGTACACCACCACGTTGGGGTCGCGCGCAAGCATCACGTCCATGGCGTCGCGCAACGCCTGGATCATCGTCATCTGGCTCATGCCTGGCCCTCCAGTTGTTTGACCTGCGCCAGCTGACGTTGCAGGTGGGCGGGCATGTGCTGGTAAACGTCTTCAAACATGCTGTCGATGGACGGTGTGTGCGCGTCGATCAGGGTGCCGAAGCGCTCGGCTTCTTTTTGGGCGGCGACCACTTCGGCCTCGACCGCCTTTTGTGTTGCTGCGTGTTCCTCTTCGTTCCAAACGCCCAGACCGATCAGGTGCTGCTTGAGCCGCGCGATCGGGTCGCCCAGCGGAAAGCGTTGCACGTCGGTGGCCGGGCGGTATTTGCTGGGGTCGTCGCTGGTGGAGTGTGCGCCAGCGCGGTAGGTGACCCACTCGATGAGGGTCGGACCAAAGCCGCTGCGGGCGCGTTCCAGCGCCCACTTGGTGGCGGCGAAACATGCCAGAAAGTCGTTGCCGTCCACGCGCAAGCTGGCGATGCCGCAACCGGCGCCGCGCGCGGCAAAGGTGGTGCCTTCACCGCCGGCGATGGCCTGAAAGGTGGAGATGGCCCACTGGTTGTTCACCACGTTGAGGATGACCGGCGCGCGGTACACGTGCGCAAAGGTCAGGCCGGTGTGAAAGTCGCTTTCGGCCGTGGCGCCGTCGCCAATCCAGGCGCTGGCGACCTTGTCGTCACCCTTGATGGCGCTGGCCATGGCCCAGCCCACGGCCTGGATCACCTGTGTGGCCAGGTTGCCGCTGATCGAGAAAAAGCCTTGCTTTTTGCTGGAATACATCACCGGCAACTGGCGGCCCTTCATGGGGTCGCGTGCGTTGCTGTAGAGCTGGCAGATCATCTCGACCATGTCGGTGTCTTCACGCGTGAGCAACAGGCCTTGCTGGCGGTACGTGGGAAAGCACATGTCGCCGTCGCCGATGGCCAGCGCGTGCGCACAAGCAATGGCTTCCTCGCCCAGACATTGCATGTAAAAAGACATCTTCTTCTGCCGCTGTGCGATCAACATGCGCGCGTCAAAGGCGCGGGTGAGCATCATCGCGCGCAGGCCGCGGCGCAAGATGTCAGGCGCGATCTGCGGCGCCCAGGGGCCGACGGCTTGGCCGGCGTCGTCCAGCACGCGGATCAACGCAAATGCCAGATCGTTGGTCTGTGCGGCGGGCACATTCACCGGTGGGCGGCGTTTGGCGCCAGCGGCAGAAAGCGGAAGGTAAGAAAAATCCGTGTCACGGCCGGGGCGCCCGGTGGGCTCTGGCACGTGCAGTTGTAGCGGCTTGCGTTGCGGCATGAGTTTTGTCTCCTTGCAAGTTTGTGTCTTGCGTCAGAATCAAGAAACCCGCCCTGACCGTGCGCGGGTAGCGCCAAGCCAGACCGGACCCGACAAGCGCCGCCCGGGGTGGCCGATGTGACGCCTGAGGTGACAAGCATAGCGGATTTTCGGTTTCTATTTCCCTACAAAGGGACGGACAGTTGACACCTCAGCTAAGCTGACGCCCTTACATTCATTGACGGAGAACTTCCATGCTCGACAAAAACCAGTTACAGGATTTCGCGTCGCTGTTGCCCGGTCAGGCCAACGAAGCAGGTGCCAGCCGACGCACCGCGTTGAAGGTGGCGCTGGGGGTGGGTTACGCGGCCACCGCGATGCCAATCATGGCGCAGACGGCCATCAAGACGCCGTCGGATGGGCTGATTGCTACCTCCGGCATTTTCGACGTTGACGGTTTTGCCGTGCCGTTCTACTACGCGGCACCTGCCGACAAGAAGAACTTGCCGGTGATTCTGGTCATCCAGGAAATTTTTGGCGTACACGAATACATTGCCGACACCTGCCGACGTCTGGCTCGCGCCGGATATCTGGCCATTGCGCCCGAGCTTTATGCGCGCCAGGGTGACCCAGCCAGCTACAAGGAGATGGCGAAACTGATGGCCGAGGTGGTCTCCAAAGTGCCTGATGCGCAGGTGATGGGCGATCTGGACGCGGCAGTCAAATGGGCCGGTGAAAACGGCGGCAACGTCAAAAAGGTCGGGATCACCGGTTTCTGCTGGGGTGGGCGCATCACCTGGCTGTATGCGCAGCACAGCCCGCAGGTGAAGGCTGGGGTGGCATGGTACGGACGTCTGGTGGGGACGTCGACCGCGCTGACACCCAAGCATCCGCTGGATCAGGCCGCGCAGCTGAAGGCCCCGGTGCTGGGGCTATACGGTGGCGAAGACCGCGGCATTCCGCTGACGACCATCAACCAGATGAAAGAAGCGCTGGCCGAAGCCGGTGCCAAGGGCAACAAGGCCGCACAAATGAGCGAATTTGTGGTCTACCGCGACGCGCCGCACGCTTTCCATGCCGACTACCGGCCCAGCTACCGCAAGCAGCCGGCAGAGGACGGCTTTGCCCGTGCGCTGGCGTGGTTCAAAACCAACGGGGTGGTCTGACCCGCGCTTTCCGACGTCTCCCGGAGAAGCCGCCGTTGGGCGGTTTTTTTATGTCCGGATCTGCGCAACTTACAGAACGTTACTGATTTCTTAATCATTTCTTAAGTTGTTGCTTTGATAATCAAGATGCGCCGGACATCTCCCACCCCGCAGACCTTTGCATCGCGGCGTTCCCGCGCTGAATCACCCTTTTGACCAAAATGACGTTTGACTTTCCTGATACAGCCCTCGTACGTCCGACCGCACTGAGCCCTGCGGCGCCTCAGCGTGCACCCGGCGCGATGGTGGCCAAGGACGTGATGGTCTATCTGGTGCTTGCGCTGTTGATTTTTTCGACCTGGCAGGTCAGTCGGCTGGGGTTGTTCAAGGCCGGCGATGACACTGGGTACTGGATTGGGGTGGCCGGTGGCGTTTTGATGATTCTTTTGTTCATTTACCCGCTGCGCAAGCACTTCACTTTCGCCCGCAATTGGGGGCGCATGAAAGGCTGGCTGGTGTTTCATATGGTGCTTGGCTGTGGTGGTCCGGCATTGATTTTGTTGCACTCCACCTTTCACGTGGGGTCGCTGAATGCCGCCGTGGCGATGTACAGCATGTTGATTGTGGCCGCCAGCGGTGTTGTTGGACGCTTTCTCTATGCACGCGTCAATCGTGGGTTGCACAGCGAGCGTGCCAGTTTGAAAGAGCTTCGGGAGCGCGTTGGCATGGCCGAAGAAGATGCCCGTTCACGTCTTGCTTTTGCTCCAGAAGTAGAAGCACAGTTGCAAGCGTTTGAAAAGGCTGCAACCCATTTTCGCGCAGGGTCAATGACCCATCTGCGGCAGGTGTTCTGGCTGCCGGTGCAGCAATGGGTGGTTTACCGCCAGTGCAGTGTGGAGATCAAACAGGCGCTGACCGCATTGAGTCGACAAGGGCACTGGTCGTCAAGTGATCTGGCACGACGCCAGCAACACGCCCGGACTCTGGTGAATCAATACCTTGGCGCGGTGACCCGGGTGGCGCAGTTCAGCGCCTATGAACGCCTGTTTGCCCTGTGGCACGTGGCGCATATCCCGTTTGTGTATCTGATGGTGATCAGTGCGGTAGTGCACGTGGTGGCTGTGCACGCGTACTGAGAACATGAGTCGACCGATGCCATGGAGTCGCGTTGCGCATTCACTCATCCGTTTCGTTCAAGGCGCGGTGTTGTCGCTGTGTGGCTTCGTCGGCATACATGCGCAGGCCGACAACATCGAGTCGATTCTGTCACCAGGGCAGTTGATTCAGGGACATGCCAAGTGGCAGGACGACTGCAAGCAGTGCCATGTCAAGTTCGATCGCGACGCTCAGTCCGGGCTGTGCAGCGACTGTCACAAGCCGGTGGGTGCTGACATGCAGAGCAAAGCGGGTTATCACGGTCGGCTGGAGCCGCAGCCATGCCGCAATTGCCATACTGATCACAAAGGCCGCGCAGCCCGTGTGATGGACCTGGACACGAAGAAGTTCGACCACACCCAGACCGATTATTTGCTCAAAGGCAAGCATGAGCGGCTGGAATGCGTGAAGTGCCACGTGCAAACCAAGAAATACCGCGAAGCGCCAAGTCAATGCGTGGCTTGCCACAAAAAAGACGATACGCACAAGGGTTCACTGGGCGACAA
>Ga0172375_10006441_pt1 | contig 16493 bp, 9 predicted proteins | sample LakKiv1m_FD_114537 | JGI IMG/M metagenome (GOLD analysis project Ga0172375, IMG submission 114537) | Freshwater microbial communities from Kabuno Bay, South-Kivu, Congo - kab_092012_11.1m | ecosystem: Environmental > Aquatic > Freshwater > Lake | place: Democratic Republic of the Congo...
CCCTCGGCCACGTCGCGGGCCTCGACGACCGCGAAGCCGTGGCGGTCCAGCTCCTCGACCGTGTGGACGTTGCGCGCGTAGACGATCACGCGCCCCGGCGCCAGCGCGAAGCTGTTGGTGCCGGAGTGCCACTGCTCGCGCTCCTGGAGCCAGGGATCGGTGTGGCCGCCGCAGGCCACCGGCTCGAGGTCCAGCCCGAGCCGGCGCAGGCAGTCCAGCAGGTGCTCGTCCTCGCGGATCGAGACGACGCGCCCCCCCTCGACGCGCAGGTGCACCGTGCGCAGGCGCGACGGCCCCGTGATCACGGGCTCGTAGACCAGGCAGGCGTCGCGGTCCAGGATGGTGAAGACCATGTCGAGGTGGATGAACGACTCCGGCGCCGCCGGCAGCTCCTGCACCACGACGTCGAAGCGCCCGCGGGTTTCACGCAGCCGCTCGACGACGAAGTCGACCGCCTGCGGCGAGGTGCGCTGGCCGAGACCGAAGATCAGCAGGTCCTCGCGCGCGACCAGCACGTCGCCGCCCTCCAGCTTCAGGGCGGCGCCGACCGGCGGCTCCGGCTCGACGATGTGCGTACGCAGGCCCGGGTGGCACCGCAGCACCGCCTCGAGGATCACCGCCTCGCGCTCGCGCACCGCGCTGGCCATGCGGCCGACCAGGACGCGGTCGCCGACCACGGCCGCCGCGTCGCGCATGAAGAACAGGTTGTGCAGGGGGCGCAGGGCGTGGCGCTCGGCGCTGAGGTGGTCGGTCAGCGACGCCGGCTCCAGGGCGATGCCCTCCACGAGGCGCCGCGCCAGCTCGGCGGCGGGCAGCGCCGCCAGGACGCCCTCTAGCCGGTCGACGCCCTCGCGCGCGCAGATGCGACGCAGCAGCGCGGCGCGCGCCGCCTCGTCGGCGAGCACGTCCGCCAGCAGCTCGTCCACGTGCAGGACCCGCGCGCTGCGGGCCAGCACCCCTTCCAGCACGGCGTACTCGGCCGCGGCCTCCTGCAGGTTGAGGATGTCGCTGTAGAGCGCCCGCTCGGCGTTCTGCGGCGTCATGTTCTCGATCTCGGGGCCCGGCCGGTGCAGCAGCACCGCCTCCAGCCCGCCGATCTCGGAGTCCACCGCCACCTGGATCCTGTCGCTCATCACGTGCTCCCTTCAGGTGGTGCCAGAGTAAGCCGGTGCCGCGGGACGGCAAATCGAAAAGCGGAGCGCCGGCCCACAGCGACCGGCGCTCCGCCTGCCCTCACCTGCCGGAAGCGGATTATCGATAGAGGACCTTCACGCCGCCCCAGGTGGCGTCCTCGTTGCCGACGTAAGTGCCGGCCTCGATGGCGGCGGCGTCGAGCCGCGCTTCGGGCCAGGCCACGATTTCCATGTCGTCGTCCTGGCTGGCGACCAGGGCCAGGCCGACCTGGACGGGGCCGTCCAGCAGGAACGCCCAGTTCGCCACGGCGGTGCCGCCGATGGTCAGGAACGGCGTGCTGAGGTCGAAGGCGCCGGTCAGCGGCATCGTCACGGCCCACAGGAAACCGCCCTGGGGGTCGGGCACGAAGGCGACCAGATCGGCGACCCAGTCCACGAGGACGCCGTCGCCATCGCGACGCTGGCCGTTGAAGGCCTCGCCGGTCCAGTGGATCGACAGGTCGGCGATCGAACCGACCTCGGGCGCGAGGGTGAAGGTGGTGGTCCGGGCGCTCTCCCCGAACCTCGCGACGTACGTCCCGTCGAGATCCGTCAGGGGGATGACCAGGGGATCGGCCAGCGCGGGCACGGCGGCGATCAGGCAGAACAGCAGCAGCAGGCGCAAGGTTGTCATGTCGGTCTCCCGGTTCGCGACGGCGAGGAGGCATGACCGGCACACCTGGCCGGTCTCCATGTCAATAATTATACCATCGTCAGATTTATTGATCAATAGTGATTATTGCAATAAGACGGCGGAGTTTTGCCAGGCGGGGAGCGGGAGGCGGCAGGCGGTCCGGGTCGCACAACAGATCATGTAAGTGATTCCATGCCAATGGGATGTGATCGCGGAAGGCTCGCTTGCCCTTGACGTTCGACAAGAACGCGAAGGCGCCCAGGGCCTGCATGACGCGCTGCAGCCCGGCCAGGGTCGCCGCACGGAGCAGGTCCGATTCGGCGCGCGGGGCGGGACCGCCGGCGGCGACGCTCGCCCGCCGGAAGCGTTCCAGGAGTTCGCCGCGCAGGTCGTCGCCGAGATCGACGTAGGCGTCGCGCAGCAGGGACATCAGGTCGTAGGCGCAGGGTCCGAGCCGCATCCCCTGCACGTCGACCAGCCGGACGCGTCCGTCGCGCATCAGGAGGTTGCGCGACTGGAAGTCGCGGTGCATCAGCGCGCGCGGCTGCGCCGCCACGGCGTCGGCCAGCGCGGCGAACTCGTCGTCGAGCCCGGCCAGGTCCCCCGCGGGCACGCCGCGATCCTCGAGCAGGAACCGGCGCCGGAAGTAGGCGGTCTCGGCCAGGAGGTCCTCGCGGCCGAAGACGCGGTCGCGCGCCGCGGGGCAGGCGGCGCTGCGGGCCGTGCCCCGCGACTGCAGTTCGGCCAGCAGGTCGACGACCGGGCCGTACAAGGCCGCGCGGTCGGCGCCCGGGGCGTGCGCGAGCCGGTGCAGCGAATCGTCGCCGAGATCCTCCATCAGCGCGGCGCCGTCCTCGCGGTCGGCGCCGAGCACGGCCGCGCCCCCGAGTCCTTCCGCGTGCAGGAAGGCGGCGACCGACACCGCGCGGTCGAACTCGGGATCGCGGGGGCGGTCCTTCATGAGCACGGCGCTGCCGCCGTCCCGGCGCAGACGCCAGAAGCCGCGGTCGGAGCCCTCGGGCGCGAGGCGCGTGACGTCGGCGTCGCCCCAGCCGCCGGCCCGCACCACCGGCAGGGCCGCGACGGCGGCGGCGGCCGCATCGGCATCGGCGGGGTCATCCAGGGCGAGCAGCGCCTCGAGGTAGCGGCCGGGCGTCCCCAGGTCGGACCAGCGCAGGTCGGCCGGCGCGACGCCGCGCACCGCTGCAGGTTCGCGCCCGATCCACGACAGCAGCGCGTCGGCGAGCGCGCCGGGGCCGTCGGGCAGAGCGTCGAGGAAGCGCGCCGCCAGCACCGCGACGCCGGTGTAGGTAAGGGAGCGGTCGCCGGCGCGCGCGGCCGCGCCGGCGCGGCCGCCGAGGTCGCGCACGATCCCGTCGCCGCCCAGCAGCACGGAGTTGACGGGCGGCCAGTCGGCGAGCAGCAAGGTCGCGGCCGCGCCCGTGGCGAGGTGGTCCGCGACGAGGGCGCCGAGGTCGGTGTCGGCTTCCACGTCGCCGTTGTGCAGCAGGACGTGCGGCTCGTCGCGGAAGAACGCCCGCGCGTTCGCGATCCCGCCGGCGGTGCCCAGGATGTCCGGCTCGATGAAGACGCGGATCTCGTCGAACCCGTCCAGGGCCCGCGACGCGTCCGCGATCCGCGGCGGCAGGTGGTGGGCGTTCACGGCGAGGCGCCGCGCACCGGCGCCGTGCAGCCGCGCCGCGATCCGCGCCAGCAGGGTGCGGCCGCCGAGCTGCACCAGCGGCTTGGGGGTCGTGTCGGTCAGGGGGCGCAGGCGCGTGCCGAGCCCCGCGGCCAGGATCATGGCGCAGCGGACGTCGGGGGCGGGCTCAGTCATCGTCGCGCAACTCCCGCAGCTCGTCCTCGAAGCGCCGCAGCTCCCCGCTCCAGCCGGCGACGAGCTCGCGCGGGTCGGCGCCGGCGTCGACACCCTCGCGCAGCCCGCGGCCGCCGGCCAGGATGTCGATGGGCGGCTTCACCGTCTCGTACTCGTACGGCGGCTCCTTCCAGCGGAACTCGTCCGGCCACAGCGCGCGCGCCGCGCAGAGGACGGCGACCGCGGTCAGGACGGGGCGGAATTCGCGGCGGTCGGTCACGTGCAGCTGCAGGCCGCCGCACAGACGGCCCTGGTGCTTCTGGAAGGTGGGTTCGAAGTGCAGGGGGCGCAGCCGCAGGCCCGGCAGGTCGTAGGCGTCCAGCCGGTCGGCGAGCCGCTCGGGCGCGAGCCACGGCGCGCCGAAGATCTCGAAGGGCCGCGTCGTGCCCCGGCCCTCGGACATCAGGGTGCCCTCGAGCAGGCACATGCCGGGGTAGACGGCGGCGGTGTCCAGCGTGGGCATGTTCGGGGACGGCAGGACCCAGGACAGGCCGGTCTCGTCGAACCAGGCGGCGGGATCCAGGCCGCGGCAACCGATCACCGCGAGGTCGACGTCCAGGCCGCGGCGGCGGCGGAAGAGCCGGGCCAGCTCGCCGATCGTCAGGCCGTGGCGCATGGGCAGCGGTTCGAGGCCGACGAAGGAGCGGTAGTCCGGGTCCAGCACGTTGCCCTCGCGGGCGTTCCCCAGGGGGTTCGGGCGGTCCAGCACCAGGACCGACCGGCCCTGCTCGGCGCACGCCTCGAGGCACAGCAGCATGGTCCAGATGAAGGTGTAGTAGCGCGCGCCGACGTCCTGCAGGTCGATCACCAGCAGGTCGACGTCCGCGAGCATCGCCGCGGTGGGCTTGCGGTGCTCGCCGTAGAGGGAGTGGGCCGGCAGGCCGGTCGCCGGGTCGGCGAAGCCGCGCCACTCGACCATGTTGTCCTGGGTCTCGCCGCGCAGACCGTGCTGGGGGCCGAGCAGGCAGCGCAGGTCCGCGCCGACGGCCGCACGCAGCAGGGGCGCGGCGTGACGCAGGCGGCCGTCCACCGAGGCGGGGTGGCAGAGCAGGCCGACGCGCCGCCCGCGCAGCGGCGCGAAGTCGCGCTCGACCAGGACGTCGAGACCGGTCAGGATGGCGTTGCGGGACATGTCGCCGCCTCGGCTGGAGTTCGGCGCCAGTGTAGGCGGCGGGCGTGCAACTGTCGAGGCGCGGTTGCGTAACCGTCCCTCGCCGGCGCCGGTCCCGGCCCGGTCCCACTTCCGAGAGAGGCGGCCCCCCATGCGCACCCCCCTGCTGCGGATCATGCTCTTCGTCGTTTGCTGCGGCGCCGGCGGCCTCGCCGCCGCGACGGATCTCGTCACCGCTCCCGCGCCCCCCGTCGCACGGGTCGAGCCGCACGTCTTCCGGGAGTTCGGCGGCGAGCGCGTCGACGACTACTACTGGCTCAACCGGCGCGAGGACCCCGCGGTGATCGCCTACCTCGAGGCCGAGAACGCCTACGCCGAGTCGGTGCTGGCGCCCACGGCCGCCCTGCAGGAGACGCTCTTCGCCGAGATCACCGGGCGCATCAAGAAAGACGACGACACGGTCCCCTACCTCGACCGCGGCCACTGGTACTACGCGCGCTTCGCCGAGGGTCAGGAGTACCCGGTCTTCTGCCGCCGGGCGGACGCGCCGGGCGCGGCCGAGCAGGTGATGCTGGACGTGAACGCCCTGGCCGAGGGCCACGCCTTCTTCCAGGCCCGCGGCACGACGGTCAGCTCCGGCGGCGGCGTGCTGGCCTGGGCCGACGATGCGGTCGGGCGACGCCTCTACACGATCCGCTTCAAGGACCTGGCGACCGGCACCGTCCTGCCCGACGCCATCCCCAACGCCAGCGGCAACCACGTCTGGGCCGAGGACGACCGCACCCTCTTCTACACCAAGAAGGATCCGGGCACCCTGCGCTCCTACCAGGTCTGGCGCCACACGCTGGGCGAGGATCCCGTCCGCGACGTCCTGGTCTACCAGGAGGACGACGAGACGTTCGCCGTCGGCGTCGGCAAGACGAAGTCGCGCCGCTACGTGCTGATCACCTGCTACCAGTCGGTGAGCACCGAGGTCCGCTACGTGGCGTCCGACCGCCCCCGCGACGGGTTCCGCGTCTTCCAGCCCCGCGAGCGGGACCACGAGTACTCCGTCGACCACCTGGGCGACACGTTCTTCGTGACCACCAACTGGCGGGCCCGCAACTTCCGGCTGATGACCGCCGCGGAAGCCGCCACCGGCAAGGAGAGCTGGCGCGAGCTGCTCCCCCACCGCGAGGACGCGCTGCTGCAGGGGGTCGAGCCGTTCCGCGACTGGCTGGTCGCCAGCGAGCGGCGCGACGGCCTGACCCGGCTGCGCGTGCGCGTCTGGCCGGGCGGCGACGGGACCTGGGAGGATCTCGACTTCGGCGAGCCGGCCTACGTCGCCTACCTCGGCGTGAACCGCGAACCCGACACCGACGTGCTGCGCTTCGGCTACGAGTCCCCCACCACGCCCTTCTCGACCTACGACTACGACATGCGCGCGCGCCGCAAGACCCTGCTGAAGCGGGACGAGATCCTCGGCGGCTTCGACCCGGCCGACTACGCCTGCGAGCGCCTTGCGATCGAGGCCCGCGACGGCGCGCGGGTGCCCGTCACCCTGGTGCACCGCCGCGACTTCCCGCGCGACGGCACGCGCCCGCTGCTGCTCTACGGCTACGGCTCGTACGGTTCGAGCACCGAGCCCGACTTCGACTCGGCGCGTCTCAGCCTGCTGGACCGCGGCTTCTGCTACGCCATCGCGCACGTGCGCGGCGGCGACGAGCTGGGCCGCCGCTGGTACGAGGACGGCAAGCTGCTGAACAAGATGAACACCTTCGAGGACTTCATCGACTGCGGGCGCGCGCTCGCGGCGGCGGGCTACGCCGACCCGCGGCGGCTCTACGCCATGGGCGGCAGCGCCGGCGGCCTGCTCGTGGGCGCGGCGCTCAACCTGGCGCCCGACCTGTTCGCGGGCGTCGTGGCGCAGGTGCCCTTCGTCGACGTGGTCACCACCATGCTCGACGAGTCGATCCCCCTGACCACCGCCGAGTACGACGAGTGGGGCGACCCCCACGACGAGGCGGCCTACCGCTGCATGCTGGCCTATTCGCCCTACGACAACGTCGCGGCCGTGCCCCGCCCCCACCTGCTGGTCACCGCCGGGCTGCACGACTCCCAGGTGCAGTACTGGGAGCCGGCGAAGTGGGTCGCCAAGCTGCGCCGCCTGAAGGCCGACGACCGCCGCCTGCTGCTGGTCACGAACATGGAGGCAGGACACGGCGGCGCCTCGGGCCGCTTCCAGCGGCACCGCGAGACGGCGCGGGAGTACGCCTTCCTGCTGGATCTGGCGGGGATGGCGAGGTAGGTGGCGGCGGCACGGCCGGACGGATGCGGTCAGACGGGAGCGACGATCCGGTTCTCCGTTTCGACCCGGTTGCGCCCGGCGCCCTTGGCCCGATAGAGGGAGCCGTCGGCGAGCCGGATCAGGTCGTCGACCGTGTCCCCCGGCGCCGGCACGAGCGTGCCGCCGCCGATGCTGACGGTCACCGGAACCCGCTTCCCGTCGACCGTGAACTCCATGTCCGCCACCGCCAGCCGCACGCGCTCGCCGAAGGCGGCGAGCTGGTCGGGAGCCGCGTCGGGGATGATCACGGCGAACTCCTCGCCGCCGTAGCGGGCGGCGTAGTCGGTCGTGCGCCGGGCCGACTCGTCGATCGTCTTGGCCACCGCCACCAGGCAGTCGTCGCCGACGAGGTGGCCGTAGGTGTCGTTGAAGTTCTTGAAGTGGTCGATGTCGATCATCAGCAGGGAGAGCGGCTCGCCCTCGCGCTGCGCCCGCCCGAACTCCAGCTCCAGCCGCTCGTCGAACGCCCGCCGGTTGCAGATGCCCGTCAGCCCGTCGAAGTGGTTGCGCAGGTCCAGCTCCTCGTTGGCCTGGGCGAGCTCGCGCATCATGTTCTGCAGCTCGGAGGTGCGCAGCTGGACCTCCTGCTTGAGCACGCGGTTGGCTTCCTCCTGCATCCGCAGCACCTCGGCCTGGGCCGCCCGGCGCGCCTGCTTGTGCTCCCGGAAACGGCCGGCCAGCGCGAGGGACAGCAGCATCGCCTCGGCCGCGAGGCCGAACAGGGGGCCGTTCTCGGTGACGAACGTGCGCGGCAGCAGGCCGAACTTGCTGGCGATCATCAGCATGGTGCCGAGCAGGAACGTCAGCCAGGCCGCCACGAACCAGCGGGCCGAACTCCCGCCGACGCGCCACTGGCGCAGGCCGCCCCAGGCGATGACGGCCGCGCTGACGACGGCCGCCACCAGCACCGGCCGCATGATCATCGCGTAGGGCAGCAGGCAGCTCGCGGCCAGGCCGGCCAGGCCGGCCAGCGTCCCGGCGCGGAACAGGCGCGAACAGCGCGGCGACAGCTCGCGCAGGCCCAGCAGGTCGTGGGCGAAGATGAAGGCGCTGCCCGTGGCCGCGGCGACGAACAGGGCCGGCGCCCGCTCCTGCAGCCACGGCCAGTGCGGCCACAGGTACTGGTAACCCAGCCCCTGCAGGCCGGCCATCAGGCCCAGGAACGAGCCCATGTGCACGACGAAGGCGAGGTGCAGGCGTTCGCGCAGCACGACGAACAGGAAGGCGTTGTACAGCACGACCAGCAGCATCGCGCCGTAGAAGAAGCCGAAGAACGCGTAGCGGTCGGTCTCGGACCGGAAGTAGGCGTCGGCGTCCCACAGCGCCAGCGGCACCTGCAGCGAGCTGTTCGAGCGCACCCGCAGCAGGTAGGTCGCCCCGTCGGCCGTCGTCGGCGCGAGCGGGAACAGGAAGTGGCGGTGCGGCAGCGGGCGGCGGGCGAACGGCTCGCGGTCGCCGGCCCTGCCGGCCGCGACCGGGAGGCCGGCCTCGACGGCGTAGAGCTCGATCTCGTCGAGCAGCGGGTAGGAAACCACGAGCAGAGCCTCGTGCCGCACCCGGACTTCGGGTGCGAGGCGGAAGGCCACCCATATCTCGCGGTCCGTGTAGCCGAAGTTGGGGATGCCGGGGGCGATGGGCAACCAGGCGGCGGCGGCGGCGTCGTAGACGAGCAGCCCCTGGTCCAGCGCGACGTGGTCGGCGCCGGCGTCGAAACCGAACGCGTCGCCCTCCCATCCGACCGGCACGGGCGGCACGGCGTCGGCGACGGCGGGGGCCGCCAACAGCGACAACGAGCACAACAGCAAGATCCGCAACGACATCGTGTACCTGCTCACCGTTCGGGCCGACAGCAGTCGCAGGTGGATACACGCTCGTTATCGGCTCGCCGGGATCGGGGTTGAGCCCGATCGGCGCCGTCAGTCCGGAGGCTGGTTGCGGACCAGCTCGCGGAAGCTGTCGAGCGGGGCGTTGTCCGGGTCCATCAGCGCCGCCTCGTCCAGGGCCAGCAGGGCCTGCTCGCGGTGGCCGGCGTCCAGGCAGATCAGGGCGGCGCGCGACCACAGCGCCGGATCGTCGCGGACGGGATCCCCCGGCGCCAGTTCGCCCGCGGCGAGCCGGCCGACCAGGGACAGGGCGCGGTCGGTGCTGCCCAGGGCGCGGTCCGCTTCCAGCAGCATCTGCCGCTCGAGCGGCGCGAGGTCCCGCAGCCAGAGGCGGGCAAGCAGCTCCTGCAGGTCGGCGTGGCGTCCGGCCTTCAGCAGCGCGGCGGCCAGGTCCTGCCGCAGCTCCGGCGTCGGCGACCGCATGTAGCGCGAAGCCAGGCTGTCGGCAAGCACCACCTGGTCCACGCCCGCGTCCCCGGACAGGGCGATCCCCAACGCGTCGCGGGCCGGCAGGTGCGCCGGGTCGCGACCCGCGCGCAGCCCGGCGGCCGTGCTGTCGGCGGCCGCGCCCAGCCTGGCGGCCGTCTCGCGCCCGCCGCTGCGCAGCAGGGACGACTGGGCCGCCTGCATCATCTCCAGGGCGTCCGCGTTGCCGGGCTCCAGCCGGACGGCGACGCCCAGGTCGCGGCACGCCTCTTCCCAGCGTCGCAGCTCGAGGTGGTGCAGCCCGCGGTTGTACCAGCCGCTGATCTCGTAGGGGTCGAGGTCGATGGCGCGATCGAGGACCGAGTCCGCCTCGGCGTGGCGGCCCAGCTTGGCCAGCGCGACGCCGTGGGTGCGCCAGGCGCCGGCCAGGCCGGGCTCCAGGGCGACGGCCTCCTGCAGGCAGAGCTGCGCCTCGGCGGCCTGGCGCCGGTTCAGCAGGATCGTGCCCAGCACGAGGCTGGTCGCGGCATCGCCGCGGCCTTCGGCCGCCAGGGCGGCGCGCGCGGCGCGCAGGTCCGCCAGCGCCTCCTCGTCCTCGCCCAGGTAGTAGTGCATGCGCCCGCGCAGGGCCTGCGCCAGCGTCGGGCGGTCGTGCTTGCGCATGCAGATCGACAGGGCTTCGACGACGACCCGGCCGCGGCGGGGCCGGCGCGCCTCGTCGTCGAGCGTCCAGTAGCGGGCCATGGAGTTGGCGGCGAAGGCGAAGAGCGAGCCCGCGAGGTAGTGCTCGCCCCAGGCCAGGTAGACCGGGACCGTGGGCGAGGGCTCGCCGAGGATCACCGGGGGCACCGAGCAGCCCTCGTAGGGGAAGAAGGCCAGCAGCGGGAAGCGTCCCTTCAGGGAGCGCGCGTAGGTGGCATCGGCTTCGGCGTCGCTGCCGACCGTGTCCAGGATCAGGGCCACGTCGTTCCAGTACCGCGTCGACTGCTGCACCGCGCGGTAGGCGTAGATCTCGCCGAGGGCCTTGCGGGCGAAGGCCGGCTCGCCGATGGCGAACCAGGCCATCGCTTCGATCCAGTTGTTGCCGTGGCTGCCCGCGGCCATGCCGTAGCCGTAGCGGGGGTACCGCAGCGGCGGCATCTCCTTCGCCACGGCGACGGCCTCCTGGAAGCGGCCGGCCCCGGCCAGCAGCAGGCCGCGCAGCAGCTGGCCCCGGTCGCCCCCCCCCGCCGCGGACATCCCGTCCCCGCGCTCGAGCAGGGCGAGCCCCTCCTCCCAGCGCGCCGTGTCCCGGCACAGCCAGGCGTGGGCGTGGGAGATCCCTCCCGCGGTCTCGGCGCGTCTCTCCAGCCTGGGATCGTGGGGGCAGGCCTGCCAGGCGGCCGTGTAGGCGGCATCGGCACGCGACCAGTCGCCGTACTGGGTGAGGTAGCTGCCCATCCAGTACCAGGCCTCGGTGCAGGCGGGGTCGATCTGCACGGCGCGCTGCAGGATCGGCATCATGCGGTCGAGGTCATCGACGGTCAGGCGGCCGTCGGCGAGCAGCCCGTTCCCGTCGAAGAAGTCGAGGGCGACGCCGCTGCGGCGCAGCAGGCTGGGGATGTCCTGATGCCACCGGTGGAACCGCGCCAGTTCCTCGTCGGCAAGCCGGCGACGATGTTCCTGGTCCGCGACGGGCAGGGCCCGGAAAGCGGCGAGATCGAGCGGCGCGACCTCGGCGGCGATCGCCGGCGTTCCGTCGGTGAACGGCGGCGGCGGCGCCGTGCTGCGGCAGCCGGCGACCAGGATCAGGACGAGGACGCCCGCGATGGTGGACGGAAGCCGCATGTCATGCTCCTGGCGATGGGATGGTCATGGCGCCGAGGGATCGCCGTCGATGATGATTGAACGTAGGGAGAACGCCGCGGCGCCGCCACTCAATCCGCGCCCCCGTCCACCAGCTGCCAGAGGTACCAGGCCGCCAGCGAGCGGTACGGGGCCCAGCGCTCGCCGATCGCCGCCATCGCCTTGGCCCTGGGCGTCTCGGCGAGGCCGAGGTGCTGCTGCACGCCCTTCTGCAGGCCCAGGTCGTCGACCGGCCAGACGTCGAGTCGTCCGAGGTGGAAGATCAGCATCATCTGCGCGGTCCAGACTCCGATGCCCTTGACGGTGCAGAGCGCGGCGGTCGCCTGCGCGTCGTCGAGGCGGCGCAGCGCGCGCAGGTCGAGCCGGCCGTCGTCGAGGCGCGCGCCGAGGTCGCGCAGGTAGCCGAGCTTCTGCGAGGAGAGGCCGGCGCCGCGCAGCTCCGCGTCGGACAATTGCGACAATTCCCGCGGCGAGGGGAACGCGTCGCCCGGCGTGAGCGCGCGCACCCGTCTGGCGATGGTGGCGGCGGCCTTCAGGGCGAGCTGCTGGTGCACGATGCTCGTGACCAGCACGTCGTAGGGGTCGCGCTTGTCGCCGAAGGCCGGCAGGTAGGGGCCGGCGCGGCGGATCACGCGGCCCAGCGCGCGGTCGCTGCGCGCCAGGTGGTCCATGCCCGCCTGGTGGCGCGGGCTGAGCACGACCCCCTCGCGGTGCAGCAGCCGGACCTTGAGGTCGGTGCCGCCGGGGGCCGAGAAGCCGCCCAGCGCGCCGCCCGCCGCCAGCACGCGGTGGCAGGGCACCAGCAGCGGCAGCGGGTTGCGGGCCATGACCGTGCCGACGGCGCGCGAGGCCCCGGGCGAACCGGCGCGCTTGGCGAGCTGCGCAAAGCTCACCGTCGCGCCGGGCGGGACCCGGCACAGGGCGCGCGAGACCTTGCGCGCGAAGGGCGGCAGGCGCTCGAGGTCCAGGGGCACGTCCCGGAAGTCGTCGGGCTTGCCGGCCAGGTGGGCGCGCACGCGGCGCGCGAGGTCGCGCACGGCGGCCGGGGGCCGCGCCGGGTACTCGCGGCCGGGCGCGGCGCGTTCCAGCAGCTCGCGCACGGCGGCCTCCGAACGATCGGGCAGGGCCAGGGCATCGACGCCGCGGCGCGTCCAGGTCAGGCCCCAGGGGCCGAGTGCGGAGTCGAAGACGGCGGCGCCGGGGGCGAGGTCTCGGAACATGTGGCCTCCGATATCGGGACGCGGCGCGGTAGCCCGGCCGCGGGCGATGGGTTAGCTTGTGGGTCGGCTCGACCGCGCGCATCGTACCCCGGCGGGTCGCGCGGGCGCAACCCGGACCCCGCAGCGGTGGAGATCGCAGATGAGCGCGACGACGGCCCCCCACCTGTTCGCACGACCGCCGCACCGGCCCGACCTGGCGCCGGCCCCGGTGCTGCCGATGTCGCGGCCCGAGATGGAGGCGCTCGGCTGGGACAGCTGCGACGTCGTGCTGGTGACCGGCGACGCCTACGTCGACCACCCCAGCTTCGGCATGGCCCTGGTGGGCCGCCTGCTGGAGGCGCACGGCTTCCGCGTCGGGATCATCGCCCAGCCCGACTGGCACTCGGCGGAGCCGTTGCGCGCCCTGGGCCGGCCGAACCTGTTCTTCGGGATCTCGGCCGGCAACATGGACTCGATGGTCAACCGCTACACCGCCGACCGCAAGGTGCGCAGCGACGACGCCTACAGCCCCGGCGGCGAGGGCGGCCGGCGGCCCGAACGCTCGGTGCTGGTCTACGCCCAGCGCGCGCGCGAGGCGTACAAGGACGTGCCCGTGGTGGTCGGCGGCATCGAAGCCAGCCTGCGCCGCATCGCCCACTACGACTACTGGTCCGACAAGGTGCGCCGCTCGGTGCTGCCCGACGCCAAGGCGGACCTGCTGCTCTACGGCAACGCCGAGCGCGCCGTCGTGGAGCTGGCGCACCGCCTGGCCGCCGGCGAGCCCATCGCGACGATCACCGACCTGCGCGGCACCGCCCACCTGCGCCGCGGGATCCCCGACGGCTGGCTGGAGCTGGACTCGACCGGGATCGACGAACCGGGCCCGCCGTGCGTCCATCCCTATCCCTACGCCGCGGAGCCCGACTGCGCGAGCGCGCCGGCCCCCGGCACGGCGCCGCGCCCCGAACCGCACCGCGGCCGCCTCGACCGCGCCCGCACCGTCATCCGCCTGCCCGCCTTCGAGCAGGTGGCGGCCGATCCGGTGCTCTACGCCCATGCCTCGCGCGTCTTCCACCTGGAGACCAACCCGGGCAACGCCCTGTCCCTGGTGCAGCGGCACGGCGACCGCGACGTCTGGCTGACGCCGCCGCCGGTCCCCCTGGAGACCGACGAGCTGGACCGCATGTACGAGTTCCCCTACACGCGCCGCCCGCACCCCGCGTACGGGAAGGCCCGGATCCCGGCCTGGGAGATGATCCGCTTCTCGATCTCGATCATGCGCGGCTGCTTCGGCGGCTGCACCTTCTGCTCCATCACCGAGCACGAGGGGCGCATCATCCAGAGCCGCTCGGAGGCCTCGGTGCTGCGGGAGATCGCCGAGGTGCGCGACCGGACGCCGGGCTTCACCGGGACCATCTCGGACCTCGGCGGGCCCACGGCCAACATGTACCGCATGCACTGCCGGACCAAGGAGATCGAGAGCGCCTGCCGGCGCCCCTCGTGCGTCTACCCGGGGATCTGCAAGAATCTGCAGACCGACCACGCCCCGCTCATCGCGCTCTACCGCAAGGCCCGCCAGCAGGCGGGCGTCAAGCGCGTGCTGGTGGCCTCGGGACTGCGCTACGACCTGGCGGTGCGCGATCCCGACTACGTCCGCGAGCTGGTCACCCACCACGTCGGCGGCTACCTGAAGATCGCGCCGGAGCACACCGAGGCGCGACCGCTCTCGCACATGATGAAGCCGGGGATCGGCTCCTACGACCGTTTCAAGCAGCTCTTCGACCGCTTCTCGAAGGAGGCGGGCAAGAAGCAGTACCTCATCCCCTACTTCATCGCCGCCCACCCCGGCACCACGGACGAGGACATGCTGAACCTGGCGCTGTGGCTGAAGCGCAACGGCTTCAAGCCGGACCAGGTGCAGCAGTTCCTGCCCACGCCCCTGGCCTCGGCCTCGACCATGTACCACACCGGGCACAACCCGCTGCGCAAGGTGCGCCGCGAGCCGCCGAACGTGACGGTGCCGCGCGGGCTGCGCCAGCGCCGCCTGCACAAGGCCTTCCTGCGTTATCACGATCCGGAGAACTGGCCGCTGCTGCGCGAGGCCCTGCAGAGGATGGGGCGGGCCGACCTGATCGGGCCCGGACGGGAACAGCTGGTGCCGGCGGCAGGCGCGCCCGCGCCGACGCGGCGCCCGCCGCGCGGACCCGCCCGGCCGAAGCCGCCGCCGAAGCGCCACTACGAGGAGTGATCCCGCCGTCGTCACGCGCAGCGGCCCCCGCCCGGAGGCGGGGGCCGCTGACTGTCCGTCACGTCGTGGACGGGGCCGTCACTTCACGGTCGTCAGGCTCTTGTCCGCGTAGACGCCTTCCGACGAGTAGCGGGGCTGGAACTGCTGCACCGGGGTCACCGTGACGGTGGTGCCGCTGACGGTCATGTCGAAGACGTGCCACCAACCGGTCAGGTCGGCGCCTTCCACGGCGACGTCCACGGCGTTCCAGGTGCGGATCGTGCCGCCCACTTCCAGGCGCACCTGGGCGCCGGAGTCGTGGGTGTTCTGGGAGTTGTTCGTCGAGTAGTTGTGCACCCAGTACTGGTAGGTCCCCTGGTACAGGTGCGCACTGCTGATGATCTCGGGGCCGTAGGAGCTGGTGTCGTCGGTGTCCAGCATGGTGTAGGGGTTGTCGCCCATGTTGCCCATGCTGTAGTAGGCGATGTTGTAGAAGAGGTAGTCCTCGTCCCAGGTCATCGGGATCAGCAGGTGCGAGTCCAGGTCGGACGGGCTCGCGCCCCAGGTCAGGGTGACCGCGAATGCGGGCTCAAGCAGCATCAGCGGCGTCTCGAGGACGACCGGGCACTCCTCGGCCACGACCACGCGCACCGTCGCGCTGGCGAAGCTGCCGCGCAGCGCCCAGACGTCGCTGGCCGCGTTCTTCATGGCACGCACGCTGAAGTGGCCTCTGGTGTCGGTGAGGCTTTCGTCCATGATGGCGTAGTCCACGCCGCGGCTGAACACGCGGGCGCCGGCGACCGGCTCCTCGAGCGTGTTCAGGACCGTGCCCTCGATCGTGCAGACGTCGTCGATCGGCAGGTCCCAGTTCCAGGTCGTGAAGTGGGAGACGTCGGCCACGTAGCTGCCGTCGACGTAGTCCGCGACGCCGTCCTCGCGCCAGACGCCGGCCGTCTCGTCGAACCACCACATCGGGATCTGGGCGACGGCCGCCTTGGAGTCGTCGGCACGCAGGCTCAGCGCCGCCGTCGCGCCGTCGGCCAGGCGGACCTCGGCCGACTTGTCGGCGTTGTACATGTTGACGCCCATGAAGCCGAAGCTCACGAACTGCGTCGTGGTGCCGTCATCGCGGATGCCTTCGAAGTCGCCGGGGAAGGCCTCGTAGAACTCTTCGTCGCCGGGCATGACGGTCGTGACCTCGAGGTTCACTTCGCCGGTGTAGGGCTCGCCGTCGGCGTCCTCGAAGGCGTTCGCCCCGAAGGTGACCGTGCCGTCGCCGTCGGCGGTGCTGGCGACGCCGCCGGCCGCGCCGTCGATCACGAACTCCTCGGCGAAGGGCAGGAAGATGTCCGGCAGGTGCAGGTTTTCGCCGGAGACGACCTGGACCACCCGCTGGACCGAGAGGTAGCCGGACTGGGCGATGTTCACCACGCGCTGCCCCGTCGGCACGTTGGCCAACGAGAAGTAGCCCTGTTCGTTGGAAGTCGTGGAAAGGGTGCCGACCGTGATCGTGGCGTTGCTGATCGCGGACTTGGTGAAGCCACCGTCCACGATGCCGGAGATCGAACCGGTGCCGGTCGGGGTCGGGTCCCCGCCGTCGTCGTCATCGCCTCCGCAGCCCCAGAACACGAGCATGCCCGCCATGAGCAGTAGGACCAACCATGAATACTTCGGCTCCTCGCTATTTAGTGTGGGCGCACACAATGCGAAGCTGAGGCACCTCGAGGTCGAGCTTGCCCAGCAGCAGATAGATCATCGTGATCAGATACCGGGTTGAGCGATAGCCGCGGGCCC
>Ga0172375_10006443_pt1 | contig 16489 bp, 10 predicted proteins | sample LakKiv1m_FD_114537 | JGI IMG/M metagenome (GOLD analysis project Ga0172375, IMG submission 114537) | Freshwater microbial communities from Kabuno Bay, South-Kivu, Congo - kab_092012_11.1m | ecosystem: Environmental > Aquatic > Freshwater > Lake | place: Democratic Republic of the Congo...
AAAAGTACAGGGTTATGTCAACCAGGGTGGCTTACTTGAAGGTATAACAGGAATAAAGCCTCCTCTCCGGTTGTCATTTATGCCATATGTTTCAGGATATCTTGAAAAAAATCCGGAGAATCCCCAATGGCAGTTTTCATACAATTATGGCGCTGATCTGAAATACGGAATAAATGACAGTTTTACTTTGGATATGACCCTGATCCCGGATTTTGGGCAAGTACCATCGGATGATAAAATATATAACTTCTCACCGTTTGAAATCCGCTATGACGAACGGCGCCAATTTTTTACTGAGGGTACGGAACTGTTTAATAAGGGAGGCATCTTCTATTCAAGAAGGATTGGTGATCAGCCGAAAGGTTATAATAATGTTAACGCTGAGATAGATTCGACGGAAAAGATCATAGAAAATCCGATGCAGACCAAACTGATAAATGCAACTAAAATTTCAGGCAGGACGAATAAAGGGCTCGGAATTGGATTTTTTAATGCCATATCGGCTAATACCTGGGCAAAAGTCGAGGATACAATAACCGGGGAGTCCAGGAAAATCCTTACGCAGGGATTCACAAATTACAATATGATCGTCCTTGATCAGAACCTGAAAAATAATTCTTACTTCGATATCCTGAATACGAATTATTTTATGCCCACAGAGGGATATACTGCCAATGTAACCGGCACAGATTTCAAATTTGCCGACAAGAAATATACTTACGCCCTGACCGGCAGTGGATTTATAAGTCAAAAATATTACAGTCATGCAAATCCGGAATTCGGATACATGTATGTGCTCGGATTTGGAAAGATCTCGGGTAATTTCAAATTTAACTATACCCAGACCCTTCAAACTGATACGTACGATCCTAATGATATGGGTTTTAACCTGGTAAACAACCATTTCAACAATAATCTCTCCTTTAACTATGACATTTATGAACCATTCGGAAAATTCCTGAACTGGTTCAACGGGTTATATCTTTCATACAATTGCCTTTATCAGGATTTCAAATACACTTCCTTAAACATCCACGCCGAGAGTAACACTACCACGATCAAATATCTGACAATTGGCACGTCCATAAATGTCAATCCCATTCCATCAAATGATTATTACGAACCCCGTGTTGACGGTTGGATGTATATTTCACCGGCAAGCGCTGATTTTACTTTCTGGCTCTCTCCTGATTACCGGAAAAAATTTGTTGTCGATGCTGCTATAACCGGATTACTTTCGGCAAAGTACCGTTCATCCGGAATCGCTATTTCTTTTGAACCACGGTATCGTATTACGGATAATATATTTATGATATACCACTTGAGTTATCAGAAGTTGTGGAATAATATTGGATATGTAATGGATTCTGTCAGCGCCGATAATAGCGTCGTTATTCTTTTTGGTCGACGCGACCCTCAAACAATTACAAATGTCCTCGAATCAAATTTTATGATCACCAGTAAAATGAGCTTTAATGTCAGAATACGGCATTATTGGGTTTCAGCGCCATATTTTTCCTTTTACCAGCTTCTTCCCGATGGAAACTTGAATCCTGTAGATTACAATCAAAACCAGAATATTAATTTTAACCAGTTCAACATTGATCTTAGTTATATCTGGAATTTTGCTCCCGGCAGCCAGCTATCTTTTGTCTGGAAAAATGCTATTACCACCTTTGATAATGATATTGTCCCTAATTTTTTTAATGATCTCGGGAACACGCTGACTTCTCCGGCCAGCAACAGTTTTTCCATCCGGGTTCTTTATTATCTTGATGCTCTTTATTTTAAAAAGAAAAAAGTAATTACGGGATGAAGAAGACGCTCCTATAATCGAATATACCTTATGACTAATTGATCTACCGAACCAGGAATGGCTTGACAACAATTCCGGAATTTGTTTGTATCCTGAGAAAATACAAACCCTTTGAAAGAGCGGAGAGATTAATCTGTTTGTTTAATGAGTGGTCAACCCGTTGAATGAGTTCTGAATATAAAACTTCATCAAGTACATTTACAATAAAAATATTTATATCATGACCCTTCGCTCCTGAGATTTCAAAAGTCAGCTTTTCGTGGGCAGGATTAGGATGTAATCTGACAACCAATACATTTCCGGAAATTTCGGTTATTCCTGCACATGTATCAATTATTACATTCCGGGTACTTGTTACTGCCAGACATGGTACAACAGGGTACACCATTAGTTTGAGGAAGAGTGTATCTGATAATCGATCATTGATTCCAAGTTGATAAATGGTATTCAGTGCATCGGGTTGCAGGAATGTACCATCGCCGGAGGTAAACCACCTTACTGAATTATTGTTTGATGCTGTTCCGGAAAGTGGCAATTCAGAAATATACCTGCAGACAGCCGTATCGTTTCCGGCAAAGACTGACGGAGGTGGAATTACAGATACCAGCACCGAATCCGTTTTTACCTGTGAACCCGATAAGACCTCTACAATGCAGGTAGTGGACATAGCCGGTAATATCAAAGGATTTCTTTGATCTGAAGTGAAACCGGCAGGATAGGATGTCCATGTGAAGGTACAGGTATCGGATCCTCCGGATACTTCGACATTCAACCGGGAGGAATCCCCGGCGCAGATCACACCGGGAGAAGCAGTTGCATTAATGTCAAGAATTCCTGTAAAGGAAAAAGAAGCAATCCTTGTTCTCCAACTATTCCATGACGTTGTGACATAATATTCCTGGGTATACCAAAATGTTGATGGCACAGAAGGATCTACAGTCATAGAACTATAATCCCCCCAGCGGCTTTGCTGGCTCCAGATGCCTGTCTGGCTACCGGTACCATCGAAAATTGTCTTCTCAAGGATGGTCATCTGTCCAAGAGGATCATGTTTCATCCTGCCGGTAAACCGGATGGAAGGGTAAATGGAACTTCCGGATATTGAATAACCCAGGGCTATGTTACCTGAAGAGTCCATGGCTATACTTCCCATCCAGCGGTATAAAGAATCATCCGGGGAATAAGTTGAGTGCTGATAGACGAACCAGTTTCCGCTTGTTTTCCGTAGTTCATACCAACGGATGCCCACACATGAACCAGCATCCACGGTATGGTTCACCACCATAGATTGATGATCTTTGAACTTCCTGAACTGAAGCCGATACATCAACCGGTCATTTAGAGAAACCAATAGTTTGTCGGAATCCTTTTGCGGGATACCAGGATTAATAATATTATATGGACTTATAGGCAATTTAAGGGTATTTCCAAAAGTAGATTCATCGGGATTGTTCCAGTCTGAGTGAAATTCTCTGATCACAAAATAATCAGATGCGTTGTTGGCATAATAATTAGGAGTGCCTGTTGGTGGAAATGGACCATCACAATCGGCAGGAAGTAAAGAAACAGGATTGTTCAATGTAGGTAATGTGAACTGAATTGCCCGTGGTGCAGGGTCGCCGATAATCATGGCATCCCGATCAAAAGACACAACTCCGATGCCGATCCTTTGCAAAAAATTTGATTTTATTCGTGTATAAGACATGTAATAGCCATCAGGCCATATTCCGAATTTCGGGTAATCGGGCAGATCTACAAAAACATATTCCCACCGGTACCATGACCCTGTCGGATCGGGTGTTTGCGATACGGCAATCATTTGGTAAAAAGGTCCATCCGGAAAGGAAGGAAATGAGAACTGACTTATAAGCCAGCGATCAGCCTGTTCGTCATATAAAACAACGCCATCGCCATTGTTATAATTATGCGGCAATCCTTCCCAGATTGAGCTTGTGTTTAAAGGTCCAAGCAGTTTGGTTCCTGACTTGTCAAAGATTGCAAAAGAAAGGTTAACCAGTTGAAAATAGTGTGATGGTCCGACATCTCCGTATGTATCGGGAGGTACGCAATTATTAACATTATTTACTCCATCGAAATTTTGAATAATGCTGCCGGGGATTATATGTCCGGGTTGTAATTGTAAAACGGTATCCATTGGGCGATCTCCAAACCGATCAACTTTGCCAGGAGTAGTGAAAAAATTCGGTACAACGCCATCTTTCCATGTACGGTCTATTTTTCCAGAGGGTTTCAATTGCATACTTCGCAATGGTGGCGAAATATCAAAATATATTGCTTTTGATATTATGGGGTGGATCTCTTCCTGAGCGGAGACGAAAATAACAGGGAGAAGAACAAATACAAGTATGGAAAAATATTCTCTCATCTATCCTTCCTTTAGTCTGTAAAATCATGCGGTACTCACAAATATATTGATTTTTCCAGTTTAAATTACTATGCTTCAAAAGAATAATTATATCCTAAAATCCCTAACTTTGAGTCTCTAATTCTTGACGTGAAGAAAACCGTTTTTCTTTTTTTTCTTTTGCTGAATTCCGGATTTGTAAGGGCTCAATGGGCACAGACACAGGGACCTTATGGCGGTAATATCTATGGCATCGCTAACGATGGAGCGAAAATGTTTGCGGGTACCTCATCCGGTGTTTATTTTTCAGCCGATGAAGGTTTGACCTGGATTGCAGTAAACAATGAGTTCCCGGATATTCCGGTGTATTCCATTGTAACAAACGGATCAACAGTTTTCGCCGGTACTTATGGCAGGGGGATCTATCGCTCTTCCGATAATGGAAATAGCTGGGCCTCTGTAAACACTGGATTAACCAACAAAAATATTCGTTCCTTGGCTTTTTGTGGTGCACAATCCTTCGCCGGAACTGATGCAGGATTATTTAACTCAACGGATAATGGCGAGAGTTGGAACCAAATATTCAACGGATTGATAAATACCAAGGTTTATTCATTGGGCGTAGACGGGGTGAACATCTACGCCGGAACTCATGGAGAAGGCGTTTATTATTCACCGGATTCAGGAGTAAACTGGATGGTTATGAACAACGGTCTGATCAATTTAAATATCATGTCACTTTCATTTAATGAGAATTCGATTTATGCAGGTACCGACGGTGGTGGTGTTTTCAGAAACACCGGTGATGAGTGGTTAGCTGTGAACAATGGCATCCCAGATTTTGCCATAGTGAATTCTTTGACTTCTTCAGCAGAAGGGATATTTGCCGGAACTTTTGGTTGGGGTATTTTCAAGTCAATAGACAACGGCAGTAACTGGTCGGCAGTAAATAATTACCTGATCAACCTACGAATCAACAGCATGGGATCAACACAAACCAAAATATTTGCAGGAAGCGATGGAGAAGGTATCTTTTATACAATTGATCAGGGTGAAAGTTGGATTTCTGCCAATGAAGGACTGAAAAATACAAATATCCATACAATAAAAATCTTTGGGAATTATATTTTTGCAAGCATATGGGGTGGCGGAATCAGTCTTTCATCCGATAATGGTCATTACTGGAGATCAATGAATAATGGTCTGACATGTCCCTATATCAGTGACATTATGAAATCCGGAAATAATTTAGTTGCCTCTACCATGGGATCGGGATTTTTTTTATCTGTCGATAATGCAAATTCATGGAATCCCAGGAATAATGGACTCGAAAATCCATATACAACTTCAATCGCTATAAAAGAAACTAAAATTTTTGTGGGGACATGGGGAGGCGGTATTTTCTCTTCATCCGATACAGGAAGGTATTGGGTGGCAGTTAACAACGGCCTGACCGATTTTAACATTACCACATTGACAGAATCCGGAGGGTGGATATATTCCGGCACATGGGGAGGTGGGATCTTTGTTTCGAAAGACGATGGGAATACATGGCAGTCTTGTAATACCGGTTTGACCTGCAAACAGGTAAATACAATAGAGATAAAAGAGGAATACCTCTATGCCGGTACGACAAAAGGTATATTTAAATCAATTGACCAAGGTTTGACATGGACACCGGTAAACAATGGATTGCCTGAATGCGATGTCAAGTCGATAGATTTTTGTTTTGAGTCTATATTTGCCGCAACTGAAGATTATGGCATTTTTCTTTCTATCGATCACGGTGATAGCTGGACTACCCTGAATTCGGGTTTGCCGGATACTTCAATAAATGCACTTGCCCTGACCAGCATGAATATTTTCGCCGGAACCCATGGAAATGCTGTCTGGAAAAGACCTTTAACCGATATCTTCACAATAATAGCAGATCCAGATACAGTTTTTTTAGATTGGAGTTCAGGGAGTATGGATACACTTTTTATCACAACCGGTGTGGATTGGTCACTTCAAGGTTTAATGCCTGACTGGCTTGAAGTAAACAAAGCAGAAGGCAAAGGGAGCGATTCTCTTGTATTTAAAACGACTGAAACCAATACAGGGACAGTCCAACGGGATGCTGTTTTATACCTCTTTTCTTCAAAGGCGACCGCTGTTCCCTTTACTGTTTCACAGAGAGGGAAGCCGAACTTAATAACGGAGATCAAATCCGGTTTTTTGCGAGTTTTCCCGAATCCGACTTCAGGCATATTTGAGGTTCAGTCGGGTATCACGGTAGAAAAGATCTTGCTTAAGATCATCAATTCCGTCGGTAAAATCATGGATATTCTAACCTATCCAAATGGTTTGAAAAAGATCACCATTGATGTGTCGGATTATCCTTCCGGACTATATTTATTGACATTCTATTCAGAAGGATCGCTTGTAACGAAAAAACTCTCGGTCATCAGGTAAGACCTACCAAAGTTAATTCATCAGTTAATCATTTATCTTTGTCTGTCAAATTCTTACTGCCATGAAAAGATCAATCCTTTTATCCGTAATATTGTTCACATTAGTTTACCCGGGGATCGCGCAGAATGGAGATAGCTCGCTGAAAGAGATCAATGATAAGATCGAATCGATGGAGTATGATATTTCCAGCCTACAAAAGGCGGTTGACGATATTTCCTGGTACAACCGGGTCGGCGATGTTGCATTTATTGATAAAGTTTATATAACGGGTCCGCCAGTGCAGGAAAAGCAGGTGAAAAACCCTACCGCAATGGGAGTGCGAAATCCGGTAAAGTTTTACTGTTATATCTTCATTCCGAAAGAGATAAAACCGGATAAAAAATATCCGTTGTTAGTACTTCCTCACGGAGGCGTTCATGCCAATTTCACGACATACCATACTCATATCATAAGGGAACTGATGGCACAGCAGTACATTGTAATCGCGCCGGAATACCGTGGAAGCACCGGTTATGGGAAGGATTTTTATGAAAAGATAGATTACGGCGGACTGGAAAACGATGATGTGAACGCCAGCCGCGATTACATGGTAAGCAACTACGAAATAGTCGATAGCGCCCGTGCGGGTATCATCGGCTGGAGCCACGGCGGAATGATCGCTCTGATGTGTGTGTTCGAGCATCCCGAAAAATATAAAGTTTGCTTTGCGGGTAATCCCGTAAGCGACCTGGTGGCAAGGATGGGATATTCGGATGAAGAATACCGGAAATTATTCTCTGCAGATTATCATTTGGGGAAAGATGCAAGGGAGGACATCAGAGAGTACCGGAAGCGTTCCCCTGCATGGAATGCAGAAAAGCTTAAAACCCCGTTACTGATACATACCAATACCAACGATGACGACGTCAATGTGTTGGAGGTCGAACACCTGATCCAGGCATTAAAAGCCGAAGGCAAACAATTTGAATATGAGATTTACAGGGATATTGAAGGCGGGCATTCCTTCGACCGTATAGATACCCGCATTGCAAAACAGACCCGGCTGAAGATCTACTCTTTCCTGGATAAATACCTCGATCCGCCGCAGAAATTAAAATCCATCTCTGAAATGGATAAAGCTGCTTACAGGTAATGATCGTGTTAAACGCCTTCTGTAATGCCCCAGGTGATTTAATACAAAACGGTTTGGGTTCCGACCCAATCGACCGGCGCGGTTAATAGGGTTGCTCCTGTATTGCGGGTTTCATGATCGGGGAAAATCACCACATTGTTGTTGGAACAATTGATCAGGATAAAGGTAAGAGGTGCTGACAGTTCTTTAGGGTGTTCCGTACCGAATTCCCAGGATAATTCCATTGCCTGGTCAGCTTTGGCAGGTAAGGTCACATAGGATACAGAACTCCCTCTTATGTCGCAAAAGGTGAGCCTGTTGTGATCAATTTCAGGTGGCTCGCCTACAAAGGAATTGTTAATATTGAGACCGACAATTTTGTTGAACGAGCACATCATCTCAAGTATTTTACCATAAAGGCATTTATAATCGGCAATACGCGGTGAATAAGGTGTACTAGTGTTGCCAACTTTCTACGATACCTAATTTGTGCCGGTGTTTTGGGATCTCTGACCTTGAGCGGTCTGGCTCTCATCGTATTATGTCCAGACTGCCGGGAAAATACGGCAGATCCAAATGATTTGCGTGCCCTGCCAATGATCGGGTTTTCTACAATTGCTATAGTGATTTGTTTTTTGTCAACTACAAAGATACTATCCATAAAAGGCAAAAACCTTATAATACATTGGTTATCTCTGATTTATGGATGATTATACCCCGCTTTGCTTTGACTTACGCAATACATGCACCTCAATCCCCACACCTTCTCACTTGAGGAGTGGGGGGTGGTGTTATTATCATATCTAAATAACTTTGATACTTGTCAATTAATAAATGTATATTTGTCATATATCAAAAACTAGTTTTCAATATATCAAGCCATTATTTTGTAACTATTTAATAATTAAATTGTTTTAGACATGAGAATCATCAAGTATTTAATTTTGCAATTATGTTTTTTTCAACTGACCACATTATTTGGTCAAGGGAATTGGCCTCAAACGATTTATGGTGAACCAAATACATGGATTGGAATGGTCTCCCCGGTGATAGCTGATCTGGATAATGACGGAATAAAAGAATTAGTGATTACCACTCAGGGAAATGCGGATGGACATTTATCCACTTTATTCATTTTTGAAGCAAACGGTGATCAGAGGTCAAAAGTTGATGTTGATTATTATTTTGATCCGAGGACATTTCCATCAATAGCAGATATCGATAAGGATGATTCTTTGGAAATAGTTATGCCATGTGTTGGTACTAAAGACAACCAAATATTGATATATGGTTCTCATGGAAACCTGGAAAAAGGACTCCCAATCGAATTTCAGATGTCGGATGATCTATATGCTGCTGTAGTCCTGGCAGATATTAATAACGATACAACTATAGAGATCACATATAGTGGTTGGTACCTGGATGGAACCAGATTGGTTGTTTTGAATAACAATGGATTAAATATGGCTGGATTTCCGATTTTATTAGAAGAGAACAACGGAACTTGCCAGTCAAATACTCCTGCAGTAGGCAATTTAGATAATGATGCCGATTGGGAAATAGTGGTTATTTCACACAGGAACAATGAGCCAGCCGACACTTCAAATATCAGAGCTTTTAAAGTTGACGGAAGCCTTTTATGGGCTCAGAAAATATTTTCTATAACCGATTGTGATCCTGTGATCGGAGATGTTAACAACGATGGTTTTAATGAGGTTGTATTCACTTCAGAAGCTGGTATTTATATCCTGGATAAGAATGGTAATTTTTCATTAAACTTACCATTAGGGATGGGTATGTCTCATTCAAACATAGCGTTGGCTGATTTTGATGGTGACAACGATCTTGAAATTGTATTTCAATATGAAGAGCAGCTGAATGTTATTCACCATAATGGTACATTTATCTTTTCATTTCCATTAGACTGGATTGGACATCATCCGCCGGTTGCCGGTGATATTGATAATGATGGCACACCGGATATTGTTTTCAACTCCGACACAGCAATTTATGCATTGAACATAAATGGAAATGTATTGGATGGTTTCCCAAAACCTATGCAACTCATTGCATATAGCTCACCTTCAATAGATGATTTACATAACGATGGCAAGGTGGATGTAGTATCAAGCGCTAACTGGATAGAGCCTGATGTGGCTGTTGGGATAATTTATGTTTGGGAAATTGATAGTAATTATCAGCAGTCAACGATGCAATGGACAATGTTCCAGCACGATCCGCAGCATACGGGGTATTATCTTAACAGCACTCCGGTGGGGATATCTGATGAATCTCAAAGAATTGGTCAATCGATAATTTTAAGTCAAAACTACCCTAATCCATTTAAACTGACTACCACAATAAAATTCTCAGTTCTAAATACACAAAATGTTACTGTAAAGGTTTTTGATTCATTTGGAAAAAGTGTTTTAGACCTCTTCAACGGACAAAAATTACCCGGGACCTATGAATTGAAGATTGATAGAAAAAGCTTATCGAGTGGAGTATATTTTTATCAACTACAAGCGGATAATTTTGTTGAAACAAAGAAATTTATTTTAGTTGATTAAAGCAAGGGAGTTGCACCGCTACGCTGAATCCATGCTCTTCAGCAGACTTGCCGCCCAGGAATAGATATTATGACGAAGAATTGTCTGCCTCATCTGGTTCATAAGTAGTCGCTGTTCATCTTCAGGCATCTCAAGAGCAATTTTGATAGTATCGGCCATTTCTTCAATATCGTATGGATTGACTATTAAAGCGCCGCCCAATTCCTGTGCAGCGCCGGTAAACCTGCTTAGGATAAGAACACCGGAATTATTGTTGCGTGAGGCCACGAACTCTTTTGCTACGAGGTTCATTCCATCATGCAGGGAAGTTACCATACATAAAGATGCTACCTGATAAAATGGGGTGATCTCCTGATGACTGTGATGGCGATTCAGCAAAAGGATAGGTTTCCAATCCCTTGCCTGAAATTTCTTGTTTACACGATCAGCTTCTTTTTCAACATTTTCAACCAGATCGGAATAATTTTTAATAAAAGTCCGGCTTGGCGCACCGATTTGTACGAATGTAAACTTACCCCGGTAAGATGAATATTTCTCCAGAAACCTTTCAATAGCATGAAAACGTTCCAGGATTCCTTTTGTATAGTCAATACGGTCGACTCCGACACCAATAACCTGAGCCTGGATCCCATAATTCTTTAACAAGGCAGAGACAGGCAGCCCGCTTTCTTTTCCATTATTATAGTCCTTCAATGTAAAGGCTATACTGATCGGAAATGGACTGACGCGTGTTGTATGGTCGCCTATTGTTACGGAAAAAGTTTCCCATGCTACCCGTGATTCAAGCGATTGGTTGACCGTAGAAAGAAAATTATTACAATGGTATTGAGTGTGTAAACCGATCAGGTCGGCTCCCAGCATACCCATCAGGATATTTTTCTGCCACGGACATATCCCGAATGATTCGGGATTAGGCCATGGGATATGCCAGAAGATTGAAATCCGGGCATCCGGCCTCGATTCTTTGATCATTGCGGGTAGCAATGCAAAATGGTAATCCTGAACCAGGATAAAAGGTTTTTCCTCTGTTTTAATCTCCTCCAGAATAGTGTCGGCAAATTTCCGGTTCACTTTCTGATAAAACTGCCAGTCCTCTGTCCTGAATACCGGACGGGTATGAGCAACATGACAGAGAGGCCATAATCCTTCATTTGAGAATCCGTAATAAAAATATTCTTCCTCCTCTTTCGATATCCAAACCCTCCGGAGTGTATATTTCGGTTCTTCCGGAGGTACTTTTATTTTAGAGTGATTATCAACAACCTTCTTGTCGGCATCCCCTGTTCCGGATGCTATCCAGAGGCCGCCACAAGCTTTTAATATAGGTTCCATTGCAGTTACCATCCCGCTCGCCGGCATGATACATTTAATTTCCCGCCCGTCGTGGATATGCATATATGGTTCACGGTTTGAGACAACTATCAACATCCTGTTTTTCAGGATGAGTTTGGCTTCTGCATTCAACCGTACAGGTGTCCAAATAGCTTCTCCGTGGGTTCTCAGCTTAACTTCCTCTTCCGCGGCAGCGCGTGCCTCGGTCATTGCCTCAGCAAGCCGTGTAGCTTCGGTGTGAAGCGGCGCCAGGAACCGGAAAGAAAATGTCTGTTTCAACTGTTCAATGTTTCCCACCCTGGCCGACTTCATCCAATTTACCATCTTGTTCAGGGGAGTGAATATGCTCCAACGAAGGATCAGTACGGTGATAAATGCAACCAACACAGCCTGGATGAACCAACGGAACAGATTACGGAACCATATGCTCATGATTTCCTGATTCACAAAGCCTGCCTCCGTATAAACAACTATTGCTTTGCTTATGATCTTACCATCATTGACAGGTCTGATGTATTGAAATATATAAAGACCCTGGTCTCTAAAAAACCTGCCTATAACTGAATCGGATGTTACTGAGCTAAGGATGTCCTCTTCGGTATACTTCAGTAATCCCTTAACAGATAAGCTCGAGAATGCCACACTGTCAACATCAACGTATAATGCAATTCCCAACAGGCGATATTTTTTACTCAGGAAGTGTGCAACACTATCCAGATCAAGAGTGTCATTTTTATCTTCATACCTGGTCAGGGTTTTGATAAATTCATCGGATACCCGTGAAGATCTGGCCATCATTTCTTTATCCAGTCTTGTGCGTTCGTTGGATGCCTGAAAAAAGGTGAAACCGGCCGCTACGATACCCATGGCCAGAATGATAGAAAAAAAAAGTGTATAACTAACCTTCACAACGCATTGTAAATTAGTAGAATATAAGTAAATAAACGTGTCTTACATGAGATTATTGTAAAAATATTACAATTAAAGGTAATCATTTCTGTTATAATTGTTTTGGTTTTAACCCCAATGATGTAATTTTGGTAATATAAACCGGATTCATGAAAGATAAACGTCATAAATATCCTTTGGGTATCATTGGCAATTGTTCATTTATCGGTTATATCGATACAACTGCCAATGTGAAGTGGCTTTGTTTACCCAGATTTGACAGCAGCTTTATTTTTGGTTCCCTTCTGGATGAAAAGAACGGAGGTGAGTTCTCCATCATGCCGGCTGGAGGTAATTTTACTTCTTCCCAGAATTATATCAAAAACACGAACATACTTGTAACTGAGTTCGAATGTAGTGGCGGTAAATATACTGTCACCGATTTTGCTCCCAGGTTTTACCAGTATGACAGGTATTTCCGTCCGCTGATGCTGATTAGAAAAATCAGGGTCATTTCAGGAAATCCTTTCATCAGGGTCAGGTGTTACCCTGTCGGGAGTTACGGTAAGATTCAGCCACATACCGTACAGGGGAGTAATCACATCAGGTACCTGAATCTCGATTCCCAGGTGAGGTTATCAACGGATATCCCCCTGAACTATATTCTTGAGGACAAAAGTTTTGTGCTAACCGACACTCATTACCTGGTGTTCACTTATGGGGAACCCCTTGAAGAATCAATACGTTTAACGGCAGAAAATTTTCTTGACCGGACAAGGGCATACTGGCAAAACTGGGTCAAAACCACCTCAATTCCCAACATATTCCAGGAACAGATCATCCGTTCTGCCTTGGTATTAAAACTTCACCAGTTCGAGGATTCAGGCGGTATCATTGCAGCAGGAACCACCAGCCTGCCGGAAGCGAACGGACTGGGTCGAAATTGGGATTACCGGTATTGCTGGATGAGGGATACATATTACACGCTGAATGGATTCAACAACATCGGACATTTCGAGGAGGTTGAAAAATATTTCCATTACATTTATAATATTATCTCACAGACAAATGACAGAATTAATCCTGTGTACACGGTAACCGGCGAGAAAGTAAATCTTGTTACAGAACTCGATATAGAAGGCTACCTGAAAAACAGACCCGTGAGAATTGGTAATGATGCGGTTTTGCAGATACAAAATGATGTATATGGCCAGGTACTTATTAGCCTGTTACCACTTTTTATTGATACAAGATTAAATTTTTTCGATCCGGTTCGCACCATAGCCCTTGTAAATTGGTTGATTGAAAGAATTGAATCCACTCTCAACGAACCTGATTCGGGTATCTGGGAGTTCGGTCACCTGCGCCAACTTCATTGTTACACAATGCTGTTTCACTGGGCAGGCAGCCTTGCAGCAGTTAAAATCGCCAAACTTTTAAAGGACGAACAACTGAAGAACAAAGCGAAATATTTGGCCGGTGAAGCTGCCATCCGTATTGAACGGTGTTATGACCCGGCGAGAAAAGTGTATACCCAGGCACTTGGAAGTGATCAACTCGACGCAAGTCAGCTCCCGCTGATCACGATGAACTACCTTGATCCTGCATCCGACAAAGCCAGGCTTCATTTGCAAGCTCTGGAAACTGCACTAAAGACTCCTGACGGTTTATTGTACAGATATATGCAGGATGAAAAAGGGAAGCCTGAAACTTCCTTTATTGTTTGTGCCTTCTGGTATGCCGAGGCCCTTGCCTGCACAGGTCAGCTCGAAAAATCCTGTCAACTTATCACCCAATTGCTCTCATATTCGAACCACCTTGGCCTTTACAGTGAAGATGCCGATTTTAACGCAGGCCAATGGGGAAATTTTCCACAGACATACAGCCATGTTGGATTCATCAATGCGGTTTACCGTATCTCAAAAAAGCTGGACAAACCTATATTTTATTGACCGGGATGACAATGAAGATCGATAAACCGTTGATCCTTAGGGCTTACAAGCAAGCCCAAAAAAGGATCCTGTTCCTGGATTATGACGGCACCCTTGTTCCATTCAGCGATCTGCCTGGCGATTCAAAATTGGGTATAGAGATCAGAAACATACTATTGAAGCTATCTCTTGATTTAAAAAATCATATTTATATTATCAGCGGACGGGACAGAGGATTTCTCACAAACCAGTTTAAGGGCATCCATGCCGGTCTGATTGCCGAACACGGATTCCTGATAAAAGAGGCGGACGGAGTCTGGCATAAAACCGCATCTATTTACAAGACCTGGAAGAAAACCGTCAAGATGCTGTTTCAAGACTTTACAGATATTTACGCCGGATCATTTATAGAGGAGAAGGAGTCGTCCGTTGCTTACCATTACCGCACAGCAGATAAAGATGTTGGGAAAAAGTTAAAACCGGTTATCAGGAAGCAGTTCCTGATCCTGCAAAATGAATGTCCAGGACTGGAATTGCTGGACGGCAATCAGGTTTTTGAAATCAAACTCATTGCTATAAACAAAGGACGTACGGCAAATACTATTCTGCGGAGAGAAAATCCCGATTTTATTATGGCTGCGGGTGATGACCAAACTGATGAGCATTTATTTGCCGAGCTTTCTCACAATGCTTTTACAATAAAGATTGGTGCCCCGCCGACCCGCGCACGGTATTATATCACCGGTCAAAAAAAATTTATCGAATTTCTGAAGTTATTTTAACTTCATCCTTTACCACTTTCCCATCTTCCAGCACAATTATCCTATGAGCCTTGTTTACGACCCGTTGGTCATGGGTAGAAAAAATAAAGGTGATCTTCTCTTCATGATTAAGTTTCTCCATAATCTCAAGAAGATTCCGGGTAGATACTGAATCAAGGTTGGCAGTGGGTTCGTCGGCAAGTATGAAACGTGGTCGCGAGGCGAGTGACCTGGCTACCGCAACCCGTTGCTGTTGACCGCCGGAAAGTTTTGACGGACGGCTGTGGATCCGGTCGCCCAATCCCACAGCCTCTAAAAGCTCGACTGACCGTTTCTTCCTTTCTTCACGCTTAACTCCTTGCAGGTTCATGATAAACTCCACATTTTCGAAAGCGGTTAACACGGGTATAAGATTATACGACTGAAACACAAATCCGATATTTTTTAACCTGAAATCTATCAATTTACGACTGCTTAGTTTTGTGACGTCAACCTCCCCTATTAGAATACTTCCACTATCGGGCTTATCCAGTCCGCCTACCATATTAAGCAGGGTGGTCTTTCCTGAACCGGAGGGGCCGACAACGGCTGCAAATTCGCCCTGATCAAAAGTGAGGTTGATACCGTTCAACGCCTGAACTGCAACTTCCGAATCACGGTAACTTTTTTTCAGTTCTTCAATAGTGATGATGCTCATAATATTGGTTTATTCATTACGGATGGCCTCTGCAGGGCGTAACTTAAGGGCACGTCTGGCAGGATAAATCGAAGCCAGTATTCCGGCAGCAACCACCATAATGGTCAGGTTGATGAAAAAGATCAGGTCGAGTGAAGGGTAAAGGATTGGGTTATAACCTATTTTTTCAAACCCTTCCGTCAAGGAGCCCAGATTGATTCCGGTGTGATTGGTATACCATGTAAGAAGTACACCCATGATTATCCCGATAACACCACCAGTGAGCGACAGGAATACCGATTCGAGCATTATCAGGATGAATATTCTTTGCTTGTTCATCCCGATAGCAGCCAACATCCCCAGCTCTCTGGTGCGTTCAAGAATTGCCATAAGCATGGTGTTGATTATTCCGAAACCAAGGGCAAGTAATATGATACCCATGAACAGATAAAGCCATAGGTCCATGAAGTCGTTCAACATACCCAGCAGGGGATCAATCTCTTTCCAGTCCTGAACAAGCATTGAGGGAAAGAGGTTTTTTAGTGTCAGTTGTACAGGGTCGGCCATGTCTGGTTCAGTCAGCCG
>Ga0172375_10006444_pt1 | contig 16488 bp, 12 predicted proteins | sample LakKiv1m_FD_114537 | JGI IMG/M metagenome (GOLD analysis project Ga0172375, IMG submission 114537) | Freshwater microbial communities from Kabuno Bay, South-Kivu, Congo - kab_092012_11.1m | ecosystem: Environmental > Aquatic > Freshwater > Lake | place: Democratic Republic of the Congo...
ATAAAAAACAAACCGAAGGTTACATAACGGGACGATTCGGGTAAACATCAGTAATATTTAACTCCATAAAAAAGAATAATTATGGAACGTCACTTTGAACTTGAACTTGAAAAATTAAACAAGCGTATCCTGAAGATGGGTAATCTTGTTGCTGAACAGGTGCACAATAGCCTTATGGCATTGCTTATTGGCGACACTGAACTGGCGCAACAAATCATCAGCAATGACCATATGGTGGATAAGCTGGATGTGAAAATCGACAAACTATGCCAGCGAATTTTTGCCCTTACCCAACCAGTGGCTTCCGACTTGCGACTGATCATGTCGGCTCTTAAAATGAACAACGACCTGGAACGTATGGGCGATCATGCCGTGAGTATCGCGTGTAAGGTGGAAAGTGTCAGCGAGTATAAGGAGGTGCTGGAAGAATTGCACATCGATGAAGTGGTCAGGATGGTTGATAGTATTGTCAACGATGTGATCACCATCCTGAACAGCCGGAATACCACATTTGTGAAAGATATATTCGATCTTGCACATTCAATCGAACAAAAAGCCCATGCAGTATCTGCAAGGATCATCGACGAGATGATGCATAAATCGGAAGTAATAGTAGTCGCCACACAGTTAATTCTGATTTTGACAACAATAGAAAGGTTGGCAGCCTATTCAACCAACATTGCCGAAACAGTCATCTTTATTGTAGACGGTAATCTGGTAAAACATAAAAAACTTTTTCAGAATACTACTGCCGGTGATACATCATTTATGCAGCCAGATTCTGAGGAGGGAAATTAGTTTTTCAGTCTGAACTGGTTTGGAAAGATAGTCGTTGGCGCCTGCTTCAATGCATTTTTCCCGGTCGCCTTTCATTGCCTTGGCAGTTAAAGCAATAATGGGTAATTGCGAGAATCGTTTATCAGCCCTTATTTCACGAATTGCCTTATAACCATCGATCTCAGGCATCATAATATCCATCAGGACAAGATTGATATCCGGATTCTGTTTGACTTTTTCAATACCCTCCCGTCCATTTCTACCGATAAGTATATTTACTTTACGTTCTTCAAGAATTTTTGAAAGAACATAAACGTTGCGCATATCATCGTCAACGATAAGGATTTTTTTATTTGTAAAAATAGCGTCGGTCATGAAACCTGAAGCGGATTCTGATTCCTCGGTTCCCTGTGGCTGACTTATAATGAGTGAAGGATAATTAACAGGATCTTTGGGTTTATCAGACATTTCTTTAAGCTTGACCGGAGTCTTGATATCTTGCGGTTTTTCAGCTGATTTTGTTGATTTCTGGAATTTAATCGGAACGAAAAGGATAAATTCTGACCCCTCTTCAACTTTGCTGTCAACATGAATTTCACCACCCAGCATCCGCGAAAAACTACGTGATATGGTTAGTCCGAGACCAGTCCCGCCAAATTTACGGCTGATAGTTCCATCGGCCTGTTGAAAAGCATCAAAAATGACTTTTAATTTCTCTTCAGAAATGCCAATTCCCGTATCGGAAACTTCTATCCCAATTGTATTTTCAGCAGTTAATCCGGGCTGACTAAAACGGACATTTTTATCAGGACGGAAAATCCTCATCGAGACCCCGCCTTTTTCTGTAAATTTGATAGCATTCGACATCAAGTTTTTAACAATCTGAAAAAGTCTTTGAGGATCGGTCTCGATCGATTCGGGAAGATTTCCTTCCAATTTTGTTGTAAGTGTTATCCCCTTGTTATTTGTCAGAGGGGAAAATGTACTGATAATAAAGTTTTCAATTTCTTCAAGATTCATCTGTTCAACATCAATCTCTAGTTTACCGGCCTCTACTTTTGACAGATCAAGGATATCGTTAATAAGATCAAGAAGATCTTTCCCGGAGCTATTAATAACATTCGCAAACTCGACCTCTTCGGAAGTCATACTGCTTTTCTTATTATTAGCAAGCATTTCGGAAAGGACTAAAATACTGTTTAATGGGGTCCGAAGTTCATGCGACATAGTTGCAAGGAATTCAGATTTGTATCGGCTGGCGATTTCCAGGGCTTCGGCTTTCTGACGGATCTCAAGCTGGGCTTGTTCAAGGGCTTCATTTTTCCTTCGTGTGTCATCGCGTTGGAGTTCAAGCGCTTTGGTGCGTTCCTCTAATTCTTCATTGATGACCCTAAGTTCTTCTTGCTGGTGTTGGAGGTTTTCCTCTGAAAGTTTCAATGCCTTTGTCTGTTCTTCGAGTTCCTGGTTGATCTGGCCGAGCTCTTCTTTTTGCATTGCAAGTTCTCTTGTCTGTTCCTGAGTTTTTATAAGCAGTTCCTGTACTCTTTCACGGGACCGGGCCGTTGTAATGGCCACGGAAATGTTTTCGAGCGATAAATCAATAAAATGTTGTTTGAGATCATCAAAAGCCTGGAAGGAACCGAGCTCAAGCACACCCAGTAATTGTCCTTCAAACATAATTGGAGAAATAATAAAGTGATGTGGTTTGACTTTATCGGGACCAATATTGACCCAAGGCAGGGAGTGGTTGGAGGAGAAAAATATCAGTTTCTTTCGTTCTCTGGCAACCTGGCCAATAAGACCTTCACCAACGGCAATATTATCGGGCATTTGTTTCTCTCCACTATAAGCAAAGGCAGCAGTAAGACCCAACTTGTCAATGTTCTCGATCACATAAATCATTCCGATTTGTGCATCCAGGTAGTGGGCAAGAAAAGTAATCACCTCTCCAGTCAAATCCTTAATACTTTTCTCTCCACTTATTTTTGTTCCAAGTTCATTTATACCGGTTTTTAACCAATCCTGGTTCATGATTTCTATGGATGCTTCGCGTAGCCGTTTTGTCATATCATACAAAGCAACCCCCAAAGTATCCTTATCGCTCCTGGGCATTACATTCGTCGAATAATCGCCGCTTGCTATAGATTTTGCTTGTTTTACAACGTTTTTGAAACTTTCCACCATCAAGTTCATGGAGATTGCAAGTGTATCTTTGTCACTTCGGATAGTGACCGACTTGCTATAATCACCCAATGCTACCGACTGACTCACTTCAGCAAAAGATTGCAACGATTTGACGAGCCAATTAAAGGTATCTTTCATCTCACCTACTTCATTGTCGTCAACCTGAATATCTCTACTAATCAGCTCACCATGAGCAACCTGTTTTGCCCATTCAGAAATCTTTTTAATTGGCCGGACGAATCTACGGGTGACCAGGGTTGAGATCAAAAGAACAATAATTGCAGTCAGGATAAGAGAAGTTTTAGCAAATGATGATAATTCCCGCGCAACAGTATGAGCTTCATCCTGGTCGATCTCTTCGACCAATGCCCAGTTTACCCCGAGTTTTTCAATTAAGGGTATGTTTCTGTATAATCCGATCACCAATTTGCCCTTTGAATTGTTATAACTGCTTGCTTCCTCAATGATTGGTGCACCCTCGGATGATAAGGTTATATTATTAGCGATAACACTTTGCCAGGTCCTTGTTTTATCATTCTCTTCTGATTCTTTCAAAACCTCTTTAAGATTTTTCACTGCGCTTGCCGAACGGAGTTTCAGATCCAGTCCAACAAGATATACCCTGCCAGTATTACCGAAACCAATACTATATTGGACAATTTTATCGATTTTCTCGGTGGAAATCTGAAGAACCAGTACACCAATTTTTTCCCCTTTGGAATTAAGAATGGGCTGGCCAAGAAATCCGGTAGGCTGATCATTTGAGAAAGTATAAAACTCAATATCAGAAAAAGCCGGCTTTCCAGTATTTAATATTTTTCTACAGGTTTTACTGAATTTTGTCGAGGAGAGAGGTTGCTGAAAAAGTTCTAAACCAAGATCCTTTCCATTATTAAATTCAAAGAGAATCCTACCTTCGGTACTCACAAAATATATGTTTATAATGCCTTCAGGATTCCAGGTTTGCCCGATTGTTAATCGAAGTTCTTTACTGATTGCACCATATTTTTCAGTCGCGAAAAAACTCGGTTTCGTGTCTTTTTCACCAGAAATTCCAGAGCCAATTTTTTCGAAAAGGGGCAATGTCAATTTATTCCCGGCCATCTTTTCCAGGTAATCTGTCAACTCCTGAAAATAAGAGTTCAAATAGTTAACCCTTAATTGAGAGGTTGTAAATAGTGATTTTTTTGCCAGAATGTTTAATCCACGATAATAATACAGGAAATTTATATAGCTAAGGGTTGCCAGCGGAGTCAGGGAGATCAATAAAAACCAAAGGAGTAATGTTTTTCCGATGCCCATTTTTTTAAGGGTCCGGTAATCGAAACCGGTAATTGATCTTTTGATGTTGGTCCAGGTTTGTTTTATCATAGCTGATATTCAGATTATTTGTAACAGTATTTTTCAATAATTAAGAAAACATCCTCAAGATGAATAGGCTTAGAAATATAATCATCCATTCCTGCCTCGATACACTTTTCCCGATCGCCTTTCATGGCATTTGCAGTCAGAGCAATGATAGGAGTTTTGATATTCTTGCCTTGTCCATCTTTCCGGATTTCCCTGGTTGCATCAAATCCATTCATTTCGGGCATCATAAGATCCATCAGGATCAGGTCAAACTGTCTATCATGTGCTTTCTGTAAAGCTTCCACACCATTTTTTGCCGTCATGACCTCCCATCCTTTCTTCCCTAGCAACTGAACAATTATTTTTTGGTTGATTACCTGGTCTTCCGCGAGAAGGATAGTTAGTTTCTGAGATGGTTTTTCATCAACCAATTCTTTTATTTCATATTGACCGGTGGAGAGTGTTTCGCTATCGGCAGAGAATATTCTTTGTATAATATTTCGTAACTCTTTTTGGATGACTGGTTTAAAAAGATACCAACGAATACCGGCAGATTGAATTTTATGAATTGCGTGAATGGATTTATTATCAGTCATTACTACGTATTCCGGGAGTGTACCGGATGGTAATATTTTTTGGATTTTCAAATGCGCTGACTTCCCGCCAACAATAGAAAGCGACTGATCAATAAAGATAATGTTATATTTTTTAGAGTCTGTCCTTCCCAACAGCGTAATGGCATCATCAACGGAAACCACAATGTCTGACAGTATATTCCATTCATGAAAAAATTCCACCATTTGGCGACAATGTTCTTTCTGTGGGTCAATAATGAGAATATTTATCTCCTTAAGAATTTTAGGTAAGCTCAGTTGCCATGATTTCTGGGAAGGTTGACCTAATTTCATAGGAATAGAAAAGAAAAACTCACTTCCTTTTCCAACCTTGCTTTCAACGCCAATTTGTCCTCCCAAAATCTCAACCAGTTTTTTGGAGATAGTTAATCCGAGTCCTGTTCCGCCATATATACGGGTAGTAGCGGGCCCTGCTTGTCGATACGATTCAAACAGGGTATCGATCTTGTCTTTCGGAATACCTATACCCGTATCTTTTACCAAAAATTCAATGGTGATATTAGTTTTATCCAACGATTTGATTGAAAGAGAAAGTGTTATATTTCCTTTATTTGTGAATTTAATGGCATTCCCAATCAGGTTTATCAGTATCTGGCGAATTCGTGTCGGTTCTCCGATAACATAATCCGGGATATCGGAAGGATGTAAAAAAAGAAATTCAAGTTTTTTCTGGAAAGTCTTAACGGAAAGAAGCCGGACTACTTTTTCCGTCATATCACGCAGGCTGAATTCAATATTTTCAAGTTCAAGTTTATCTGCTTCTATCTTTGAAATATCAAGAATTTCATTTATAATTTCCAATAATGACTCACTACTTTGTTTGATATCCAACAAATGTTCATAATAACTTTCCGGAAGATCAGAATCCATAAGAATCAGATCGGTCATCCCGATAATGCCGTTCAGCGGAGTCCTGATTTCATGACTCATGTTTGCTAAAAATGAACTTTTGGCAAGCGTAGCTTCTTCGGCCACACGCTTTGCATTGTCAAGTTCCTCAATAGTTCGCTGCAACTGTTTTGTAGTAATCTGCAATGCATGTTTTTGTTTGAAGAAGTCAATGTATGCTTTTATCTTATTTTGTAAAATTTTACGGTCTAATGGCTTGTACAAGTAATCAACAGCTCCTGTTTCGTACCCCCTGAAAATTTGTTTTGGCTGCCGGTAGGTGGCGGTAATAAAGATAATCGGAATACTTTTTGTTCGTTCGCTTCCTCTCATCAACTCCGCTGTCTCAAAGCCATCCATAACCGGCATGTTAACATCTAACAAAACCAATGAAATTTCGTGTTCCAACATTAAACTCAGGGCTTCGTTCCCGGAGAGAGCTTTAATGATATTCAACTCCGGGGTGCGAATTATACTTTCCAGTGCAATTAAATTTTCTTTCCGGTCGTCGATAATTAAAATGTTAAACTTTTCAAGTACATTTTCCATAGACTTAATTATGCGTGATGTTAATGATTATTTGTTGACCCGGTATAGATATATTGTTCTCTTCATCCTGTAAATGTGATATTTCTGGCTCAAATGGGTTCAGTACAAATGTATTATTATTTATGGATTGACAAATAAAAAATTACAAAATTCCATTATTTTTGCCTGGAATAAAATAGCCAGGTTATAATTTTCTATTATGGCTGATCACGACACCTCAATTTCCATCCCGCAAAAAGGAAATTACTTTTTATCTATCACCATTATTGGTGTGTTCTTTTTCATTTTTGGTTTCGTTACCTGGCTAAATGGAATCCTGATCCCTTATCTGAGAATAGCTTGCGAATTATCAAATTTTCAGTCCCTTTTTGTAGCGTTCGCTTTTTATATCTCTTACACAGTCATGGCATTACCCTCCTCCTGGGTGTTGAAAAAGACCGGCTTTAAAAATGGAATGATAGTCGGACTTTGGGTAATGGCATTAGGTACCTTTTTATTCATTCCTGCTGCACTTCTGCGCACATACGGAATCTTCCTCTTTGGTCTGTTTGTCCTTGGGACAGGACTTGCTATTTTGCAAACGGCCTCCAATCCGTACATTACAATCATAGGTCCGCGGGAAAGCGCAGCCAGGAGGATAAGCATTATGGGAATCTGCAATAAACTGGCAGGGGCAATTGCCCCCCTTATTTTAGCTTATTTCATCCTCCATGATGGAGATATCTTTCTTAAAAATTTGGAAAATCTGAATCAACCGGACCGGTTGGCCACACTCGATGGTCTTGCCAAACGTGTAATCGGCCCCTACGCTGTAATGACCGGAGTTTTATTTGTTCTAGGTTTGTTTATTCATAGAGCGCCATTACCTGACATTGAGACCGAACAAGACAAGGAAATTGAATCCGGCAATACTTCATCCAAAACTTCCATATTCCAGTTTCCCCACCTAATCCTCGGTGTTATGGCACTTTTTTTCTATGTGGGTGTTGAGGTAATTGCCGGGGATACCATAATCCGTTATGGTCTATCGATTGGAGTCCCACTGGAATCGGCCAAGAACTTTACTTCGCTTGTTTTGATTGCGATGGTAATGGGTTATATTCTTGGCATCATGTTGATTCCAAGAATCATCTCCCAGAAAACTGCGCTTGCCTGGTGTGGAATCCTTGGATTATTTTTTACGGTGTTGATAACGCTTGTCCCGGCCGGTGCACACTTTAGTTTCGCCTTTATTGATCTGATGACGTTAAAAAAAGTTGATCTTATCCTTCCATACACTATCTTGTTTGTTGGGATGCTTGGATTAGCAAATGCCTTAGTTTGGCCTGCAATTTGGCCCTTAGCTATACATGATCTTGGAAAATTTATTAAAACCGGATCGGCATTACTGATTATGGGAATTGCGGGAGGGGCCATACTTCCCTTGCTATGGGGCTACCTTTCTGATGTGTGGTCGATGCAACAGGCATACTGGCTTGCTATTCCCTGTTATCTTTTTATTTTTTATTATGCGTACCGGGGATATAAGATCCGGTCATGGAGTTAATCATAAAGAAAAAAACGAATGAAACCCACTTTAGTAATTCTTGCTGCAGGGATAGGCAGCAGGTACGGAGGCATAAAGCAACTTGACAAGATCGGGCCTCATGGTGAGACTATCATAGATTATTCAATCTATGATGCTGTTCACTCCGGTTTCGGGAAGATAATATTCATCATTAAAGAAAGTATTGAACAGGATTTCAAGGAGGTCTTTATAGAGAAACTACAGGATCAGGTTGAAATCGATTATGTTTTCCAGGAACTATGGATGGTTCCGGAGGGCTTTCTTGTGCCTGATAACAGACAGAAGCCCTGGGGTACCGGTCACGCCCTTCTCATGGCCGCAGGAAAGATTGATGGACCGTTTGCTGTCATAAATTCAGATGATTTTTATGGCAGGGGAGCATATGAAACTCTGGTTACATATTATCAGAAATGGACAAAATCCAGAAGAAATGACTATTGTATGATCGGGTACACACTTAATAACACCGTGTCGGATCATGGATATGTTTCTCGAGGTATTTGTCATTCTGATGCCGATTCCTATTTAGTGGACGTTGTTGAAAGGATTCATATTGAGCGACTGAAATCGGAAATTGCATATAAAGATGAAGGAGATCGATTTATCAATATTTCCGGTGATTCTATTGTTTCCATGAACTTCTGGGGATTTACCCCATCCTTCTTTGAGTATTTAAAAACGGATTTTAATGTTTTCCTTCAGAAAAATATGGAAAACCCCAAAGCAGAATTTTATATTCCCAGTGTTGTTAACGAAATGATAACAGGCGGCAAAGCAACTGTGAAAGTTTTAAATTGTATGGAGAAATGGTTTGGAATGACCTATAAAGAGGATCGCGAAATAGTTGTAAAGGGCGTCCGCAAGTTAATTAAAGAAGGAATCTACCCGGAAAAATTATGGGGCTGAACAATCCCTGGGTGGAAAAATCGTTACATTTGTAAGGAATAACAGATTTTATATGAAATACAGGAACGCTCTTTTTTACGTAACATTTTTGCTTTTCGTGTGCCTTATTCAACTCCTTCCAGTCAGGGGAAATGCTCAGGTTCTAAACGAAGCCAATAAAAAACGTATCAGCATTGCTGCCGGTATGTTCACCGACATCTGGCAAAACGTTCCATCAGATATCAAAACCAGGACCATTAATCAGGGGGTAGACGTGTTCGCCACGTACAATTTACCTTTTGGGAAAAGTAATTTTGGATTCTCAGTCGGATTAGGATTACGGGTACAGAATCTCTACGGTAACTTCCGGGTTAAAGGTTATAACGATTCCATTCAACTGGAACCTATACCGGATTCGATCAGTTATCAGCGAAGTAAAATTGTGTTTCCTTACATAGAGCTTCCTATCGAATTTCGCTTCAAGACCAAATATAAATTTGCCGTCAGTATTGGGTTCAAAGTGGGTTATATGTTACCGGCACATACCAAATGGGTTGGGGATGATTATCTTTTTTATACCAGCGACAAACTCAGAGTCAATTTCCGCGATGTCAAGTACCTTGAAAAATTCAGTTATGGGCCTACGCTCCGTATAGGGTATAAATGGTTCCATCTTACAGCATACTACTCGCTGTCAAGGATTTTCAGCAAAGACAAAGGACCTGGAATTACCCCCATTTCAGTCGGATTCCTCCTGATGCCATTTTGATTAGAGCAGGATTATCAGCATTGTCATTGTAAACAGACCCATCAGAAAACCAGAATAGATTTCAACAGGTTTATGGGATTGTGTTTTCAATCTTGCAAATCCAAGCAAACCGGACAATAAAATTCCAAGTAAAATTAAAGGTAAGTAATTGATACCGAAGCTGATAGTAATTCCAAAAAAGAATCCGGTAAAAGCGCCGGAACTGATCATGTGAAGACTTACTTTATGATAAAATGTCAGGAGTAATGCAAAAATGGTTATCATGGTTGCTCCCAGCATATAAAAACCAAAAAAGCCGGTAATCAGGATCCCTTTAAGGAGATAATAGGTCAAATAGTAAAATACGGCTACACAGAGGATAGGATAGATACGTTCTTCTTTATTTGTTAAGAAAAAAGAGGAAATAATCTTTTTCCGGTATAGGAGAAAAGTGATTAATAATGGGAATAGGATAGTTGTAACGAAAACTATTGACGACAGCAAGAACATATAATAAAGTGGTACTTCAATAAACAAATGTGACTTGTAGGTCAGAAGGATGAACAAGGTAAAAAGCGGGAACAACAAAGGATGAAAAATGTATGAAAGGATTTTGGCAATTTTTTCCGGCATAGGATAGAAAGCTGAAGAGATTATAATTCCTTTCGGAGACGGGCTACCGGGATATTTAATTGTTTCCGGTATTTTGCAATGGTACGGCGGGCGATATTATATCCTTTTACTTTTAAGACATCCATTAATTCGTCATCGGTCAGGGGAGTATTTTTATCTTCCCCGTCGATTGTATCAGACAGGATTTTTTTTATTTCTCTGGTTGAGATCTCTTCCCCTTTTGTGTTTTGCATGGATTCTGAGAAGAAGCTCTTCAGAAGGAAAGTTCCAAACGGTGTTTGAACATATTTACTGTTAGCTACACGTGAAATCGTAGAGATATCCATTCCAACAATGTTGGCGATATCTTTCAGGATCATGGGACGAAGTTTTGTTTCATCGCCACTCATGAAATATTCCTGTTGATACCCCATTATTGAACTCATTGTAGTAAACAATGTTTCCTGCCGTTGTTTAATTCCATCAATAAAACCTCTGGCTGAATCAAGTTTTTGTTTAATAAATGTCAATGCAGCTTTGTCGGAGGCGCTGGCTTTTCGTTTCCCACTACTATATTCCTTCAGCATATTTATATAATCCCGGTTTAAATTTAATTCCGGTGTGTTCCGGGAATTCAGTGCGAGTTCCAGTACACCTTCATTGTTTGTTATAATGAAATCGGGAATAATATACTGATTATCGCGGGTAACTTCAGATATGTCTGTACCTGGTTTAGGATTTAATTTTTGTATCTCCTCAATGGCCTCTTTAAGTTCATCCTCAGAGATGGTACCTTTTTGCAGGATTTTGTCATAATGTTTTTTACTGAACTCATCAAAATAGTAGTTAATGATAATTTCTGCAAGATCGGTCGTATATGATCTGTCAACTTTATGTTGTAGCTGGATCAGAAGACATTCCTGAAGATTCCTGGCGGCGATTCCCGGCGGATCAAATTCCTGGATGATTTTCAGCACATCAAGGATTTCTTCCTGTGTTGCTTCAATGTTCTGGTTGAATGCAAGGTCATCGGCAAGTGCCGGTAATTCCCTTCGAAGATAGCCGGCATCATCAAGATTCCCGATTATGGTAACGGCAATTATGTATTGCTTATCAGAAAATTTATGCATGCCGATCTGTGCTAAAAGAAAATCCTGAAAGCTGATACCTGAGACAACGGGAAATTCACGGTTTTCCTCGTTAGGTCTTTTATTATCTATTGTAAGTTTATAACCAGGAATTTCATCTTCGTCGACATAATCCTCGAATGTGAACTCATCTTCTGCCGATTCAACCTTTTCCTGTTCTTCGCGGAATTCATCTTCATCAGAATCAATGGAATCCAGCGTAGTTTCTTCAATTATGTTCTCCTGATCCGGCTCTTCCTGATCGACCTCCTCCAGGGCAGGATTTTCTTCAATTTCCTGTTTAATTCTTTGTTCAAGGGAAAGAATCGGCTCCTGTAACAGGCGCATTACCAGAACCTGCTGTGGAGACAGTTTTTGGATTAAACGTTGTTGTAGTTTCTGGTTTAGCATAGCAAACAAATATAACAATTAATCCACGACAGTTATTTTTCAAATCGGTGAAAAAATCGTATTAATCGTCAAAAAAGTCTTCTCTGTCTATTTTATCATCCGGAGAGTCAATATTTAAATATTTTTGTGACCAAATCAGAAATAAGTGCAAAAACTTTCAAAACTTAATTCCAAATCCTTCACTATTGGAATTCATGTAATTATCTGGCTGGCATTTATGCTTTTACCAATTGTTTTTATTGAATCGGAAGAAGGCAAGATCAGATTTGTTCAGATAGGGTGGTTTCTCCTGTTATTGATTGCAGGTTACTTTTACCTCAACTATTTTTATCTGATTCCAAAACTACTTTTTCAAAAAAAAATAATCTTATATATACTTTTTTTAGCAGCAGGATTAGGGATTATTATTTTATTATCGGAAACCTATTTCTATTTTTTAGAAACAGCATTCAGCCACCGGCCACATCATCGTCATTTTTTCGGCCGGTTTTCTTTTATACCTCTTACACCTGCACTTGTTGCTTTTGCCGTTAGTTCAAGTATTAAAATTACAAGTGAATGGTTCATTAACGAACGGCAAAAGAAAGAGATGGAAGCAGAAAAACTTTCTTCCGAACTGGCTTTTCTGAAATCACAGATAAATCCACATTTTCTTTTTAACATTTTGAATAATATTTGTTCCCTGGCCAGGAAAAAGTCGGATGATACTGAGAATGCGATTATAAAACTCTCTCAGATCATGCGGTACATGCTTCAGGATTCACAAAATGAGAAAGTCGATCTTGAAAAAGAGATAGAATACCTGCAAAACTATATTGAACTCCAGAGGCTAAGGATTTCTGATCAGGTAAAAATCGAATTTTTAATAGAAGGTCGGACAGATTCAATTATGCTGGAACCGCTTTTATTAATCCCTTTTGTTGAAAACGCCTTCAAACACGGGATAAGCTATCTTGAAAATTCGGAAATAATCATTCAGGTTAAAGTTGAAATAAACACGCTTTTTTTCAGAATCGAAAATAAAATTGTAAAAAACATAAAAGAATCTGTTCCCCGGGAATCAGGGATTGGTTTAAAAAATGTGATCCGGAGACTGGAACTTCTCTATCCCGGAAAGCATAAGATTTTGATAACAGATAATGGTGAGTTGTATATTGTTGAACTTAAAATTCAATTTTTACCATGATACGCTGTCTCGCTGTCGATGACGAAATTCTTGCCCTTGATTTGATCGAAGATAATATCCGGAAAGTCCCTTTTCTGGAACTGGTAAAAAAATGCCGGAGCGCCTTTGAAGCCGTGGAAATAATACGGCAACAACATGTCGAACTTTTATTCCTGGATATTCAGATGCCTGATCTTAGTGGAATCCAGCTATTAAAAAGCTTACAAAAAAAACCTATTGTTATTTTTACAACCGCCTATTCAAATTATGCTATTGAAGGATATGATCTGGATGTAATGGACTACTTACTGAAGCCTTATACTTTTGAAAGGTTTCTTAAATCTGTCAACAAAGCCCGGGAATATCTTGATCTTAAAGAAAAATTTTTGCAATCGATAAACCCGGAAGAACCTCTCACTTCCTCAAACTTCCTATTTGTTCGATCCGATTACAAACTTGTCAAAATTAATCTTAAGGAAATTGAATATATTGAGGGGTTAGGTGATTATGTAAAAATATATGCGGGAGGTAGTCCGGTTCTGACTCAAATGAGTATGAAATCTATGGAGGAAAAGCTTCCATCGACTGATTTCTTCCGGGTTCACCGGAGCTACATAGTTTCTATTAATAAAGTCGATTTCATCCAGAAAAATATGCTAAGTATTCAGGGCAAAAAAATTCCAATCAGTGAACATTACGGTGAACAGTTTTTAAAAATTATCAATAACAATAAAATCATAGAATGAGATGAGAATGGTAATAAGAGTATTGATTTTATTTTTTCTTTCATTGTGCCATTTAGTTTCCCCGGCACAATCAAAAGCATGGTCATTTCAGCAATGTATCGACACTGCTTTGCAACTGAACATCAATGTTAATCAGGTCCAGCTTGCTAATGAATCTAATAAAATCAACCTTGAGCAAGTAAAAGCAAACAGGATTCCAAGCGTTAACGCGAGTGCAAGCGAGGGATTCAGCATCGGGACAACCATCAATCCTACAACCAATCAATATGTGACCCAAGGATATAATTCCACAAGGTTTGGGGTCAATGGATCCTGGAATCTATTTAACGGCCTGCAGAATGCAAACACTATTCACCAGATAGTTATAGATGTAAAGGCCGGCCAGCTTGATATAGAGAAAGCCAAAAGCGATGTAATTCTTAGTATCACTACCGGATATCTGCAGGTGTTATTTTCCAAAGAGATATTGGAAACCGCCAAGAGCCAGGCTTCTGTAACCGCCGCCCAGGTTGACCGGACGGAAAAAATGTTTACTGCCGGGAAGTCGCCTGAAAGCGATCTTCTTCAAATCAAATCACAATTAGCTACAGATAATCTTGCAATTATTACTGCTGAAAACCAGCTGGATATGGCGAAGGTAACTTTAATGCAGCTCATGTATATACCAATCGTCAGCGATTTTGATATTGTTAAACCGGAAATGAATGAGCCTGCCGGTTCCCTTGTTCAGAGCAACGAAGATATTTACAAAAAAGCCTTGCAGGTAAGGCCGGAAATCGCAAGCGCAGCATTTCAGAGTAACAGCGCCCAGTTGGGTATCAAGATCTCAAATGGCGCACGATGGCCGAGCTTGAACCTGAATGCTAATGCGAGTACCAATTATGCTTCAAGCAGGACGAAAGGAAGTAGTGTAAACCCTGAAAATTATCCGTTTTACGAACAAATATGGGATAATCTCGGACAATCTTTCACCCTGGGTCTTTCCATCCCCATATATTCAAACCGTTCAATTAAAAGCAGGATAGACCAGGCCAAGATCACTGCCATGAATGCACAGTTAAATGAACAGCTTACACAAACCCAACTTCGTAAAACTATTGAACAAACCTATGTTGATCTTAAAGGAGCCGCAAAAAAATATGAGGCAACGAAAATACAGTTGGCTGCCGTTTCATCAGTGTATCAAAATTCAGAGAAAAAATTTAATGTAGGAGTTATGAGCGCTACGGATTTTTTGATTCAGAAAAACAATTACACCCAGGCACTTTCAAACCTCATCCAGGCAAAGTATGATTATATTTTCAAATCAAAGATCCTGGATTTTTATCAGGGCAAAGCCATTCAATTTTAATAATGAAAAAATATATCAAAATATTAAACAAATGAAAAAGGCATATTGGATAATTATTATTGTTATTGTGATTATCGCAGTCGCAGCATGGTTATTTTATGGCGGTAAAAAAACGGATGCAGCAGTGTGGAAAACGGCTAAAGTAGAAAAAGGAGATATTCAGGTGACTGTTAAGGCCAGCGGAACCCTTGGCGCAGTTACAACTGTCCAGGTAGGGACACAAGTATCAGGGATTATTAATAAGCTATATGTGGATTTTAATTCTGTTGTACGGGAAGGACAAGTGATCGCAGTGTTAGATACTACATATCTTGCACAGGCAGTCGATGATGCCAATGCTTCTCTTAAGCGTTCGCAGATTCAGGTGAATCAAGCAAAACGGGATTATGACCGCACAAAGCAATTGTTCGATCAAAAGGTAATGGCTCAGGCTGATTATGATCTCGCATTAACAACCTATGAAACTGCGGTAACCAATGCCAGTTCTGCCATGGCAGCGCTGAACCGGGCAAAGATCAATCTCCATTATGCTACCATTAAAGCCCCAATTTCGGGAGTTGTAGTTTCCAGGGCCGTTGATGTCGGGCAGACAGTCGCAGCGAGTTTTAATACACCAACACTATTTACGATCGCCAATGACCTTACTAAAATGCAAGTACAAGCCAGCATTGATGAGGCTGATATAGGTAAGATATTAGTAGGACAGGATGTTACGTTTACCGTAGATGCTTATGACGATCAAACTTTTAACGGGACTGTCAAACAAGTCAGACTTCAGCCGGTAATAACCCAGAATGTTGTAAATTATACAGTAATTGTTGATGTTCCAAATCCGGATCTAAAACTTTTACCGGGGATGACTGCCAATATCACGGTAATGATCAGGGAGGTAAAAAATGTACTCAAAGTTCCTGCCAGCGCTTTGAAGTTCAGTCCACCCAGGGAATATATCGAGAAGATGAAAAAAGATATGCCTGATTACTTACGGCAGCGGTTGAGTGGCTGGAAACGCGAAGGTGGGGGCGGACCAGGCGGGCAAAGCGGTCCCGGAAAATCAGGCATGGGAGAAAGAGCGGGAGGACATATGCAGGGATTCAATCGTGATGGGAGTCAGAAAGGCCAGGATCGTCAGAATTTCGGAATGATCTGGATCAAAGAAGGAGATTCGATCAAACCCAGTCGGGTAATTGTCGGGCTTTCGGATGGTTCTTATACAGAGGTAAAAGGAAAAATCAATGAAGGTGATGAGGTAGTCACGGGAAGCTCCCAGACTCAGAATAACAAACCAGCACAGCAGCAAAATCCTTTTGCGCCACAAGTCCAACGCGGAGGAAGAGGAGGACATTAAGATGAGTGAAACGATCATTTCAGTTAAGAACCTGGTCAAAATTTATAAAATGGGAGATGTCGAAGTTCATGCCCTGAGGGGCGTAAATCTCGATATTCACCAGGGGGATTTTGTTGCAATTATGGGAAAGAGCGGGTCAGGTAAA
>Ga0172375_10006445_pt1 | contig 16487 bp, 16 predicted proteins | sample LakKiv1m_FD_114537 | JGI IMG/M metagenome (GOLD analysis project Ga0172375, IMG submission 114537) | Freshwater microbial communities from Kabuno Bay, South-Kivu, Congo - kab_092012_11.1m | ecosystem: Environmental > Aquatic > Freshwater > Lake | place: Democratic Republic of the Congo...
CCACAGGCTTTCCCTTGTCTCTTTCATGTTCATTCTTCGTCATATGTTATAACCTTCCAGCCCTCTATTCTACCCTAAATTATCGCTGGATTGCTGTCTCACTTATATTGGCACAGAGGGTTCGGCAACGCCCGTTGGCTAATCGACATTCAAAACTGGGGATGGGGGTATGTCCAGCGGATTGCCGGAGCGATTTATATCGAGAATGAGACCTGTTATCGAGCTGTACGCGACCTTCCGGTTTCAAAGGGATCGGGTAGCCGGGATTGGGGAGCAGTGCGTCTGACCCAGGAAAACCGGGTGCTTACCCGTTTGGTGACCACCTGGAACGCAGAGGCGGGCGAACCCTGGTACCTCGTGACGAATCAGGAAGGTCTGCCTCAAAAGATCACTCGTCTGTACTTGCGGCGCATGTGGATCGAGGAAATGTTTCGAGACCTTAAGAACCGAAAGTGGGGATTGGGGTTTGCGGAGTCGGAGTTGTCAGCACCGGAACGGGAAGATTGCCGTTGGGCCGTGCTGGCTCTGGCCTATTTGTTTCTCATGGCCTACGGCGCCGCAGCAGAGGAAGCCGGGTTGGCAAAGGCATTTTCTCCCAACCCCGTGAGGGAAAGAGAGATCAACCTCGCCAGGCTCGGTTACTTCGTCCTCCAAACGGCCATGCAATCCGTCCAGGATGCCTTGCTCGCTCTAAACTCCTTGCCCTCCTGACAAAAAAACAAAACTGGGGATGAGTCAGGATTAGTCCCCGGTCTGGTGAAATATATTTGATTTTTTCAGGCAGGTTATCAGATTTACCTCCGCCTGCACTGAGGAGGCGCGCAAAAGCGCCGTCTCGAAGTGTATGGCGGCAAGTTTCCCTCATGCTTCGAGACGAAAATCTGCGATTTTCTCCTCAGCACTTTCGGGAAACAGACACTATGTAAAACCGGGGATTACTCGAAGGCTGTAGAGACGCTTAATTTAATCTGTTTTATAAAATGGGACAGTAAACGTTGCTGCCGAAAAAAAGGCGCACCATCAGGCGCGCCCCGGAATTGACATAATGCTTTTTAATATTCTTCAACTGCAGGCATCTTGCGCACTTTGAAGGTAATATCTTTCGATCCGTCTTCGTAGTCGCCGCCGTCGAAGTGCATCATAACTTCCACCATGGCCTTATAACCTTTGGGCAGATCAATCAGTATGCTCTTTTCGTGCGGGTTGGTGGCGGTCTCCGAGCGCGTGTCGGCGTTGTAGTAACCTTCCTTGAAGGAGCAGCTTATGCGGACCTTGCCGGCGGTGATCCGACCGTTGTAAAACAGTTTATCCGGCGTCATTTCGTGTTCCTCGTCGTTTACAACGCACATCTGCTCCGCCGGATACCACGAACTGAAGCCGCCTTTGACTGTGCCCTGGAAATATTCTCCCCCGCCTTTGCTGCCGTAGGAGCCGCTGGACCTGTCGTAACTGCGGCTATAATTACCGCTGCTGGAATGGCCCCACTTGCCGTATTTTACATATCGATCCTGTTCCTTGAGGGCTTCACCCTTGTTTATGCCCCTGATCAGCAGGTAGGCCATTTCTGCGTCCTGTACGCTTTCATAGTTCCGGCGGTACTCAGCCAGAGCTTCGCAGTTGAAATCTTCAGGGTTCCTGAATGTGGACTGGGCATATACGATTGAGCGCGACTTGGCGTCGATAAGCGTAATCAAAATCTGAAAATCCTCGCGGAAATCGGGAACGACGTATAAAGAAACCACTGCCGCCATGCGGCTGTCGCCGACCGGAAGCAGCTTTATGTTGCCTGATTCGTTCAGGCATTTTTTCATGCGTTCAAGAATATAATCCGCCAGCACTTTATCTTTGTAGGCGGTCTTATTGTCTTCTTTGAGTACAATATAAATCTCCTTGACGCCCGGCACATGATATTCGGAGCGGATAAACTGCTGCAACTGGCGGCAATCATCCTCAAAGGTTGATCTTACAACATTTACATCCGGCGTCATCGGATCGGATGCTGACCCGGCAGTAATCTGCACCGGTAACTGTTCTTCGAGTCCGGTATGTTTCTGAGATTCCGTTGTGGCGCAGCCTGCCCACAACAACATGAGAATCAACAGAATTATGTTTTTCGAATTCCGGCGTTTTCTGTCTGATGTTTTCATCGCATCTCTTTCCGTACACAGACCCGGGTCTTGCGGTCGTGTTCAACAATGCCATAACCGTAAAACCATCTGTAAACGAGTTATCTTTTTCATCTCATAATAATCCAACCGTATACTGCGGAATGTAACGATTGAATTATGATAATCTGTAATTCCGCGATTGAACGGATTTTATAAGCAGATTAGTTGATTTGCAAATAAACCATATATAAAAGTGACTTGTTTTCAATTCTTCAGGCTTAGTGGCTCGTCCAGTGGACGCTGCTTACGGGTGGCCAGCAGCCAGAAGGCGGCTGCCAGCAGAAGTATTACGGCGTACTGTGCAAAAGTCAGTCCCAGGAAGCGCTGGTCGGACCATTTGACATCTGTGGCGCGTAGAAAATCGAGCAGAAAGCGCACCGGTGCAAACATGAAAAGCGTCACCATCAGATAATCGGCCTGACGGCGCGGTCTGCGCATCATGAGGAACTGCACCGCCAGTATCGCCAGTGTCAGCAGCAGTTCATAGAAACCCAGATCGTGACGGGCTCCTTCGGGGAAGCGGATGGCTAGAGGAAAATCGCTGAATGTTCCCAGATGGTCATGAGCAGTGGCGCAGCCGCTGCGACCGAAAACCCAGCCGACGGTCAGGCCTACGACCAGCCGGTCGACATAGGGCATCAATTTCTGCTTTTTTATAAGTCGCATGTAAATGAGGCCGCCGGCTAAAGCTCCCAGAAATCCGCCCAGAGATGAAAGCCCGCCCCAGAATTTCAGAAGCACCAGCGGATCGTCGGCCATAAGTTCGGGATGATAAACCAGCACATGCACCAGATGTCCACCGATGAAACCGGAAAGAACCAGAATTTCCGGCAGGTGCAGAGCGACACGTTTGTCAATGCCAGTGGCGTTGCGACACAATCTGTCGTAGACCAGCACGCCGGCCACTATGCCTGCCGTTACCAGCAGGAAAAAAGGCTGTATGTTCATGCCGAAGAGCTCGAATGACGGCAGGGTGAAATAGGGTATCATTACAGGAACAGGCTCCATACTATGGTCAAGAGGCCGAGTGAAAGAGTGTAGGGCGCAAAGTAGTACAGTTTACCCGAACGTGTCATATAGATCAGCAGCAGCAGGGCCGCCAGACCGACAGACATTGCGGCGGCGAAACCGACTCCGATCTGTGCGAAGCTGAAGCCGGATGGTGCGGCGTCGCCAAGTTGCAGCAGCAGCGCGCCCAGTATGGCCGGAATTGCCATAAAGAACGAAAAGCGCACGGCTGCGCCTTTTTCCATGCCTAAGAGCAGCGCGGCAACAATGGTTGTGCCTGAACGGGAAATGCCGGGAGTGATGGCGACGGACTGCGCCAGACCCAGAAGCAGCGCCCCGACTATGCCGGGCAACAGCCTCGGTTCAAGATATGGTCTGGCTAAGCGGGAAAGCCACAGTATAACGGCATTAAGACACAGCGCGACTCCTACCGCGCGTGGCGAAGAGAACAGAGATTCGAAGAAGTCTTTACAGGTCAGACCTATGATGCTGGTCGCGGCTGTGGCAATAAGCAGTTGCAGCAGCAGCCCGCGCCCTTCATGGTCGCGCCAGTTTCGGTATGAAAACCAGGTGGTGCCGGGTATACGCGCTCTGAATACGGCTTTAAAGGCTGCTATAATCTCGCGCCGGTAAAAAATGAAAACAGCCATAAGTGTAGCTGCATGCATAAACACATCGAAAAGCAGGTCGGCTTCTTCTGCACCGAAAATAAAATGACCGATGGCCAGATGTCCTGAAGAGGAAACCGGCAGAAATTCGGTCAGGCCCTGCACAATACCCAGAATAAGAGGCTCGATGTATTCCATTCGAAAATTCTCCCTGGCGGAATGTCATAATCAGCATTCCGTCGCAGAATACACGAAGCTGCAGGCTGTATCAAAGACATTATTTGTGTATGCTGCTGCGAGAGCCGGGAATGAATTCATGCGCGCGCGAAGCGCGCGCAGTCTTACAAATCTGTTTTTACTACATTCAGGAAATGACTCTGACGCAGTTACGGCCCGAGTTTTTGGCTTCATACATGGCGACATCAGCGCGCTTCAGCATTTCTTCGATATTGCCTTCGTTTTCTCTTATTTCGGTTACGCCGATAGATATGGTGAAACGCACTTCGCCCTGCTCGTTGGCCAGACGGAGCTGCGAGATTCCGTGCAGGATGCGTTCGGCAGTTTCGCGAGCGGCCTCCAGACCTGTTTCGGGGAGCACCACGGCGAATTCTTCGCCGCCCAGGCGTCCCATGGTGTCGCTGGTGCGCAGCATGCCGTTAAGAGCTTTGACAAATAATTTAAGAACATCATCACCTGTGTGATGACCGAACCTGTCGTTTATTTCTTTGAAGTGATCGAGGTCTATTTCTATCAACGAAATTTCACGTCTGTATCGCTGGGCACGCTGAAATTCGCGTTGCGCCAGATCGAAGAAATGCCGCCGGTTGTGGGCCCCGGTCAATGAATCGGTAGTGGCGAGATATTTAAGGCTTTCCAGAAGGCTTTTACGCTCTGTTATGTCATTCAGAATTATCAGTGTACCAGAGAATTTCTCACTTACATCCAGCATTCTGGAAATCTGCACCTCGAAAAAACGTTTATCGCCGTCTGGTGATTTGTATTCGGCTTCGAAAACCATAGCCTCGTTGCTGTTTATGCCGGAAAACTCCAGCGAATCTGACAGCCATTCGAAATGCTCGCGCAGTTTTGCGCCGACGAACCTGATGTTAACTGACTTTCCACTATCAGCCGAAGATGCACCCTGCATGGCGACAAATTGCCGCATACCGCTTGTGTTGTAGTAATCCTGCCCGGGTTTTATCGAGGTGTCGATAAGATGCGCAGCCTGATAATTCATGTTGGCGATGCGCCCCTCTGTGTCCAGCAGAATAATAGGGCTTGAAACGCTTTCGAAAACCGTCAGATAGGCGTTTTTCTCGTTGGTCATATAGCGGTTGGCGGCCTGAAGCTCCAGCAGAATCTTGTCCTTTTCCCTGCCGGACCATTCGTCGCAGTAGGCGATTTCTATGCGGTCAAATACGCGTTCCAGAAAATGCAGAGCTTCTTTTTCTCTGTCAGGGTCAAGACCGGCCTCTTTTACCTGGACCATATAGCTCTGACGATAATATTTATACAATCCAAGAAACATGCGCAGGCTGATACCGCGTTCGCGATGCCGCTGGGCCTCAAGTATGCCGAAACCGGCGACAGGGTCGCTGCGAAAGTCCTCGTCCGGTCCGAATTCAGGGATTCTGCCGTAAAAATCCCAGGCTTTTTCTATTGATTCGGTCAGACCGACAATAGACATGCGCCAGGCTTCTTCAAGAGTTGAAGTGTATTTCGAAAAATCAAACTGCACAGCGTAACCAAGGATACGCTTCATTAACTGATTTTCACCGGTTTTTAATATATTGATGAGATACTGCATAAAACACCCGTATTATTTGTGCGTCTTGTGCACTTTACCCCCTTGGGGCAGGTCTGAAAAATATGTATAAAAAATGAGCCAAATCCAGAAAGCATACTAACATTAAGGGCTTTCGATTTCAAGCGATAGCGAGTTAAAAAACAGCAAGTGATATTTTTGTTGACAAAAAACATGAGGATGTATAAAGTACAAGTACTTTATACATCCTACTAATCCATTGGCGAAAAACAGTAGTAGATTCAACATGCTCTGAAAATATTCATTGACTTGTAGCCGAAATCATGTTAACAATGTATTTATACATTGTTAACTAAAGTGAAATGTAAATTTAACCCGCCATCCCATTTCTTGCGTAAAAACGAGTTTTTACCCAAATTAATCTGTGTTAAATCAATAATTTGGTCGTAATTACAGCAGGCTTGGAATAGTTAAATTTCAATGTAAGATTGCATTATTTCCTGGTGTCGACACACTCACGGAAAAACGCCTTCATTGTATTTATCCAGTAAAATCAGTGTCATACTGGGGTGGCAATTATTTGTTTGACTTTTACTCGCTTACCAGATAATGTACAAGTACATTATCTGGTGGCCTTGATATTTTTGTGCAACGGAATAAGAATGGTTGGCAAAAGCAAATCCAACAATATAATCTCCAAACTGAAGGACTGGTTCGACAGCAGTCGAGAGAAAGTTTTCCGGTATTCCGATCTCGAAGCCATACTCCATTATCACCATGAGCGACAGATCATTCCAGAAAGCCTGAAAACAAAGGAGTTTGTTGCTTTTCTGCTGGAAGAAAGAATTCTCAAAGCGCACCACTTTGTTTTTTCTGGAATCCCAATAACTGTTTATGTCAGGGGTCAGAAATATTCCATTTACGAGATGGCATTAAAAACCGGCGGGGCAGGCGCCTACATAAGTCACTATTCCGCAGCCTTTATAAACGAGTTGACCGACCAGGTACCGAAAACCATTTACGTTACAGTGCCTCAGGCACGCAAACATTCAGAACAGGTTATATTGACACAGGAGCAGATCGATTCTGCTTTTTCAACGGAATCGCGCCCCAGCAAGGCTATTGTTTCCATTGAAGGCTATCGTATCGCCCGACTTAACAGTATGGATTCCGAGGGTGTAGGAGTCGTTGAAAGTAAAGCACCCGAAGGGACAAGAGTTTTAGTTACAGATATTGAGCGGACATTGCTGGACATAGTCGTTCGCCCCATTTACGCAGGAGGACCGCATCAGGTATTGCAGTCTTTCAGTCGGGCTTACGGACGAATGTCCACAAACAGGCTTATGGCCTATTATAAAAAAATGAAATACATATACCCGTATCATCAGGCAATTGGTTTTTACATGGAGAAAGCAGGAAATTATTCCGATAATTCAATAAAAATGTTGCGTAATATAAAAAAGGATAGAGATTTTTATCTGCTTCACGGTATGACAGATGCGGTTTATGTCCCAGAGTGGCGCTTATTCGTTCCAAAGGGATTTTAGTTCACTTACGCGGTTTGCTACATATTTGAAATAAAAGTCGAATTCTCGCAGGGATGTCGAACTGGAGGGTAAGGTGTCTTTTACACTGTTAAAATCTGTGGCGTGATAATTATACATATCTATGTTAGCCACGGTTATCCTTGCAAGGTATTCAAGTGGAACGTTTTTAACTTTAAACATTTCGACAATAGTTTTCCTGAATTCTTCACCTCCCCATGCGATGTCTTCAGAAAAGTTTTTAAGCAACAGCCATATGTCATAGAAGTCGCGAGCTCTAGGGGTCTTGGTGCCATACTGGTATTCCGGAATCTGCTGGCAGATGGCTCTCAATTTTTCTGCTGCGATCATAGCTGGTGTATAAACATATATTTGAAAGTCCCTGATCTCTGCTACCCGTTTGCCTTCGCACTATTCGTATTTGCTTATATCGATTTTAAACTTCCTTTGCTGACTTCCGGCAACTGTTTCGGATTGTTTCCGCAATGCTTCCTTTTTATTTATAAGTTTTTGATAAATATCTGTCTGTACTAATTTGAATTGAAGGCTATATCCTCCCCAGAAATCAGGTAGTCCATCACTGCGTTTTGACGGTCTTGATTTAAGATCGCAGTCAATAACTTCATAGCCATTCGCGCGGAATTCTCGTGAAAGTAATTCTTCAATTCTCTTTTTAACTACTGGCAACTGGGTTTCTTCAAAATCATCTTTCATCGAAAGATCGATATCTATTGATGATCTTCCAGAAGGACGAGGGTAAACCAAGTCGAGTGCAGTTCCTCCTTTCAGAACAAAACGCTCCATTAATTCATCATCACTGAACATGGCCACGATTATGCTTTCCTTGATCTGCTCAAAATTCATAGAATGCATTGTCGTGTCTCTCCATTTGAAGGTGAACTCACTCATTTACATTTGATTTTAGGACAGTCATTTGTTTTTCCGCAATAAAAAAGCCCCCTTTTGCGGGGGCTTTTTCCTGTTATCTGATTCTTTTATTCGACTTCAGCTTCCAATTCTGCTTCCGCGTCGCCGTCTGTCAGCGTGGGCGAGTCGGAGTTGATGGGCGGGTCGGGCAGATCTTCTACAGGGCCTTCGTCGGAAAAGACGCCCGGATTGTCGGCTTCTATTTCTACCCAGTCGAATTTTTCGCCTTCAAGATTGTAGGCGCCGATTCGGAGCTTGTCGCAACCGGCATCGACCACCAGATGATTGTGTGCATAATGAACTACGGTAGTTGTGGGCCAGTCCAGACACCAGGCATCCAGTCCGCCGCCACCGCCGCCGGTGATGATTGTAGCGACGCCGTCCGCCAGACCGCGTTCATAACCGTGCATATGGCCGCTGAAGTACGCATGGAAATTATTTTCGCCCAGAAGCGGCAGCAGCCAGCCTCGAATCTGCTGATTGCCGTCGAATGTGCAGGAACCGTCACCCCAGGCTTCCGAATAACCCGGCTCGTGAGACAGGGCGAAACGCCAGGTGGCCTTCTGAGCTGCTTCTGAAGTGATCTGATCGCGCACCCACTGCGAATATTCGTTCTCGATCTCGCCCAGCGGGAAGTAAACCTTGTTGGTGTCGATCACCAGGAAGAAGGCGTTGCCGTATGTGAAGCTGTACATGGTTTCGTGTTCCGGCTCGCCTTCCGGGTAGGGGAATGAATAGTAGTCATAAAGGTTGTCTGCGTTGTGTTCGTGATTGCCGATGGCGGTATAGAAGGCCGTCTCGTGCATCAGTGCGCGGGCCGGTCCGAAAAGCTGAGCCGGCCAGAGTGTGTCGTCGGTACCGTCCTGCACCAGATCGCCCACACCCAGAATGAACCAGGGATTGAAACCGGCCATCTGCGCTACGATATTTACAAAGTTCTCCGGGCCGTTCTGATTGTCGCCCCAGACGGTAAAGCGGAAAGCTTCGCCATCAGCCGGTGCCGTATAAAAGTGATGAATGGCGGAGATTGTTTCACCGGACTGAACTTTGTAGAAATAACGCGTAGCGGTCTTAAGACCACTAAGTTTAACTTCGTGTATTACAGCCGTGCCTTCCTGTGCAGCTTCGCTGCCTAATTCTTCGCTCTCGCCATACAGCACTTTGCCGTCGGTTTCGGTTTCGGTACGCCATTTGACAATAATGGAGTCCGGCATGGGTTGCTGCAGGTATGGACCGATAAAGAAAGTCTCATCAGCATCCATTTCCACGATGCGCTCAGTGATGGGATCCGTGCATTGCAGAACGACATCGCCGTCCGCCATATCGTCGTCAGTCTCGACGGCATCTTCATCGCCATCGACGCTGTCGCCATCTTCAGTCAGGTCGCTGTCCGGGGTGTCGCCATCGGCGACATCACCATCGGCATCATCCGCATCACCGTCCTGAGTATTATCAGAACCCTCTGCATCGTTTGTATCCGCATCGCCGTCGGTATCATCCGGATCGGAATCACCGCCGCAGGCGCTGATTAACATGAATGCAACCAGGATCAGAAGCATCGGCAAAAGTTTTACTCCAGAATGCATATTTCCTCCAGATAGCTTTAGTGCAGGTTTTTTAAACCTGCGCAGATCATACCCGTCCCGCCCCGGGGCGGAAATCATGTTAGAGTATTGCAGAAAATTTAACAAGATCCTAATTCCGTTAAAAATCCGGTGCAGAACCGGATATGCTCCGGGTTAACGGAAAAGCAGGAGCCGGTCGGAGAAAAAGATTTACTGTCTGGAGGCCGCAGCGTGTTATACAGATAAATCATGGCATGTTGCTGATTGAAAATGGAGCACCTGAATTCAGATTCCAAGGCAGGTTGTCATGTTTGATGAATACAGCATTGAAAAAGGCTTGCGCATATTCACTGACGATGGCCGCATCTATCTGCAGCGCGTTGACAAAGCCGATTTACCCGAGGTGCGCAAGGCCTTCACCCGCAGTCGAACCGCTCTGGAGCCCTGGATCTACCGCCCGGAAGATTTCAGGGCCTGGGCTTCTGACGAAGCCCGCATGCTGGTGCGCCTCAGGGAAAACGGTCGGTTGGCAGGACAGTTCAATCTTTCGGGTATAATACGCTACTCGCTGCAGCAGGCTTTTCTGGGTTATAATGCCTTCGAGCCATATTTTCGCATGGGTTATATGAAAGAAGCCATGCCGCTGGTTCTATGGCTGGCCTTCGAAAAGCTGAAGCTGCATCGCATCGAAGCCAACATACAGCCTGCAAATCAGCCGTCCCTTAGTTTTATCAACGCTTTTGGATTCCGCAATGAAGGCTATTCGCTGCGCTACCTGAACATCGCCGGTCAGTGGCGCGATCACATCCGCATGGCGCTGACTTCTGAAGACTGCGGAGAACTGCTGAAGAATATTAAAAAACAAGTGAGGACGGAAAATGTCGGTTGAAGTAAATGTTGAATATACAGGCGATCTTGTATGTCGTTGTCTGCACGGACCGTCCGGTCAATCCATTCAAACCGATGCGCCTGTTGACAATCAGGGCCTGAGCCGCTTCTTTTCGCCAACCGACCTGGTAGGAAGCGCGCTGGCTTCGTGCATTCTGACCATCATGGGCATTATAGCGCGCCGTGACGGAATAGACATCTGCGGCACTCAGGCGCTGGTGCGCAAGGAAATGGCGGCTTCTCCCTTGCGCCGCATCGGACGACTGGAAGTCATTATCGGTTTCCCGGTGGATAAGAAGCTGTCGCCGGAATTCCGTCGCAAGCTCGAAAACGCCGCCGCCACCTGTCCGGTCAAACAGAGCCTGCATCCTGATGTGCAGCTTGAAATAAGCTTTCGGGAACTTCCCGCCTGATTTATCTTTACGCAGTTGCGGTCGTCTGATCCATATTCGGTTGCAGCAATAAGAAAGCCGGGTTGAAAAACCCGGCTTTCTTGTATCTGCGTGTCAGCGTTTACTCATCCTTAATGGGGAAGGGCTTCAGCGTGACCTTGTTATTCTCAACATGCACTTCGAAACGCACCGCCTTGACGCCGTGCTTTTCGCAGAGCTTCTCTTCGGTACGCAGTAGCTTCTGCACCAGACGATCTTTTGTCACCAGAGAGATGTCGTCGCCTACTTTTTTCTTGGCGGCGATGAATTCGGTGAAGAGGCGCTGGAAATAGCTTTCGCGGTCTTCATCAACTTTGGTGCTTTTAATTTCGCCTTCCGCCATGCTTTCGATGGGCAGCGATTCGGCTGCGGCTCTGGCCGCAATAACTCTGGTGCGGGGACCCGGGGCGCTGCCGCCCTTAAGCGCCATCTGGTTGATTTCGTCTTCGTCCTCTGGGATGTATTTGCCCAGCAGGATGGCGATCATCAGATTCATGGCCTGTCCTATGCCAACCAGATTGGGATCGTTGGAAGTGAACGAGTAGTCCTTGTTGCCGACGATTATCTGGTGTGCGCCTTCGAGGATGAAGTCGATTGTGCGATAAGCTTCCTGTAGAATAAGCAGAGCCAACGGAATGCCCAGCAGTATGAAGAGCGCAGTTACGACCACGAGGAAGGTGCGCATGTCGCTATAAGGCTTCAGATGGTGGCTGACCGAACGCATCATGGCGAAACCCGCCAGTGTCTGATCCTGCATTGAGGGCATGGGCGAAAGCAGTACGGAGTATTCCTCATCGCCGAGAATGACGTTTTCCTTGAAATAGTCGCCGCGGGAAAGCAGCACTTTGGCGATTTTTTCACTGTTTTTTGAGACATAATCGTTGAGGTAGGCCTGGCGCACCGATGTCAGTGTGGAGGCAATGATGTGTTCTCTTGAGTAAAATGCGTAATCACTGCCGCCGATGGATTTTTCCATGCGGGCCAACTCTTCGTCGATGGCGTTGCCAACGATAAGCACGCCTATCAGACGATCTTCGAAGCGAACCGGAACGGCGCTGGCGATGGAAACGCGATCCTTCATCATCCAGATGTCTTCACCTTCGTCACCGGTGTCGATAACCTGGCGTATCAGTTTGTATTTATCAGCCCAGCGTTCCTTGTACCATTTGCCTGTCTGGGTTCTGGCCAGTTCGGCACCGTCGGCATCGGTGATGATGACCTGGTTGGCAGGATATTTGAGGCGCGAAATCGACTCAAGCTTGGTGAACACTTCAAAGTGCCGATCCTCGGCGGCCTGATCCGTATCGGCAGGCAGCAGGAGTGCCGCTAAAAGTTTTTCTTCTCTGGCAAATTCCCTGGCCGGTCGCAGACGGCTTTCGACCGTGGCCATACGACCGCGCTCATAAGCCTGAAACTCGTGGATCATGGAGCTTTCCAGTTTTGTCCTGGAGTCGTCCTCAAGTTTCTCAATTATGAGAAAATTGACGAAAAGAGCGAAACCCACCATCAGGATTAAAATTAAAAGACCGAATTTTACCCGCATTTTATTGTCCCCGATCTGGTAATTGGCTTTTTTCCCTTGGATTACCGTTGAACTACTAAACTATTATTGTTGGCGCAGGCAGTCAAACTTTTTTTGTGCTTCCGCGCAATCGTTTCCAATGTGATTCCGGGCTTCTCAATCGATCAGGCGCACATCATAACCTTCAAGACTTAAGCGCTCGTAAGCCCTGCGACGCATTTCGATGCTGGAAAACGGGCCTATCAGCACTGTAAGCGACCCCTGAACTTCCATAACTCTTATGTTTTTAAAACGCCCCTTCAGAAAATAAAAAATCCGTTCGGCCTTCATGCGCGAAGTATAGCTGCCGACTGCGATACTGCCGCCGAATGGACTGGCCGCCGCCGCTCCATAGCTGCCGTTTACCGGCGGTCCGCCGGTTTTGCCATCACCAAGTTCCAGCACTTCGGCCCGCACATGGGCGGTGCCCTGTCCGGCGTACCCCAGTTCCAGCGCCGCGGCGTAAGACAGATCCAGTATGCGGTCGCCCACATAAGGGCCGCGGTCGTTGACGGTCAGTTCGACCTGTCGCCCGTTTTCCATATTAGTGATACGCACGCGTGAACCCAGCGGCATGTCTTTGTGTGCGGCGGAAAGCGCATACATATCGAAGGTTTCGCCGTTGGCGGTCTGCCGTCCGTGGAATTTTTCGCCATACCAGGAGGCCTCGCCTTCGATAACGGTACCCTCCTGCCAGGAGTCGCCCGTGTTGGGAGGAGGCGTCTGTCTGCCGCCGTCATATGGGCTGGAGCCGTTCTGATAGGCGGAGTTCGCGGTGCGTGCGCCGAAACAACCCGAGAGCGTCAGGCTAAAAATCAGCATCAGGGCTGACAATGCAATTCTGTTAATGTTCGCGCGTTCCATTTACCTTGAAAGCAGAAAGGTTCTAATGAACTCGTTCAGGTTGCCGTCAAGCACGTCTATTACATTCGAATTTTCCAGATCGGTGCGATGATCCTTTACCATACGGTAAGGATGCAGAACATACGAACGGATCTGGCTGCCGAAACTGATTTCCATTTTGGGCGCCGACATCTTGTCGTGCTCTTCACGCTGTTTGCTCAGCTCATACTCATACAGCTTGGACTTCAGAATCTTCATGGCCGTGTGTTTGTTTTTGTGCTGAGAACGTTCGTTCTGACAGGTAACCACGATTCCTGTGGGAAAATGTGTTATGCGCACCGCCGAGTCGGTAGTGTTTACGTGCTGCCCGCCCTTGCCGGATGAATGGTATGTGTCTATTCTCAGGTCTTTCTCTTCGATTTCTATTTCGATGGAGTCATCGATTTCGGGTGTGATGAAGACCGACGCAAAGGATGTGTGCCGCCGTTTGTTGGAGTCGAAAGGCGAAATGCGCACCAGACGATGCACGCCGGCTTCGGCCTTGAGATAGCCGTAAGCGAAATCACCTTCGACGATAGCGGTCATGTTCTTTATGCCCGCTTCTTCGCCGTCCTGCATGTCGATGAGGTTCCAGTTGTAGCGGTTGCGCTCGGTATAACGCTGATACATGCGCATAAGCATGGCGGCCCAGTCCTGCGATTCGGTGCCGCCGGCACCTGAGTTTATAGTTACGATGGCGTTGGCGCGGTCGCTGGCCCCAGATAGCATCTGCTTGAACTCCTGGTCGTCGACAATGACTTCCAGATCGTCCAGCATTTTTCTGGCGTCTTCCTCCAGCGAGGGATCGTCTTCCTCTCCGGCCAGTTCAAAAAGCGCACCCAGATCTTCTTCGAGCCGACTCATCTGATCGAGAGTGTTGACCTTCTCTTCGATACGCTTTTTGGTTCGGGATATGTTTTCAGCGTGCTCGCGATCATTCCAGATGTCTTCGGAAGCCATCTCTGCAGTCAGTTCTTCCAGTTTTTTACGATTTCCGGCCAGGTCAAAGATGGTCGAGAAGAGCAAATACTTTTTTACGCAGTCCTTCACGACGGTTTTTCAATTCAGCATCCAAGTTCGACCTCCACTTTATATACGGGACGTAATTCCCTTAAAACAATTAACTATCTTAACGCAAAATCGCCTGTGGCACAAGGGCATATTGCCGCCCGGAGCGGCTTTGGCGGAAATATTGAGGCGTTCTGATCTTTTTTTCTTGGACGGAAAGCCAGGCTTGAGGCATTGTTTACTGACAAATCCTGAGCGGATTGCAAACGCAAACAGGTCAATGACGACCGATAGAGCGATAGAAAGATAATAAAATGGCAAAAGCTGAAAACGGAAGCAAGGTCAAAGTCCACTACACCGGCACTCTCGACGACGGCAGCATTTTCGATTCGTCCCGTGGCGGCGACCCGCTGGAGTTCACTCTGGGCGAAGGCCAGCTTATTCCGATGTTCGAAGAGACGGTTATCGGCATGCAGGCCGGTGATGTCCGCCGGGTTCACATTCCGTCAGCCAGCGCCTACGGCGAGCGCAGCGAGGAACTGCTGCTGGAAGTCCCGCGCGAGCACTTGCCTTCCGAGCACGAACCCGAAGTCGGCATGCAGTTGCAGGTCATGCACGAGAGCGGCATGGTCAGCCTGGTCGAAATAGTCGAAGTGCGCGACGGCTCGGTCATTCTGGACGCCAATCACCAGTTGGCCGGAATGGATCTTAATTTCGAAATCGAACTGATCGAGATCACCGGCGCCAAGCCCGGCCTGATTATCACATAAGCTGCAAATTCATTCTGCAATTAAGCCCGACGGAGTTTTCCGCCGGGCTTTTTATATTCTGACTGGAAAGTCGGAAGCAATCCTTAAAGCTGACCTGTCCCCAGTTTTATATGGTGACTGTTTCCCGAAAGTGCTGAGGAGAAAATCGCAGATTTTCGTCTCGAAGCATGAGGGAAACGCGCCGCCATACACTTCGAGACGGCGCTTTTAAGTGCCTCCTCAGTGCAGGCGGAGTTAGATTTGATAGCTTGCCAAAAAAATAAAATACATTTCACCAGACCGGAGACGATTCAGTCCTTAAATGTCCCGGAGTGGAATTTTCTGGATTCACGCGCCGATGCGTGCCAATCTCAAAATATGAAAAGCTTCTGTCGGCATATTGTGGTTTTTATCCTGTTCTTCTGCGGTCTCTTCCTGTCGGATTATGCCGCTGCTGAGGAAGTGTGGACCATCGAAAGTGGTCACGAGGACGACATCTCTGCGGTTTTTGACACCGAGAATGTGCTTCCGGCACCGTCCTTCAGTGTTGAATCCATGAAAGTCGAAAACGGAGCCATCAGCGTAAGCATAAAAACCAGCGACAACCGTTCGGCGCAATTGAATGTGCGCAACGCCGCCGACAACAGCGAGCCGGGTTGCAGTAAAGTCGCAGGTCTGCACCTGTGCTTTTCGAAAACATCCGATACTGCTCTGGCTTCCGGGTATGAAGCCTGGCTTCTGCCCCGTCTGGGCGGTGTCGACCTGAGCCGACTGTGGAGCAGAAAAGCCGTGCCCGTGCCGGAATCCGCAGGCGGAGGCGTGACGCAGGCTTATCCCTTCATGAAAATCTTCTTCGCCTTCTGGCTGGCGCTCTTCGCCGCGCTGGTGGCTTTTCTCTTTCTGCGCGGTAACAGGCTCAATCTGCCGACCCTGCCGCGCCTGCTGGTGCGTATTATCGCTGCGCTTATTTTTACGGTGCTGTGCCTGGCTCTGGCGGGTGTACTTTTCGGTGACTGGCCGCATATCAGATAAAATCTGCTGACCGGATTGAGCAGAGATGTTTTATACGCAGGGGCTCTGCGCCTGTGCCAGCTTGACATTTATGCCTTTTTCGAGTAATAAATGCCGATCAGAGGGACAACACTATAAAAAAGGGAATAAAATGAAAAAAAGCAAAAGTCTGTTTGTATTCGCGTTAGTAATGATGGCGATTATGTCGCTGTTTGTCTGCTCCTGCGGTTCGGGCGATGACGAAGAGAGTGGCGAAGGCGAGGGCGAGGGTGAAGGCGAGGGTGAAGGCGAAGGCGAGGGTGAAGGTGAAGGTGAAGGTGAAGGCGAGGGTGAAGGCGAGGGTGAGGGTGAAGGCGAAGGCGAAGGCGAGGG
>Ga0172375_10006446_pt1 | contig 16481 bp, 16 predicted proteins | sample LakKiv1m_FD_114537 | JGI IMG/M metagenome (GOLD analysis project Ga0172375, IMG submission 114537) | Freshwater microbial communities from Kabuno Bay, South-Kivu, Congo - kab_092012_11.1m | ecosystem: Environmental > Aquatic > Freshwater > Lake | place: Democratic Republic of the Congo...
CCATGGAAGGGACTCGCCGCCGAAAACCCCAGGCCTGGCGAACCCGCGCCAGGGGTGAACCGCGGGGGCCCAAGACCCTCGCCCAGGCAACGCCGCTGCAAGTAGCGGGCCGTCGCTATTACAGCCCGGGGCTCGGGAGGTGGACCAGCAGGGACCCGATTGGGGAGGAGGGTGGCACCGGTCTCCTAGTGCTCGGCCTCAATAACCCGGTCACCCAGTCCGATCCCCTGGGGCTGACCGTCTACGATGACGACGGGTTCCCGATAGGCGACAACCCCGGCGACGTCTGCAAGTGCAGAAAGCGGTGCAAGCCTTGCGAACCGAAGGTCGGAACTCCCATGTACCGTGTCGACAGACCGCCTTCGAGGCCACACTGGATCGACGGGAAGAAGCACAAGGTCCACACCCATCACCTCGTGGTCACCCAGAGGCCTGTCTATGCGCGAGAGAAGCCGTGCCACTGCGAACTGCACGAGGTCGGCGTTACCGGGGGCGAGACGCAGGCGGAGGACGAGGTTGAGCAGGTGTGGCCTACGGGAGGCGGCGTGGAGTGCGTATACGACTAGAGCCGTTTTGCCTTGGGAGGTCACGCCATGCCAAGCCTGTTCCGCTACTGGTCTCGCCACGCAGTGAAGTCCGGCGACCGGATCCGCTATTGCGGGCGTGATGGCACTGTGTCGGAGGTCATCGCGCCCGGGAGTGATGAGGCGCGGGACTACGACTGGCCAACCGGGGGCGTGTGCATCGACCTGGCCTGTGATGGTGGGCCATGCACGGTGCGGCTGTCGCCTCCGGATGGCAGATACTGGGAGGATCTGGAGTTCGTTGCACGTCCGCCGAGGGCGGTCCCCACGCGTTCCCGAAGGCCACGGTAGGCAAGGCGTGCGGCATTGCCCCGTGCCGCCTGGCCACGGGCGGACCCGCCGCGCCAGTCTCTGTCTGGCCTCCTTGGAGTGGACTACAGGGCGGTCCGAGGGGGGCGTGCGCGAAGCGCCCTCTTCCCTTGTGGGGCGGCCCCACGGACCGCGGTTGTCGCAGGCTCACCCGTCGTCCGCCTGTATCCACCCCCTTGCCCCCACCCCCACCCTCGTCTATCTTCCTGCCATGGAAGGGACTCGACAGCGGAGACCCCAGGCCTGGCGGACCCGTGTCAGGGGTCGGCCACGGGGGCCAGGAATCGCCGCCCAGGGAACGCTGCTGCAAGTAGCGGGCCGCCGCTACTACAGCTCCGGGCTGGGACGCTGGACCAACAGGGATCCGATTGGGGAAGACGGCGGCCTGCTGTTGCATGGCTTCGCGGGAAACGACAGCGTCGGGGGGATCGACGTCCTTGGCCTCGATACGAGCAGGGGCGAGACAGAGAAGAAGCCTTGCTGCTGCTGCTGCGTGACGAGTGTCTCCGCGACAATGGAGAGGATCGTGAGCCTGCCAATGGAGGGCGGGGGCCACCTAGACGTGATGGGCCATACGGTCCGGCTAGCCATCATGCTGGAGATGAAGGAGAACCTCACCGGCAACGGCTACGCTGCATGCAGCTACAAGTGGGTCGAGAACAGCGATAACGTTCCCCCCAGTGACAGGCTCGGGAAGAAGAAGTGCGAAGCCAACAAGCCGTGTGACATAACCGACCTATTCCCGGACAGGTTCCCGTTCAAGCCGCCAGACACCCCCGGGGCCTTCCCTGCCACGCCCCCAAAGGAGGGCTGTCGTGGCCGGCTCACGCAGCCTCTTGAGGACGGGGACAATGCCTATATCGAGACGGTGATGCGTCAGCCCAAGAGCCGAAAGCTGACAATCGATGTCACTGTGAGCAGCGGTGCAGGCTGCAAAGGCATCTGCCAGTACAGCAAGTGGACGCTGAAGATCACCCAGCACCTCAGATGGGACGGAAGGACCCGGCATTGGGATAAGGAGCAGCAGGTTGGGCCCACATCGCATGCTGAGTGAACACACATGGCGGGTACCACTGGCGGCTGCTCGCATCGCCCTGCTCTTGGCGACGCTGGCGGCGGGTCAGGTTCGCGCCCGCGAGTCTGTCTTCGCCGGGGACCGTGACCTGGCGCAGAGCCCTGCGGTTCTCCTGGCCCAGTGGAGCGGCGCTGTCCGTAGGGTCGGGAACGAGACCGCGATCGAGCTCCAAGCAGTCTCTGTGTTGCGCGGGAGCCTCCCCGCCGGCAGGGTCGAGGTTGCCCTTCCCTTCGGAAGCGAACCGGTATCAGAGCAGGGGAAGGTCACGGTGGACACCACAACAGGACAGTCCCTCGGGATGATAGGCGACCTGCGGGTGCCGGGTATCTGGTTCTGCAAACAACAGGGGGACCTGCTGGGGATGGCCGACCTCGCCTTCGGTGTTCAGGACGCCAACCTGCTGCCGTACTTCCGAGCGATTCTGACGGACCGGCCGGTCCCGGCGCTCTGCGAGCTTCTGCAAGGCGAGCCGACGGCCGACGTGGGGAAGGCTGCCGTGGGCTACCTGTGTGGCGGCAGACTCCCGTGGCCGTGGGAGCGGGTGCGGAGTAGGCACAGACGCACGGTGTGGTCCCCCGCGTCAAGTCCCGTCGCGGCTGACACTTTGCGGATGCTCTGGCAGCGGGCAGACCGAGAGGCACGGCGCCTGTACTACGCGGCGTGGCTCACGCTCCAACAAGGACAGGCCAGCCTGGAGGCCATTGCGGCACAGACCCGAGACGCTGACCCTGACGTTCGCCTGATTGCGCTGGGTACGTTATTGCGCGTGGGAGCTCTCGATGCCATCACCGCTGACCAGGCTCGGGAGGCGGTCCGGGACGATCCGCCATCGCCTCTGGTCGCCTGGCGCTTTCTGGATGAGGTCCGGCTACGTGCTGACGGCGGCACGTTGAGGGCCCTGTCCTCTCTCCTCGAACTGGACGAGAAGGCTCCTGACGAGTACCCAGCGGACACAGCATCGCTCAGTTGGACGGACGAGCCGGAGGGGCACGATGCCGGATCGGACGTCGATGCAGACCTAACGTTGCGTCTGCCGTGTGTCCGGGCGCGGCATATGCTGAACGCGGTCACGGGGCTGTGGGTGCCCTTCGACCGGTCCCGTGGGTGGGAAGTGCTCGGGCCGTGGCTAGACGGGGGAAGGCAGCCCGAGACGTGGTCCAGCGCGTCTCGGTGTCCTTTCGCCGTTAGCGCAGAGCTTTCAGGCCGCAGGGTCCACATCGCCCTGGCTCTGCGCTCCAACGAGCCCGTTGCCGTGACGCGGCTCCCTGGCCGCTGCGCCGTCTCCTGCGGGGGGCTGTTACAGAGCATCGATCCAGTTGCCCGGTACAGCGACCCGAAGCGTCGCGAGGACATGGCGCTTCTCTCACCTGGGATGCCATACGCCTTCGTCCTCGATGTGCCTCCAGGTGTGGCGCTTGGTCCCGGTACCGTACGCATCGCGCTGCAGTATCTCAGCCTTGCGCGGGGCTTGGGGCTCAACACGTGGGTGGGTGCAGTCGACACGGAGCTGACGCGCCAGTGACAGGAGGCTCGGCGCATACCGCTCGGGGACGTACGCGCGCGACTTCCTGCATATCATGAGCTTCCGCCTCAGGCAGTTTGCTCTAGCGGCGTTGGGCTCCCGGGGTGGGCTCCCGGCCAAGTGCTTGGCGCGCTAGCCTTGGCCTGTGCGGGGCCGCCCCGCTCCTTGCCCCCGCCTCCGCCTGCGTCTATCTTCCTGCCATGGAAGGGACACGACACCGGAAACCCCAGGCCTGGCGAACCAGCATCACGGGTCGGCCACGGCAGCCCAAGACCCTCGCCCAGGAGACGCGCCTGCAAGTAGCGGGCCGTCGCTACTACAGTCCGGGATCGGGGAGATGGGCGTCGAGGGACCCCATGGGGGAGCACGCCCATATGTTGGCGAAGTCACGGGGAGCGTCCCGACCTGTCCGAACTGCTCTGCGCGTTGCGGCTCTGGCGCCAGCCTACGGCTTTGCCGGCAACGGCCCATCGGGACACGTTGATCCCCTTGGTGAGTTCGTGGTGAACCCATGGCTTGCCGCTGCTGTCGTGGCTGGCATAGGCGGCTGCACTGCAGTCTTGTGTGCGATGAATGTGTCGTCTCTGGCAGCCCCTGCAGTCCCTTTGGCCACGTCGACCGCCGTGACACTCTATGGACCTTCGGCCGCGAGCTCGGCGGTGGTTGGGAGCCCGGCCGATGCGCTCAAACACTGCATACTGGCCTGCGACGTGACGCAACATGCCAGTCGGGTGTGCCTAGGCCTCGGGTATCAGGTTGTGGTCGCTTACGAGGTCCTGACCGGGAGTGGCAGGGAGAAGCAGATGGATGACGCCAACAACGCAGTCGGGCACGGGATTCGGTCAGGGAACTGTAGAGACGCTTGCGTGGCGAAGTTGATGGCTGGGCTGCTGACCTGCTTGAACCCCACTGGTCCAACGAGCGCGTCCGTGGCTGGATCGGCCATCATTTCCTGTCCACCCCCGCCATCGACTCCGCCGACTCCGTTGACCGGCCCCTGAGGCAGAGGAGTCCGGCAGAGCTTGGCACGGATTCCGGCGGATCAGGCCGTTCACAACCACGGCGACGTCGTCATCCTCAAGATCGGAGGCACAGTCTCCTCATGAACTCAGAAGAGAACCGGCATGTGCCATCGGTAGACGAGCGCCTTGCCAGGGCCATCCGGTCAGACCTTGAGCGATGGAGGAGAATCCGCTGGTGTGCACTGGCTGGAGTCCTTGTGCTCTGGAGTGCCACGATGTGGCATGCATGGCACAGCATCCTCTTGCTGGCTGCTTCCGGCGTGATCGAGAGAAACGCGGAACTGTTGCCAATGGCCATCGTCCCGGCCGTGGTCTACGGAAACACCTGCGTCGGCGCCGTGGTGCTCTACGCCTGCCTACGGTACTGGCGTGGTGGGCGGCTTGAGATCCTGTTGCTCGAGTACCTGACCGCCCGGGAGACCGCAGCGGGGAAAGCTGGAGACGACGCGTGTAAGGCTCCTGGTCTCGGTCCCACTCCTTGACTCTGCTCCGGCGCAGTTCCCGCATGGCTGCCGTTTCCATGGTTCGCCACATGAGTTGGTCCGGTTCTCCACTGGCATCATACGCTCTCTTGATGGCGGCCTGCTGAGAGGAGTCCCCTGGGGCAGGGCTATGCCACGGTATGTGCAGCAGGGCTAGGCCTTGTGCACGCCCGTGCCATTGGCTATCTTCCCACCATGGAAGGGACTCGACAGCGGAGACCCCAGCCATGGCGAACCGGCGTCACGGGTCGGCCACGGAGGCCAGGTACTCTCGCCCAGGAGACGCCGCTGCAAGTAGCGGGCCGCCGCTATTACAGCCCGGGGCTCGGGAGGTGGATGAGTCGGGATCCGGTCGACGAGAGGGGTGGGGTGAACAGGTTCGCCTTCGCCGGGGGAGACCCATGTGGTCGCGCCGACATCCTTGGGTTGGTCGCCCCAGGGTGGCCCGGGAACCCAGGCCTGCCCTGGCCTCCTCCACCACCGTGGCTGCCGTGGCCGCCGTCACCGTGGCCGCCCCCTTGGCCGCCGTCGCCTCCTCCGGGGCTGCCCAGCTCCTTCTCGGCCCCCCCTTGCGGCACAGTCACCGACATGGGCGGGTTCACCGCGGCAGAGCAAGCCACGATGATGAAAGCACGGTGTCTCGTGCTGAAGCTGGTCCAGGTGATCTCGCCCTTTGCGGTTCCCCTGTCCCCGGACTGGTCGACCGTTCACAGAGGGACAAGCTCCGCGGGATGCCATGGACTCACGCGTGACTGGGGCGGGAGTGCCGGAGAGCATGTCTACATCTTCGACCCGATACCCAACGAGAAGGTACTGGTCAGCATGGTGACTCTAGGCTCAACACTCCTGCATGAGTTGCACCATCAGCAACTTGGTTCGTTTGACGACGGCAGCGCGGCCGATCCCGCGAACGTCTATGACAACCCTGCACTGACATCGCTGGGCTATGCGCTGACGACGCCGGCTGAAGGGTGCTGCACTATTGGCGCGGAGACGCACGTGATCGAGAAGCTCTCCCAGAGGCACGCCTGTGACTGTAACATCAAGTTCTGGTAGGCTGTCGGCCAGAGGTACCGCCTATCTCAGTGCCGGGGTGCTTGTGCTTGCCGCTTCTCTCACCGGCTGCGGGCCGGAATGCTCGACTGGTACTGCCCGGACGGGCGGGAGGAATGTCCTAAGCGAGGCCCGGGGAGGGCATGGGGAGTACCCAGCCTTCCAAGGCGCGATATGGGAGGTGTTCCGGACCCCACCAGAGGTACGGGCGGAGACTGGCAGTCCTGCGCGAAGTGCCCCCAACCTCGCTCTGTTGGCGATTGCCGTCGGGCTGGGCAACAGTCTGACACAAGCGTCAGACCGTGAAACGCTCCTGTCTGTGGTGGAGTGGGTCTTGTACAACACGCACGCTGGGGCCCAGAGGGCGGAGTTGCTGGCGTACCTAGCCCAGACCGATCTCGGCGTACTCCCGCCTCCCTATGGTAGAAGGTTGGCACAGCTCATCGCGGACCTGCCGCCGATGGCATGGGTGGGTGTGGATCCAGAGCTGAGGTCGCGGCTTCTCAACTCAGGCGAGGGCGAAGGCCTCCGGGCCCCAGGCGGCACCCCGCCCAGCCCACCGCCATGACCCCATCATGTAGGTCGGGCCATCGGGGTCAGAGCTTCGCTTTGACATGAGACGGCCGAGGCCAGGCCTTGTACGCGGTCCTGCCCGCCCCTATCTTCCTCCCCATGGAAGGGACTCGACAGCGGAAACCCCAGCCCTGGCGAACCCGCGCCACGGGTGAACCACGGGGGCCAGGAACCCTCGCCCAGGAGACACGCCTGCAAGTAGCGGGCCGCCGCTACTACACGCCCAGCCTGGGACGGTGGGTCAGCAGGGACCCGATCGGGGAACTGGGAGGCCGTAATGTCTATGGGTTCGCTGCAGGCAGCCCTGTGGGGGCGGTGGATGCTCTCGGATTCGACGTCTGGATCATCAAGGACAAGAGCAGCCCCTTCGGGCACGTGTGGGTGGTTGGCGACAACGGGGACGGGACATACTGGTCCTCAGACCTGATGCCGACCTCGCAGAACCTCATCCGCCGGCTGAACTGCCCAGCGAAGATCAACTTCAGGCCCTTGTGGCTGACGTTCGACCCGCGGAGTCTCGACACGGACCAGTACGAGGTCCTGAGGCACGTCGTGACCGATGCAGCGATCGACCAGGAGGTGCGAGCCGAGGCCCAGGCGGCATCAGAGCGGGATGACGCCGGGCGCTATGACGCCATCGGCCGCAACTGCCGGACCTACGCCAACGAGATCTGCGACGGTGCCGCGTACGCGAAGCTGCGCGAGTTGCTGCTCCGCAGGGGCCGAGGGCCGGGGGCTTCGGAGTGACCCGATCGTTGCTCGCCATGCAGTCAGGACATACACAAGCAAGGCGGAACAGTGGGGATGGCCCTCTGTGGCCAGGTTGCGCTGCTGTTGGGGTAGTCGCCCTGATGCTTCTCGGGTTCTGGGCAGCACACCAGCACTCGCTCGCGGTGGATCGAGCCTGCGCGGCAGAGCCGGAGGCCGTCTATAGCGTCTGGCTGGCCAGGGGCAGGCCCGATGGGGATGGGCTGCTCGCCTTCGTGGAGAGCCTTCGCTCAAAGGGGATGGACCACCTGACGGTGGCCAGGGAGCGGCTGGCCTTGGAAGATCGTGAGTACACCCCGATCATCGCGTTCAACACGCACGGAAGTGGAGGGTATGAGCGCATCTATGTTGACACGGGGGGTGTGGTCGTGGGGGTAACAGCCAGGGGTAAGCGGGTCATCTTGGGGGATCGTAGTCCTTCGCTCTGAGGCGTCGACGCTCCCGGAGTCTGCCGCATGCGGGGATCGGGCTGGCACTGCGACTCGGGGTGTGAGGGTAGTCCGGGCTGCCACGCTCTGCCAGGCGGTATGCTCCCCTCCGGTTCGCTGTCAGTCGTGCTGTCGACGCCGTTCCGCTCCTTGCCCCTGGCGCCAAGGACCCCTATCTTCCCTCCATGGAAGGGACCCGACACCTGAAACCCCAGGCCTGGCGGACCCGCGCCAGGGGTGAACCCTGGGGGCCAGGAAGCTTCGCCCAGGAGACGCCGCTGCAAGTAGCGGGCCGCCGTTATTACAGTCCGGGGTTGGGGAGGTGGGTGAGTCGGGATCCGATTGGGGAGCATCGAGAGACCAACGTCTACCGCGCTGGTCAAAACGCCCTTACCGATGTAGTTGACGTGCTGGGACTGAGATGCTGTTGCTGTTGTGTGACTGACCTTGGTGTCACTCCCGCAACACCGCACTTCAGCCTTCCGGACTACTGGGGGCCAGGTAACTACTACGTCGAGTATGACGTGAAGGCCGCGTTGCAGTACAAGGTCACCAGTGAAGGCAACGGCAGCAAATGCAGGATGCAGCTCTTCGAGCGGTGGGACCACAGGGAAGGCATCGCTGATCCACTCGGACTGCAACCCGTGGGCGTGTGGCAAGAGGGAACCGTACTCCCGCCTGCCTTCAACTCCCATTGGGTATGGTGGTGCCCTCTTGTCCGGCATGTGGCAGTCAAAGACAAGCCAGGGCTCTACGGCTTCACGAAGCTCACTCCCGACCTTGTGCCCGTGACACGTGCAGTGCGCATGACCATCGTCATACGAGTGCTGAGCTCGCCGAACTGCGAATGCACGTACGGGGGGATTCAGCAGGTCATCCGCCTCCGCCTCCGATACGACGGTGTCGCGCAGGCCCCGGATGCAGCCTACTACCTCTTCGGCAACACTCGTACCGACTGGCCCCCGTCGGCTCTGCCCCCGGACTACGAGAGCCTCCCCTCCACAGCACCACCGTAGGGGTCCCCGCCATGTCCAGGCAGGCAATTCCCAGGCACACGGAGGGCCCGCGCGGAGGCGATGCTCTGTTCGTCGGCGGGATGGTGGGCGTGCATGCGGTGCAACTGGTCGGGCTAGTGGCCACCGCGGGGTGGCTCTGCCCTCGCATATGGGCCTTCCTATACGACGTCTTCGTCCTGCGGCCTGCTCCTAGTGCCGCCCAGGCCGAGAGCCTATGCCGGTTCTGCAACACGCACTGGGCCGTGGTAGCCCTGGCGACGGGTGCAGCAGTCGCGGCGGACTGGGTGGTCGTGCGCCACCTGCTGCGCCGCACGAGGCCGACCAGGTGCTTGGTCTACTGCATCGCTGTCTCGGTCTGCATACTGCTCCTGCAGGGCTTCGTGCTCTACGGTCTGGGCTCTGCGAGCCTTCAGGTTCACAGCATGGGCCACCCGGGCTCAGGGCCATGATCTGGCATAAGGCAGCCGAGGCCAGGCCTTGTGCGCGTCCTTGCCATGGGCTACCTTCCTCTCCATGGAAGGGACTCGACACCGGAAACCTCAGCCCTGGCTCACCCGCGCCACGGGTGAGCCACGGAGGCCAGGTACTCTCGCCCAGGAGACGCCGCTGCAAGTAGCGGGCCGCCGCTACTACACGCCCAGCCTGGGGAGGTGGCTGAGTAGAGATCCGATTGGGGAGCGAGGCGGTATCAATCACCTGTGCTTCGTGATGAACCGCCCTGCCACCGAGTGGGACAGGCTTGGACTCTCGGTCTCCTCGAACCTGGATGACCCGGACTGCAAAGCAAGGCTGGAGAGGAGCCTACTGACCCCGCGCGAGCCGCACTCGCTGGACAACTGCCTCGATGCCTGCGACTCGTGCAGATGGTGCACCTGGAGACGCAAGCACGACTGCTACTGCTCATGCTGGGCGAAGTTCGCCCCCAACCTGCGCGGCAAGTCAGATACCCAGCTCATTCGGGAGTGGGAGGCGCTCCACGCTCCGGAGCGTTGGAGACCGGGGGACATGGTCCACCATACCGTGCCCCTCGCCGACGGCGGCGCCGACTCTGGGGCCAACATCGAGCCGCTGAGCCCGTTGGACCACTTGCGGCACCACAGGGGTGAGGGGGACTTCAGGCGATGGGGGCGCCGATCGGCCCGTCGCTGTCGGCCGGCTGACCCCCTGGACATGGAATGACCCGCAGCCCGGAGGACCGTTGGTGAGCAGGTATGACTGGTTGAGAGAGCAGGTAAAGGCGGTCCCGCGAGAGACTTTCTTCACCTTCACGCCCGTCCCCGAGGCCGACCTGCTCCGTCTGAGTTCGGAGTCCGGTGCTCTCCCTGAGGACTACCTGGAATTCGCCAGGGAGTTCGGCTCGGCCCAGCTCTTCCGGTGCCTGACGAGCACTTGGCACCACATGTACGTCAATGCGCCCCCCGACCGGTGCGACTTCGAGCCAGGTGGCCCGGGCGAATGGCCTGGCGGGGTGTTCCTCATGCTCGGGGCGCGGGTCAACTCGGGACCCATCTGGCTACCAGAGCATGGTGCAGGCGGGGGTGCGGCAGCCGGGCTGCTGGCGGGACACCCGCCGTATCTCAGGCGGTCTTCGGCCAGCTTCGCGGAATGGCTCCGGCGGAGCTTCGATGCCTGCCGGAAGCTCTATACGAGAAGAGAATGGGGCGAAGTGATGACGCCGGTCGCGCCGTTCACGCCGGACGAGTTGCGGATCGTCGAGGCCAGGCAGCGCTTCATGTGCCATACACTGAATGTGTCCGGGACAGGTGTCTTCAGTGTCGAGGTCACCAATGGCTCCGACATGGAACTGCCTTGGCTCACGGTCGGGATAGACCGGGGGCCGGGGCAGGGAATGGGGTACACCTGCCTTCCAGTACACAGGCTGGCGCCCGGTCAGGTCCGTGTGGTCGAGTGGGAGGTCTCTGGCGGGCTTCGGGGCCCCCGCAGGGCGGAACTCGTCCCAGCTCCTCCGCCGCATCCCGAGGACCGGGGGTGCTACTGGGAGTTCAGTGGCCCCCCCGAGGGATGGCGCAGAGGTCAGCCATGGCCCCCCAAGGGTGAGGGCGCGCCGCACCCCGGCCGAAGCGGGAACTCCCGCAGTCGCGCTCGACGGCCCCCGCAGAAGAGCCCAGCAGGGCCTCCGCCGGAGAGCCACTGCGACGGCAAGAGCGCGGGTCGTGCTTCCCCTGATCCGGCATACGGCCCCTGGAAGTTCATCCACGAGATCGAGCTTGCAGACCTGCAACGGCACCCGGTGTGGCTCTGGTGTATGCAACTGGGCCTGCCGGGAGAGGAGGACGGCCCGCTGGGCGGTGATGAGACCGCGATGCGACCGCTGCTGGCCTCCGACGAGGTGCCTCTCGACCACACCGCGCCTCCGCTGATTCTCCTTCGCGTCCAAGGCACCCCCTACCACGCCTCCGGCCTGTACGGCGCCCAAGGGCGCACGCTGGAGGCCATCTCGGTGTTCGTCGGCAGAGATGTCATGCCGCCCGCCGCAGTGGCCGACCTGCCGGACCCGACGGTCTACGCGGCCGTGCCGGCGATCGGTGGGCAGAGAGGCGTTGTGTTCCAGGCCATATCGAGGGGCTCGGGCGAGGCGAGGCAGCAGACTTGACGGCTGCCCGTCTCTACCGGGAGATCGGGGCCAGCCCCGATCCCCAACTTCGCATGGACCCCTCTGGGCACCGCCTGGGAACGTGGGACATCCCTTGGCAGGCGCGGCCTGTCGGCCCTTCCATGCCTGCCTGATACGGCTGGCCACGCCGTCGGAACCACCGGCTCCCGTGTGCGGGACTCGGGGTACGCGTGCCGTCGCGCACCGACGCGGTTCCTGCGCCACCTGGGCGGCGCCGTCGGCGACTGCCCCTGGAGTCCACCCCAAGCTCCATCCCGCCGGCTACCTTCTCTCCCCGGCGTCCCTTCATCACTGCCGGCGGGGAGACGTCCTATGCCCGCGACCTTGATGCACCGGTGCACGCACTGCCATGCGTGGTTCACCCCGGACCGCTACAACGCCTGGCACCAGCACTACTGCGGCATGCCCGCGTGCCGCAGCGCCAGCCAGGCCGCGAGCCGCCGGCACTGGCTCGAGGAGAACCCGGACTACTTCCGGGGCCCGGAGCAGTGCGCCCGCGTGCAGGCCTGGCGGGGCGCCCACCCCGGCTACTGGCGGCGTTGTCGCCGCCACGCCAGCCGAACCGGACCCACGGCCTGTGCGTTACAGGATCTCGTTCCGCCGGAACTGACGCCGAGCGAAGAGGTAGCGACCTGCATCGGCACACCCGTATCCCTCCCGGCGTCACCAGCCGCAAAGCTGGACTGCAGCTCTCTGGCCGCCTGTGCCGGTGCGTTACAGGATCTCGCTCTGACGCAGCACCTTGCGGTGACGGCCCTTGTGCTGCACCTGCGAGGTGAGCCGTTACAGGATCTCATTGGGCGGCAGCTCGAACGGGTGTACCAGTGCGGGGAACAGCGGTGGGCCGTGCCCGGAGCGCGAGCCCCACCGTGAAGCCCGGAGGTCCCGCCCGATGGCGCCATCCGACAGCAATCAGGCCCCCGACCTGCCCCCGCCGGGGCGCGTGAGCGAGATCCTGCAGCGCGCTGCGGAGCTGTACCACCGCAGCCTGGTCCAGGGCAGTGCCGGCCGCGAGTTGCTCCGCCAACTCGGCCTCTGCGACGAAGCGCTGATTGCGCGGCACCTGATCGGCTACTGCGACGGGGGTCTGCTGCGGACACTGCCTTCCCGCGGCCGGGTGCGCGACGACCTCCAGGCCGTGGGGCTGATCACCACCCCCGCTGCCGCGATGGCGGCAGAACGCTTCGCCGGGCTCCTGACCTTCCCCGTCCGCGACGTCGACGGCACCACGGTCAGCATCTATGCCGAGTCGGGCCGGGCCGCGGAACCCTCGGCCACGCTTGCGCTGCCTGGGCACCCGGTCTGGAATGCCCCCGTCGCCAAGCGCTGCGCCGAGGTGCTGATCACCGCCTCGATCCTTGATGCACTGGCCCTGGAGCGTGCCGGCATCCACAACGTTGCGGCGGTACCCGGAGCCATCTCGGGGAACGGCCTCGTGTACTTGGACGATCTGGGGGCCTGCTGCATCCTGCTCAGTTCGGGAACGCCTGAGGCCCCGGATGCCGGGCGCCCGCCCTCTTCCCGTCCGTGTGTTCACCTGCCAGGCCATCTGCGCCCCCTGGAGTTCCTCGGCCGTCACGGCGCCGATGCCCTGGCGCGGGCGGTGCAGGACGCGCTGGAGCGGGTCCGAACAGGACCCCGACAGCCCGACGGCGACCTGGTGCTGAACTGCGGCCGGCGCACCTACACCGTCTACGGCCTGAGCAAAGGCCCCGGCCAGTTGCGCGCCACGATCCGCGTCGAACAGCACGGCCGCCTGCATGTGGACACGCTGAACCTGTACCGTGCCTCCCTGCGCCGTCGCCTCGGCGCCGATCTCACGCGCCTGTTCGACGAGGCCCCGGAGATCATCGAGGCGGACCTGGTCAAGCTGGTGCGGGCCTGCGAGGAACACGAACCGGAGAGCCGCCGCCTGGCGGGAGCCCCGGCGGCGATGTCTGCCGAAGAGCGGGCCGCCGCGGAAGCCTTCGGCCGCAGCCCCGACCTGCTGGAACGCATCTGCGCGGACTACGGGCGCTGCGGCCTGATCGGCGAGGAGCACAACCGGCTGCTGTGCTACCTGGCCGCGGTGAGCCGGCGCCTGGAGCAGCCCCTGAGCGTGCTCATCCTCTCCAGCAGCGGGGCCGGCAAGAGTGCCCTGCAGAACGTCACCCTGGGGTTCTGTCCGCCGGAGGACGTGGTGCGCCTGACCAGCCTCACCGGCAGAGCGCTGTTCTACCAGGACCCGACCAGCCTGCGGCACCGGGTCCTGGCCCTGGCCGAGACCGCCGGCGGCGAGGAGGCAGCCTACGCCATCCGCAGCCTCATCAGCGAGAGCGAACTGGTGGTCTCCACCACCGTGCGGGACCGCGGCAGCGGCATGCCGACCACGGTCGAGAACCGGGTCGAGGGTCCCACGGCCGTGTTCTGCACCACCACCAACCCCCAGATCGATCCCGAGACCCGCAGCCGCTTCTTTGTCATCGGCGTGGACGAGTCCGAGGAGCAGACCGCCCGGGTGCTGGACTGGCAGCGACGGCGGGAGAGCGCACCGGATGGGCTGCGACAGGAGGACATCGAGGCCGTACGGCGCCTGCACCGCAACTTCCAGCGCCTGCTGCGCCCCGTTCGGGTGGCCAACCCCTACGCCACGCACCTGACCTATGGCACCGGCCGCCTGCAGTCCCGCCGGGAGCAGCCGCGCTACCTGGCCCTGATCAGCGCCGTGGCCTTCCTGCGGCAGATGAGCCGGCCGGTCAGGACCGCCACCGTCGATGGGGCCGAGGTCGACTACATCGAGGTCGATCTGGACGACATCGAAGTGGCCAACCGCATCGTTGCCGCGGCCCTGGGGCACAGCGTCGACGAACTGAGCCGCCCGGCGCGGAGCCTGCTGGCGCTGCTCGTTGAGCTGGTCCGGGCGCGCCTGGCCGAGGCCGGACTCCCCGGGGATGACCTCCGGAGCGTGAGCTTCACCCGCCGGGAGGTGCGGGAGTTCAGCGGCTTGAGCCATTACCGGGTGCACACCCACCTGAACGAACTGCTCGATCTGCAGTATGTGCTGCTGGACGGCCGGGGGCCCGGCGGACCTCACCGGTACCGCCTCGCCTCTCTGCTGCCCCAGGAGGGGACGCTCATGCAGAACCTGGGCCTGAAGTCCGTGGAGCTGTTGCGGCAGGAGGTGACCCCTGCCGCGGACACCCCCACGGTCGGGTCCGTTGGGCTGGCGTTGGGGTCCGGTAGCTTACCCACAACCGCCGTGTGCCCAGAGACTAACAACGCCGCAGTTGGGCATTCGGCCGTTCCGGAGGAGGACCAGAGATGCACGAACAGACCGCGGTCGTAAGTGCAGTGGCGGCGTTCCTCGAGGAGCTGGCCGCCTCCGGCGCCAGCCCCAAGACGGTCGCGGCGCGACGGCTGGGGCTTGAGCGCTTCAGCCGGTTCTGTGCGCGTGTGGGCATCCGCCGGGTGCAGGACATCGCTCTGCCCCTGTTCGAGGCCTACCGTGCAGAGATGCGGCAGCGGCACCTGGCCGACGCCACCGTGGAGCAGTACCTGCGTGCTCCCCGGCTGCTGCTGGACCGGCTAGAACGGCTGGGCGAGGTCTTCGAGAGCCCTGCCCGCCGCATGGCCCTGCACCGACGGCCCGCACTCCTGCCGCGGGTCCCCGGGGAGGCCCAGGTGCGGGCCCTGCTGGAACAGCCCGCCACAGACACCCCGGTCGGTAGCCGCGACCGGGCCCTGCTGGAGTTCCTTTACAGCACCGGGGCCCGGATCAGCGAGGCGCTGGGCGCGGAGCTGACCGATACCGACCCCGCGGGCAGGACCGTGCGGCTCTTCGGTAAGGGCCGGCGCGAACGCCTCTGCCCCCTGGGCGCCGAGTCCCTGCGGCGCCTGGAGCAGTACCTACAGGAAGCCAGGCCCGTGCTTCTGGGCGAGGGGGACTCCACGGCACTCTGGATCGGTACACGCGGCCAGAGGCTGAGGATCCAGGCCGTGGAGATACGCATCCGCGCCTACTCCCTGCAGGCAGGCATCCGGCCTCCCATCCCGCCGCATGGACTGCGCCGGGCCATGGCCACGCACATGCTGCACCACGGCGCCGACCCGCTCGCCATCCAGACCCTCCTGGGCCACGCCACGCTGCAGCACCTGTCCCGCTACCTGCGCCTGACCATCACCGACATCCGCCGCATGCATCGCGAGAGCCGCCTGGGGGCGTGAGCCATGGACCTGGACTTCACCGCGCTTCTCGACCAGCACCTGGAACGGCTGCGTTCCCTCGGCTTCAGCCCGGGCACCGTGCGATCCCGGTCATACACCGTGCGGGAGTTCCTGCGCTGGCTGGCGGCGGCGCACGGCGTCGGCACGCCCGAGCGCCTGACCGTGGATCACCTGCGCTCATGGCAGGTTGCTCTCTCGCGGCATCGCACCAGCCACGGCGAGGCACTCCGCCCCCGGTCCGTGAACAAGAAGATCGAGGGTGTGCGCCGTTACCTTGCCGACCTGCATGAGCTGGGGCAACTCAGCGCGCCCCTGGCCGGCACCCTGCAGTACGTCAAGGAGCCCAAGCTGCTGCCCCGGGCCCTGCGGCACGAGCAGGTCCGCGAGCTGCTCCAGGGCATCGACATCACTCGGCCCGAGGGCTACCGCGACCGCACCATGCTGGAGCTGCTCTACAGCAGCGGCCTGCGGGCCGCCGAGCTCCTGGGGCTGGATGTCGACGGTGTTGACTTCGAGCTCCAGGTCGTGACGGTTCTCGGCAAGGGCCGCAAAGAGCGCGTCGTGCCCGTGGGCGCCACCGCGCTGCGCTTCCTGGAAGGCTACCTCCGGGCGGTGCGGCCCGCCCTCGTCCGCGACCCGGCCTGCCGGGCGCTGTTCGTGGACGCTGCCGGCAAGCGCCTCCCCTACCACACGCTGCGCCGCATCGTGTTGCGCGCCGGCACCCAGGCCGGACTGCTGGAGCCCCTGACCGCCCACATGTTCCGCCGAAGCTGCACCAGTGAACTGGTCCGCGGCAATGCCAACCTCTACC
>Ga0172375_10006448_pt1 | contig 16476 bp, 18 predicted proteins | sample LakKiv1m_FD_114537 | JGI IMG/M metagenome (GOLD analysis project Ga0172375, IMG submission 114537) | Freshwater microbial communities from Kabuno Bay, South-Kivu, Congo - kab_092012_11.1m | ecosystem: Environmental > Aquatic > Freshwater > Lake | place: Democratic Republic of the Congo...
CGAGCTTTTTAAAAAGCCTAAAGTGTGGCGCCAGATCGTGGAGAACGCCATGCAATGCGATTTCTCATGGAAGGCTTCCGCGAAAAAATACGTCGCGCTTTACAAACAGGTGAAGAGAGTTTCTCTCGCGTAAGACGCGAGGTCAACCGCAATGAACGATCATAAACTGAAGATAGGTTCTCACGAATTCACGTCCCGCCTGATTATCGGAACGGGGAAATATTCCGGCTTCGAAACCATGGCGCGAGCGCTTGAGACTTCGGGGGCTCAAATGATTACGGTTGCCGTAGGGCGCGTCAATCTGAATCAGCCGAAAGAGAAAACCCTTCTCGATTACATCGACCGCTCAAAATACACTATTTTGCCCAATACGGCGGGAGCTTACACGGTTGACGAGGCCTGCCGGATCGCGCGGTTGGGCCGAGCGGCGGGGCTCGGGGACTTGGTGAAGCTCGAGGTGATCGGCGACAAGAAAACGCTTTTGCCCGATACGGAAGCGCTTCTTCAGGCGACGCGTATTCTGGTGAAGGAAGGATTTGTGGTGATGCCGTACACCAACGATGATCTGATTACGGCGAAAAAACTGGAAGAGGCGGGGGCGGCCTGCGTGATGCCGCTTGCGGCTCCGATCGGTTCCGGCCGGGGAATTCAAAATCCCCTGAATATCCGTTTTATCAAGGAGAGTGTTTCCTGTCCCGTGATCGTGGATGCCGGAGTCGGAACGGCTTCCGATGCGGCTTTTTGCATGGAGCTTGGGGTGGACGGCGTTTTGATGAATACGGCGATTGCCTGCGCGAAAGATCCCGTTTTAATGGCGCAAGCGATGAAAGAGGCCGTTTCCGCCGGGAGACGCGCTTTTCTGGCCGGGCGAATTCCGAAATTAGAATACGCGCAGGCTTCCAGTCCTCAGGAAGGATTTGCCGTAAAAACGAAATAAAGTAAAATACAAGGTCACACCCCGATCTTTTGGAAATGAATGGGGTGTGACCCCTTTTATTTTAAAGAGAGAATTTATGGGAATGACGATTACCGAAAAGATTCTGGCCCGGCACGCGGGGCGGACTCATGTCGAGGCCGGCGAAAATGTGTGGGTCAACGTGGATGTCCTGATGACGCACGATGTTTGCGGACCGGGAACGATCGGTGTTTTCAAGGAACACTTCGGCAAGAATGCCCGCGTGTGGGATCGGGAGAGAGTGGTGATTATTCCGGATCACTATATTTACACCGCGGATTCGAAAGCGCGGCGGAATGTGGATACCCTTCGTGAATTCGTGAAAGAGCAGGGAATTCCTTACTTCTACAATCCGGGAACGGAAAAATACAAAGGAGTTTGTCACGTCGCTCTCGCCGAAGAAGGCCACACCCGGCCCGGCGAAATTCTTTTCGGAACGGATTCTCATACCTGCACGGCGGGAGCGTTCGGGGAGTTTGCCACCGGAATCGGAAACACGGACGCGGGATTTATTTTGGGAACCGGAAAGCTCTGGGTCAAAGTTCCCCCGACCATGCGATTTGTCTTTGAAGGGACTCTGCCGCCGTATTTGATGGCGAAAGACCTTATTCTTCAGATCATCGGGGATATCGGTGTTGACGGGGCCGTGTACCGGACGATGGAATTTGCCGGAGAAGGAGTTCATTCGCTCAATATCGAAGAGCGGATGACGTTGTGCAATATGGCTATCGAAGCCGGCGGGAAAAACGGCGTGATCGCCGTCGATCGGACGACGCTTGACTACGTTCGGGCGAGAACTTCCAAGCCTTTTGATGTTGTGGAAAACGATCCGGCATGCAAATACCATTCGGCGCGGACTTACGACACGAAGAAACTGGAGCCTGTGGTGGCAAAGCCTCATTCGCCGGACCGCCGCGCGTTGGCAAGAGAATTGAAGGATGTCTCGATCACACAGGCGTACATCGGGTCCTGCACCGGAGGTAAAATTACCGATTTTATTGCCGGCGCCAGGATTTTGAGGGGACGAAACGTTAAAGTGAAGACGTTTATTGTCCCGGCCACGACTGAAGTGGCGGCGAAACTTCATACGGAAAAGATCGGCGAGAAGAGTCTTTATGAAATATTCACGGACGCGGGAGCGAAAGTCGGGGAGGCTTCCTGCGCGGCCTGTCTCGGCGGACCGAAGGACACCTTCGGACGGTTGAACGGAGCGGAAGTTTGCATTTCAACCACGAACAGGAATTTTCCGGCCCGCATGGGATCGATGGATTCAGAGGTTTATCTCGCCTCTCCGCTGACGGTTGCCGCTTCGGCGGTAACGGGAAAAATCACGGACCCGCGGGAAATGATGGCGTGAGGGGAATGGAAAATGGAAAATAAAATTCGCGGAAAAGTTTACGTGCTCGGCGACGATATTGACACCGATCAAATTATCCCCGCGCATTATCTGACGTATAATCCTGCGATACCCGAAGAGCGGAAATTGTTCGGCAAGTACGCGCTGTGCGGACTTCCGGAAGCTTCCCGGGGGCTTCCTTCCGGAAAGATTCCTTTTGTCGCCGAGGGGGCGGATGGTTCCGTGTATAAAGTGGTGGTCGCCGGGAAAAATTTCGGTTGCGGCTCTTCCCGCGAACATGCGCCGCTCGCGCTTCAGCAGGCCGGAATCGAAGCGGTGGTCGCGGAGTTTTACGCGAGGATTTTTTTCAGGAATTCGGTGAACGGAGGATATCTGATTCCGTTCGAGACTCCCGGACGGTTGGTTGAGAAATTCCGGACGGGAGAAGAGATTGAACTGGATGCGCAAAAAGGGCTTTTGAAAAATCTCACGCGGAATACCGAATTTTCCTTGAAACCGCTGGGAGACATTTTGCCGATTCTGAAAGCCGGAGATATTTTTCAATACGCCCGGCAATCCGGAATGATCAAATAAGGAAAAATTTAAAGAAAAGGAACTAAACCATGCATAAAATCGGAGTGATGCCCGGAGACGGGACAGGGCCTGAGGTGATTCGGGAAGCGTTGAAAGTCATGAAAGCGGTTTCCGGGAAGATTCCGTTCCAGTATCAGTTGACCCATCTGGACTACGGGGCCGAGCGTTATTTGAAAACAGGGGTGGTTTTGTCGGACGAGGAAATGGAAGGTCTTAAACAGTTCGATGCCATCCTCCTGGGAGCGGTCGGAGATCCTCGCGTGAAACCGGGAATTATCGAAAAAGGGCTTTTATTGAAAGCCCGTTTCGGGCTAAAGCAATACATCAATCTTCGTCCGGTCAAGCTTTATCCCGGCGTGGATTGTCCGCTGAAGAATAAAAAGCCCGAGGATATCGATTTTGTGGTGGTTCGCGAGAATAATGAGGGGCTTTACGTCGGCGAGGGATCTTTTGAAAAAAAAGGCGGGCCCGACGAAGTGGCGATTCAAGTCAGCCGGAATACGCGCGGAGGCGTGGAGCGTTGCCTTCGCTACGCTTTTGAATTCACGCGCAAGCGGAATAAACGGAAGAAACTTACGCTTTGCGGCAAGACGAATGTTTTGACTTACGCGTGGGACCTTTGGGATCGCGTGTTTCGGGAGCTCGCGAAGGAATATCCGGATGTCACGACGGACTACGCGCACGTGGACGCCACCTGCATGTGGATGGTGAAGAATCCCGAATGGTTTGACGTGATTGTGACGGACAATATGTTCGGCGACATCATCACCGATTTGGGGGCCATGATTCAGGGAGGCATGGGAATTGCCGCGGGCGGGAATATCAATCCCGAAGGGGTTTCCATGTTTGAACCGATCGGAGGATCGGCGCCGAAATATACCGGGAAAAACGTGATCAATCCTCTGGCCGCCGTTTGCGCGATGGGAATGATGATCGAAGAACTCGGGGAGCGGGAAGCGGCGAAACTTGTTGAAGAAGCCGTGATTTTCGCGACGTCTCAAAAATTGAAAAGTCTCGCGGCCGGGAAAATGGGATATTCCACGGAGGAAACCGGAGATCTGCTGGTCGATTTTATTCAGAGCAAAAAAATATAAGAGGGGGAGAGGAAGGAATTTCGATGAAAGCAGCGGTGAGCGATTCCCTGAAGGGAAAGAAGTCATTTGTGGTTGCGGTGGCCGGCGCGACGGGAGCGGTCGGCGAGGAAATGATCAAAATTCTTGAAGAACGTAAATTCCCGGTGCGGGAACTGAAATTATTGGCGTCCAAGCGCTCGGCCGGGAAGCGTCATTCGTTCCGGGGCGTGTCGCATATGATCGAAGAACTCACCAGCCACTCGTTCAAAGGAGTTGACATCGTGCTCTCGAGCGCGGGAGGGAGCGTCAGCCGGCAGTTTGCCCCCGCGGCGATCAGCGAAGGAGCGGTGATTATTGATAATACCAGCGCTTTTCGCATGGACCCCGAGGTGCCCCTGGTGGTTCCCGAAATCAATCCGGAGGACATCCGTTCGCACAAGGGAATTATCGCGAACCCCAACTGTTCGACGATTATCATGGCGGTTCCGATTTTTCCCATTCACAAAAAAGCCGGGGTGCGCCGGATCATTGTCTCGACTTACCAGTCGGTGAGCGGCGCGGGAGCCCGTGCCATCGCGGAATTGAGGAATCAGACTCAGGAGGTCCTGGAGGGGAGACCGGTGACCCGGGAAATCTTTTCCCATCAAATCGCCTTCAATCTCTTTTCCCATAACAGCGCGGTCAAGGAAAACGGTTACAACGAAGAAGAGATCAAGATGGTGAACGAAACCAAAAAAATCTTTCATGACCCGAAAATTTCTGTGACGCCGACTTGCGTCCGCGTTCCGGTCTATCGCGCGCATTCGGAATCAATTGTCCTGGAACTTGAGAAAAAACTTTCCGTTGAAGAGGCTCGCGCGATTCTACGGGACGCCCCGGGACTTTGCCTGGCGGACGACCGGGAGAAGAACTGTTTTCCGATGCCGATTGAAGCGAGCGGAAAAGACGACATCCTGGTCGGGAGAATCCGGGAGGATCTGTCCTGTCCGAACGGGCTCGCGCTTTTTGTCAGCGGAGACCAGCTTCGGAAAGGGGCCGCGCTGAATGCCATCCAGATCGCGGAACAATTGATCGCACGTTGATCCGGATTGCGGGACGGAAGATCTTTTGGCTCCTCGCTCCGGTGACCGCCGTAAATTGCCGCGGGAAATTTTTCCTGCGCGATGAAACCGCCGATTGAAGCCGCCATGAAAAACATTAAACTGGTTCTGGAGTATGACGGGACCCGCTTTTTCGGGTTTCAGAAGCAGAAAACGGGAAAAACCGTTCAATCGGAACTCGAAAAGGCCCTTCGAAGGATCTTCCGGGAAAAAATCGCCGTGATTCCCGCCGGGCGCACCGACAGCGGGGTCCATGCGCGGGGGCAGGTCGTGAACTTTAAAGTTCGCACGGCCATTCCGCTTGAAAATATCCGGCGCGCCCTGAACACGTATCTTCCCGAAGAAATTGCGGTCCGGGATGCTTCTTTTGTTCCGCCGGATTTTCACGCGAGATATTCCGCGAAGAAGAAACTTTATCGCTACAGAATTCTCTTGGGGAGAAATCCCCGCCCCCTGGAACGGCTTTACGCTTATCACTACCCTTATCCTTTAAATCTTGAATGGATCAAAAAAGCCGCGAAGATTTTGGAAGGGAGACATGACTTTCGCGCTTTTCAAGCGCATGCCGGCGAGGAGAAAAATTCGATCCGGGTTTTGCATCGCCTGAAGGTTAAAGAACGATCCCCTTTCCTTGAGCTTTCATTCGAAGGAGACGGTTTTTTATATAACATGGTGCGGAATATTGTGGGAACTCTGCTGTGGGGCGGAGGCGGTAAAATCACTCTGGCCCGGCTCAGAGAAATATTGAAATCGAGAGACCGCCGGCTGGCGGGGCCTACGGCTCCTCCGCAGGGGCTCGTGCTTGAGAAGGTTATTTATGGGGGCGGAACTGCCGGAAAGAGGAAGTATGTTCCCTTTGACAAAAAAGACTTTTTTTGCTAGATTACGTTGCTCTTGACGGCCTGAATCAATTGAAAAGGCTTGAAAGAGAATGAGTTAGGGAAGGGAAAATAATGAAAACCTATATTGCAAAACAAAATCAAATTGAAAAAAAATGGTTCTTAATTGATGCCCGCGGAAAAATTCTCGGACGTCTTGCCGTTAAAATTGCGGGTATTTTGACGGGAAAAGGTAAAGCGACTTACACACCCTATGTCGAAATGGGCGATTACGTTATCGTGATCAACGCGAAGGAAATCCGTGTGACGGGGAAAAAAGCGGAAACAAAAACCTACGATCACTATACGGGATATCCCGGAGGGCGCAAAGAGTATGTCTATGAAGACTTGATGGCGAAGAAACCGGAGGAAATTTTGTTCCGGGCCGTAAAAGGAATGCTGCCCAAGAACAGATTGGCCGATCGAATGCTCCGGCATTTGAAGATTTATGCCGGCAGTGATTATCAGGAGTCGGCCCAGAAACCTGTTTTGGTTTCTTAACGCTTAATTTTTTGGAAATCAGCAAGGAGAGAATAAACGTGGTTGAGAATACGAAGCCGTTGTATGCGACCGGAAGAAGAAAAAGGTCTGTTGCCCGCGTTTGGCTTAAAGAAGGCGAAAAAGGTTTTGTCGTGAACGGAATGGAAGTCGACGCTTATTTCGTCCGCCAGGATTTAAGGATGATTGTCCGCCAGCCGTTTCAAGCGCTGCACGTGCCGGATCGTTTTTGCGTGAAATCCACCGTGGTCGGGGGGGGCATTATGGGACAGGCCGGCGCGGTTCGGCACGGAATTTCCCGGGCCCTGGCCCTGTATGACGAAAGCTATCGGTCCGTTTTGCGCAAGGAAGGTTTCCTGACGCGGGATCCCCGCGAAAAGGAGCGCAAGAAATTCGGACGAAAAGGCGCGCGCCGCAGTTTCCAGTATACGAAGCGTTAAGGTTTGGTTCTTCTCGGAAGGGAAAAATGAAAAAACTCTTGCGGGGGCTTCCTGTAATGAAACTCTTTTTTACGGCGGGAGCTCTTTTGCTTGTTCTGAATCTAGCGGGTTGCGCAGCATTTTTTGAAGATTACGCCTACCAGCCTTTAGGAGCGTCTCAAGCAGCGGATTCTTATTGAAGGCCGCTTGAGATCACCTCCGGAGCGCGGATGTTTTTCTTCCCGAACGGGAAACGATTCGGAGCGTTGATAGAAATGAAAAAGACGTTTTTAACGGTGTTGCTCGCCTCAGTGCTTCTGGTCGTTTTTTTCTTTGGGGCCGTCTATCTCCTCCTCCGGAATCACGAAGTTCAAAAAAATATCATTTCTCACATCGAACGGCAATTCCAGAACCAGGTCGAATTGGGGTCTTTTCAGCTGTCCTGGCTGCCTCCCGTTTCGATTGTGCTGAAAGACGTTGAAATCAAGGGGATCGGCGCGGGCCCCCGCGTATCGTTGACGTCTCCCACGGTTCGTATTTCTCTGAAGCTTTGGTCATTTCTTTTGTTCAAACGGATCGAACTGGGTTCGATTCACGCCCTGGATTCTTTGTGTTCCATCAATTGCGAAACGTCCGCAGAACAGGCGCCGAGGATTCTCATTTTCTCCGGTTCGGATATTCAGCTTAAAAACGTTGCCTGGGATCAGGAAATGAATTTCCTGCTCCGGGGGAATTTCGGCGAGGCGGCCAAAAATATTCAGATGGAAGGAGTGACGGTCCTTCATTTGAAGCCCGATGCCCTGATTGCCAAGACCTTTGAGGCGAAAGTCCGTCTTTCGAATCTGGAAGCGGGCAAACTCTTTGAAATTTCTTCCGTTAAGAGCCCGTTGACGTTTCGGCAGGGGGATTTGTCCTGGGAAGGGGACGTCCGCTACGAAGACCAGGTTTTTAAATTGAAAGGGGAGGGAACGTTGCGGGGGCTGGTGTATGCGATTTCTTCGGCTTCCGGGAAAGTTTCGGAGCCCGCGGATTTTTCGATTGAGACGGAAGGCGAGTGGCGGGGCGCCCTGAATGAAATTCATGTTGAGAAGCTTAAACTTCTCTCGAAGTACGGAGATTTCCTGATCAAGGGGGTTTGGGGGAGCAAGGAACAGGGGCGGGCTCCCGTTGATTTTGAGTTGAGCAGCAAAAATCTAAATTTGGATTCTCTGCCTGAAATTTTGGTCCCGTTGGACAAGGCGATTCCGACGAAGCTCGGGTTTTCGGGCCGCATGGAGGCCGATTGCTTTTTCAGGGGAGATGAGGACGCCATGGGAATTGCCGGAACGCTGGATTTCATCACGAGCAATCTTTCGTATGCCGGATTTTTGACCAAACCGAAGGATGTTCCGCTGAAACTCCAGTTTAATTTGCTCCTGAAGGAAACGAAGCATCTGGAAGGAGACTTCAGCCTTTGGCTGAATGAAATGAGCCTGAAGGGGACGGTGGTGGATTTCAATAGGGAATCAGGGGAAGGAGAGGTGACCTTCCTCACCAATAAATTTTCGCTTAAAGGTTGGGAAGCGATTTTTGATCCCCTCCGGAGTTCTTTCGTGGACGGGAAGGGAAAACTCCTTCTGAACGCGAAAGGGTCTTTTAAGGAATTGACGAAACTGAATTACACCGGAACGGTGACGGTTGAGGAAGGCTCGATTGAAAATGAAGTGTTCCCGGTCAGGGATTTGAATGCGACCTTCGAGTTTTCGAATATCCGGACTTCCTCCGGTGAAATCGATTTTATCGGAAAAAATTCCCCCGTTCATATCGCCTATGTTTGGAATCTTGCGCCGCAGCAATCCGTGTCGGTTCGTTGGTCTTCGCCGGAATTATATCTTCAGGAGCTTTTGATCCCGGTGAGAGCGTTTTTTGCCTACACTCAGAAGAATGTGAATCTCCGCTCGGCGGATCTTTTTTCCTCATTGATTCAAAAGGTTCTTCCGGAAACGACTCCTCTCAAGGAAGTGTCTTTCCGCAGTGACTGGCTGGGGTCGCTGGTTTCGTTCCGGGATGTTTCTTTTCTGCTTTACGACGGCCGGGTTAAAGGGAAGGGAGAAGTGGAATTTAACCCGTATGAGCCTTACTACAATTTTTCCGTGGAAGTTGAGCGTTTGAGTCTCGCTCCTCTGGTGGCGCAAATGACCGGAAAGACGATTCTGACGGGACAAATCAGTTTGTTGGGCGATTTTGAAAGCGACAGCCTGAATGAAAATGATTTTTGGGAGCGCTTCCAGGGTAAGGGAGAATTCAGCGTGATCGGAGGCGCGTTTCACACCTTTGATTTGCTGGGTGCCGCCGCGACACTCGGAGATTTCAAAGAGATCGGAACCTTCTCGAAGGGGGTTACGGAATTCAACGATTTTCACGCGAGTTTTGTGGTCCGGAACCGTAAAGTTGTGACGGACAATCTTGTCTTGACCAATCCCTATTTCAAGGCTTCCGCAAACGGTTTTTTCAGTACGGACGGAGCGTTGAATTATCAATGTGGGTTGACGCTTTCCGATAATGTTTTTGAGAAGATCTTCGGCCGGCCGCAGGGGACTCCCGTTCCGCTGGACGCGCAGCTTTACGGCGATTTTTTTACGCCCAAAATCGGTTTTGATCCCGAGAGAGTCAAAGTGTTTTTAAGCGAGGGATCCGGGACCGGACAATCCGGCGTTTCAACGACGGCAGTTCCGCAGGGAAAGGTCACTTCCCCTGCGGCGAATTAACCGCCTTCCGGTTTTCTTTCAGTTTCAGGAGTTTTAGCAGCTTTAAGGCCGCTCTTTCCTGAGCTTCTTTCTTGCTTGAACCTTCCCCTTCCGCTTTCCCCGCGCGGCCGGCTTTTACCGTCGCGCGAATCCCCGTCTTTCTGAAAATCATCCGGTATTCGGGAAGAATTTTGTATTTTTTTTGGACCCATTCCTGGAGGAGTCCTTTTGGGTTTGTTTCCGTCCGTTTGATCAGCCGGAGACGCATATGGGGTTCGAGGAGTTTCAGGATGAATGATTTCACTTTGCCGATCCCCTGATCAAAAAAAACGGCGGCGAGCAATGCTTCAAAGGAATCCGCCAGGATTTTTTCCTTCCCCTGCCTGAGATTTTGCCGGCTCCCGCTGAGGAAAAGAAATTTTCTTAAAGAAATTTTTCCCGCCGCTTTGGCCAGGGTCTTTCTGGAAACCAGGATCGAACGGATTTGGGAGAGGGCCCCTTCGTCGGAAGACGGGAAAAGCTTGAACAGTCTTTCGCTTACGATAAAATTCAAAATGGCGTCCCCGAAAAATTCGAGTCGCTCGAAATCAAGCAGGCCGGCCTGCGGGTGTTCGTTTCTGTGGGAAGGATGCGTCAGGGCGCTCAGGAGCGTCGCTTTTTTTCTGAAGATCAGTCGGGATTTCCTCTCGAAATCTTTCACCCTCCGTGTTTGAGCAACGGATATTCTCGCGGGATTCATTTGAGTCTCAGGCATAAAGCTCCTTCTTTTGCGGTCGCATCCGGTTTTATTTTTTTTGGCACGAATCGAAGCGGGAAGTATATAATAACTACTGCATTATACACAAAAAGGGGGTCACCCATGCCCAAAAAAAACGAGGAACTCCGGGAGAAAATTCTTGATGTGGATGCCAGCATGCAAGGCACGATTTCTTTCAAAGATCCCGTCAACTTGAGAATTAACGGGAGTTTTGAAGGGAAATTGGACACGCAGGGAAATCTGACTATCGGGGAAAACGCCAAGGTTAAAGCGAACATCACCGGCGACAGCATTATCGTCGCGGGAAAAGTGACGGGCGATATCTCGGCACGGCGAAGCCTTTCGCTTGTCGCGCCGGCTTTGATAAAGGGAAACGTGAGGACTCCGGTGATCAGCATTCAGGAAGGATCCGTTCTGGAAGGCAATCTTTCCATGCTGAACCTGAATGAAGGAGCGGGAGAGGAAATTATGACTTTGAGGGAACTCTCGCAGTACCTGGAAGTGGAGATTGCCACCCTCGAAGAATGGACCGCGAAAAGGAAGATTCCGGCTTTTCAGGAAGACAATAACTGGAAATTCAAGAGGTCTGAAATCGACCGGTGGATTCAGGAGGAGCGGCTTAAGGTCTGAGCGTTGACCGCGGTTTTTCGCGTTAGAGATCCGAGGACCTTTCCGGGGATCTGTCGGGGAGCTTTCCGTTCGGAGGAAAAGGGAAGGATCGTTTTTTCTTATGGAAGGAATGCTGACTTTAAAAGAAGTGATGAAGCACCTTGAGCTGAACCAGCCCGAAGTGGAAAAACTGGTCAAGCGGGGGAAGCTTGACGCGTACAAAATCGGCGGGGCTTATCTCCGGTTCAAAAAAACACAGGTGGTGGAACTTCGGAAACATCTTGGGAAAAAGGCCGGTTTTACTCCGACACTGTTTTCCAGGATACGGGATTTTTGGGTTTTTAACCGGGTGTATCTTTTTTCAATTCTTTTATTTGGTTTGGTGATATATTTTCTGATTCGCTAGTACCTCACGACACTTGAAATTATGGGTCTGCAATTTTAAGTGTTGTTATGTACAGTGCCGCGAACCCCTAATATCGATAGTGACGCGGTACTAGGGATTTCGGAAATTCAATCCGGGGGCTTGGCCGGGGTTCCTCCGGCCGATTTGAATCACGGGAAAAATAAAAAGGGAGGCTTTTATCCATGACGGTAAGATTGACCCGCGCGGGATTTGAAAAAATGAAACAGGAGCTGACATTTCTCAAAACGACGAAGAGGCGGGAAGTGATCAAGGCTTTGTCGGAAGCGAGAGCTCACGGGGATTTGAGCGAAAACGCCGAATATGACGCGGCCAAGGAAGCTCAGCAGCAGCTTGAGTCCCGGATCGCCGAATTGGATTCAAAACTCGCGGAAGTGGAAATTATTGACGGGGCGGATATCGATAAAGATACCGTTTATCTCGGGGCGACGGTGCATTTGATGGATTTGAATAAAAATACCGAAACCCGTTATATGCTCGTTTCGAAGGAAGAGGCCGATTTTTCCGCGGGAAGAATTTCGATCGATTCTCCCGTCGGACGGGGGCTTCTTGGGAAGAAGGTCGGGGACGCGGCCGAGATTATCATCCCTGCCGGGAAATTGCGGTATCAAGTTTTAAAGATTGAAAGGTAACCGGATGGGAACTCCGCGAATTGGAATTGACTTGGTCAAAATCAAGCGGATGACGGACGCGATTGAAAAGCACGGGGAGGGCTTTCGCGCCCGCGTTTTTACCGAACGCGAAGTTGCCTATTGCGAGGCGCATCCGCGGCGAAAATTCGAGCATTACGCGGGCCGGTTTGCGGCGAAAGAGGCTTTTTATAAAGCGGTTCAACCGAAAGAAGCCCATATCCGTTTCAAAAATCTTGAAGTGAGAAACCTGCCGAACGGGGCTCCGGAATTTTTTGTCGAGGAGGAAGAGCGGAAGCGTCTCGGCATCTCTCCGGATTCTAAAATTACCGTAAGTCTTTCTCACGACACGGATTACGCGATTGCCGTTGTTTTAATTTCGTGAGATCCCCGAAAGCGAATTATCGGGCCATGTCTAAAAAAAGAAAAATATTTCTGATTGTCAACGCGGACGATTTCAATCTGACTCCCGGAGTTTCGGCCGGGATTCTTGAGGCGCATGACCGCGGGATTGTCACGAGCACCACGGTGTTTGTGAATTTTCCTTTTCACCGGGATATTTTAAAAGAAATACGCCGGAGAAAAACATTGGGGGTCGGTTTGCATTTGAATATCACATTGGGAAAACCTCTTTTGCCCTCAAGTTGCGTTTCCGGTCTTGCGGATGAAGGAGGCTTTTTCAGGAAACCGGAGGACTTTTCGAGTGTTTCAAGAGTCGAACTTCTCCTGGAGTATGAGCGGCAGATAGGACGGTTCAAAGAGGTTTTCGGGAAGCGGCCTTCGCATTTGGACACGCATCATCAGATCCATGACGATCCTGCGGTTTTTGAAGTGATCCGCCAGCTGGCTTTCCGTTACCGGCTTCCGGTCCGTCTTTCGCGGTGTTTCCGGAAAGAGGAAAAAGAGAGGTTCGGGGCCTATCGTATTCCTTTTACGGATTCCCTTGTGCCGGACCTTGATTCGAAACGGGCATGGACGGTTTCATCGCTTGCGCGGGCGATCGAGAGAATGAAAGAAGGCGTCTATGAGCTGATGTGTCATCCCGCGAGATGCGACGCGAAATTGCGGGCGATCTCGAGTTTCCATTTTCCCCGCGAGCAGGAATTGCATGCGCTGTGTTCGCCGGAAATTTCAGAATTGATTGCGGGACGGAATATCCAACGGATTTCTTTTGAAAATTTGAAAAGGTGAGGAAATGAGAAAAAAGAGGATTTTGATCACGAATGACGACGGAATCAAATCGCCGGCGATCTGGGCTCTGAGGGACGGGTTGTCGGAGATCGCTCACTGCGAAGTTGTGGCGCCCCAAAAAGTGATGTCCGGAGTCGGACACGGAGTTTCCCTGACGCGAAACATCCGGTTGCATCCCGTCCGCAAGAACGGGAAGGTGATCGGGTACGGAGTCGACGGAACTCCGGCGGATACGGTAAAAATGGCTTTGTCCGAACTGTTCAGCCGCGAGCATTTCGATCTGGCCGTTTCGGGGATCAATCTGGGTCCGAACACCGGCGTCAGCGTTTATTATTCGGGAACCGTGGCGGCGGCGCGCGAAGCTTTTATGACGGGCATTCCGGCGTTTGCCGTTTCCATTTCTTCATTTCACTGCAAAGATTTGACGTATGCCGTCAGACTGGCGAAAGAAATCGCCGCCGCTTATCTTGAGGAACGTTATCCGCAGGATCTTTTTCTTAACGTGAATGTCCCCTGCGCCGCGGGAGGAAAAGTCCGGGGCATTCGCGTGACCCGCCAGGCCCCTTCCCAGTTTCTCGAGTTTTTCGAGAAAAAGACGAAAAAGGGGCGGCATCATTACTGCTTGAAAGGCGACTTGGTTCTTTTGAAGAAAGGCCGCGACTTGGACCAAAAAGTCCTTCAGGAAGGTTATGTGTCGATTACGCCCCTGCGGCTGGACCTGACGCATTACCCCTATCTCAAAATAACGCGGAATCTCGCGAATCATCTCAATCGAAAACGGTCCTTAAGATCGCTTTGAAGCGTTTTCGGCTTGCCTGAAGTTAAGCCTTAAGAAAATCAATGAGAAGCGAGGGGTCTGTCCGGAAGAACATTGAAACGGGAAAAATTATTTCGCGACGGGCCCGTCGAATGTTTCGAAGATGATCGTGATGAGATTATTGCACTTCGGGCATTTGATCTGCTTGAATGCCTGAATATTGTCGGACTTGGAACGGTACATGATGCTCAGGATCTTGGTGATAAAACTGTTTTCTTCCCCCGACCACTGACACACCGAGCACACATATGTTGGTTGCATACTCACCCCTTTTCCCTACGCGCTAAACTATCGGCAGCAGTTCGAAAGAGCTTTAGGAAGAAAATGGAATTGAGGAACCGGGCTAAAGATATCCAAGGGCCCTCAACTCATTTGTTTTTTCGATGAAAGCTTCGTTTCCTCGGGGAGTTTCAGGCGGGGGAGAGGCGGTTTCGGCATTTTGGGGAAGAATGGGGATGAATTTTACGTGGATCATATGGAAAGGTTTTTTTGGTGGAGAAGGGAATCGAATCTGCACGGAAAAACTTTCTTCCGAAACTCTGGCCTCACCGCAATCAAAGTAATAATAAAATATTTCCTCCCCCGCTTGGCGGTAGAGAAATACGCGGGAGGGTATGGAAAAGGGCTTTTTGGGGGCGAATCGATACTGCAATCGAAATTCTTGCAAGGTTTCAATTCCGGTTTTTTCGGTAAATTTCAGGAGCAGTTGGACTTGGTAGGCCCCGTTCGGGATTTTGGCGGAGAAAGCGAGAGGAGGACGGGGCTGAATGCCGGGAAGGACAATCAATTTGGAAAAGGGGGATTTGGAAAATTCGGGGGACAGGTTGAGAAGAAAAGGTTTTCCGCCGGTTTCCTCTTTCGATAAGACTTCGGCTTCCATGCTTTGATCGCAGAAGCGATGAACGAGAGAATCGGGAGTGATGGTGAAATCTTCCGGCTGAAAGAGAAAAGGCTCTTCGGGGAATGACGTTCTGACGGATTTTTGATAACGGTCCAGGTAAGTTTTTTTGAGTGCGATATCCTGCTCCAGAAGTTTTTGCTTCAGCGCCGGATTTGCCGCCGCGAGATTGTTTTTCTCGTGAGGATCATGAATGAGGTCGTATAGCAGTTCGGGATTTGAAATATATTTTTGCGTTTCCGTTCGGACGCTTTTCCGGGTTAGCGTCGCGTGTTTTCCGCCCGCGGAACCCCCGAGGAATTTCAAAAGACTGGTCCCGTCCATGGATTTGCCGCCCGGGAGCTTTAAGCCGCAGATATCCGCCAGCGTGGGCCCAAGGTCGATCGATTCCGTCAGACCGTTAACGACGGCGGCAGATCGGCTGAGCGGCGGATAATGAAGAATAAGAGGAATGCGGATAAGGGAATCCCACGGGGAGTGACCGTGCAGAAGGAATCCGTGATCTCCGAGATCTTCACCGTGATCCGAAGTGATGATCAGCACGGTGCTGTCAAGAAGGCGCAGTTTTTTTAATTCACGATAGAATTTCCCGACGAGATGATCCGCGTAATTGAGATTATGGTCGTACAATTTTCCGAAGCACTCGAGTTCTTTTTCGCTCCAATCGGCGGTTGAGCCATTTTTGCGCCGTTTGAATTTTTTTCTTACCGAATCTTCAAAGTCCTTGGCGATGTCTTTGAGGAACTTTGAATGTTCGGACCGGATTCGATAAGGGGAATGGGGAATTAGAAAATGTCCGTAGATGAAAAATTTTTCGTTTTTGTGCCCGGAAATCCAAGCGGCCATTTCGGAAAAAGCCTTTTTCGTCATTTCCTTGCTTTCCAAACAAGGTTCGTCGTAAGAGTGAAATAAAAAATTTTCGCCGAAACAATGTGTTAAAGGGGTTTTTGATGTGAAAAAAGAGTGATCGGAAAACAAAGCGGTGCGATAGCCGTTTGTGGAAAAGATTTCAGGTAAAAGAATCTGCTCCGGATCGGGAACACGAAAGATTGTTTCCGGAGTCTCGGTCTTGACTCCCCAGCGATAAGCGTCTCTCTGAAGGATGGGGAGGGTGAAATACCGGGAGGAGAGGTAACAGCTTGCCGACACAATCGTTTCCGTGGCTTGTGCAAAATGATTCCTGAAGGTAATAGCTCTCCGGCTTATGGCATCGATCCGGGGCGTTGTATTTTTCCCGTACCCGTAGCACGAAAAACGGTCCGCGCGCGCCGCATCCAACACGATCAAAATGACATTGGGCTTTTGAGGGAGGAAAGGGTAAGGAAGGTGCAGTCCGATGGCAAGGGCTGATAATGCGGAGAGGAATAAGAGATTTGAAATAGACTTTCTCATTTCGGAGTTTTTATTCTAGATGACGGAGGGAGAGGAGGGAAGGAGTTTTTGAGGAAAGGAAAAAATGCCGGAGGAGGGAGTCGAACCCGCACGGGGGTTAAGCCCCACTGGATTTTGAGTCCAGCGCGTCTGCCCTCAACAACCGAATTAATTTTTCAATGAAGTTGAGGACTGCACTTA
>Ga0172375_10006450_pt1 | contig 16474 bp, 14 predicted proteins | sample LakKiv1m_FD_114537 | JGI IMG/M metagenome (GOLD analysis project Ga0172375, IMG submission 114537) | Freshwater microbial communities from Kabuno Bay, South-Kivu, Congo - kab_092012_11.1m | ecosystem: Environmental > Aquatic > Freshwater > Lake | place: Democratic Republic of the Congo...
CTCGCCGCGCAAACGATTGTCGAAATTGCAAATCGTAATCCCGTTTCAACATTCGAGTCGAATATTCGTGGTTCATGGAATCTTTTTGAGGCGGCTCGTCGTACGCCGACCATTGAACGAATCATTATTGCTTCTTCTGATAAGGCATATGGAGTGCATCATATACTCCCGTATACTGAAGAATTCGCACTTCAAGGTTCTCATCCATATGATGTGTCGAAGAGCGCGGTAGACCTTATTGCGCAGACATATGCAAATACCTACAAAATGCCTATCGCGATTACGCGATGTGGAAATCTATTTGGAGGTGGAGATTTAAACTTTAGCCGACTTATTCCAGGAACAATTCGTTCAGCGGTTCGTGGTGAACAGCCCATACTCCGGAGCGATGGAAGTTTTGTACGCGATTATTTTTATGTGCTTGATGCGGTGAATGCGTACATATTACTTGCTGAAAAATTGGAAGACAGCAAATTTCATGGTCAGGCATTTAACTTTTCTCCCGAAAACCAAATTTCTGCACTTGAGCTTGTGCGTACTATTTTGCGACTCATGGAGAGTCGTCTCGAACCCATTATTAAAAATGAAGCAAAACACGAGATCCCGCATCAATATTTATCATCAGCAAAAGCGCGCGGGCTCCTTGGTTGGGCTCCTATGTATTCATTAGAAGATGGTCTTAAGGAATCTATTTTGTGGTACAAAAAATTTCTCACGGAGGAGAAATAGTCACCAATAAAAAAGTGCTTGTCACGGGCGCTGGAGGTTTTGTTGGTGCGCATGCGGCGACTGAATTTTTGCGCGATGGATATATTGTACACGCCGTCAGTCGTTCATCAGTGTATCCGAGGCGTCTTGCGCAGTTGTGTGATGGCGTTGGTGAGTGTGCTCTGGAGCAGTGTGATCTTTCTGTTGCGCATGAAGTCGAAAAGCTTATTGAGCGAGTTCGGCCGCATATTATTATTCATTGTGCGACGTATGGAGGGTATCCCCAAGAAAAGGATGCTGATAATGCGGTGATGACGAATGTGGTGGGAAGTCTCAACCTGTTTCGTGCGGCATTGTCGATAAAGGGCGTAGAAAGAATTGTAAATATGGGAAGCTCATCAGAATATGGAGAGCAAGATCATTCCATGCGTGAAGATGATATTCCAAAGCCCATCGGGCCGTATGCGGTGACGAAGTTGACACAAACTCATTTAGCGACCGCGTTTGCCCACCATGCACAATTACCCATCGTGACACTGCGACCATTTTCTGTGTTTGGTGTTCTCGAGGAGCCCGGAAGACTGTTTGCAGACGTCGTGCGAGCGCACATCAAGGGTGAGACGTTGCGCTTGGGTGATCCTCGTGCAGAACGAGACTTTGTATATATTACTGATGTCATCGAAGCAATGCGGAAGATATGCGGAACACCGGGTATTGATGGAGAGGTGTTCAATATTGGAACTGGGCGAGCAACGACTATTCAGGATGTTGTTGACACCGTATCGTTAGTAACAGGGAAGACAATTCCGTTGGTATGGGGGAATATAAACAATCAACGCGAGCACACGTCAACAACATGGTTGGCAGACAATACAAAAGCACGTGAGAAACTTGCGTGGAAACCATCACATACGGTTGATGAGGGGGTTCGTGATATGCTGGCATGGTACGAGAAACATCCCTCTGTTTTATGAAATCAAAAAATCTTTCAGCAAGGCGAATACGGCATCTAACCAACGTTGCTCGCGAAGTACGTAAAGACATTGTGCGCATGTCTGCTCGCGCAAACGCATCCCATGTGGGCAGTGCGCTTTCGGTGGTCGAAATTTTAGTAGCGCTCTATTTTATGGTACTTCGCATTCGTCCAAAGGAGCCCAAATGGGAAAAGCGTGACCGCTGCATTCTAAGCAAGGGGCATGGAGGCGCTTCACTCTACACCACACTTGCGCATCGTGGATTTTTTTCGAAGAAAGTGCTCGAAACATTTTGTTTTGATGGATCAAAGTTACCCACACATCCCATAAAAGATAACCTTCCCGGGATTGAGGCGACAACAGGATCGTTGGGCCACGGGTTACCGATTGGATTGGGAATCGCGCTGGGGACTAGGGGTGGCCATCGGCAACCCAGAACATTTGTCGTGGTGTCTGATGGGGAGTGTGATGAAGGCTCGGTCTGGGAGGCGGTGCTTTGTGCGGGAGCAAAGCAAGTAGACAATTTGGTGCTTATTGTGGATTACAACAAGATTCAAAGCTATGGTCGCACAAAAGAAGTGTTAGACCTTGAGCCGTTTGTTGATAAATTGAGAGCATTTCGTTGGTGTGTCACTGAAGTTGACGGGCATGACTTTGCGGCGATTATGTGCGCAACCACACACGCACAAGAACATGGCGGGATGCCCCATGCGATTATCGCGCACACCATCAAGGGCAAGGGAGTTTCGTTTATGGAGGATAAGCTGGAATGGCATTATCGATCGCCAACAGGAGACTTGCTTCCACTGGCTCTCAAAGAACTTGATGCATCATGAGAACTGCTTTTATTGAAACACTCAGTGAAATTGCGAAGCGTGACAAAAACATCACACTCTTAAATGGTGATCTTGGATTTTCGGTGTTAGAGGATTTTACAAAACAATTTCCTGAGAGGTCGTGGAACATGGGTGTCGCAGAAGCCAATATGGTGGGTGTTGCCGCGGGGCTTGCGATGACGGGGCGTACAGTGTTTATTTACTCGATTATTCCATTTGTGACGGCTCGCGTGTTTGAACAGGTAAGAAATGATCTTGCACTACAAAACATGAACGTCAAAATAGTAGGAGTTGGCGAGGGGTTGCTGTATGGGCAGTTGGGACCGACGCACCACGCCATTGAAGATTTAGCCATCATGCGCTCACTACCCAACATGACAGTCGTTGCCCCCGGGGATCCGTTCGAGGCTCGTGCGGCAACAATAGCGCTTGCGAAAATGAAGGGGCCAGCATATTTGCGACTAGGAAAGAAGGGTGATGCTGTGGTGCATGAAAAAATTCCAACGTTTGCGCTCGGAAAAAGCATCCAGATAAATAAGGGAAATGATGCCACTATCTTTTCTACTGGGAACACACTACCAACCGCACGTGATGTGGCAAAGATGCTCAGCGAAAGCGGTATTCGGGCGAGAGTTATTTCAATGCACACACTGAAACCCCTTGATGTACGGGCAGTACAATATGCGGCACGAAAAACAAAGCTTATTGCGACCATCGAGGAGCATAATGTTATAGGAGGCCTTGGGAGCGCGGTTGCGGAGGTGTTGGCAGATCGCGGCATGTCTCCACGATTGCTTCGATTTGGTATTCAAGACAGATTTACCACTGTGTCGGGATCACATGAATATCTAGCTTCACTACATGGGATGGATACTGCAACGGTTGCCAAAAAGATTATTCGCGAGCTAGAATGAGCGATATGAAATCAAAAATGCGTGTCCCATACGCCCTTTCCGTGCATGGCCAAAAGGAGATTGATGCGGTGGTTCGGGTGCTTAAGGGAAACACCGCTAACGCCGGTGAGACGAAAAAATTTGAACAACGGATTGCACAATGGTTTGGCAAGAAGCACGGAGTCATGGTGAACTCGGGGTCTTCGGCCAATCTTCTTGCATTCGAAATCGCAAATCTTCCCAAGGGATCAGAAGTCATTACGCCCGCGCTTACATTCGCAACGACAGTCTCCCCAATTATTCAAAAAGGACTGACACCGATTTTTGTAGACGTTGATCCTGAAACGTATGTCGTGAGAGCACAAGATGTTGAGCGCGCCATCACGAAACGTACGCGCGCAATCATCATTCCATCACTTATCGGGAATCTTCCCGACTTTGTCGCATTACAAAAGATTGCAAAAAAACACAAACTTCTTTTTATCGAAGATTCGTGTGATACGCTTGGTGGGAATTTTCAGGGACGTCCCACGGGTGCGTATTCCGACATATCAACGACAAGTTTTTATGGTTCGCATGTTATTAATGCTGCGGGTGGAGGCGGGCTTATTGCGGTCAATAGTAATGAATGGAAGGAGCGACTACTCGTGCTTCGTGGATGGGGGAGATCATCATCGCGCATGGGCGAAGCAAAAGATTCCGAAGGAATAGACAGACGTTTTACTGCAAAGGTGGATGGAATGGCATATGATATGAAATTTCTGTTTACGGAAGTGGGGTATAATTTTTTGCCACTTGAGTTGAGTGCGGCGTTTGGTCTTGTGCAGCTCGAAAAACTTGCAAAGTTTCGCGCGAGTCGCAAGCGAAACTTTAAGCGTTTGCGCAAATTTTTTGAGGAGTATGAAGAATATTTTGTGCTCCCGAGAGAGCTAAAAGGAGCGGATACTGCATGGCTTGCGTTTCCTGTGACTATTCGGGAGAGCGCTCCGTTTACTCGACGTGAACTCGCCACAACGCTTGAAATAGCGGGTATTCAGACGCGACCAATTTTTACGGGGAACATTCTTCGTCAAGATGCTTTTCGTCATGCGCTCGGTTCTGTGAAAGGAAAGTTCCCTGTGGCGGATGATGTTATGCGCGGAGGAATGTTGGTTGGCTGTCACCAAGGACTGACGGACGCGCAATTAACATACATGGAAGAACATATTCGCGCGTTTATCGTCAAGTGTCGTACGCATGGAAAACGTAAAGTATAAATCAGTTTCCGTTGTTATTCCTTGCTATAACGAGGCGGGAAATATATTCGAGCTCCATGAGCGACTCTCGAAAGTGCTTACGAGCGAACAGCTTGAATATGAGATTATTTTTGTTGACAACTGCAGTAAGGATAATTCGGAAGCATTACTCCGCACATTAGCAGAACGCGATCCCCACGTTGTTGCAGTTTTCTTTTCAAGAAACTTCGGGAACTCACAGTATGGATATTCTGCGGGAACAGAAATCGCAAAGGGAGATGCGGTTATTTGGATGGAGGGGGATTTACAGGATCCGCCAGAGATTATTGCGCAATTTGTTGCAAAGTGGCGAGAGGGATATCGGGTTGTGTATGGTCTCCGTCCTCGAGCGGTTGGCTCATGGTTTTCGCGATTCTCGCGGAGAATGTTTTATAGAATTTTTTCAAATCTTTCGTATCTTGATATTCCGAGAGATGCAGGAGACTTTTCACTGCTCGATAGAGTAGTCGTGGATGTTTTTAACGCACTTCCTGAGCGGTCTCGTTTTGTGCGCGGGCTCCGTGCGTGGGTAGGATTTCGTCACACAGGCGTCGTTTATGAACGCAGTATGCGAAAATCCGGAAAAACGTCGAACCCTTCTTTTTGGTCGAATGTATGGTGGGCAAAGAAGTTTATCTTTTCTTTTTCGTATGTTCCACTGGAGCTCGTCAGTAGGCTCGCGTACTTTTTTATTGTTGTTGCGTGTCTGGGCACAGTCGGTATATTGTACGGCGTTGGCTTTGAGGGGCTTTCACTGTTGTATGCGCTGGTATTATTTTTCTTGGTGTGGGTCGTTGCCACACTCTTTCTCGTGAGCGCAATTCTTGCGGAATCAATTTCTATAATTTTTGAAGAAGTGAAACAACGACCTAAATATATTATTCGCGAGATTGTGCGCAAACAACTATCATGATTGAGGCGGTCGTATTCGCCGGAGGCACGTTTCTCGTGTTCTTGTTGGTGCATGCGCTCATATTTTATATACACACCCCAATAAATCGCTGGCGAGTTGTGCAGCGTCTCGCCATTGTTTTTTTACTCATATACGTTGTTGTGTATTACGCCCTACCGAGTAGTAATTGGTTTGGTATACTTGCGTCACCAAATGGTTTTCCTAAAATTATTGCCTGTGCCAATGGTGCGCTGATGTACATTTTCTTGTTTCTTACGTATGGGCAAGTATATTTCCTCGTTGATCGGGGGGTTTCTGCGCGCATGATGGTGGAAATACTTGCGACAAACGACATGGGGCTCACACAAGAAGAAATTGCGATGCGATACAGTCCCAGCGCACTTGAGCGACGCAGGTTGGACGATATGCGCTATGGTCACTATGTTTTTATAAAGGATGGTCGTTATCATCTCACCACAAAAGGGAAAGCGATGGGATATGCGTTTTTGGCGCTCAAGCGACTGCTGAGACTCTATCCTGGGGGGTAGCGCGCGTTAGTTCTTTTTCCAGATCTGTATTTCGGGCGTTTTCTTTACGAGTGTGTAGGCGTTGTTGAGTGTTGGAAAAAGCTTCGTATCAATGGGGTAGGTAATATATGTGGGGCGTGTTTTGGGGTTAATGAAGAAGTCGGGAGAGCCCGCGTAGGTATTTCCACCAAGACGAAGATATTGGTATTTACGGTCTCCCGGAATGAGAGATGCGGTAATGGGGTCGTTAACAAAACCGACGGTGCTTCCGGGCGTGGCGTCCAATGTTTCCATAATAGTTGCGACGGCGCCGTCGCGGCTGTTACTAATAAATATATTTGAAAAAAACTGATAGTGTATCGAAAATACTCCCGCAATGAGCATGAGAGATCCCACGAGCGCCGCGTTACGTTTGTGATCAACGACATACATTTGTGAGAGGCGCGCGAGTGTGAGTGGCAAGAGGAGAATGGCAAGGCATTCGACCGACAATAAATATCTGCTCCACCCCGCGCTCCGTAAATACACAACCGTTTGTAATAGTGCATATATGGTGAGTGCGGCGGTCACTCTTTTCGAGAGAGGGGGTGTTTTGCGTAGACCAAAATACAATAACGCACCCGCGATGACCACAAAGACAAACGCCGAATTAAATAATACAAATGGGTTGTGTATTGCAAGTGAAATAATTGATGGTTTGTGTGTGGGATATTGAAAAAACGCCATAGCAGGCGCGATGGCGCTCCACGAAAACGATGGGAGCAGTAGCCACAACCAAAACAACGCAACAAGAGAACCTCCCGTAATATAGCGCATGAGAGGGCGCACGCCTTGCTTTCCCTGCGCATAAAGAATCGCAAGACCAATGGCGATGGGGGCAACATGGTATGAGGAAGTTTTTGAAACAAGCGCAAGCCCAGCGAGTGCGCCCGATGCAAAATAGCGTTCTTTTGAGAGTGCCATGAGTGTTAGGACAAAGAAGAGTAGTCCTGGGACATCTCCGGTGGCAGTGCGACCGTTTCCATAGAGTGGTGCAAAACACGCGAGGAGGAGCAGCCCACGAATCGCAAAATCGTGACCAATATGTCTCTTGAGAAATTGATAGAGCACCACAAAAAGAAGAAGCATCCACACAATCATCATGATGCGCGTGGCGAGCAACGAAACACCGGTGAACCGATAGAGTAGTGCGAGGGGTAGCGAAAGGGGGAAGCCGTTTGAGTTGAGTACAATAGCGATATGTGACGGAGTCAGTGGAGCAACGGTAATATCTACTTTGCCAATTTCATTGAATGTTCGCGCGGCTTCTACCGCAAACGATTCATCCCACCAATATTTTGGAAACTCAATGAGCGTTCCGGTGGGGCTCCATACCATAAACCCTATAAGCAATGCGAACACGCCAAAGAGTTGCCCGCGTTGTATGTGAGTGAGACTCATATTATCGTCCTGAACGGGAGAGAATGACTGCGAGCGTTTTTAAGGCGATAGAGAGGTCGAGGCCAATTGATCGGTGTTTAATATAGAACAAGTCATACTGCACCTTAAGTAATGATTCCTCGTGCGTTCCGTAGTAATACGGAGGATTAATCTGCGCCCAACCCGACAACCCCGGTCGTACGAGATGGCGCATGTGATAAAAAGGAATGTTTTTTTCAAGTGTCGTAATGAGTTCTGGTCGTTCGGGGCGCGGGCCAATAAAAGAAATGTCTCCCTTGAGTACATTCCACACTTGCGGGAGCTCGTCGATGCGTGTTTTGCGCAAAAAACTACCCACGACGGTAATGCGGGGATCGTTGTGACGCGCCCATTGTGGGCCTCCCGCCTCCGCATCATTACGCATCGTTCTGAACTTCATAAGCCAAAACTGTTTTCCCAGTTTTCCTGTGCGTTCTTGGCGATAAAACACAGGTCGTCCGCTTTCGAGTAAAACAAGCACCGCAATAAGTGGGGTAATGAGAAGCGAGGGAATAGCAATAATGAGTGCAAGCACAATATCAATCATGCGTTTGAGTAATTCAAAAGAGCGTTTTTCTTTTTCTGAAATATTTTCTAAGAACCACGTTTCAGAAATGTGCGAAAGAGGAATACGACCCGTCACACGCTCATAAAAAGATGCAAAATCCATCACAATGAGGCCACTGGGGAGAAGTTGAAAAAGCTCATTGACCACCGTGCCATGCGCCAATGCGTGCGTCGTAACGACAACAAGATCAATGTTTCTCGACACAATATTTTGTGTTGATGTTGGAGTGGGAATATTTTCATGGGCGCAAATCGCGTAGCCGAGTTGTGGGTGGCGCGAAATATATGCAATGAGTTCATCAACTTCTGTACCTCCACCCAGAAGAAGCACTTGAAGTTTCTTTGATTGTCGAGCAATCACTCCCATGCAGTATCTCCAGATTGTGAGGAGTATAGTAGAGATGATTGCGAAAAGTGCGAGGATGATTTTTGGTGTAATGACGAGTGCGGGGATGGTGTAAAAAAGCACAGAGGCGATAACTACAGCGACCACGCTCGCGCTCCAGAGGCGAGTGGTCGACTCTATTTTTGGCGAAAGCTGAAGCAGATCATACAGACGCGCAATATAGAAAACACACACCCACAGAGTGATGACGATGGTAAATGGAAACACATGAATATCCCAAAGAGCTCGTGCTTCGGTCTCTCCATATCGCAGGAGGAGTGAGAGCACGAGGGAGCCCCACAAAAGCAACACATCACCCAAAATGAGGGCGACGAGAGGGGATGAGGATTTTCGCATACCCTACTATAACGCATAATTGGCACGCGGGGTATCTCGTGGCATACTAGGAATATGTATGATATGACAAGGGTTCTTCGGCGGTGTGTATTGGGGGGTGTGGCGCTTTTGTTGTTCGCCCCGCTTGTGGTAGCGCCAGCCCTGTTTTTCCCATTTATTACGGGGAAGAATTTCTTTGTTCGTATTGTTATTGATGTCATTGTTGGACTCTATGGAGCGCTTGCCATTCTTGATGCGCGCTACCGTCCAAAATGGAGTCGCATTCTCGGGGCACTTGGTGCCTTCACCGTAGCGCTTTCGCTTGCGACGATTTTTGGTGTCGACCCATACCGTAGTTTTTGGTCGAATTATGAGCGCATGGAGGGGCTTGTCACCATCCTTCATATGTTCGCGTTGTTTGTTGTTGTAGCGAATACCGTGCGTGGCCGCAACGAATGGAAGATGCTTATAGGAGTTTCGCTTGTGGTGAGTTTTCTCTCTGCGATATATGGTTTTTTTCAGATGACGCGGATTATCGATATTGTGGGGGAGGGGCGTCCCGCCGCGGGATTCGGTAATTCGATTTATTTTTCGGTATACCTCATGTTCCACATGATGATTTTTGGATATCTTGCCGTGGCATCACCGCACGTCACAAGATGGTGGCATGCTGTTGGCGGTCTCTTTTTGGGAGTAGTATTTTTTGCTTCCGGTAGTCGCGGAGCGCTACTAGGATTCCTTGCTGCACTTGCGGTGGTGATAATTTGGAAGGGCATTGCCGCAGAATCACTCAAAGCTCGGAGTACTTTTGGAGGAGCATTAGTTGTGGGCGTACTCTTTATCACACTCATGTTTGCGTTTCCAAAGAATTCACTGGTGCGATCTGTTCCGCTACTGAATCGTTTTTTTGCAACCAACATCATCGCGCTTGGGAGCGATTCCCGTGTGCTTATTTGGGAAATAGGTATTGATGGCTTTACCCACAGGCCCGTGCTTGGTTGGGGACCCGGGAACTTTATTGTACCGTTTTCGCTCTATTACAACTCAGCGCTATTTACTGCCGAGCCATGGTTTGATCGCACGCACAATATGTTTGTGGAGTGGTTGGTGACTGCGGGTATCGTCGGTTTTCTTGCGTACATAAGTATTTTTGTGGCGTGGGGAATGACCATTCGTTCACTATTGCGGTCACGGGCGATTGAGCAGAGTGAGGCAATGTTGCTTTCTGCGCTCGCGATTGGTTATGGTGTTCAAAATGCTTTTGTGTTCGACAATATCACTACCTATATATTTATTGCGTTGTTTAGTGCGTATCTGGTCACAAGAAGTACTGATGGAGAGGGTATTTATACTGCATCGCACGCAGGTGGTTCGACGACTATGCGCATAAGTGGTGCGGGTATCGCTGTTATTGCGGGGATTGTGCTTGCAATCGCGCTCAATGCAAAGCCACTGGTAGTTTCAGCAAAGTTGATCACATCCTTAAACGGATTCGGAGAGAATTTGACCGCAGCGCAGATTCAACAACAATTTGCCGATACGATAGCTCTCGGAACATTTGGGCAGACTGAAGTTCGTGAACGACTTGCCGATACGCTGATGACGCTCTCTACAAAAGGTGAGGTATCCGAGCAATTCATTGAGCTTCTTGATTATTCCATTAGTGAATACGAAAAAGAGCTGTCCGATCATGAGCCAACACTTCGTGATGTTATATTTACAGGGAAGCTATACACGATTCGTTATGTGGTTTCAAAAAAAGACGCATCACGAGAGAGAGCATATCAGTTGTACAATCGTGCGATTGCTATGGCACCAAACTATATCCAGGGGCGATTGGGTCTTGCAGAAATTGCAGCAGCGTCAGGAGACTATGTGACCGCAAAAGAACAAGCACGTATCAGTTATGAAAAGGTGCAAAATAAAGATGGTATTTTTTATCCGGCAGTATCCGTTTTCCTTATTACGAAAGATGTTCAAGAGGCCAATGCCCTACTTGCCGATTTTATTAATCCCGCACGGTTTACGGAGTTTGACCAAACCGGCTCTATTCAAGTCATTTCGCGCGCGCTCGGTGCGCTTTCCCCGGCAGAAAGACTTTCATTCCTTGAAACCTATGAAAAAGCGTGGAGAAACTATCATCCTCATGGCATCATCTATCTCGCGCTCGCACAAACATACGGCGAAATCGGGAGGTTAAACGAAGCGATTGCCATGGCAAATCGAGCAAAAGAACTGTCACCAGAATACACCAAACAAGTTGATGAGTTTTTGAAGGCGGTTCATGCGGCGCGATGAGCGATTTTTGATGTGGGGGGTGGCGGCCGGACTTATTGCCATTCCACTTATTTCGTCCACAACATTCTTTTTCGCGTCAACATTCGTACAGTCCGCACTGTTTTTAGTGCTTGCGGTGGTGCTTGCCGTTGTCGCACTGTTGCGATATGCCCTGCATGATCTTTTGAAGCCGCTTCCCGTAAGAGCGCTGACGGTGTTTGTTGTGGCCCTCGCAATTTCAGTAGTTGTTGGTGGAGATGTATCGCGCAGTTTTTGGTCTACATTTGAGCGCATGTGGGGAGTGGTGATGCATCTCGCTATACTGGGGATGGTGTTGGTGTGGTGTGCGGTGTTTCGAGGGGAGGATCGCGCAAAAAAATTGTTGCAGTATGCGAGCGTGAGTGTGGGAGCGGTGAGTGTGTATGCGCTCGGAGCATGGATGTTCACAGGATTTCCTTCGCGTATTGAGGGAAGTATTGGAAACGCGTCATTTCTTGCGTCGTTTGTATTGCTCGGAATATTTGTGATGCTTGCGTACGCATCCGATCATCATAAAGAATATATTGGCTGGCGTATGACATGGTGGGGCATGATGGGACTTGCGCTAGTGACGCTACTCCTCACCGGAACACGTGGTGCGTGGATAGGTCTCTTTCTGGGTTTTGCGACGTTGATGGTATTGGTGCTTATAGGGGGAGCTTGCGACGCATGGGGAATCCCAAGACATATGCTCGTGCGTATGTCGAAAATTGGTCTTAGTGTGCTTGCGTTGTTGGTTGTGTTATTTTTTCCGCTACAACCTTATTTTAAGGAATCACGCATAAGCGCGTTGCGGCGTTTGGGAGATATTTCACTCGATAACCGCGCAACGTCAGGTCGTTTACTCAATTGGCAAGTCGCGTGGAGTGGTTTTAAGGATCATTCCGTGTTTGGTTGGGGCCCCGAGCAGTATCATTTGCTTTACGACAAACACTACAATCCAAAGCTCTATAACATTGAACCGTGGGTTGATCGCGCGCACAATAATTATCTTGATGTCGCAACATCATCGGGAGTTGTTGGGCTTTTGGCGTATCTTGGTGTGATTGGTGTGGGTATCTATGGTGCGTGGAAGTTGCGCGCACAACACTGGGCAATAGGAAACGCCATTATTGCTGGAATTGTGGCGTACGCGGTCAATGACATCTTTTTGTTCGACACACTATGGACGTGGGTGTTTTTGTTGGTACTTGTGACCACGCCGTATCTCATGCTCGCCACAGAAAAACCGCGCACCGTATCGTCAGTAACAATGTATGTGCGCGCGAGTGTGTTGGGTGTGCTTGGATGTGTGGTCTTGTGGTATGGAGTCATCACACCCGCGATTGCAAATGCATACGGAAAGTATGCGTATGATGCGCTTGCACGGGGGAACGACACCGTTGCATATGAGACATATACAAAAGCGATTTCGTTTCATACATACGGAGATGTTGATATAGATAGAAGTCTCGCCGAATACGTTTTTGATTTTGTGCGCAAGGGCGGAAAGCGCGACACCCCATCACTTATTCGTGCAAATGAGCGTGCGCTCGATGCAATGGATCGCAATATTGCAAGAGAGCCGGCCAACGGCAAATGGTGGCTTTGGGCGGGGCAACTCGCGTCACTCCACACCACACTGACAGAAGCAAACAAAAGTGAATATCTTGCGCGTAGTGTGACATATCTTGAAGGCGCGGTCGTGCGTATGCCGAACCGTGTGCAGGTGCTCCTCGAGCTTGGGCAGGTGTATCGCGTGCAAGGGGATGTATCGCGTATGCGTGAGGCGTTTGATCGCGCGATTGCCATATGGTCCGAGTTTCCTCTGCCTCATGCAAATGCAGTTGCGCAGTATATTTATGTGGGGGATCGGGCGAGCGAGGATCGTGAACTTGCGTGGCTTCGGGTGCATTCTTGGGCTCGCGAAAACATGAAAGGAGAAGAAGACTTGCACAGCCCAGATCGTGACATGATGCTCATTCGTGACGCATATTACAACACCGGCAGATTTAGCGATGCGGCAAATATGCAAAAAGAAATCGTGGCGAGAGAAGATGCACATTTCAAAGAGAACGGAGACTCCACGAACCTCGTTTCCGCTCTCCAGGCACTTGCGTATATTCAGGCCAAGGCGGGTGATCGAGTTGGAGCTCGAGCGAACGCACTTCGTGTGCTGGAGTTGAACCCCGGAAAGAGGGCGGAAGTAGATGGTTTTTTGAGAAATATAGGGTACTAGGGGGTTAAATACCCCTTATCCACAGCCCTATATTGACCCCTTGCAAAGAAAGGTGAAAGGTGCTATACTACCTTTATATGAGTGCCCTCCGAAAGGAGAGCTCCCACTATGTCGTAAAATGCCCCGCTCCGGCGGGGTATTTTATTTCTAGGAAGTTATCTTATATACTACATTGAGTCGGATATTTCATGACCAGAGAGCAGGTACTCATATATGACATAGTATGGAGTTTTACCCTCTCTGGTCTTGAAATCTCCGAATATGCAATTTCGTTCGTCTCCCATTCTTCTCGTTCTTTGTGCTTCTGCGCTGCTTGGCGTGGTTGCGTTGTGGAATCTCGCTCCGAGACTGTGGGGGGGGATGTATCGTGTGGCCTCACGAGGTGGTGATCAAAAAACGGAAGAAAAAAACACGAGCACAAGCACGAGTGAGCAGTTTCGTATTGCCGACGCGCCTCCACAAAGTATAAGCATCGCACCACGTACACCAGTTGTTGTGCAAAACAAGCTTCCCCGAGCACTCGATGTGACGTTTACGCGTGAGAGCGAGCCACAATCAGCGCGTGATCGCATGGTGCTTACGATTGCATCGTCGTCATCTTCAATGCTGTCATTCGCAACATCAGGTGTGTGGAAGTGTGAAAGCAATATTATTCGATTGTGCGGCACCATCAATGTTCTCGAAGCCCCAACATATTGAAGAAAACGTTTTACTCGCGCCCTATACCTATTTTCGTATTGGAGGACCAGCAAAGTATTTTGCGCACATTACAAACGAACATGATTTGCGCTCAGCAATAATATTTGCGCGCGATAACCATCTTCGTTTTGTTGTGTTGTCTGGTGGTTCAAATGTACTCGTGAGCGATGAGGGATATGATGGCGTTGTGCTTCATATGGAATCGCGCGACGTGCGCATCGCCGACAATATGCTCAGTGCAGATGCTGGTGTTGCGATGGCAACGCTGGTGCGCGAAGCGACCGAGCGCGCATTGACAGGTATTGAATGGGCGATTGGCATTCCGGGGATGGTGGGAGGTTCGGTTCGAGGTAATGCGGGGTGTTTTGGGGGAGAAATAAAGGATGTGCTGACGCAAGTCCGTGTTTTTGATACCAAAACGCTTGAGTATAAAGAGTTTTCTCGTGAGGCATGCGCATTTGATTACCGCGAAAGCGTGTTTAAATATCACCCCGAATACATTATTGTGAGCGCGACATTTCAGTTATCACGAGGAGATAAAAACACCATTACCGAAACCGTTCGTGCATACACGCGAACACGGGTGACAAAGCAAGATATTGGCGAAAGGTGTGCGGGATGTATGTTTAAAAACCCCGCAAACGCATTTGCAGGCAAGCTTATCGAAGACGCCGGACTGAAAGGATTTTCAATCGGAGGAGCAAAAGTTTCGATGAAGCATGCAAACTTTGTTGTCAATGAAGGATCGGCGTCTGCGCGTGATGTGTGTGCAGTTGTTGCGCATATTCAAGAAAAAGTAAAAAAAGATTTCGGAATTACGCTCGAAACTGAAATACAAAACATTTTTTAAGAAAATAATTGTAAAACATTATCCACAAGTACGTTCTATAAAGTGATATTTTTTTGTTGTATGTGCTTCATACTATAAGTAGCGTTCTTTGTGAGAGAAAAATAAAAATATATTTCATATTATTTTTGCATCACACAAAGAAAAGGTCGTTTATACGTTCATAACCATCACGCACTATGGTAAAACGAAAGAAGGCAGCAAAGAAGACAAAGAAAGTTGCCAAGAAGAAGGCGACAAAGAAGCGACGAGCATAATGCTTGAACACAACACCTCCCATTTGGGAGGTGTTGTGTTTTTGTGCGCAAAGACTATGCTAAAAGTATGAAACGATCACTATCAGCAAAGGGGTTTACGCTTACGACGAGTATGCGTACGGCGGTAAAAGAGAAAATTATTTTTCGCGTTGAGCCATTGGTGAAGCGATATGCGGCAGATGCAGTGCGGTGCGAAGTCGATTTAGTGTTCGAATCTCGGCACCACAAAAAGGGAGATGTATGGAGGGCCGATGTGACGCTGGCAATTCCGGGGAGTACGCTTCGCGCGACCGAGCCGGGGAGCACCATTTTTGAAGCCATTGATGCTGTTGCCGACGAAGTGCTTCGTGAGCTCAAAAAAGTAAAAGAAAAGGCAAAAACACTGGAAACACGGGGAGCGAGGTCTATCAAAAAGCGAGCGCGCAAGGGGGTGCTCGAATAGCAAAAAAGCCCAAAATCTGTTAGGATTCGTCCATGTCATTTCTGTCAGGGTTATTTGGTGGGGACTCGAGGGAGCTCGGGATATTTTTTGCACTTGTAGAAAACATCAACAAAGAAGAGCCCCGCGTACAGGCGTTGTCCGACGATGCGCTTCGGGAGGAGTTTTTGGCATTGCGTGAACGGTACGCACGGGGCGAGTCGCTCGATGATTTGCGTATTCCCGCATTTGCGCTCGTGCGCGAAGCATCGCGCCGAACGTTGGGCCAGCGCCATTACGATGTCCAGCTTGTTGGTGCTTTGACGCTCCACGCGGGAATGATCCCCGAAATGCGCACCGGAGAAGGAAAGACTCTGGCCGCAACTCCCGCAGTTGCATTAAACGCAATTTCAGGGCGAGGGGTGCATGTCGTTACCGTGAACGATTATCTTGCAAAACGTGACACCGGATGGATGGGTCAGATTTATCACGCGCTTGGACTTTCTGTGGGGTGTATCGCACACGAGTCTTCCTATATATACGATCCCACGTTTGCGCGCGAACCCATAACTACAGAAGACAAGGCCGAAGAGAGTTTTCGTGTTGAAGATCAATTTTTGAGGCCGGTTTCTCGGCACGAGGCCTACGCCGCCGACATTACGTATGGCACAAACAATGAATACGGGTTTGATTATTTGCGCGATAATCTCGAAATTGACCCCCGTGCACTTCGCCAGCGCGAACACGCATTTGCTATTGTGGACGAGGTAGACTCTATTTTAATAGATGAAGCCCGCACGCCACTTATTATTTCTCAGCCCGACGAAGATTCCGCCGAGCTGTACAAGTTGTTTTCGTCACTGGTGCCA
>Ga0172375_10006452_pt1 | contig 16472 bp, 9 predicted proteins | sample LakKiv1m_FD_114537 | JGI IMG/M metagenome (GOLD analysis project Ga0172375, IMG submission 114537) | Freshwater microbial communities from Kabuno Bay, South-Kivu, Congo - kab_092012_11.1m | ecosystem: Environmental > Aquatic > Freshwater > Lake | place: Democratic Republic of the Congo...
GGCTTTATGTATGATGAATGCCGCTTACAGATGGAGGAGTGGGCCGCTGTACCCGGAAGGAAGCTGTACTAAAATGACTACGCCAAAGAAGACGAAGATATTATTGACCAACGACGACGGCATATACGCCGACGGTATATTTGCCCTTGAAAAGACTTTGTCAACTATCGGCGATGTAACTGTTGTGGCCCCTGAAGCCGAGCAGAGCGCGGTAGGCCACGCTATAACTATGTCTTCGCCGCTTCGCGTTAAAAGGGCGCTCAGAAGAGGAAAGTTCTTCGGCTTTTCAGTGAACGGAACTCCCGCTGATTGTGTGAAGATCGCGATACGGTCTCTTTTGAAAGGCAAACCGGATATTGTGGTTTCAGGAATAAATCTCGGGCCGAACACAGGGTTCAGTGTCCTTTATTCAGGGACGGTCTCAGGAGCGACCGAAGGGGCCATCCTCGGGATACCGTCTTTGGCGGTCTCTCTGGGAACGTTCGTTAAACCCGACTTTACTTATGCGGCAAAAATTGCCGCGCGCGTAGCTAAAAAGGCGGTGCGCCATGGCCTGCCGAAAGGGATATTTCTCAGCATGAACGTCCCCGCGCTGCCGGCATCGAAGATCAAAGGTATAAAGATAACGACACAGGGGTTAACGCCGATCCTTGAAAAATTCGATAGGCGCGTAGATCCGCGCGACCGGACCTATTATTGGCTTACCGGAGAGGTCCTTGACCTTGAAGGCAGTAAAGACAGTGATATTGTAGCCATAAAAAATGGATATGTCTCTATAACGCCTCTTCACTATGACCTGACCGCGCATGAATATATGTCCCACTTGAAGGACTGGAAATTGTCCTGACCCTCATTATTTAAGACAGTTGTATTACTTACCTTTTACATTACTGTTACAACTAGCAGCTTATTATATGCTAACGTACAGTAAAATATGAATAGATCATCGTGTATATTTAGGCCTATAGTTTTAGTCCTGGTATGTTTGCTGACGTGCGAAAGCGCTATCTGGGCAGACTCATGTGATCAGGGGACGCGTTCATCATTGCAAGCTCCTTCGTTTTTTAGCCGGGCGGAGCTTAAGGCTGGCGTTCAGCAGCTTAAAGCGGTCATCAGATATGTGATAACTTTATGTGATGACCAGCCGGGCATGTCCATTGAAACCTTCAAATATGAATTGACCCCGCATTTTCCTAAGATCGGTATTGAATTGACCCTGTCGTTCGATCGTCCTTATCAAGAAGGCGATCTGCTTGTTATTCCCTGCAGTATTGCCGGGCGGGGATACGACCGACGGTTTGAGGCTGTGCTTGAAGCGGACAGAACGACTGTCAGTTTCAGAAAACCGGGACAGGACAGACAACCATATGCCGAAGCAGCGGGGCTTGACATGTCCGGACATAACGATACGGAAAATATGGGATTTGATAAGGTCACCGATGCTGATTCATTGATCGGTTACATATCCAGGATCCCCCCGGATCAGACTGCAAAACTTTATTCATTGTTTTTATACCGTCTGAAAAACGATTTCTTGGAAACGAAAGATTTTTGCGATCTTGCCGAAGATTTATTGAAAGGACCCGACGGTGCGGCCAAGTTGAAAGGCGAACTTGATGCTGGAACAGATTCGATCATGTCAAAATTTAAAATGATCCGGCCTGGTAGGAAGACCGCCAGGGCCGATATAGAGTCCTACGGGATCCTTTTGTACCATCTGACAGGCAATCCGAAAGAGTATTCAGAGCATCTGTACGATCAATACATGCGCCAGAGAGCCCCTGTTGGCCGTATGTCTTTAGGGCGGAGGGGCATATCGTATCAGGCGCGCGGCAACAGCATCGTTCACGTTTATCCGAAAAAACTAGTTTATGGCGATGAAAATCGGCCTTATCTGAAAAATCTGACCCCCGAGTATGAAAATGTAGACGTAAATATCGACCGGGAAAATAACGCTAAGTTATTAAAGGCGCTCGCATACTGGAAAACCTGGGCTGTGCAGCGGTTCATTGACGGCAGATCAGAGGCGGCAAGGATCGAGGACGATATTGTCGTAAAAAGTATCAAGAAATTCGAAGAATCAACGACAGTAGTCGAGCTTGGCATGGAGACTAACCTCATATTTTCTGACCCGTCCCGCAATGTTGTGAGGCTTATACATGCCGGCCGGAGCCGCAGGGTATTTTATCTTTCGAAGCAATATCTGGACGGGCTGAATATCGACGACGGCGACAATATGCGCGAACTTGCGATGTGGCTTAATTTTGCCCAACGCTACCTTGATGTCCAGGACGAGATGCTGATACGGGACGAGGGCCCGAAGGCTGTGCAGTCCCGCAGGACAGAACTGACGCAAAGGTTCTTTGAAAAAGAGGACAGCGGGCTCGTCGATCATGACGAGCTGCGTATAAGGCTCGGAAAATTCATGAAGGAAGATTACCTGCACAAATATTCAGTTATTTTAGCGCGGACGATCAGCTTGAGCCGGTATGCCGAAGACATATTATCGCAGGCGGATCAAAAATATCTCGGGCGTCGGACCGAGGCCGAAGGAAAGGGCCTCGACCCCACTGAGTATGTCATACGATACGACGATGTTTCGCAGGAAAAAAGGTTGCGTGATTATTTTGATCAGGCAGGGCAGGTATACAAAAAACTCATGCATGTATATGAGGGGCTCGGTCTTCATGGGCATGCTGAATCGGCTTATATGCGGTATGCGTATACTGTCAGTATGATCCAATTATGCGATCAGGCGTTCCTTCCATATAAACAGCAGAGGGAACTGGTATTGACGGCCCTGCGGTTCGGGCAATGGCCTGATTTCATCGCGGAGCTGACAAAATTCATGACTTGCAAGGGCTATGCGCGTAAAGTCAAAAGGTCCGAGATCAGCCATATCGCACATTTTATCACAATGCACGACCCTAATGAGAAAACCAGGAAAAACTTTGAAGACGACGTGCTGCACGGCCTGGAATCGCACTTACAGTCATCAGTATATGGCAGCCGGGAGTTCAGAGCCATAAAAAATGCCCAAAAACTTTCAAGGAAGCTCTTTCGTTCTTATAAAAGGACGCTGTCCCTGGGAGGCAGCCCTGCGGATAATTTCGATGCCGATTCGATAAATGACGATACTTCTACGCAGCAGCAGATCGATCTGGCTTCAAGGATGCGGAAATGGCTTTCGAACTTCGGACCGTCGTCCATGCCTCCAGGGGAGACGTTCAGGGGTTGGGTATTGGATCCTGACATGCTGTTCAAAGCTACGAAGAAATGGTGGCGCGACTTGAACGTACGGTGGTCAGAGCACGGCGGCGTAGACCTGTGCCGCTATAAAACAACAGAGGGTAATGGTAATTCCCCAATAAGGCACATTTCGGCGGGTGAACCTGTGCCGAATATATTTAACGGGACTGTTGAGCGCATAGTTAAGGACTCTATAGGCTCCATCATTTTCGTGCGTCATGATATGCCTTTTGGCGCTAACCAGCTTTACACCGTCTTCCGGTATGTCGATCCGATAGAAGGGGTGGTCACAGGACGAGAAATTAAAGCCGGAGAGATCATAGCCAGGGTTTCGGATACGGAACCAAGTAAGACAAAGATCCTGCCGCATATACATTTAAGTATGGCGCTGATACGAAAAGACTATCCGACACGGTTTTTGAGCTGGGATACGGTGCTTACAGGAGATGCTAAACTTATTAATCCGCTCGAAGGGCTCAGGGAGGGCATGGGATTCTTAATAGAACCAATAAAACGCTCTGCTAAGAAAAGAAGGACATTTTCAGGACGCACGCGCAATCCGCTTATCTTGACCGAAGATATGGTTGATCACAGGTTTTCATCGAATCAGCGCGAGATATTGATCACTAGCCGGGACCTGTATGCCGTTAAAAGACTGGCAGATCTGCGTAGAGCGATGAGGTGCACGTTAGGCGGCCGTATCATCATAAAGGGGAATAAGTCGGTACGCGTTGAAGGCCCTCAGGATATACGATCTATTATGACCGTTAGCGGGAACGGCGCCACAGAAGTCCAGCTTAAATCAACGCGCGGCTATTATGATGAAGTGACTGAGAAATTCAGGGAACTGATACATTCGTGGGCTGAGCGCGTAGTTTCTCTGGAGGCGGCGCGAGATCCTGACATGAGAAGGACACTTGAAGCGTCCATAAATTCGTTAAAGACGACGCTTGATGAATATCGTATAGGATTAACATTGTACATTACAAAGAGAGACGGGCCTCTAAAATTTACAGGCTCTATGATCGGATCAGTAACAGAGCTTTGTGATGAGGAGCTATATTCTTTCGCTAAAGATCTATGTTCTTTAAAATATATCGCGACAAAGTGGCATGATACCATCGACATGAAGCCGCAAAACCTGGCCCCAGGCGAAGAAAGCATATCTTTAACTGCGGCGCCTCTTTTTTATCCGGAACCGCCGTTCTCGGAGTTTGCTCCGGAAGAGGGCCGCATTACCGCGCATATTGTACAGACAGATGATGCCGTAAGGGATGAGCTATTTCTGTTCTATCCGGGCAGCCCCAAAGCCATCGAGAGATACCGTATGCTTAACGTGAAATTCAACGATTGGCAGGAAGATGTGCGCGCCGAGATGCGTTCTCTTTCCATGACTGCAAAACCGGAATTCCCCGGGAACCACGGCTTTTCCAACGTTCATAAAAGCCGCCGTTCTTTTGAAACAGGGGTTGTAGGTAAATGGACTGATCATAAAAAAGAATTCCTTTTGACCGAATCAAAGAAAAAACCTGTTTTCAGGAACATCTCAAGATCCGATCAATTAGCGACGAACTTGCTGGAGACATTGTTCACGATGATGCTAGAAGGTAAAAAAATAGTACTGGCATTCCACAATGACCTTCCTGTGTCCCAGTGCGGCAAGATAGAAGCTTGTTTGGCTGAACTCGAAAGACTTAAAGCCAAACCTGGTTTCGGCAGGCTTTTGGATAATCTTGTTATCCTTCGGCCCACACAGACTACCAGCCTTAGGAACAGGGCAGATCTGGAAAATGCACTTGGGGCTTTACGCGTAGATCTTAACGATCCAGAGAATACCGCGATATTCATGTTCGCGCCTGATCAGGCGGGCAATTCCTTTTCGAATATGGGAAGATCGGTACATCCGGTCATTATCGATGAACAATATGCAAAAGGGAAGCGGTTCAACGCAGAGACAAGTTATTATCCGATTCTTGAGATGATCACTATCACACTTATTAAATACCGAAAAGGATATCGGCCGAGCGATATACGCAGATTATTACAGGATGCCGGGATCCGCGATCTGGATGAACTGAATATAGGCGATATCAATGACAACGACCCTGTTACGCAGGCATATCTTGTTTTTAAACTGATACCTAAGATCGATAGGTATAATATTGAAAAGGGTAAGGACCTTTATGCCATTCTTTATAAATGCCTCAAAACAGCCGTATAGCTCATTTTTACAGTTAGCTTAAGGGTTGCGTTTTTTTCTGTCCTGGTATACAATCTTTATAACTCTATGATCACCCGAGCGTTAGGTAAAACAGGGATTTCTCTGTCCGTAGTAGGCCTTGGAACCATGGGTATGGGCGGAGGACAATGGTCAGAGGCGTGGGGGCCTCAAAGCGATGAGGATTCCAAAGCCACCATTTTGAAAACTATTGATCTGGGGATAAATTGGCTGGATACGGCTCCTATATACGGGTTTGGCCATTCTGAAAAGATCATCGGAGATGCGGTTTCAGGGCTAAAAGATAAACTTCTCATATCCACAAAATGCGGTATGGTGTGGGACCAGTCACAGCGTATCCAGGCGAACCTGAAACCTCAAAGTATCAGGCAAGAATTAGAGGACTCTTTACGCCGTTTGAGGCGCGAATCGGTCGATCTGTACCAGATCCAGACACCTTTACCGGAACATGAGATAGGCGAAGCCTGGCTGGAGATCGGAAAGTTCATAAAAGAGGGAAAAGTGCGTTTCGCAGGGCTGGGCAATTTTTCGGAACAGCAGATAGAGCAGTTACAAAAGATCCGTCCGGTCTCCTTTATTCAGGCGCCGTACAATATATTCAACAGGGATCTCGAATCTCACATGCTTGATTTTTGCGGCTCCAACGGGATAGGGGTGATCTCTTACGATCCGCTAAAGAACGGTTCTTTGTCAGGTTCAGTGGCTTCTAGCGCGTCTCACGGCTTAAAACATGAGATATTAAAGAAACTAGCCAGGCTTGCCAGGCGGCACGGTAAGACACCCGCTCAGATGTCAGTCGCGTGGTGTTTGAGAAAACAGGAAATTACCGGCGTAGCTGTAGGCGCAAGGAATTCAGGGCAGATCGAGGAGATCGCTGCGGCTTCGGATTACGACGTATCCTTGAGGATCCGGGCTGAGATATATAACTGCATTAGGAACCGGAATGAGAACATCTTTTCAAAGATCTGGAAGACAATTTTGACGAGACCTAGATGAAAGAGCGGTTATCCGGCCGGTATCACTGATATTAATCGGTAAAAAGTAACCGGACTTAGAGGCCTTTATGCATTCCTGTCGAATTGAAACTCGTCTAGTATCCGCGGTCATAGTGGCATACAACAACGAACGGACCATAAGGCGCAGCATCGAGTCGATCCTGAGTTCTTCATATACAAATATAGAGATCATCGTTATAGATAATGGGTCAAAGGACAGAACGTTACCTATAGTTAGGTCTTACGGCGATAAGGTCATGGTCACGGAAAATACAATTAATGCCGGATTTGCCGGAGCTATGAATCAAGGTATTTCTAAGGCGCGCGGTGAATTCATCCTTTCGCTGAACCCTGATGCTGAGCTTCATGATAATGCGGTGACTTTGCTGCTCGAGGCTTTGGAAGAGAACAGCTCATACGGCGCGGCTTCTCCAAAATTATTGCGTAAGGACGGGCTCATTGACTGCGCAGGCATAGATAACGAGCTTAACATATGGTTCAGGAACCGCGGTGAAGAACAGAGCGATGCCGGCCAGTATGACGCAAAAAAAGTTGTTTTCGGCGCGAGCGGGGCCTGCGCGATGTATAAAATGAAGATGTTGGAAGATATAAAGATCGACAGTGAATATTTCGACAATGATTTTTTTGCGTATAAAGAGGACGTAGATCTGTCCTGGCGGGCGAACCGGTTGGGCTGGAAGACAATATATGAGCCTAGTGCGGTCGCGCGCCATGAGAGGAACTTCCGCGAATTTATCCCTTCTGGGGAACTGGGCCGCTTTGCCAATTTACTTGAGCGCATTAAGTTCACGAGAAATAACGGACGGGACAGGCATTATAACTTGGTCAAAGAGCTTTCATTCAGGAACAATATTTATATGTATATGAAAAATTATGACTTAGACGCCGCATGCGGAAAACTGTTGCCTGTTCTGCCGAGGATGATCGCGGCGTTGTTATTCTACATAATATGCCTGCCGTCAGTTTTTTGTCAGTCAGGCGCGATAATAAAAAATACGGGAAAGATGCTTAAGAAAAGGCGGTTCATAAGGAGCGTTCCCATAAGATACGGGGTCTGATATGAAGAAAGAGCATGTTTCTGTTATCATAGTTAATTTTAACGGAAAAAAGTACCTTGAGGAGGCCTTATCGACCATAGGCGGTCAGGAATACGACAAGGATGCGTACGATGTTATTATGGTCGACAACGGTTCAAACGACGGTTCTGTAAGCTATGTCCGGGCGGCCTTCCCTGAAGTAAAGGTCATTCAGAGCGATAAGAATAACTTTGCGCATGCCTGTAACCTGGGCGTAAAGGCCGCGCCTGGAGAATATGTGCTCCTGGCCAATAACGATATGTCGTTCCACCCGTTATGGCTCAGAGAGCTCGTCCGGGTACTTAATGAAAATCCTGAAGCTGCGGGTGTGCAGAGTAAACTCCTTCTTGCGGACGGGACCGTCAACAGCCTTGGGGTCGAAGAGGTAAGCCAGTTCTATTTCAAAGATATCGGGTTCCGCGAGAAAAACGACAGATCCGACGCGTTGAGAGAGGTTGATTATATTTGCGGCGGCTCGTCACTATATAGAAAGGAACTGCTGGAACGATCTGGCCTGTTCGACGAAGATTTCATAATGTATGTCGAAGACGTTGAGATGAGTTACCGTCTCAGGAGATCAGGGTATAAATTATTGGTCAATCCAACGAGCGTGGCATACCACGCTTTCGGAGGCACCTCTAATACGGAACTTACGAGTTATTTCTGCTCGCGAAATAGATACGGTTTTATAGCCAAACATCATCCGGAACATTTCATAAGATCCATAGACAAATGCCATTATTTCATCCAGAATATGAAACCGGAGTTCTATACCTGCTTCAAATTCGGCTTATATAAGCTCTATAAAGAACATCCGGGATATTTAGATGCAGCAGGCAAGGCCGCTATCAAAAAAAAGATCTCATCGTTATTGGATAAAGATACCATCGACAGTTTGTTCAGACAGGTCGAATGTTTTTTTTCTTTATCCAGACCGAAGGTAGGCATATTCGATCAGGTGATCCACCTCATCGGCGGCGGACAGAAACTGAATGCGCAGATCGCCAGGTGCCTGCAGGATAAATACGACGTCTCAATGATGGGGTTAAAGGATTTCGATCTAGCCGAAGTTAAAAAACGAGACGGCATCGATATTGATAAATGCAGGTATGTCAAGATCGACATAGGATATGAAAAGAACGAAAAAGCGGATCTTTTCGATTCTAACATGATAGCGCCTCCTATGAAGAATTATTATGAAGCTGTTTCTCTCCAAAGCTCCAAATACGACATCTTCATAAACGGCAACATGGTCCCTCAGATCCGGCCCAGGTCGCCATACTCTGTTTTCTTTTGCCATTTCCCTGATATTACCAGGACTGAGTATTTTTACGTAGGGGATTATTCAAAAATACTCGTGAATTCGTCATATACCGAGAGGAATATCGAAGAGAAGTGGAGGCTCAAGGCCGATTCTATCGTCTATCCTCCAGTGGATTCGTTCTTTGAGGGGCGTGAAAAAAAGAACATCATTCTTTCCTTAGCTAGATTTGAGACGGGCGGGACAAAGAAACAGCTTGAGATGGTCAGGGCATTTGAGGATCTGTGCCGCACCAGCAAGGATATAAGCGGCGGATGGACGCTTCATCTTGTCGGGGGGTCAGTGAAGAGTATTTTCCTGGACAAGCTTGAGGAGAATGTTTACCTGGAAAAGCTTAAGGCAGCTATTCAAAAGAGCCGTTTCCGGGACAGTATCTTCCTGCATGTGAACGCGCCTTTTGACGAGGTGAAAAAGATAGTCTCAGAGGCAAAGATATTCTGGCATCTTTGCGGACTTGGAGAGTCCGAGCCCAGGAATGTTGAACACTTCGGGATGGCTATAGTCGAATCGATGCAAAATCGCTGTGTCCCTGTCATATTTAACGGGGGAGGGCAGAAGGAGATATTATCCGCCAACGGTCAGGGAGGGTATTTAATAAATAACATCTCCGAACTGAAAAGTGTGACCTTAAAGCTGATAGCCTCGCCTGAACGCCTGGCAGAACTGGCAGAACAGGCGTTCGAGCGTTCGAAGTCGTTCTCTTATGAAAGGTTTGCACGTCAGATATCCGATATGGTGGCTCAATTTAAGAGCGAATTCCAGAAAGTGATAAACCTGACCGTCCAGGATGAAATGGCGGAAATAAAGAAGGCCAGAATGCTGACAAAGTATCGGTCGGATCAGCCCGTTCATATGCCTGATAAGGGGCATGACCCGAACAGTCATTTCCGCTTCGAGTACGCTTTAAACACCGCGCGCATGCGCGCTGATGTATTCAGATTGGTGATAATGGAGGCGCGGTCCAGATTTGAGCGCGTAATGAAAAAAATAATACATTTGCCGATCAGGTTCTATACCTTCCGGCAGAGCGCGTACAACGATTCTATGATAGAGGCGGTTTCGATATTATCTGAACGCGTCGAACATTTGACGCGTGAAATAGAGCGCATGGATAAAATGACGCGCGAGCTGACGAACCAGAACCGCAAACTGCGCGATCTTTTGGATGTCAAGGCTGTCAGAGGGACCGACGGCGCAGAAAAGGACTTTAAAGAAGAGAGCATTAGATGATCCGACGGAATATCGTTGCCTTTCTGATCATTGCCGCCGTTGGCGGATTGCTATACGGTAACATCCTTAACGCGCCGTTCCAATTGGACGATAATGACCTTATTCTGGACAATCCCGCCTATAAAAATATCCATGACGTAAGAGCGCTCTGGGATTACACTCCCAGGAAATTCATTACATCCGTGACTTTTTCGCTCAATTACGCGCTGGCAAAACATGATCCCTACGGTTACCATCTGGTAAATGTTTTACTGCATATAATGACGGCTTTTTTAGTCTGGCGCCTGTTCTCTGTTCTATGCGCGCTTCCCATACTTAAAGGGCGTATAGCGCACAAAGATGGCGTTATCCTATCGATGTTCGGCGCGCTGATATTTTTAGCTCATCCGTTGCAGACCGAATCAGTGACATATATCTGGCAAAGATCCACGGTGCTCTCTGGGGTGTTCTTCTTCTCGGCAATTCTTATGTATCTTAAAGGACGCATATCCGGAAGATCGTTGTATTTCGCGGCATCTGCTTTTACATTTCTGATAGGTTTTTTTGCCAAAGGTGATGTGGTCGCGTTACCTTTGACCATTATACTGCTAGAGGCATGCTTTTTCAGAGATCCGGCCGCCAAGGTACGAAAGATCTTATTTATGGTCCTGCCGGTACTGGCTCTAGTTTTGATATTAATGGCATTCAACCTGGAGAATATTAATAAATGGATGAAGAACGCGGCCTTCTTTAGCGGCACGGCAGATATCGGCCGCCTTACGTACATGCTGACACAGCTGCGCGTAATAACGCGGTATTTGTCGCTCCTGTTCATTCCTTTAGGTCAGAATGTCGATCATTATTTTACATTGTCACGTTCGCTTTTCGAACCAGCATGTTTTTTGTCGTTCTTGTCGATTGTTCTAATTGTGCTGCTCGCGGTCCGGCTATTCCGACCGAATAGGATCGCATCATTCGGCATATTTTTCTTTTTGATCAGTCTTATACCGACTTCCAGCGTATTTCCATTGCGGACTGTGATCTTCGAACACCGGCTTTACATACCTATGGCGGGTTTCTCCGTATTTTTGTCATCGATCCTTTGCGGCGTTGTATCTGACCGGAGGATCAGGCATATCGTCATGATCCTGATATTACTGGCGTTTGGATATCTGACGGTCGCGCGTAACACATTGTGGTGTTCTGAAACAGCATTATTGGAGGATGCTGTAAATAAGGCGCCTTTGAACGCGAGGCCTCAGTTAATGCTTGGAGCGGTTTATTATAAGCACGGTGAGAGCGAAAAGGCGGAAAAAGCGTTCGAACGGGCGATCTTTCTAGCTCCGGATTATCCTGACCCTTATAATGATCTGGGCCTTATTTATCTTGATAGGGGAGACCTCGATAAAGCCGGATCGTTATTCAATAGGGCGATCCATCTAAGGAAGGACTTTGTCGATCCATACATTAATCTGGTCCATGTCCTTGTGCCCCGAGGCGATTACGATGGCGCGATGACGATATTAAAAAAGTCTTTAGAATACAAGCTGTCCGACAAGGCCTATTCGAATCTGGGGAACATTTATATTATAAAGAACATGGAAAAGGATGCTGAAACTGCTTTTAGGGAAGCCATTGCTATCAACCCCGAATCATATATCGCATGGTATAACCTAGCGAACATATATGCCGCTCGTAAAGACTACGCGAAGGCTGTTGAGTTTTATAGATCGGCGTTAAGGATCAAACCTGATTTTCCGGAGGCAAATAATAATCTTGCAAAATGTCTATCCTATCTTGAGGAAGCGCGTAAGTGATCCGGCCTGACGCGGAGATACTGTGCCGAATGAACTTCTGCCGTCACTGTCCTGAACGATCGTAACCTGGATTTCAATGAGTTCTACCCGTCTGGAGCGGCCCTGCTTTATTATGCGTCTTGAGGCGAAGGTCTTGAGTAGATAAGCTCGGGACGAAAAGCTATGCTTCTGTCGGAATTAATATAGCGGCTGTTCTTGAAAAAGAATCGTATAAGGCTTGAGGCGTGTATGAAAGTCTCCCTGGAAACACGATGCTGACGGCTTTTCCTCTGGTGAAAATGTACCGCGTTACCCGACTGGGCCGCGTAATCGACCCGCCATCCGGCTATGTTCAAGCGCAGGCATAGGTCCGCATCTTCACAATAAAGGAAATAACCTTCGTCGAAACCTCCGATCTGATCAAAACAATCGCGCCGCACCATCATAAAAGCGCCTGTAAGCCAGGGAACGTTCTTATTGGTGTCATGGTCATGATCAGCCATAAGATAACCGTGGTCAAGAGCGGCTTTGGCTCTTATGGAATATTTTTCCATCGCCCGCATGAGTACGAAAGACGGTCTGGGGAATTCCCTGCAAGAATACTGGATAGTGTTGTCCGGGTTCACCAGTTTACATGATGCCGCGCCGACCATAGGGTCGTTCTCCATGTGCGCCAGGAGGTTAGCTATGACCCCTTTTTGCGGAAACGCGTCAGGGTTCATGAATAGGGCGAACGGCGTATCGCATTTTTTGATGCCCTGGTTACATGCGGATCCGTAGCCGATATTCCGCTTATTATACGTGACATCCAGATCCTTGTGGTAATTCCTGAGAAGATCGGCAGTCCTGTCGGTGGAGTTGTTATCTATAACAAATATCTTTGTCCGGCTAAGCGACTCATCCGCTTTGATATTGTCCAGACAATTGACAATGAATTTTTCGGAATTAAAAGTCACTATTACTATACTTAAATCTGAATGTTTTTGCATGAACATATTATATTATGAAATGTTAAAAAAGCATAGAAAAGAACGCAAGAATAATAACGGATCAGAACCCGCAGCTGTCGAAGTATCCTGACGAGATGCAGTTTTCGCAAACCGGATGAGCAGGCCCGTTTAAAAAAGTACTCCGCATTGCCTGGTAGGTAGCGTTGTTCCATATTTGGCCGAAATCGCTGTCTTTTAAAGAGCCGGCAATTGGGTGCGTTGGCTCGCAGCATGTGAATATATTAGCCTGCGCGTCTATGTACACTCGTTCCCATAAGAAAGGGCACAGGTGAAAGGTCTTTTTAGGAGGGTTTGATGTAGAAGGGGACACCTTATAGGCATAGGGAGGGACTGACATATGCACGTTCAGTGCTTCCGCCAGTTTGACAGCGTTGTCCAGGGCATCGGTAACTTCCTTCGACCTATAGTCTACGACCTCGCTTTTCATTTCTTTAGTGTGGACTATCAAATTGGCCAAATTCAGATGATCGATCTCCAGTTCCTTAGCGAGCCTGATCATCTGCTGTATTTCGTGCACATTTCTTTTCAGCAGTATCATTCCTATAGTGACGAAAGGACGTCTGTTTACAGGAAGTTTTGCGCGCAGCCCATGAAGCAGGCGCATGTTCTCGATGACCATTGAAAAATTCGAGCCTTTTCTTATGGACTCATAAGTATCTTTGAACGGTGAGTCAAAAGAGAACTGTATAGAGCTGGCGTTCCTGACGATCCTTTCGAAGCGGCCTTTGACGGCGTTAAGAAGTATCCCGTTCGTGATCAACTCCACTTTTACGCGGTATTTTTCAGCCAGTTCCAATTCAAGGTCCAATCGCGCTGACATTAGAGGCTCACCGGCAGTATTCAATTGTACCAGTTTGGCTGTAGGAAATACCTGGTCAGCGAATTTTATGAGATATTTCTCTTCAATAGGCGGGTTGGCTTCCTGGTCATTCAGATTCTTTAGATCATGCAGCCGTTGTATGCACATAACGCATTTGAGATTGCATCTACAGTCAGTTGCCAAACCGACAAAAGGAGGATAAGAATTCAAGACTATATGCCTTCCGGCAATGTCCTTTTGAAGCTCGGCCGCGTTTTTTTCTTTCTTGCTTAGTATGTCTTCGGTCATGATAGAAGGCTTGTGATCCTTAGTTTTGAGTACCTAATAATACCATATTTAAGATGATCATACAAGGGTCGAAAACATAAGGGGAAGAGGAGGAAATCGTGTCAGAAGTCGAACTCATGCTGTGGGTCTATCAGGCGTTTAAATTCCACTGCGGTACCCACAAGCATTATCTTCTGGCCTTTTTCCAGATCTTGTAGCGACCTTTCCAGCTTGCCTGTAGCTGTCCGGATCTCCTCTTTGGTCATGATTGTCAGCCTTATAGATTTACCAAGACGTTTTTCAAGGGATTCTACGGTTTTTTTTAGCCAGAATTGGTCCGGGGTCCCGGCAATAAAAATATCGATCTCATTAGCCTGAGCGTTAGGAGAAACGGCAAACGCATCGAAAACAAAAGCCGCCAAAATGCCTTTCAAGGAAATGAATGCCCTTTTTATGCGGCCTTCAAAACCGACAGTTTTGGTCACAATAGTCCGCACTTCCTTATAAAACTCATAGTTCTTATCCAGGGCATAATACCTAAGATTGGCTAACCGTTCGGACTTGATCAAGCCGGCTTTTTCAAAGATCGCGAGCTCACGCTGCAGGCTGCCTGCGGAATGCCCTAATGTTTTTGAAAGCTGGCGGAGGTAGTATCTTGTTGATTGGTTTGTAAAAAAAAGGCATAGAAGATCCTGGCGGATAACGGACCGTGAAAAGAAGAATATGTCATTCATGTTGTACTCATTTCAGAGTACAATTATACTCAATTATGAGTACAAGTCAAGTAAAAATTGGACCAAGACGATATTCCCCATATGCGTAGTTAACATAAGATATATTATAGGACGTTGAGGTTTGGGGTCGGTTTTCGGTTCTATAGGTTGTATTTGAGCGTTATCAGGGTTTTTGTGCTATGCAGAAAAGTAAATGCCCGCGGCCGATCAGCGCTCCCAGCGCGATCAGTGATCTGTATGCCAGTTTCAGGTTCTTGGGATTACCGCCCTTTGTGAATCCGTATGTCCACGTTTTTACGGGCTTTAGGCCCGCTTTTGTAAGGGCGCTTTTCAGGCTGGTTTTGGTATGGGCCGATCGTTGATATGGCAGCCAATGAGGCCTAACGATATGGCCTTTAAAGGCCTTAATGACCGCATATATCAGTGAATTATCGTTCTGTGTTTCGATATATACTGTCCCGTTTTTATTCAATAAGCTGCTGACTTTTGAGAGAAATCCGTCAACGTCATCCACATACTGTATGACACTGTTCATGGTGATGAAGTCAAAGGTGTTATTTATGCCATCTATGGATGTCCGGCACTCAATGCCTTTTTTTAAGACTTGGCTGCAAAAATCTTCCAGGACCTCTACTCCATAGACTTTTATGCCTCTTCCCTTGCAGTATTCCAGCCATTCGCCGTTACCGCAGCCTATGTCGAGCAGGCTTCCCCGCACGCCGAGCCTGTTAAAGAGGCCTTCGTATGAGCTTGCGGGCTTATGTTTATCGAAGTGTATGACTTTTTCCTGTTCGGATCCTGTGCCGGTCATTTATGTCCTTTTTAAGCAGTTTACGCGTAAAAACATGATATATTACAACTACTTTGTTCGTCAACACATTTCTTATGCGCTAAAACCCCTATTTTAACCGTCAACCAAAATCGGTTATCCACAACTTGTTATAATGAGCAAATGCCCATAATGAATTTCAGGTTGATTTTTAGGGTTTTTATGCTATATTCGATTGTAATGACACGCTCTATTCTATGCGCAGTTTTGATCGTTCTGGCAGTCCTGGGCTGCTATGCCAATTCGCTCAGTAATGAACTTGTATGGGATGACCAGTGGCTTATCGTCCAAAACAGCCTTCTAAAAGATTTTCATAATCTTCCCATCCTTTTCAGATCCCACCTTGGTTCAGCTGCCCCGGGAGAATCGAACAATTTTTACAGGCCTTTACAGGAAGCTTCGTACATGCTGGACCATTTTTTATGGGGGCTTGACCCGTTTGGTTACCATCTGACCAACGTTCTTCTTCACTGCCTTATCTCTGTGCTTGTCTTTCTTATCGGCATGATCATCCTTAATAACAGGCCTGCGGCATTGATAGCAGGTTTATTGTTCGCTGTCCATCCGGTCAATACAGAAGCGGTAACCTACGTAGCAGGTCGGGCTGATCTTTTGATGACTTTTTTCCTTTGCGTTTCGTTCCTTTGTTTTGTGATCTATACCCGGTCGCGTTCGCATGTTTACAAGATCGCCTCTTTAGCGGCTTTTTTTGCGGCAGTTCTTTCTAAAGAAGCAGCGCTCATTTATCCGCTCATTCTCGCAGTGTATTTGATCGCGCGGTCCGGCCAGGCCAAAGCAAGGCCAAAACTTATCGTGTCTGAAACCGCGATGTACTTAGGCGTTGCCGCTCTGTATGTTCTGGCGCGACTTACAATACTTGATTTTTCGCAAGGATTACCTGGATCA
>Ga0172375_10006453_pt1 | contig 16469 bp, 19 predicted proteins | sample LakKiv1m_FD_114537 | JGI IMG/M metagenome (GOLD analysis project Ga0172375, IMG submission 114537) | Freshwater microbial communities from Kabuno Bay, South-Kivu, Congo - kab_092012_11.1m | ecosystem: Environmental > Aquatic > Freshwater > Lake | place: Democratic Republic of the Congo...
GCGGCGGCCAAAAACGGAGAACTGAGCGGGTTACCTGGTCGATTTTGATCGACGGCCCGCTTTCAAAAGCAGCGAGGGCTGAAGTCGACCGGAAATACAGGGTTACTTCAGACCTTCCCTAAGCGGCAGCCGGCTGTGCTTTACGCACATAACGTGATTTATGACAGTCAGCGGAGGTGGGATGTTGGGGGCTTCGTACGCACATCCCTACTTCACCGTTTTGAAGACGGATTCATCTTCAGGACATTGAACAGTGTTTACATATTGATGGGGGATGGAGTGCGCAAGCGTGCTGCGCCTGAGACAGTTGGATGCATTTTTTGATGCCTATGTGCGAACTATCAAGGCGTACAAAGCTACGCCTGCTCAAAGCACAAAATACTCATTTCTCTTGGCGGGTTACCGGATACCTGACAGATGTCCATGTCTTCGCAAGGTCAGCAATCGGTCGCGTGTTCAGCCACCAAGGCACTAGAAAAGTCTTCAGTGAAGGGGCAACAATTCGCACGTCCGATGTAATCCACATCTACAAAGAAAGCGGATTCTGGGTGCTGCACACCACAAGCGGTAGCTTCTATGTTGTCGCGACCTTTGAACGCAAATTCGGGTGGTGCTCGCTGATGCAGTTCAAAGACTCGGGTCAAGCTAAGTTGCGACTACCTCAGCGCTTGTTGCACTGATTTTTCACCCGCTCAACCTCCGACCTGTGAACGATGGTCAAACCCCAGCTACAGGGCCACTGCGTTAACTATCTGCGATGGCCGGATCCAAGGGATACAAAGTTCTCAATGTGCGTGCAGCAACGGATCTAAATAGCACTCACCTTGGAGACTGTGGCCAGGTTGTTTGACCACAAGTCGGGCCCTTGATGATCTACAACTACCGTAAAAGAGTGAGGTGATCTGGATGGATGAGCAAGGCCAAACAGCCAGAGGCGTCCGCTGCACTGTATGCGGGGCCCCCTGCCATGAGGAGCATCGCGGCACGTTGCAGGGTAACTCGCCAAGCGACGAGAATGGAAAGAGCGAGCACTACCTGGTGCACCTTTGCGACGGCTGCTTTCACGGTGCGTTAGGCTACTTGCGACAAGAGCACGAGATCATGAACCTCTTCCACTACGAGCCCAGTGCTGAAGAGACGTTCGGGCTGCTTAATGAGCACAAAAAACAGCCGAGGCCATGATGCGACAGTCGATTCGCGACGAAGTGATGAAACTGATATCTGGGCTCGCGCAGAGATGTCACCAGAGTATGGCGGACGAGCACGGTGCGCTGATCGCAAGGTACGCACGTCTGGATACTGCCTGCGACGCCGTCAACGCTTTCACCGGCTGCCGACCAGCCGAAGATTCAGACATTTTCGAAACACTCTCTCAGCGCCGTAGGGATGCCCATCGCCAGCGTAACCATAGAATCTGAGCGCCAGCTTCACGCTGGAGCCCGTTCCTAACACGCGTCCAGATGCCGCGGTACATAAGATCTAGCCTGCCAATCTTGGGACAAATGTACATTGTTATATTCCACTGGAGTTAAAATAACATTCTTAATGGCGAAAGAAACTATTGTATTTCGAGATCAACCTCCTATAACTAGCGTAAGCGAGTCTGCAAATATGAGGAGGCGTGCTATGTCAAGATATGAAGATGATGAAGGGAATACTGTCGATATTGATTACGACAAGGATCATGACACAACTCAATGGGAGACTCGTGATGCGGCAGGGAATCAAACCGGAGGCGGCCAAAGGGGGGGGAATGCTGTTGATGATCTTGCTGAGGAATTTAAGGGGCAGGGGTATTCACGCTCTGATTCAGACTAAATCCAATAGCCAAGCCACACTTTTTATTTTTGCGCTCTTATGGGTTGGTTATACTGGTCAGGTAATAGGCGAAGACCGTGTTATTTTTACGGAGCCTGAATGCCAGACATATAGCTATGCAGATGCTGTCCCACTAGTTGGAGGCGGCGAAATACAAAACACTAGAGGAGGTTTCTTTTGCACATCTAAAGATTTTTCCTCAAGTCCAGAACTTGCTGAAGGCAGTGTCGGAAAGGAAATTCTCAAAACCTTAAAAAATTCGGATGAAGATCGAATTCAAAGTGTTCGAATGGCCGTGTATATTTTCTCAGATTTGAGAGTTGCAGAGTTTTTGTGCGCCCAAGCATCTGTTTCACCCTTCAATCTTACAGTCTATACACAAAAGTCAAGTAAAGTCGGGCTTGGAGCCAAAGTTAGCGAGCACCTTTCCACGTGCTTTGGCGACAACTTGAAACTGGAGCGGCTGGGGTGTGATATTTTTGCTGCAAAGGACTGTCCTGGTGATAAAGTCAATACTATGCATCTGAAGCTTATTGAAGTGAGGCGTGAGTCTGGGCAGGTCAGCCAAATTGTCAGTAGTGGAAATCTCGGGCGTGGAATGTATGCAAACTTGGAAGATTGGCTGTTTTTTGATTCGGTCAAATATAATTCTATGCAAGATTGTGTTTGGCCTATTCTAAGTACTTCATTAAAAAATACTGTTGCTGCCTTAAAAGATATGTACAGCCAGTGCAAAGCCCGGCAAGGCATTATTGCAGGTAGTAAAATGATTCTTCTTCCGTTCGAGGCGGATGAATATTATCAAGAATTTAAAAATGCGGCGCTAACCGCTCAGCAAATAGATATTGTTTCTATGGATTTCAAAGATGTCAAGCTAAAAAGATCGCTTATGGAGGCATTAAATAAGGGGGCGATAGTAAATTTCTATCCTGCAAGCGATTGGTATTTTGCGCATGTCTCAAAGGAGCACCAGGGAACAGCGGGTTCTGACGAGATTGGCGTTGCGCTGGACTTGCAAAAAAAACACCCTAATCAAGTAAGCTTGAATTTTATTGAAACTAATTTCTTCTATGGCGTAGGCAACACGCTTCATCATAAATTTGCTTTATTCAAGGGGGCTTCGGGTAACACGGTATTGGCTGGGACAACAAATATGAACGCGTCTGCAATTCGACGAAATCTAGATCAAGCTTACATATTTGATAATGATCTTGCAGATGCGTACTCTGACTATGTGGGCCGGCTAAAGAAGCGCTCGATACCCTATGAGCAAATGCCTGTTGCTATTCCTGTTCTTTCCCATTAATTAGCATAAATGTCGGTATTTGGCTGCCTTCATACAGCAAGGCAACAGGTTGCGTGTTTGTTTGGCGGAGTGTTGCGTTGACTTATCTCTTATTCCTTTTGGAGATTTAAACTGCAAGGCTGGAACAGTGTGCCATGCTCCTTCGCAAGTTTTTGGGGATAGTCATTGCATTCGGGAACCTGCGGAAGCATTTCCGCTCTTGGCCGATTCTGTTTAAAAGCTCAGTGTGCGACATGGCTGCTTGCTCGGAGCCTGAATAACGTCCACAGCTAGCACGCCTACGTGAAATGTAGCATTTCGACCGCCGCAACGATTCAGATTTCAATTTCGTCACGCACTTCGGGCCAAGGAAATCGCTGAGCGCGTTTCCAACAGAATTGGCCCAAAGCAGCCCATATAGACAAGCCTACCTTCTTTGCACTCCCATCAGCTCATCCCACCGTCGTATACCTGGGACTCAGCATCTCCCGCCGCATCGCCCAAGCGGGCTTCGCCGGCACTCGGCCAATGCGCACTGTTTCTCTACCTTCGCGCTGGTTGATCTGGTCGACCACCGCCATCAACTGCTCAGTCCCTCGACGCGGTTTGGGCGCAAACAGATCCGGCGTCTGTTCACCGCGCGCAGTTACTCAGCGGGTCGGGTCATATGGGCAGCTAGAGACTCGCGAAGCTTTCGCCAAAAAATAGGGGTGCCTAGAACGAGGAAGGTGTCAGTTCACTGCTAATCGGCGGTTCAATCATCAGGCTTGACACTCTCGTGTGCGAGCCAGTGCTGCACGACCCTGAACATATCAGCCTTTGCTTGACCAAATGTCATTCGAACCTTTGACGGGTTTCCTTCGCGTAGACACAATATTTATCAGGCTCGTTAATAGGGCTTTGTGCTGTGCTGCTGGCTTCCGAGAGAGCTCTCACCACCTGGATCACCTGACTACTTAGCTGGCGGGTGTTCAGTGGATTTCCGTTCGAGTTGATCAGTGAAATATTAAGCGCATAGGCCACTTCTCGCAGTGCTGGTTTTGCTGGTGTTACAGGGGTGCCATTGCGCTCGACTCTGTTCAGCCAAGCACTGATCGTGAGTAGCTCTGCCCTGAGTAAACTGCTTCCGTCGATGGGAGCGGTGGGCACAGTCGATTCGCGTGTGTGATGCTCTGCGGAACGGCCAGCCGAAATGCCAGAGGACACCTGCAACCATGACCCCTGACGCATTAACTCACGACGACCTGCCAGTCTTTGCAGGCCAGTTCACCCAGGCAGAGTGGGATGCGCTTAAGGCTCAAAGCCTTGCAAACCCCTTTGCATTCAGAATGCCCTGCTGCGAGACGCGTGCAGTCCTGAAAACCAGCATGAATGGCCTGCAATTCTTTGCCCACTACTCAGATGAATGCGCCACGGCACCAGAGACTATTTGGCATGCCGAGGCCAAGGATCAGATATTCGGGGCTCTAAAACTCCTCGGGCTGATCCCGCGCACGGAGGTTACCGGTGGCGTGGGGAAAGATCGGTGGAGGGCTGATGTTTACTTCGAGGTGGGTGAGCGCAAAGTTGCTATCGAGCTGCAACGCTCGTATCAGCATCTTCGGGATTTCCTCGCCCGCCAAAAACGGTATGCGCGTTCTGGGGTCGAGTGCTATTGGCTAGTTCGGCGTGAGGTCGGGATGACAGTGCTGAACGCCATCATGAAAAAGCGGTGGAAAGAGGACTTCAACAGAGCCATGCCTTCACCCGAACACATGATAAACACGACACCTGAGTTCTTCGTCGGCATTCTCACCCCTGGTGAGCACGCGACCGTCGTCTCGCCTGGACTTCAGTTGAGTCACGTCGAGCTGCTTGCGCACATCATCACCACAGGCCTGCATTGGAACGGATTGCAGTGGGCTATCGCTCCTGCATCCTAGTCTTCAGATGTACCTTTCGCCCTTGTGCAGCTGACTACTGGACGCGCGAAAAAATTTCTGCCTATCTGCTGACACGCTGAAATGTGTGCATCGCCCCTTTCTGAGCCCCCAAATGGGGGCTGAGAAAATTTTCGTAGGTGGTACTAGCACGCGGAAAGTGGCCATTAAATGGGTGTCCCTTCAATCAAACGGGACACCTAAATGAACAAGCACGTCAGCAGTTTCTGCCACGCCGTTATAGCCAGTGTAGTGAGCGGCCTAATCCTTTACTGGATTACGAGCGAGCGCATTCCAGCAGCTCCCCCCTTTCCATTGTTACTTCGTGGTTTCTGGCCAACCTAAAGCTGCTGTCGCAGAAGCGCAGTACGAGGCCGTGCAATGAGGTCGCACGTACCGCAATGGATCAGATGGAAACCCATCGATTGTGGAACGTGCGACATCACGACTGCTCTACTGGAGACATCGCGGCATCGCCCTTGGGAGGCTGCTTGAAGCCCGGAATAATCACCAATTGCCTCAGATCGTTAGCCTTCAAGTCGATGCTCTTGCCGCTGGGGGCAAGAGCAAGCTCCCCTAGCGCGAAAACACGGAAGTAATCGGCATCTTTCTGGCGAAGAATTCCATCGATGTATCGCCGAAATCGGTACTCGCTCATCTGCTCCTTGGACACGTAGAGGAATACTGGTTTGTTATCAACCCAATCAAAGAACCTGAGCTTGAACCCTAAATCGTGATCGTTACCCGTGCCATAGCGTTTGACCAGGCTGGCACCTCCGTGGATAACGCGGTTTGAGAGGCCTACCTTGGCATAGGCGATGCTCTTGAAGTACCAGGACAGGGGAATCTCGCCTTCGCCCACTATCCTGAGCATCATGGCTTTGAACTCCTCATCGGAGAGTTCAAGCTTGGCGTGTCGGTAGCACTCCACCAGTCGCTCAAAGCTGCTGGTTCTGTGGTTCCGAGATACTCTCTCGCCTCGACCTACCCCTGTGCCTCGACTCCCTTCTGTAACATCGCTGACGCCGGCAGTGCCTCCTGAGGAAGCTTCCTCTGTCGTCTCTTCAGTGGTGGGGTCGAAGACATCGATGTAGTCATGCAGCTTGCGGCGAGCCCTTCGAAGGAACGCGTCGCCATCGGTTTCTCCTGGGAGCTTGCCATCGACCTCCTCGGCATCCTCATCAATCATCCACTCGCAGTCCGGGGCGTGTGCGTATTTCGGATTCTCGCGAAAGTGCGCTATGCGATAGGTGTCGTGAGGTTGTTTGTCATAGTTAACTGCTGTGATCTCGACTTGGATCGCGAGGTCGCGGCACGTCTCGTTCGAGCAAAAAAACTTGAAGCGGCTGCGGGGTTCTGGGAGCGAGAAAAAGGCTCGCCGGGCTTCGGCGATTGAGAGTACCTCGCCTAGCTGGACGCAGTAAGCGCGTGTGATGGGGGTTCTAGTCGACATCTGATTCAAGTCCCCTGATCTAGACCGTACTGAATTCAATCATTTGTAGCGGTATCACGTTTCGTAGCCAAAGGTACTTCGGTGCTCAGCAAGATAAGGCAAATGCCTTGGATCGATCTTGCGCAACTTCATCGTCGACGATAGGCCGAACTCCGGTGGTAGCTTCTTCGCAGCCGGCGACATGAGAATCGAGCCGTTATCACGGAAAGAGATCAGGCCTTGGTCGAAGAGCCGATCATAATGCGGAGCCAGCAACAGACCATTGAATGGATCAAGCTTCACGTCGGCGTCTGATTGGCTCCAGGGCACGATGTGAAAGGCAATCAGTAACTTAGGCTCATCCACGCCGGAGAGTGCGCATGCATCTCCCCAGAACGCCATTACCTGCTTTCTAAATTTTTCCTGGCCAACACGAGCCATGACAGTCGTGGCGCGAGAGGTAATGAGGGTGGAAGTGTCCTGCTTGCTGTCCTGGCCATCTTCGTATTCCTCAGTATCGAGCACGGTAACGACGAAGCTGGACTCCGGGTTTTCCAGCACGATAGGACGGACTATCTCGACTAGAGCTTGAGGAAACTGGATCTCACATCCGCTGGTGATCTGGAAGTAATCAACCACATCTAGATCGAAACGCGGTTCAAATGAAATCTGGAGAAGGCGACGGGTGCCATCTACGAAATCACAGTGCTCCCGAACCTCTGGATGTGAGCCCCATAAAGCATGCTCTTTCTTCCGGTCACGGAATGGCTGCTCCCAAGAAGTGTTGGATAGCTGAATAAGCCTAGCCATGCTTGTTCCTTTTGATGGCGTTAGAAGTATCAGGCTATCGATCTATCCGCGTAGCGTCTACCTACCAGCGGCAGCCGGCCCTGGTCGTTGTTGAGCAGGGTGTCGGACTACATCCACAACAACAGTTCTTTCTCGGTCGTGAACTATGGCTACCAGAAGCTGGGACATCTGATTCGCACATCGGAGCAGTTCGATGTGGAGATGCGCGGTACTGTTATAGTGGTTCGTACCTTTCGTAAGCAAACGCCGTCATCAGCTCCTGAACCCGCTTAAGACACTACTGCCTGAAAACAGTGGCCCGAGGTCTGTGCGCTGATCCATAACCAAGCCGTAGGCGTTTCGCGGATGCTAGGCGGCTTTCGCTTCCTAGTCTGCTACTGGCCCGCAACAGGTGATAGATTGAGTCCGTAAGCCAGACCACGGATGGATTGCCTGTATGTACCTAGCACGCACAACGGACGGCAGACGCATTCCGGCCACCCGAGATGAGAGCGGGTATTGCCCAAGTTGTAATGAGCAGCTGACTGCAAAGCTGGGCGATATCTATGAGTGGCATTGGAGCCATAGGCCTGGCCAAGCTTGCAGCTATCGAAAGACAGCGACCTTCTGGCAGTACGGTTGGATACGTCACTACCATGCCTCGGGTGAGTGGGACGTGGAGACCAGCAGGGGCGGAGTGGAGTTTGATGGAGTCCACCCAGAGAAGCGCCTCTCTCTGATGCTTGCTCACAAACTGGATATGACGGCGGTCAAGGCGTTCATCGACGCATCTGTCCAGTGCGATCTCAAACCCGTAGTCATTTTCAACGCCAAAGCCTTCGAGCGATACCAGTTCGAGGACTACCGACTGAAGCATCCCAAGCGGTCGGACAACGGCTGGATTTTCTTCTTCTCTCACGCGTTCCCAGGTCATAAGCGCACGGCTTCACTCTGGCTCGACATTGAGCAAGGCAAGCATCCGCATTTTGGTCTGAAGAGCGGGATCTACAACCTGACCTATTCGGCGGAGTCCCATGGGGCGATTACTGTCAGCCGGACGCCACGGGTCAAATCAGCGCCTCGTCCCGCTAGTCCATCGTCTGGAGTCATCGGGCAAGAAGAGTGGTCAGGCGCCGCGCCTACCCAAGCCAGGACAACCGAATGATCCCGCTCAACTGCGCCCGAAGTACCTTGTTGCCAGCCAAACATGCAAAGGTATGGTTTCAGCAATGAGAATCGAGGCGCCCCCCTTGTCAGTTCACTGTCGTGTTCCTGTCGTGTTGGCCTGACTGTCTACTCTCCACACTAGCTACATCGTTCAACGTGATGGAGCAGCAAAATGAAGACCTCTGAATCCAGCACGGAAGTTGAGGACGGTGGTTTCGTCGGGAATGCGCTCCAGACTTAGCCCAGGGAACTGACGCAGCATCGCCATCAGCGGGTATGCAGGACGACCGCCTTCACCTTTCGGGTAGTGAGGCTCAATCCAGGCAAGCAACCCCTTCCTCGGCCCACCTGATCCATCTCTAACAGGAATAATTCCTTGCGGGTCTGCTTGCGCTTGCCAACGTACTCGGCATCAGATCCGAGTTGGCCTTGCGAGGTCGCGCCACACGGAGAATCTGTCAGGTTGACAAACCTATAAATCTGCACAAAAATCTCGGTTGACAGTATTTTGATTTTGCACGCTTTGTGGGAGAAATCTATGCGTGAGATCGTTCATCCGAGCGAGCTGGAACCTAGGCTTCTGGCCGAGTATGTCAGCGCTGTGTGCCAAGAAGCACTAGATGCCGCCCACATGGCGATGGATGCAGCGTCAACGGATGACGATACCAACTGGACTAAGGGGACTTTGCCATACGGGCGTGTCCACGGACGGTTCATTCGTATGGGCCGGGACAAAGACCTTTCGTGGTTCCAGCTCACGAACAAAACGATGGACTTCACTCCAAGTATCAACGGAGTTTTACTCCAGGTTGTAATGGATGACCCGCATGAGCGGAAGAAGTCTCACCGACTTGCCCAGAATGGTGTTGAGCGGTTCCAGGCCAGCCTACTCGGTCTGGCGTGTGACCAGAACCTGACTTGGCGCCTCTACATCGACAGCGATTTGAACCCGGACGGGCGAAAGCTGACGGCGACGATCATGGGCTTTGACTCCAATTTGAACGTCGTATGCGAGTGGGTTCACGATTACGTACCGCTCGACTCGGTTCGCACGCTGGGGCTTCCGCTCGAAGTGGAAATCCCGGAACAAATCCCGACACGCCGCAACAAAGATGTCGAGCAAGGCAAGCTAGAAGACACCGACGCGAAAGATGAGTGATAGAACAGGTTTCTTGCCCCTAGGCGATGACTTTTCGCCCGACAAGCTCCGGCTCGCAAGGTGTGCAGCCGGATTGTCGCTGGCCGACATTGGCGAAAAGCTAGAAGTGACAAGGCAGTACGCACATAAGCTTGAAGTGAACGCGATCCCATCCCCACAGCAGCTCAAAGTGCTGAGTGAGATTCTGGATGTGCATGAGAGCTTTTTCTTCATCCCCAGGCGCAGTTCTGTAGAGCTAGAGCAGTGTCATTTCCGTAGCCTCAGATCGTCGACTCAGACCCTGAAGAAGACCATTGCAGCTCAGGTTGAGATGTTCGAGCTGCTGGTCGACGAGCTCGATAAAGAGATCGCTTTTCCTGCGGTCGACTTCAAGGCATTCGATGGTGAGATTGATGACCCCCGCAAGATCGAGCAGGTCGCCGAGAAGTTTCGGCGTGAGCAAGGCTTGGGGCTTGGGCCTATTTCCAGTGTGACCAAGCTGGCCGAGAAGATTGGTGTTCTGGTCGTGGATTTGAATGCTGCTGATGAGAAGGTTGACGCGTTTTCCCTCTACAATAAACGCCCGCTGATCGTTCGCAGCACCGCAAAGGCTAGCCCAGGTAGGCAGCGCTTCGACTTGGCCCATGAGTTGGGTCACCTTGTTATGCACCAGGGCATTGAAACAGGGTGTCGCATCACCGAAGAACAGGCGAACCAGTTTGCCAGCGCCTTCTTGATGCCTCGGGCCAGCTTTGCTGCTGAGTTTCCGGCAATGCGGGGTCGCTATCTCAACTGGTCTGCGCTGAAGGATCTGAAGCTTCGATGGAAGGTCAGCTTCAAGGCGTTGATCTATCGTGCTCGTAGCCTGGATCTTCTAACCGCTGAGCAGGCAAAGTCTGGTTTCACCCACCTAAGCCGTAAGGGCTTCACGAAGGAGGAGGAGTTCGACGACCTGATTCCGATGGAGTCGCCAGCTCTCGTTCAGCGCGCTATCGATCTTCTGGATTATTCGACTTGGCGGCGAATCCTGGGAGACTCGGGGCTGACAAGCAGCTTGGTCACAGGTCGGTTCCTGCTAAAGGTTCCTGTGTCGCCGCTTCGGCTGGTGGGGCGCGAAGCTGGTTGAACGTTGGGGACTATCGCGCCCATTTGATCTGTTCTAAGTCTGCTTCCGCCATTCCAGAGAGGTCTTCATCTTCAGCACCTATGTTTATGAGCATGTCCTTGATTTTCTTGGTCAGCTGGCTACAGATAGAGTCTTGGCTGAGCGATTGACGCAGTAAAACAAGGAGCTTCATGGATAAGGCGCGGCTCTATTTCTCTCGAAAAGGAGAGCTCTGTGAAACTATTAAAGCCCGAGATATAAGGAGCCGGGAACACTATCGCGGGTTATGGCCGCTCGTGAGCGAGGAGGATCCGCCTACTCTGGTCAGCTGGGTTAGTCCAGTCATTGAAAACGGTAAGCTTGTGAGGCGCTCGCATTTTCGTGCTTACAGCGGCAGGCGACACGTGAATGCCAATGAGATCCTTGAGGATGAGGAGGCCGCTCGTAGCCGTCACGCTGGGGAGAGTGCTGAGCACCGCTTGGCGAAGCAACTGATTGCAGAGGAATTGGCTGAGCGTATCGCCCAAGGCCTGGCTCTGCCTTGGGCGTTCAAGGATGACTCGGTCTCTGACTTTCACCTAGAAGGAAATCTACTTCGTGGAGCCACCTCGGTAGAGACTGAGGTCATGATTAAAGCCCCGCCGCCGTTGACGGCGAGGTATCGTTTGGATGTTGCTGTCCTCGGAGAGGCTGTCCTTAAAAACCGGCCAGTACTGGCCGGTATAGAAATCGAGTACGAGCATGCATTCGATGGTCGCAAAGCGATTGCAGGCCGCGCCACTGGATATCCGTTAGTGTCCATCGATATATCTAGTATGTCACTGGAAGAACTTACCCCACAGTGGGCAAAGCGAGCGCTAACCGAAACTACCCATACGGCTCTTGAAGGAAGGCGCAAGACCTTCATTTACCTCAACCCACTGCTCTATCCGTTGTACATCAAGCTTCCGCAGCCACTTTTTGGTCGAGAGAAGAGGCATCAGTTCGTGATCTTTGCCTCAGATGCGCAGCTCGAAACGATCAGGACAAAGGTTGATGAGGTGAGGCAAAGCCTGATGCTCAAGGTAAATGACGTTGTGCTCCAGATGCCCAGTGGCAAGAGCGAGCAGTCAGCAATCATGCTTGCCAACCTTGGAGATATTGTCGGCGATGGTTGGGAGCGCATGAACCCTAATCGATGTTTGACCATTTCATTGGACAGGCCGAGTCAGCTGGGCTCGGATGCTCTTCACCTGATGCACCTTTTCATCGCCATCTATCTGGCAGGCTGGGCGGACGCGTTGGTGGGGTATAAATGGAGCATGGGGATCATCAATGAGCACCCAGAAAGTGATCTGTGGGATGGCTGGCGTGAAGGTAAGCGTTACAACGTTGCACCCAAGCGGCTTTCCATACCGTTTGTTCAGTATATTGCTGCTATCAACAGGCTGCGTATTAAAAGCTGATTGGAACTAGTCGGGGCGCTGATCAGTATCTATATTGTTCGGGCGAGGCGAATCGCCTTGTTGGTGGCACGTTCAAGTCCATCACGTCCGTGACGTTTCCTTCCTTAGACGGCAAGCTTAGAAGGTTGAAGGGATGTTCAAGTCAATCAGCCAAAGCAGGTACGAGGCATATTTCTACGGGCGTTCCCCACATGTGAAGGCGTACACCAAGGAAGTGGCTTGGTACGCATATGACTCAGGACATATCACCCTGCTTGCAGTTGTGCTGTATTGCAAGATCGACCATGACTACAACGTAGTCATATTGGCTAGAGATCTAGTTAGACGTTTTCGAGCTGCGGGCTGGTCTGGATCTTGGGCAACCATTGAAGAGGCCATGCAAGATGCTAGCTCCAAGATTCCTGCGATTGAAAAAGAGGCGATAGAGGGCTTGGTAAGCCAGGGGGATGAGGGGCCTAGCCCCTTCGACATTTTTGCTTCAAAAGTGCCCGAGCATAAGCAAAACCGCTATCTCAAGTTGCTGCTGAATGACCCAACCTACTATCCCGCAAAAATCGCGATGGAGGAGCTCGCGAACTGGTTCGAAGACCCCGATGGCATCTTCATTCGCGGGCTTCAGGGCAATGAGTTTAATTCTCGCCTTTTTGAACTCTACCTCCAGGCAGTTTTCTATGAGATGGACTTTGTTATTGACCACTCGCATCCTCAGCCCGATTATTTGCTTTCCAAGAATGGAACGGTTGTCTCAGTTGAGGCCGCGACGGTGGCGGAGTTTGATGGCGAGGAGGAGGTGGAACCGAGGCGCTTCGGAGAGGAGACGCTTTCGGATCTCTTTGAGCATGTAGAAAAGGTCATGCCCTTCAAGTTTCAGCGAACCCTAGCCAAGAAGGTTCGTCATCGGCCTGAGCCGTTGAGGCTTCCATATTGGGAATTACCACACACCAAAGGGCACCCATTTCTGATTGCTATCCATGACTACTCCCGCACGATGTCAATGGCGACCTCTCAGGGGGCTTTGCAGAAGTACCTCTATGGATTAGAGCTTGTCGACGGAGTGATGACGCCTATCGAGCGGCATGAATTCGAGGGCAGGACGATTGCCTCTAATTTCTTCGGGCAAGTAGGGAACAGGCATGTGTCAGCTGTGATGCTAGCTACTGGGGCAACACTACCGAAGTTCAATCGAATGGGCCGTTTGGCCGGTGTTCATAGTCCGACATCCGTTGCTGCGGTTTCTGGTTTTAGGACGAACGACAAAGGCGAAATGGGGCCCTTCAGCGCGATTGTGGAGAAATCAGGGTATCAGGAGGCCTGGCATGATGGAATTTACATCTTCCATAATCCTAATGCCGTTATACCGTTCGACCCAGAGCTGTTCCCTCGCGCTATCCACTGTTTTCAGGTGGATGACGGCATTCGCGAGTATTTCCCTCCTAATTTCATCGTTGGCTCGGTCACTAGGATGTTCAGGTTTGATGAAAGTGAAAGGGAGCGTGTTTGGCGGGAATTAGACCTGGTGACTCTAGAGACAACAGGGCAAGCTGATGAGCCGGAGGAGTAGGGCCTTAGCTTATGGCTTTGCCAATTATCGAGGGCAGTAATCGCACCGCAGTGTGTCGTTAATGTAAGTCTTGTACTGGTGAGGGTCTATGATCTTTGGGGGGTGATAGTGGGCCTTGATGCACTCTACTGGGATATCTGAGTGCACAACATAACACGTAGATGAGATCATCCCCAGAGGACGCCTTGTCCGAAGTTGCCCCCACGCTGACAAAATCATTTGCGCTACCTCCTTTTTCTGCGTTGGAGGGATCATATCAATAGGGATATCAACCTCTAGAATCGTAGGGATGCCAATCGTGCGTAAACGGAGTCGATAGTCTTCGGAGTAGTCGCCTCTGCTAAGATTTGCCGCAAGCGCTAAGAGGTATTCACTACCATTGATCACGTAATGGCCAAATTGCTGAAGCATCAAACGGTCATCCCCAGATAACCAGATTTTTCCTTTCTCGCTTGATTCGCGATGCTTCATCTCTTCAATGGCTTGCTCGATGTTAGCCTCAGGGACATCCGCGAAGAGCGTGCGAAATGTCTGGAGTATCGGCTCCGCGCTTTGACCTCTTAAGCCGTGTTCGTAGTAACTGCTCAAGGACTTTGGGCGGCAGCCATGGAAGGCTTTGAAGTGAGTGTAGAACGAGCACATCTGCTCACAGAATGCAGGCACCACCTCGTCGTAATTCGGGAGCCAATCCATGACGTCAGACCAGCACTCTGGTCGGTCTCGCTCCAGTGCACCTACTAGCTCTGGTGTTAGCACGGTGGAAGCGTACGAGTGGATATCTCGGAGCCATGAGCGCCTGTTGCGCCAATCTAAAACCTTTTCAGACATTCCACTTCCTCTTAGGCTCTTGTCTTACTCGTAGGGCAGTTCGCCGAACAACCCAATCATCAAATCTCCATCAAGCACTTCAAACGGAAGGGTGACGTATTGGTCAGGATGGCGAGGCTTTGCCTTGCCATCGTGTGATGAGTTCTTGGTGTGACCTTGGGCACTATCTCGGATGGACTCGATTTGAGGCGTCGGTAGACCTCAACATGCGGAGAGGGGCTCGGGTTGCATAAAGAGCCGCAGTGTAAATCTAGGTGTGAAGTAAATCTGTCCGTCCAGCGCTCACCTTAGGTTTAAACGCCCAGATCAATCTGTGTTTTCAGCCTGCGCAGTTCTGATGGAACACAATCAATCGGGAGGCCAGACAGGAGGAGAAATGTCAGCCGCCTCTTGGTCTGACGTGACACTCGAAAGTGCAGTCGATTCATGGTGCGGTGAATGCCAAGCAATGGCCGCTCGCCGGACTCGATGTTGGCTACAAAATCCCTGCAAGCTGAGCCATCCCCTCTGTGCTAACCAGCCCTGGCAGCTCAGCAATCTGCGCGTCTCTCGACAGCAGATCCAGGTAGCCACAGATCAACTGCTCCAGCTGCTGTGCAACGTGTGCAGACAGCGCTCGCGACCAAATAGCTCTTTCTTCACCTCGCGTAAAACGTGTTCCAAAAACAATGAGGGCCGCTTTCGCGGCCCTGTGATCAACTCGAAACGAGCTTATTGCAGCCAGGTCTCTACGGCAGCAGCGCCATGCTCGGATTTCCAAGCTTTCAATATTTTGTGGTTGCCGCCCTTGGTCTCGATTACTTCGCCAGTATTAGGGTTTTTGTAACGCTTGATGGTGCGCTCACGGCGAGCGACTTTGGTCGGGGCCACAGCGGGCTTGCCGGCGTTCGGATCAAGCAGGGCAATGACGTTACGCAGGGAGTAGCCGTACTCAGCCAGCAAAGCGCGGAGTTTGTTTTCAAACTCGATCTCTTTCTGAAGCTTTTGGTCGTTCTTGAGGGCTTCGAGGCGGGCCTGCTGCTCAGCGATTTGGGCTTCGAGGGCTTTGTATTCGGCAATGATCGACATGCGGGTTCCTAATCAAAACTGAAGGGGTATATCCGGACAGAGCTGGCTATCCAATGCAGGTTTTGGAGCTGGGATGGAGGCGCTCTCAATGAATGCATATCAATTCAGAGCGAACTTACGCGTGTACTTTCTTGAAACCCAGCCCTCTGCGCCCCCCGCAACGACTGTGACATGCAGCCAGTCGGGGTTGCTGGCGTCAAGCACTTCGAGCATCTGCCCATCGACTAGGTGAAAAGCAAGGATCGTTGCCTTGGTGCTGGGCAGCGCTCTAAACCGAACGTTCTCACCCCGAACAAAGCGGAAGTCACCGTCTGGAATGAATGCAGCTGTGCACATCGCCCTTCGCACTGTCTTGCCCATCTGCCCGGCTGTCATGCCTGGCAAAATTTTAGGCTGCAAGAAGCACAGTTCTTCGCGTACAGCGTTTTGGGCGGCAAGGTAGGTGGCCAGCAAACCGATCAACCAGCAAAACCATTTAAAATAGGCCTTCGCTGCTGGGCTTAGCTTCGACAGGTCTCCGGTCGAGGCCGCGTCAGCCAACTCCCCCTGGAGCTGCTGGTGCGTCGAGGCCTGCCCACCGTCCACATCATTACTTGCATCAGGCAGGTCGGTCAGGGGCGGAGCGGATATAGGTGCTTCTTTTAGCGTTTCTGCCGCCGCTGCAATGGTCGAAAGTAGCTGGCTAGATGCAGGAGAGTCCCAGTCAATCTCTGCGAGTCTGGCGGCCTTCGACAGCGGAGAGCCCATTGAGACCAGCTCCGCCATCTTTGGGTAGCTCTTAAAACAATTAGGGATGGTCTGAAGTAGCCATGTATTTCCCCGGCATACCACCTAGCGCAACTTTTAAACTCGCCAAATGACCAAAAAACAATCAATTCGACGAGTATTTCTTACGTTTTCGCCACCTGGACCCC
>Ga0172375_10006455_pt1 | contig 16467 bp, 18 predicted proteins | sample LakKiv1m_FD_114537 | JGI IMG/M metagenome (GOLD analysis project Ga0172375, IMG submission 114537) | Freshwater microbial communities from Kabuno Bay, South-Kivu, Congo - kab_092012_11.1m | ecosystem: Environmental > Aquatic > Freshwater > Lake | place: Democratic Republic of the Congo...
CGAACTCACTTACAATCGCATAAATAATTTCTTTCGAGAGGGCGGCCATCCTGTCAAATAGCCATCTCGGCGCCTTTCCATAATGAAGGGGTAATGTTGCTATACCTGTCTTTTGCATTTAATCCTCGTTTCAACCTGTGAGCATAACCCATGGAGCATTCTCATTCCTAATGAGTGAGACCCGATCTTCCAATGAGATATTTTACTGAATAAATATGTTACCATTTATTTCCCTTAATCTTAACCCTCGAACATCTCCTTCTTTTTGACAATTTAGATATATATCATGTCAAGACCTGACACTAAGTTGTGTAACAGCCTTTTGATTTTCAGCCTCCCTTTCTGAATGCCATAGATGCTATGCCTGAGGGTAGGGTTTGTTGGATTTGAATGCACAAAATGTCGGAATGGGTTTATTGCTTACTTGAAATAATGGAATCGATTTGTTCGTTGTTAAAACCCATATCCTTAAGGTATTTCTTAATCTCATCATTCTTATATAATCCCTTTTTGTTAATAATGGAAACTATCTCCCCAATCGTGTCAGAATCTTTGGGTGCAAGCCTGATTGCAATAAGATAACTCATAATAGCCTCATCTAATGAGCCTTTCTTTGTGAGTGCCCTTCCGAGCTTGTAATAGTTGTATCTGTCATTTGGAGATAATTCAATTGCAGATTTGTAAGACTTTATTGCTTCATCATAAAATTTCCATTCGTAATATGCATCGCCTAATCCAACCATTGCCTGAGGGTATTTAGAGTCAATCTCAATTGCCTTTTTGTAATAACTAATGGCTCTTCCATGATCTCCTTTGCCAAGACAGGCATCACCTAATTTATAGAAGACCTCTTTCTGATGTTGCTTTGAAAAAGGTATTCGCTTTAGGAAATCTGAAGCCTCATTATAATTATATAAGGCTTTATCGTAATCACCTTCATCATAAAAGGCATTCCCATTATTTATATAGTCATTTATTTTTTTATTCAAAAACAGTGATGAGGCTATCATTAATGTAAGCAGAAGTCCGAAGGTTAAAAGGGATATCAAAGGGTGTCTTTTAACCCATTTATATGTTCTATTCATCATTCCAACTGGTCTTGCCTTTATCGGTTTTGATTCAAGGAAGTTTTTGAGGTCTTCTCTTAGCATCGTCATATTTGAATAACGCCTCTTTGGATCCTTCTCCAGACATTTGAATATTATGGCCTCTACATCTTTGGGTATCTTTTTACTCTGCTTTTTTAAAGAAGGTGGCTCTGAATTCAATATCTTATCTATGATTTCAGAGATGGTCTTTCCGCCAAAAGGATGATTAAGGCTGATTAACTCATACAGAGTAACTCCAAGTGACCATATGTCAGATCTTTCATCTACCATATTGTCTCTAATCTGTTCAGGTGAGGCATAGCCAATTGTCCCTGCAAATTCCTTTGATTGTGTGGAAGCAATGGCCTTCATGTCCCTGGCTAAACCAAAATCCACAATCATGGGGATTCCTTCAGGAGTAAGAATAATATTAGAGGGTTTTAAGTCTCCATGATATATGCCATTCCTGTGAGCATAATTAAGGGCATCGGCAACCTCATGAAAGATTGTCAGTATGAATTTCAGATAAGAATTATCCCAAAATGAGGGGTCACGCTGGCTCATAATAGCTTCATCTAACCCGCTATTTTTCAAGTCGAGGTTAAACCTCATAAAATCAGGATGCGTTGAAATGATGTTTTTTATAGTGGATGCCTTAATCTCATGAAAAGAATGATGTTTAAGGATTTCGATAATTTTATTCAGGGAAAGGCCCGGTATAAAAGCCATTGCAATATAGTAGATACCTTCTTCTCCTCCACTGGAGAAAACAGGAACGATATAAGGGTGATTGAATTTTGCAATGATTTTTGCCTCATTCTGAAAACGCCTTACTGCTTTATTATCAAGGGTCAATCCGAAAGGTAATATCTTCAAGGCTACATATCGGTTTAATGAGGTCTGTATTGCCAGAAAGACTGTCCCCATCCCTCCCTGTCCAATCTCTTCAACGATAATATATTCACCGATTCTTCTGCCTGACCAGACCTCTTCCTTTAGACCTTCCTCTATAAGCTTTATTATTCTGAATCTCTGCTGAAGTTTATCTTCTAATGAGGGATATTTCTTACAGTATTCCTCTATATCTGCATCACTTCCTGAAAATTTATCTATGAACTCATAAATTATGTCATTGAGTACAGGGTCTTTTTCCCCCATTTTGTTTATATCCCTTTAAATGTAGGGTCTTCTTCCGCAAATGAAATGAGCTTTTGAAAAGCACGGTGATATTGCTTCCGCACTGCTTCTTCGGTCTTATTGTGCAATTGTGCTATCTCCTTAAAAGTTAGTTCCTCAAGTTTATACAGGATTATAACCTCTCTGTCAGCCTCCTCAACTCTCAATAGGAGGTTGTCTAACGCACTTTTTATTTCTTTCCTCGATGCATACTGGCTGGGTGATGTATCTTCCGATGGTATTATTTCATGAACCTTAACTTCACTTCCAGAGTCTGTTTTCAAGGTTTCATCTAAAAGAATCTCCTTCAATGGTGAATGTCTTTTTTGTGCTGAGAAATAATCAATTTGGTCTCGAATATAGTTTTCCACAATCTTACTTAACCAGTGCAGGAAGGCACCTTTGCTTGTGGGTTCAAACTCATTTAGTTTCCGCAGGGCAGCTATAAACACATCTTGAACGATGTCTATAGACTGCATTTTTAGTTTTTCTCTTAGCTCTGGATTTAATCGAAGGCGAACTATCCTCAGAACCCTATTTTGATACCGTGCAAAGAGACTGTTCAGTGCATCTTTATCGCCAAGTTTTGCTTCATTTATAAGGACTTGTGTATCGTAGTCCATATCTTCTTTCATTAGCCCCTTTCCTTTCTTGTCCGCTTTTCCTTTAAAAATCCGTTATATAAAGTAAAGGGCTAAATAATCAGTCTAATTATAACATTAGAGGGAGCTTGATAACAGGAGATGGGGAAGGAGAGAAGGAAAGAGAAGAAATGAGAAAGAGAATATGGAATACATTTTTACAGAAAGCATTATTTGTCCTTAGCCTTCTCCTTTTTATCTCTTCAATAGTCGAAGCCAAAGTTCCAGATGTTGTTCTGAAGCATAAAAAAGCAGTCGTAACCATTTATGTTTTTATGGGAGAGGACCACACTACTACAGGGACTGGTTTTATTGTTGGTTCAGATGGAATTATTGCAACCAACTACCATGTAATTTCGGAATTGCTTGAGAAGAAAGATACTCCTGCTCTTTTTGTCAAACTGGAAAACGGCGCTCTTTTCTTTACAGGAGACATTATCTCCTTTAATAAAGATAACGATATTGCCCTGCTTAAAGTAGAAGGTAAAGGGCTTCCAAAGGTCAAACTCACTTCTACTAACAAATCAAAACAGGGAGAAAGCATTGTCGTTATAGGCAGTCCGATGGGTTTAGAAACTACTGTTTCAGAAGGGATTATAAGTGGTATTCGTAAGAAAGATCTTCAGATTACGGCTCCCATCTCTGCTGGAAGCAGCGGAAGTCCTGTGGTTAACTTAAAAGGAGATGTTATCGGAGTTGTTACTTCTTCAATTGAAAACGGTCAAAACCTTAATTTTGCTATTCCTGTGAGTAGTGTTGCAAGCCTGTTCAATGATTACAAGAAGTCGAAAAAGAAGGTAGTGCCCTCACAAAAAACACTAACCTTTGTTTCAACCCCGGAAGCAATGGTTAAGCTCGATGAAGCTAAAGCTGAAGTAAAGAAAAATCCTGATAACGCGGAGACCCATAACAACCTCGGTCTTTGCTATACCAAATTAGGCAAATATGACATGGCAAAAGAAGCTTTTAAACAAGCGCTCAGGATCATGCCTGATTATGCAGAGGCACATTTTAATCTTGGGGTTGCCTATGGAAAACTGGACCTGCATAGAGAGGCACTTGAGGCGTATAAACAGGCAATAAAGATTAAACCTGAGTATGCAAAGGCTCATTTTAATCTTGGTATTGTCTATATTATTTTGAATGACAGGGGTTCTGCCTTAGAGGAATACAAGATTCTGAAAGAACTTAATCGTGAAATGGCTAACGATTTTTTTAATAAAATTTATGAATGAAACTAATGACATATTTTGTCAATAAATCGACATTGTTATGCAGAAATAAATATGAAAGTCAGAAAAATATTACATAACTTATTGATATTTTTAATTTATAACTGATGCTATTTTAATAGGAATAAAACTTGCTTAGAATATTTAGGTTAGGCGTTAGAAAGGAGGACACCAATGAAAAAGTTTTTTGCTATTGCGATCATTATTCTGATCACTGCTCCTGCTTTTGCTGGAGAAAGGTGGATCATCGAAGGCTCAGGTGATGACGTCCGAATGCGGCCGCAATACGATTATGACTATTCCCGTAGGTATAAGGGAGAAATCGAGGACGATGGGTACACACGACTGAGAAATCCTTATACAGGAGATACTGTGCGCGGCTATATTGACGAGGACGGTTATGGACGCTTAAGGGATTCCGAGGGTAATACATGGAGAGTCCGTCCAAGGTAAACGGATGAACATGCCTAACAACAGCTTCGAGAGATTAACATGATGAACATTATTCATTATTATGAAATTCTTGGTTTAAAACCAGGTGTTTCTGAAGAAGAAATAAGGCAGGCTTATAGAGACTTGTCAAAGGTTTGGCATCCAGACCGATTTGCTCGTGACTCTCGTTTGCAAAAGAAAGCGGAAGAAAAGATGAAGGAAATCAATGAAGCCTATCAAAAGATTCAGGATTATTTGAATGACCCTTATAAATATAAACAATCTTCGGAATCAGAGGAGGCTTTTCAATCATATCCAAAACAACCTACAGAGTCAGAAAGTAGAAATTATAGTGGCTCGCAAGCAACTCCAACTTACAGCCAAAGTATGGCAGAAACCATAAGAGAAAAGGTAAAAGAGGGATTAAAGTGGGTCATCAGCTACATCATTGTCATAATAGGTATGTTTTTAGTTGTCTCCATTATTGCATTTATACTCAGAATTCTAAATCTATAGGGAGGATATATGGGCATAAAAGAAAACATAAAATGGATTATTTTCTCCGCCATAGCTTTTGCAATAGCTGGCACTATTGTATATGTTTTAAAGCTCGCCTTTCCTTTATTGTAGGCGGACCTAACAATTTCGAGAAGTGTGTCTCAGCAAATATCCACATATAAGGCATGTAGAGAATTATTTCCTGAAAAGAAATATGAAAGTTTTGAGCAATGCGTCAACGAAAGGCAAATAGAAAAAACATTATTTATAGCAGAGTTAGAGTGTAAAGAATATTTCCCGACTATCGAAACTAAAAAATATTATAAATGCATATTAAAAAATATGAAGGGGGTTTCGACTGATATAGCTGCGAGAGCAATTATAAACCAATGTAAGGAGAAATATCTAAAAGACTGATATACAAATTATGCTTAAGAATAAATATAAATTCATACGACATATACGCCTATATATCCACCAACATAAAGTAGACCTGCTATTAAATCTGCTCTGGTTTTTTGTTGGTTTAACAGTAATACCCTCCATATCAGGTCTTTTTGGATGGCTTTCAAAGTGGCCTCCTTCATTGCTATGCGCATTGGTAATAATACAATCGCTATTATTGCTGGTATTATTAATTTCATTGTTCTTTATTCTTGATAGACTCAAAGTTGCAAACAAATATTTTAGAAATATCAAAAAAACTTGGCTGGAGCTTGAAAGTGAAGCTGAATTTGACGATGTCTTCGAAGAAGCAGCCAAAGATAAAAAGGAATAAAGACCTTTAGAAGGGTCTATTTTTAAAAATGCCTGCAATGGACGGTTAACATGTATAAAAAATTTACATCAAAATCCTTCGGGATTCTTTTTACTAATGCACGATTGCTGCTCATTTCAGGTAAAGAGAGGAATTGGGATTTAAGAATCACAGCCGCTCCATTTTTTCAGAAATTGCTTTTTAATTAGGAGGTGCAAGGATGTCAAATGAATTATCAAAAAGACTTATTGATGACCTTTTGAGAGAAGCATCACAGCCAGTATATAGCTCCAAACGAGGTTTAAAAGATGCAGACATGACTGCCTACCAAGCTATTAGAGATGTTTTAAATACTTTCCTTAAGGAAGTAGTTGATAGGTGGAAAGCTTTGGATGAAAACTATGTAGAAATTGATAAAATAGTTGATAAGTTTATAGGGACCGAGATAGGAGGGCTTAAAGATCTTCCACATGCACATGAATTATATGAAACTATTCAACATATCCTTTATGAATATTTTAGTCTTCTAAAAGAAGCTATCCGCCCTGGATGGTTACCACACCAGATAGACAATCCAAATGATATAAAAGCTGGTTTAGATTTGTTTATTAAAGAAAGAGCTAAATTGCAAAGTACGGTAGATGGTTTGCCAAACCTAATAAAGGAATTACGAAACATTCCCGTTCACAAAAGAGAATATGCTGTTAGGATGATATTGGATCAAATTAAATATGACATTAAGAATGTAGAGTATAAACCAGAATTCTTAAGAATCATTGAACGCAGGTGGAAAAATTTTAAGCAAAAGCTTAATGGAAAATAGAATATAAAAGAGGATTGAAAATGTTCAAAGTTAAAGCTTTCGGTTATAACAAAGATGATCTGACAAAGAGAGTGCCTTTGAAAATATCCAACGAGGCGAAATATTACGAGTTTCTCAAAACAATTGCTGAAGAATACCCTTTCCTAACTGTTGTAGGAATGCGTATTATAACAGAGATAAAACTGAAGGATTTCTTGCAAAATCAAGGGATCGGATTTAATGATAGAGATAATTTGGGTGATTTGATCAATAAATTACCCAATAGTATTCCTACCGCTCAAATAAAAATACTTCGTGACTTTAAAAAGTTTGAGAATATTGCCTCACACGGGTATGAAATATCAAGAGAGACAGCAAAATGGGCGGTAGATGCTATACTTGCCTTCTTAGAAGGCATAAAATAAAGGAGTTTTTTTGATACTTGTAAATGAAGAAAAAGGAGGCGATTTCTTTATAAAACCCTTGCAATGGACGGCTACTAGAGAGTTTAGGATTAACACCAAAGGCTTTGCCCTTCTTAAACATTCGAAATGTAGTAACTCATTACTGGCAAAAGGGAGAGATTAATTATGAAAAAGGGAACTATCCTATTTATTCTTGGAATTATTTTTAGTGTTGTTTTATTTCATAGCAATAGTTACGCAGAGGGAAAATGTCAACCTTATGCAAGAAGTGAAAATTTTACACACTGTTATTATTCAAAGCCTATTCAATATTCAGGCAAAAGATTCGTTAAGGTTTTGATAGAAGCAACAACTATTACTGATAAAGGTAAGGAAATAAAAAGAGATTCCATAAGAAAAAGAGGGTTGTCAACAGTAGGTTATGAAAATTATCTCTATACTTCTGAGTTAGTAGAAATAGATTGCGAAAAAAAGAAAATTAGAACATGGCTTTTTAGTGACCATGACTCAAAAGGAAAAACACTTAACACAGTGATCCAGCCTAAGGAAGTTATGGAGAAATGGTTTCCCATTCCCGCTCATACAACTGTAGAACTTCTTTATAAAGCTGTGTGCCCATAAAAAATGATGGAGACTTAGAAGGGTCTATTTCAAAATGCCTACAACGGATGGTTAACATTGTACAAAAATTTTACATCAAAATCCTTCGGGTCTCTCTTATAGGCACATTAAACAAAACAGTGGCTTAAAGGGAAGGAATTTATGTTCTTTAGTGCTACCATAGGTATGATTAGATCGAATTTAGACGCCTTCTTTATGGCAAAATCAGATGGTATGAGTTTAGAGGAGGCCTTAGGCTTCATGATAGCAACAAGATATAGCTTATTCCCAGAAAAGAAGGTAATTTTCTTTCGATTGTGTGCGTTATTTCAGGAATACATTGAGGATGAGATTGATCTATTTGAGCTTGATAAAGTCCTTTCCGACATTTTTCCTGATTTATCTACTGAGGCCATGGATCACGTCTCTGATGCCTTTGGTGAGCTAATTATGGTTCTTCGGTTTTATGCACCTGAAATGCTAAAAAACTTTGGAGAAAAACAAAAAGAAGAGTTAGAAATATTGAGAAGGGTTATTTCTCTTATGTTTTTATATGAAAGTGATGCCATATTTAAATCAACAAAATCTTTTAGTTTTCCAACAGACAAGTGGATGGCTGATTTTATACAAAAAATAGACAAGGAGTATTGTGAGAAGCTGAAGGGAGAAAGAGGCAGGATTGAACAGGGAAACATTAGCAGTTCAAGGTTTAAAAGTCGTGAAGAACATGAAGCATGGAAAAATCGGGAGATTAAAGAAAATGAAGAAAAAAAACAACGAAGCTTAAGGGATGAAGAAGGTAACATTGATCAGTATTATCAAATTCTTGGACTAAAACCGAATGCATCAAAAGAAGATGTAGAGCAAGCGTATAAGGATTTACTCACTGTATGGAATCCTGAAGAGTTTGCTGATGAGCCAGGTCTTCAACAAAAAGCACGAGAGAAAGTTAAGGAAATCGATGAAGCCTATGAGAAGCTGATGTTACATTTATCTAAGCAAGACGATGAGAATATCAGACAGGGTAATACTCAGTTGAAAGACAAGATTTCTGTAAATGACATAAATACTATGACCCTTGAACAAGAATCCGTCAGAGTCTCGATAGATGAAATAAAAGAAGAAATCAATGCAAAAAGAGCTATCATAGCCAATTTATCAGAAGAAATCGCAATTCTGAAAAGGGATCTTTCCAGTTTTGAGGCTGAATATCATGCAAAGGTGGGTATGTTATATGTCAGGCTTGACGAATTAGAACTTGAATTAAGGGAATATGATAAAAGAATCAAGCTGCTTAAAAGTAGGAAAATAGATAATCTTGTTGATTTAGAGAAGGTTATCGAAGAACAGTTTCAGAAAGATAAAGTAAAAATTGATAAGGAGAAAGAAGAGGCAGAACAATACTCAGAGAAATATGAGGCTGTTAAGGAAAAACCAAAAATAGATGAAGAATCTGAGAAGAAACTAAAATCTCTATACAGAGAGTTAGCTAAAAAATATCATCCCGATATGGCGAGAACACCAGCGGAGAAAGAGAGACACAACAAGATCATGGCTGAGATAAATCAGGCCTACAATGATAAAAATTTTGGAAAAATGGAAGAGTTAGCCATGAGGCTAAAAATCCCTAAAGAAACATTTGCAGAAACACTAGAGGAAGAAATTGAAAGGTTACAGAGAGAAAGTCAAAAACTTGATGGCATTATCTCAAGGCTTGAAGATGAATTAGTTGCGATAAAAAGTAGCGATACTTATAAATTAAAGATGAGAGTTGATGAATCTAATGCACAGGGCAGAGACCTCTTAAAAGAAATAGAAGATAATTGGAAAGCAAAAATTAAACAAAGGGAAGAAGAACTCGAATGGCTAAAACGAGAATTTAAAAATACCTTTCAAAGGATTCAGCCTGATGGGAAATGACAATAAAAATCCATTAGTTAAAAAAGCAGATTCGCTCTTAAAGTTTAACCCTCAGAAGAAAAAAGAGTTGATTGTTAGGGGATTAAAAGAAATAGATATAGGGGAAGAGCCGGATCAACTAAAGGATGCAGAGTATTACTTTAATCAAGGCAGAGACTATCTTCATTTAGAAAAATATCAGGAAGCTGTTGAAGCCTTTAAGAAGGTAATAAAGTTAGACCCTACTATTGTAGTGGCTTATTACGGTCTTGCTGTTGCATACAGTAATTTATACATGAATGGAGAGGCTGTTGAAGCATGCAAACAAGCAATTAGGATACAGCCTGATGAGGCATTTGCTTATTACTGTCTTGGGCGTAGTTACCATAATTTAGGCATGTATAGAGAAGCTATCGAAGTATATAGACAAGCAATCGGGATACAACCTGATGATGAAGATGCTTGTTACCATCTTGGGCGTAGTTATCATAGTTTAGGCATGGATAGAGAAGCCATTGAGGCATATAGACAGGCAATTAGAATACAACCTGATTATGCAGATGCCTATGTTAGTCTTGGGTTTAGCTATTTTAAGTTAGGCATGGATAGAGAAGCTATTGAGGCATATAAACATACAATAAGGATACGACCTAATTATAGAAATGCTTATTACAGGCTTGGGGTTAGTTATTTATTTAGTGGTCAAAGAAGCAAGGCTTTAGAGGAATATCAAAAGTTGAAAGAAATTGATCCCAAACTCGCAGAAGAGTTATTTGAGCAAATATATAAATAAAATTGCTTAAAGTCCTGTATGAAAAGAAAGAAAAAATATAACGGTTCTTTAGAAGAATGCCCGAAACTTCATTTAACATGTTGCAAAAGACCTAAGTCCAAACCTTTCAGGCTTCTTTTGCAACGGGAACGATACCCAAAATGCCAAGTTTTTTTGAGGAGCAATATCTATGAAAAATAATATTAATATTGCGAAAGGCTGCTTATCTTTCCTGTTAATCCTTTTGCTTTTTCCTATTATTAATTGTTCACGTGTAGACACAAGTTGGCATAAATATAAAGAACGTAATTTTGAGATAGTTGGAAAAAATAGAAATTTCATAACGGTTGTTTCTGATGGATGGAAAATTATTGACAAAGCCGACAAAGGCCAAAACTCATATGAATGGGGGTGGGAAATTACTATTAGAACATTGAACGATCCTTCATTGGAAAATAAAATAACAGATGACGGACATACTCTAACGCCTGTCATTTTAATAAATGAAATTAGATATACCCTATTCGATAAAGATGGTTTTGAATTAGTTACTGATAAAATGATAAGTCAGAAAACAGCAATGATTGTTCAGGAATATGGTAAGACAGAAACTTATCGTCAAACAGCGACTATACCAAAATCAAAAGCGGTTCGCGCAGCTAATAGTTCTTATCTTGTTATAGTTGAATAACTTCCGAAACTGGGGAATGTCTTTGATCGTGCGACAGACGGTCTTTTTGGTGGGAATTAAGAGCGCCAGTATTTATTCGGTTTCTGATTATAAAGTGTAAAAAATGAATATTAGACCGAAATTATCTTCGACTATGATAGATAAAGAACCATGGGAATGGATCCCCCAAAATTTTAATGATTTTCTTGAAGAACTTTATACGATAAAAGATCATGGTAAAGATAAAGGGCATCTCTTAATATATAGGGGGCACAGCAATACGAATTGGTTGCTTGACTCAACTTTTGTAAGATTTTGTAAAGAACATATCTTTGGCATTCAGCAATCTGCAAAGCTTAAGAAAGATTTTAGATTGTCTATAGAGCATCAGCAGATAGTCGGAAATCTTCTTTTGTTCAAGTTTGGAATAGCGACTATGCCGAGTCAAGAACTCTTTGAATATGAACGCCTCTATGGTATTGATCCATGGTTTGAGTGGTTGAGGAGATTGCAGCAGTATAGCAAGGATGATATATCACCTTTGAAAGGCACGTTTATAATAGACTGGACCGTCAAACCTGAAGTCGCCATATATTTTAGTAACCATAACAGAACTGGAGATGGTGCTGTTTGGATATGTGACGCTACAGTAACAGGAAAAACACTTCAGACAATTACTGTTGCAGAAATTCTTGATAAGATGAAAGAAGGAATTTTAAACAATAAAAGTCTTGGGATTCCGTTAATGTTTCATCCGAAACAGCAAATTGCTTCTGAAAGGGCATCTAATCAAGGCGCTGTTTATTTTGCCCAGATGGACTTAAGAGTTGATTTATCTGAAATATGGGGCATTTATGAAAAGGAAAAGAATGTTAATGAAAACGTATTTATTAAACTTGTTCTACCTGCAACTGTTTTAAATGAAGAATGTACAAGGTGGTTCGAAAGTAAGGGTATAACACGAAGGTTTCTTTTCCCTGATGAGACAAATTGAACAGTACATGACTATTTTTTATGACAAGGGAATCAAAAAACTGTCCTCAGAGTAAAATAATCACATGAAGGATATTCAAATTATCGGTGGAGATTTAGCCTATAAAAAGATTCGGGTACTTCCTTCAACTTAGGAGAAAAAAACATGGGGTCAGGCTTGACTATTGACATTCGACTTCATGTTCTTTATTGTTTTTATTGTCTTATCTATTTCTTTTTTTAAATCTCCTCTCGCCTTTAAGTGTCTTGTGATCAACGCAGGGTCTTTATGTATATATTTTGCTATCTCCCTGCCCTTGTATCCGTATTCATCACTTACAAGGCTTGAACAGTCTCCTGCCCATTGATACTTCCCTTCCCTTGCCTTTCTCTCTTATCTGATTGAGCGTTATTCCATACGCCTTCTCTATCCCCACAGCTATCTCCGGAAGGGTATATTCCCCTTCTCTCCTCTTACGGGCGATTTCTATTTCATGTTTATCCATCACCCATTCAGCAAATCTCTCGTCTCCAAGTATCCTTTTATCTATAGTGCAGTAAATGTCTTCTTTTTTAACCGATACTCCATCCCCCATATACTCCCTGTATATTTTCCTAGCGTTAGCCTTGTCCTCTGAAAACATCCTCAATACCTGATCTTCGTCAACTATGCCTTTTTTATCAGGCTTTCCTGCGTAACTTCTGTGACTGCTCCATTTATATTCTTTAAGGGTTTTAGCTATCTTTGCCCTAACAGGGTTTAGATGTATGTATTTGACCAATGCAAGCAGATATTCATCCCTGTCGCATAGTATCGCTTTGTATCTTCCCCGAAACAGATGGCCTGAGGTCTTATATTTTTTGTTGAAATAAGCTGTGAAACTCTGGTTTATGCCCTGAAGTATTTTTGAGGGAGGTATTTTCTGCATCTCGATTAAAAGATGCACGTGGTTGTTCATTAATACATAGGCATAAAGTAAATATTTGTACTGGACTTTATATTTTGAGAGTATCTCCAAATATTTCAGAAAGTCTTCCTCCTCTCTGAATATCTTCTGCTGCTGATTACCCCGGGTTATAATATGGTAAAAAGCTCCCTCAAACTCTATTCTCGATTTCCTTGCTATGCAGAGAGGATATCAATTGCAATAGCAAATGTCAATAGTCAAGCCTGACCCCATTGTTCATTGTTAATAGTTCTTCAGGACAACTCTCTCAAGAGTGTGTGGGAAGAGTTTAACGCCTTAAAGGATATTGAAGAAGACAATAAAGTAAATCATATCTGGGGTAAGCGTTATCAAAAATTCACGTGGGTCAACGAAATCAGCTACATGTATGATAAGATGAGAAAAGAACAGATAGTACATGTAGTAGTGTGTGAAGAGAATTGGGATGAGGTTGCAGATGACGGTTCGATAGTGAATAAATATAGTAAACACGCATGGATATCAAGTGAGCCTCTGAGCAAGAAGAATGTTCATGAACGATGTAATTTGGGCGCCCGTTACCGGTGGGGGATAGAAAATGGCTTTCTCGTGGAAAAGAAGTATGGTTACCATTATGAACACGCTTTCTCTTTCAACTGGAATGCCATGAAGGGATATCACATTCTAATGCGTATGGCGCACATGATCAACATCCTTGCTCAATATGGGAACCTATTAAAAGAGCTTTTTTCAAAAAAAGGGGTTATGGCTGCTATTAAATATCTGGACGAGATATTTAGAAAAACCTTGCTTGATACCATCCGTGTTATGAAAGCCATGGCAAAACCTTATCAGATTAGGTTTGGTTAGAAAGGCTGATGACAGAGTAAAGAAGCGAACCTCATTAAAATTATCAGGACAATTGCGTCTTTCAGAACAAAATCACATAAAAAACTATTACTTTCTGATCTATTTAAGGCATGATTGTGGTTAAATCGTTCTCAGTATATGGGAATGATAGTTCTTAACCAGCGCAGCACCCCTCAAAACCTCTTGCTTAATAAGTTCATGCGTCAGGGCTGTGGTTGCGGGCGAGGGCTAAAGGAAATGAATAAACTCATATCTCCGAAATCACTTTATCACATATATACACAGTGGATAATTTGCTTATCTACGTTTTCAAAAACATATTGGAGAAGGCAGTCTATCGATGACATATTTTGTCAATATAAATCAATATTATAATGCAGAAAATAAATTTAAACTCGACAAAAAATATTACATAACTTATTTGAGCCTCTTGCAAAAGTCTGAAAAAGGGCCCTTCTGTCATTCTGAGCTTGTCGAAGAATTACGGCAAATCAAACAGTTAGAGCACCCTTCGACAGGCTCAGGGTGACAAATTAGGACTTTTGCAAGAGCCTTATTTATTATATTTTTATTTTATGACATGCTATTTCTATGGGAATAAAAATTGCTTATATCTTTTGATGTAAAAGGTTATATTGATTTTTGGAGGTTAACATAGGTTCAAATTCAGGAGTGTATAATGGGCAGATGGTTGATAATATTAATTGTTTTATTGCCAGCGTTATGCTTAGCTGGTGAGCCTAAAGTATTTACAGATACTGACTTAAAGAAATATGGGGGTAGCGATAAAAGCTCCGATGAATCGAGTCATTGTTCTGTAGTAGATTACGATTCTTATGCTCAAACCCACTCGATACCTGGATCTGGATACACTACTCCGTATGGTACAGGTATTTATTCTGGTGGAATGCAGTGGGAGGGTCCAACTTATTTATCAGTAAGGATACAAAACAACTCTAAACAAGAAAAAATCGTTTATACATCAAGAGACATTAAGGTACGCACTATTAAAGGGAACATTATATCACCTAAGAATTCGGAAACTTATGAGATTAAGCCAGGAGAGACAATTACAATTAGCGGTTTAAAATTGGGGCGCGTCTCCAAGATAGTATCTGTAGAATGTAGTTGTTGGTAGAGTTACGAAAATGCTAATGAGCTGATATAGTAGCAAATATTAAAGCAAAGATAAGTGGAAAAGTTACAAGAAATAGAAGGATAGTACAGTAACAAATTGAATATGCTCGACAGCGGCTAAAGGAACTATAGAAATGATGAAATTTGCTGTTTATCAGGATGGAACGAAAAGCCAAAATATTTATGACATTTCTATTGATACTTTTATTAAGACAACCCAAAAGAATATAACTGAATACCATTATCTCAATATGTTCTGGATGCCCGTTATTGAGAAACGAGCTAAGCTTTGTCACGATTTTGCAGAAGATTTACTACTGAATCCGATATTCCGCTGGTGTTATCTAGATACAAAAGAAAGACTCACAGCTCTCGAACAAGAACTAAAAGACCTTAGTAATGTCCTTGGGCAGGATGATTTTAAGAACTATCAGAAGATCATCACGGGAGATATTATGGTTCAAAAAACAGAAAATAGTGCGCATGATCGTATGTTGGATGCCAGGGCGGAAATTCGCGGGATGCTTTATTATGCAAGGTTAGACTACTCAATTATTTTAGAGCCAAGGCAACAGGATAAAGCAACATATGACTTCAATGCTATCTCAAATAATTCTAATATCGCGGTAGAAGCTAAGTTTATTCGTCGTCCTGATAAGCTTGGTATATATCTTATGAGGTGGTGGCAGGCACAAGGAGAAGTTAGTGGAATTCGACCTTTAGGTTATTCCCCTTATATCAAATTCAAATGGACAGAATTAAATAGGGATGATTTGTCTTCACGAGAGATTGAAATAATCAAAAAGTTTTTTAGATCTGTATTTGAGGAGCCTAATTTTAAAAGGGAGTTATCTGACGGAAGAATATACATTAAGTATTCTCAGGATAATAAACTCCCCCTTGAAACAACTCCTCTTGGAGCAATAGAAGACGGTGCAATCCACCCTGTTCTTCTACTTATAGAAAAAATTCAAAACATAGTTGAGAAGGCAGAAAAAAAACAACTTGTTAATCCTAAAGCACAAGGCAGAAAAATAACATGTTATCTATTGCTGAATCTTACAAGCGATATAAGATTTTCCCATGAAAAGGCGTTTAACGATAAATTGGCGAAATTGAAATCTGAATGGGCGCGTTGCGGATTAGAAGTTATAATTGAGGAAGCTCCATATTTATGAAAAGTCTTTCAGTCGGTGCAAGTATAGCGTGGCGGATACCAGCATGGTAGCGGCTGCGAACATTTAGACTATTGAGAGGGTGTAAGGTAAAGTTCATTATGGGGAGTAGGGGGACGTTGATGCTTACATTGCAGAGAATATCACAAGTACTGTTAACCACCGTCTTCACCACCTGTCTTTGCAATAACCCGAGATATGCTCGATGTGCATACGCCGAGATGACGGGCGAGCTCGGCACATGATAAGCCGAGTTCCTCTATACCGCGCCGCGCAATCTTCGCCCTGGTCCCGCTTACTACTTTTCTCCTGCTGCCATTCTTTAGTTCCTGCAGGCTCACATTGGTTTTTTCAAGTTCTTCTTCAATGAGTCGGCTTAAGGTTAAGCCTACTCG